>Ga0185299_10000397_pt1 | contig 122652 bp, 109 predicted proteins | sample PaiPotPPA55metaG_FD_128002 | JGI IMG/M metagenome (GOLD analysis project Ga0185299, IMG submission 128002) | Iron sulfur acid spring bacterial and archeal communities from Banff, Canada, to study Microbial Dark Matter (Phase II) - Paint Pots PPA... ... | reverse complement strand
TGCCGCAGCCCGCTTGTGATTTGACCGACACCTGAGGCGACAAGTGCGGTCGGTCTCGAAACTTCGTCGTACAATTGCAATGCGACGCTTTAGCCCAAGTCGATTGCGCGGAAGAGCAGGCCGTTGCTCAACGACTGAAAGTCGCAGGTGATCGTTCGCCATTCAATTCGGTGAAATCGTCTAAGAACCGCATCGATCCAAACGAGCACCATTCCGATCCGCACGCGTCGCGAGGTAATATTCAATGGACCGAAAAGCGAAAGCTACGATGCGCTGCTCTGGAGGATCATCTGCATTAGGAACAAACATTTACCGCGAATAAACACGCGCTGTCGACCGCTTCACAAATAGAAACTTAGGTCGAGGTTTAATCGCCGGGATCATCGCCTTGTCGTTCGCTGCCACCTATAACAGACGGATCACCAGTTGCCGTTACGTTTAACAGTGCAGACAATTGGCTTGTCACATTCCCCAACTCAATGTTCTTCGAGGTTCGCAGACGGGCCGTCTCGCGCCGTTCGTAACACGCATTGAGCGATGATTCCTGCGGTACCCGCTACATTGGAATAACATAGCGCGGTTACGAGAGTGTTCCCAATCGCTATCGTCCGGGAGTATTCGTAGCAGGTGCTATGGAGAACCTCGCTCGATGACCACGTCACCCCGTAATCATAGGAAACAGCCCGCATCGTGTTTCCACCGCCAGTATTCCCGCGATACGTGATTTGGGTAATTCCGTTTACTATCAAAATGTCGGGATATGACCGCATGTAGTTGGGTGGCGTAACGTCGACCGGAGTAGTCCATGTTGCGCCATCGTCAGAGCTTGTAGTTCTCCACAGCTTTCCATTACTTCCGCCGCCGTTTTCGTCCCTAACCCATGCAACTAAAGTTCCAGCTATATAACGTAACCTCGTTTCGTTATATGTTCGCGTCGAAGGCGCTGATGCTATCGTTGAGGTCGTCCAGGTAGCACCGCCATCATACGATTTGTAAAGAACGGACGAAGTATAGGTGTCGCTGGACGTAAGCCATCCCTGCATTTGCAGTAAAAGTTCCCCGTTTTTACCCTCAATTAGCTCCATTGCCGTTACCGAATGGGTAGAGCTAAGATCAAAATTACTATCCGGGACTTTTACCCAGCCTGACCATGTCTCGCCGTAATCGTCACTATGCTGAATCCAGCTTTCCTGAGTCGGATTACCGCTGGAATTGGCCATTGATAATGTCCAGTAAATGCGCCCTGCCCTAGTAAGGCACATAGCTTGGTTCTGCGGAACAAATCCAGACCCAGCGCTTGGCGGCGTAACCGTTGTGATCGTCCACGTTGCACCGTTATTTGTTGATACGGCGCGTTTTTCGTTTAGACCCGTCTCGTTGTTCACTCCCTGCCGGTAGTAAACTTGAATTCTCCCCAGCGGATCGTAAATAATCGCAGGGTTAGTATTGTAATTGGTGTCACTGATTACGGTCGAAATCTCGGGCGTGGGCTCGCGCTCCCGCATGTCGAAGAAGACATCTTTCCGGCCCGTGCGTGTATCGAGCAAGTAGTGACTGTAAAGCCGCCCATTCTCGGCCTCCGTCGATTGCATGATCGGGAGCCTGCCTGCGTCGGGGTAATGTTTTCGCCACCACGACCACTCCGCCTCTACACGTCTGTCTTCGGAAACGTTCAAAATGATCGCTTTGCGAATACTGGTCCCATCCCTCGTGACTGGCATTAGATGCAACGTGGCGGCCGTAATGGCGGCAGCGATTGCTACCGCAACAGCAGGCACTATCCAACGACGCCGCATAGAAGACCTAACATGTGAATATGCCGACAACTTCGACAGATATCCAGCGTATTGGCCAGCAAGTCCGACTTTCTCTCAAAATTTCAAGAGGGAATAGAAAAAGGAGTGATCGACTTCGCTCAGGTCGTGTTTATATAGTGGCAAAATGATGAAAATGTTCCTACCTCTTGTTCTTTTTTTGTGTGCCTCGCCAGCCTTCGCTCGTATCGGCGAAACTTTGGAAGAATGCCAGGCTCGGTACGGCGTGATGATTGGAACCGACATGACGCGCTCCGATTATCCGGCATATGTGTTTCGAAAAGAAGGCATAGAGGTCCGAGTTCGCCTCTACAATGGCAAGTCAGCACAGGAAATCTTCTTTGGCATCGGAACAGAAATGAAGCCGGCGCAAATTCAGCAAATTGAAAGCGTCAATCTCAGTATCCCTGATGCCCACGCTCGTGCTGAAACCTTTTCTCCTCTTTCAGATGAACACATAAAGATGCTCGCCGCTCTCGGGGTCAAGGTCTCGCAAATCGACCCTGATCTTCGTGGCAACGACCTCGCTAAACAAATCGAGTCAACGAAACCTAAAACTGCCCGTGCGGCCGTGGGATCGGAGCAGCAACCGCACCCGATTGGGATCAACGGCGAAGATGGCTCGGGGGACGTGCTTGTGGTTACAACCGCAGAGTTCGACAAGGTTTTCGCTGGGACAAGTGGATTCTGAATCGCTGAGCGATTCATTTGCGGAAACAAGGAAGCGCCCACGTGCCATTTGCCGCGAACGCTTCCCGCTGTGTGTCATTCGGCAGCGGATCCGAGTTGCGAGGAAGATAACAACCCGCCACACAAATTTTTCATTCGCCGAGAAGCGATGTGGCGTGAGTCCACAGCACTTCGTCCTTCGACGAATTGATGTTCGAAATCAGACTTTCGAAGCGTTCGACCTCGCGCTGCGCAGCGCGTACTTTCGGCGCTTGCCGGACTTCTTCATCGTCGAATCCTTCTGCGGCCAGCGTTTTCTGTGAATGCGCGAATTCAGCATCGAATTTCTTCTCCGCCTGATCGAGCCTGTGCTTTGCAGCGCGAAGCAAAGTAGAGCGCAAATCTTTTCTGAACTCGCGAAAAAACTCGTCGTCGGCGCTCCCGAGAATTCGAACGAATCGATGTACTCCCGCTAGGCTAGACTGCGCCCGCGTAAGCCGTGCATTCGAAGAAGATCAGCACGTCTTTGACTGCGGGTTTGATCCATTTTTTCTTGATGCTTTTCATTAGGGCCAAAGCGTTCCTGTTAGGATAATTCGGGCTGGTTGTCGAGTAAAATCGATGAAAATGGGATTGGGCCATCGTTGTAAGGAGCGAGCAGTTGGTTCCCTGATCCCCTGCAGTAGCGTGTCGTCGAGTCGCTACCCTCTAACCCATGAGCTGGGCGTGGGCGCCGACAGGAAAATCCCGCAGCGGTATGGGTGGGGCGTGACACTGAACATTACCGCCCTTACTTTTCGGATGTCGAATTGCTTCAACCGTGAACTGTGACCACTGACGTGCGAACCCCGCGTTCGCCCAGCTTCGGCGTGGCAGGCTACCTGGTAGTCCAGTTGCCCGTGGGTCTGGTGGTTCATCGTCTCCTAGTCCCGCTACGATTTGCCGTAGATTTTCCGCGGCGACTGTAATACGATGTATAAAGGACTTCCTCTCCTCCTTGCTTCTGGCCCTTAGCTTCATGCTGTGATGGATCACGAAATTGTCATTGAAGCTGGGCACACCGAGCGGAATTATTGGCGCGACCTGCTTCGCTATCCCGGAGTTTAAAAACGTGAATATCACGGCGGTGGCGCACGGAACCGACAAAGCGCATCGAAAAGCTTCCAGACTGCAGCAACAATGATTCGAGCTGCGAGCTGTCGATATTTCGTTTGCGTAGTGGCAGGCGCGTTTTTCAGCATCCCAAGCGTCGATGCGACAGAAAACTCCGATGCAATAGAGGAAGCATCGGAAGTCACCGTCGTCGGGCAAACGAGCGGCTCGTTAACTTCAGCGTCTCCAGATCAATCGGCGATGCAGAAAAGCCAGATTCCCGGCGGATTTACAGTCAAGACTTCCGATGAAATGAAGAATGGCCGCGCTTCTAATTTCGAAGATTTGCTGGAAGGAACGCCGGGAGTTTTTTTGCAATCGGAAAACGAGGCGGAAGTCTCTAAAATTTCCATTCGTGGCTCGGGGATTACGTCGGAAGACGAGCCACTTGGGGTTATGTTTCTGCTTGACGGACTAAGTTACAATCAAGCCGACGGCGAAACCATCCTGGAAGACTTCGATGTGGGCGCGCTCAGCCATGCCGAAATTTTTCGAGGCGCGGACGCGTTTAAATACGGGGCGTTGACTCTCGGCGGCGCGATCAATCTCGTGCCGTTGACGGGCTACGATGCGGCTCCTTTGCAAACACGAATCGAAGGGGGGAGCTACGGCTATGTCCGCGTTCAAACGAGCGGCGGCGCGGTTGAAGGTCCGCTGGATGAATTTGCATCCATCAGCAGCCGCTATCGCGACGGTTTTCGCGAACACAGTTGGGAAAACACAGAGATCGCTTTTGTGGATGTCGGCTACAAGTTGAACGATCAAATCGAAGAACGGTTTTACCTGACGCTGGATCGGACCGATCGCGCGCTGCCCGGCGGCCTGACAAAATCGGAGATGGAAAGCGACCCGGAACAGGCGAATCCATCGGCTATCGCGCAGGATTGGAACAAAACCTGGACCTACATTCGGCTGGCTGACAAGTTGAGCGTCAAAATCGACGATCTCCAACTCGACGCCGGCGTTTTTTGGTTTCATCGCGACCTGGAGGAGCGCGGTTTCTTTACGCCCGATTTTCGGCAGGGAATTGAAATGTATTACTCCGATAACCTGGGCGCGAATCTCAATTTCGTTTGCCGGCAAGCAATATTCGGCCAGCGAAATCTGTTTACCCTCGGCCTGAGCCCCCAGCGAGAAACCGAAAACAGTCAGAATTTCGAGAATTTGTCCGGGCGCACTGGCACCACGACCGCGCGAGGCGAAGGGATTTCGCTCAACGTCCCACTGTACTTCGAAGATCAGTTCTATATAACCGACCGGTTCTCGATCGTGGCTGGAGCGCAGGCGATTTACGCGCAGCGGCATTTTATCGATCGCTTTTTGACTGACGCCGAGGGCAATCAGTCGCATCGCCAGGACTTTTCGGCACTTAATCCGAAGTTGGGCGCGATCTATGAATTTGATAAGCAGTCACAGGCGTTTGTTAATGTTAGCCGCAGTTGGCAGCCGCCATCGTTCGATAACTTGGTGAATTTTGCCGAAGGTCCAAATTCCAGTGTTGTTTACACCCCGCTGCGTCCGCAACACGCCTGGACACTCGAGCTAGGCACCCGCGGAGAACGCGGGCCCATCCAATGGGATTTATCCATCTATCGCTCCTGGTTGCGGAATGAGTTACTCGAGCTGAACGACCGCTTCGGCAACGACATCGGCACGATGAACGTTCGCCGCTCGATTCATCAGGGCGTCGAAGTCGGTCTCCAATGCCAATTGCTCGATCATATTTTCCTCCGCGGTATCGGCAACCGCGCTGCTGATCGTCTGTCATTAGACCAAATCTACACTTTTAATGATTTTCACTTCGACGACGATCCCGTCTACAGGGACAACCGCATTGCCGGAATTCCGATCCACGTTTACGAGGTGCAACTGCTTTACGAAATGCCTCTCGGTTTTTACGCCGGACCAAATGTGCAATGTAATCTTTCACAGTATCCGGTGGACCACGCGAACACCCTTTTTGCCGATGCTTATGCGCTGCTTGGCTTTCGAATTGGATTTCGCCAGAGTAAGGGATTATCAATCTTTTTAGATTGCAAAAACCTGACTAACGAGCGTTATGCGTCAGCCATTGATGTAATCGCAGACGCGCGCACTCAACCAAATCCCGAGATTTTCCATCCCGGCGAAGGGCGTGCGTTCTACGGTGGTATTTCTTGGAGTTGGTAGGAGTCTCAGACAGAACGCGCACTATCCAATCCGGCGATCAAAACCCGTCAGGATATTGCCGGGGACTGTTGCTATTTTTGCGAGCAAAATCGCGTTATCTTAGCATGACAACAACCCGGATGTTATACCTGGCCAGGATTTGGACTTACTTTAATGGTTGAGGGACGAAGGCGTGAGAGATCATGCGGTGCAAATGCTGCCCGCGGTAACGGTCGACCTCGATATGTAATCCAAGCCGAGCTACCGAATCAGATCCGACTCGAGCGGTGCTTATCAAAAACAGCGCATTGTCCCTGGCAGTAGAATCGCAGACCAAAGCCGTGGTCTTTGGCGAACGATCGAATCCTTGCTTCTCTATTTCCCTCGGTTATTGGCCAAACCCGACCCAATTGTTCCTCGTAGATCGGGCAATAACTTGCTGACCGAAGCTCAGTCAAAATGAAGTCCGCAAGTGCCTGCACGGTTCCAAATTGTCCTACAAGGCCCGCCTTTTTGTAAAGATAAACGGGCCAATCTCGAGCTTTGGCTGGTCGATACCGCGCATGGAAAAGAAAGCCACCTCCCCAAACTCTGCGTAATTCATTTTGGTTGACGCCTGATGCATCGGCGGTGTTTTGGTCGGTTGTAGATCATGGGCCAAAACGTCGGAAATATTTACATTTTCTGATGGACGACCCAGACTGATCCGAATTAATTTCTACAGGATAATATCCTCGTGTCCAGAGACTTACGTGTTATATTTAAGGCCGTCGAATTGCTCGAGGCATAGTTAAAGCTGATAGGCGGGAGGCAGAAGGACTACTTATGTTGAGTTTAATATTTTTGGCGGTTACCGCCGTTCCCGATAGTGGGACAACGTTATCTCTGCTTAGCATTGCGCTTGGGGGTTTAGTCTTCCTTCGCGCAAAACTTAAGTGAAGTAACGCAACGTAGTTTTTAAACGCTGAAACCGCGCAGCCCGTTGCAGGGAAACAACCCGGGCTCTGGTCTCCGGCCGGAACGGGAGCCGGATGGCCTTTCAAGCGAGATGCAAAGCATTGGTTCCGACTCAGGCTATGTCACTCAATTTTTTGACTGGCAGATTCTCGGTGATGATGTTGCAACGTAACACGCAGTCAGATCATAAACGCCATTGAGCGGAATTGTCCGTTCGTTTTCATCCCGTGGCGAGTGCGCCGGTCGGGGCAGTCGTGTTAGTACATCCATCCAAGTCCATAGTGATTCCATTGTACGAACGTGCCGTTTGCGTCTTGTCTAGCCAGGCGAAAAAGGGTAAAACTCTCGGTCTGCCTAGAAATGTCATAGCGTATGGCGCATGAGGTTTTTATCTCGCACTCGTCGCGTGATAAACCCGTAGCTGACGCTGTCTGTGCGGCTCTCGAACGAGTCAGGATTCGTTGCTGGATCGCACCTCGCGATGTTCAGCCGGGTCGCTCGTTTGCCGGAGAAATCACGCGTGCGATCCAGCACAGCAAAGTGTTGGTCTTAATTTTTTCGACCCACTCCAACCAATCCGAGCAGGTGCTGCGCGAAGTTCAGCTGGCGGCTAATTCGCATCTGCACATCGTTCAGTTTCGAATTGAGAATGTGCTGCCCAATGAAGACTTGGAGTACTACTTGAGCGCACCGCACTGGCTGGATGCTCTGAGCCCGCCTTTGGAGAAAAATCTCCACCGCTTGGGAATGTCAGTTAAAGCGCTGCTTCAAATGTCCGACGAGGACGCAAGCAAGCGTGGGTCTGCACTGGATTCTGGAAGTGAGAAGAGCGAATTGGATCAACACCCGACAGCGCCAACTGTCGCTGAGTCGACTAAGCAGGCGCCATTGAAGCCGTTCCCTGCACGGTTTGCTTCGCTGTTTGGTTGGGCTGGATCTAAAGCGGACGCGATTTGGCAAAAGCACAACCGGCCCGTGATTATTAGTGCTGGAGCTCTCCTGCTAGTCCTATTCATTGTCTTCGCCGTGATGTCTCATCGCTCCACGAATTCGTCCGCAGAAAAGGATTATAATCAAGCGTTTAAGCTCGCGGCGGGACTTAATTCGACAAAAATTGACACCGCTAAGGCAGCTGAAATGATGCAACGAGTTGCGGAAAAGAGTTTTCCGGAAGCAGAAGCACACCTGGCTTTCTGGTTAACTAATGGCAATGGCGGATTAGTTAAGGACAACGTTAAAGCAGAGCAATGGGCAAAGAGAGCGCTCGCCCATGGACTAACGAACAAAGCACCAAACAGCGCCGCGGCTCAGACCGAGCTTGCAGTCCTTTACATGGTCGGTTTGGGCGTTTTAAAGGACGATGCCAAGGCAGCTGAACTTTTTCAGAAACCGGCCGAGCAGGGGTATCCCAGAGCGCAGACTGCTCTCGCGTTAATGTATCAAAATGGCCAAGGGGTGCCGAAGAATTCTGGGAAGGCGGCCGACCTTTTCCAGAAAGCGGCCAATCAAGGGTACGCTGACGCCCAGAATGATCTCGCCGGCCTCTACACAAATGGCGAAGGTGTAACGAAAGATTTAGGTAAAGCAGCTTACTTCTGCAAAAAAGCTGCCGATCAGGGCAGTGCTTCCGCGCAAAATCGTCTTGGCTGGATGTATCAAAACGGCCAGGGGGTTACTAAGGACATTGGAAAAGCAGCTGAGCTTTATCAAAAGGCAGCTGATCAAGGCCAGTCAGCCGCTCAGACGAACCTTGGGTTGCTGCGACAGTACGGCCAAGGGGTTCCAAAGGATCTGGGGAAGGCGGCCGAACTTTATCAACAGGCGGCGAACCAGGGAAATTCTGTCGCGCAGAATAATCTTGGATACCTCTACCAGGTCGGGCAAGGGGTTCCTAAAGATTTGGCTAAGGCGGTGGACCTTTATCAAAAGGCGGTGAACCAGGGAAACATTACCGCGACGAATAACCTCGGCTGGATGTACCAGAACGGGCAAGGCGTTCCGAAAGACCCAAGCAAAGCAGCGGAGCTGTACCAAAAAGGGGCAAATGCCGGGTACGTAGAGGCTGAGTCTAATCTTGGATTTCTCTACTATAATGGCCAGGGAGTAACCCGGGACCTAGCCAAGGCAGCTGAGCTATTGCAAAAAGCTGCCGACGCCGGAAATGTCGGCGCGGAGATTCAGATTGCCTCGATGTATTATAAGGGCGAGGGCGTGACCAAGGATTGGGGTAAAGCTGCAGCTCTTTGCACAAAGGCCGCTGACGCGGGAAGTGTCACTGCGCAAACTAAGTTGGGCATATTGTATCAAAATGGCCAGGGTGTAACGAGGGATCTGGCAAAGGCAGTGGAACTATATCAGAAAGCCGCCGATAAAGGTTACCCAGATGCGGAAGTGAACCTTGCGTTACTCTACGAAAACGGCGCGGGCGTAACCAAGGATGTCGGGAAAGCAACCGAACTTTATCGCAAGGCGGCTGCGCAGCACAACCAGACGGCAATCGATAGTCTGAAGCGGCTGTCTACGTCGGCAATAACCCAGCGGACTCCAAATCCAACGCCAAACCCAAACGCAACCACGACACCACCGTCGGGTTCAACACCAACGCCAAATAAATGATCAAGTCGAAAAGAGTTCGTCGTTGTCTGCGTTTAGTTGCACTTCTAAGCGTTCTGGTAGTCCTTCCGGCTGCTTTCGGAGACAAAGCCCTGATTCTTGAGAATCCAGACGACGCCGTCCAGGCGCGTGTTGATTTGATTCAACGCGCGCGGCAGGCGATCGACGCGCAGTATTACGTTGTCGGGAATGACTACTTTACCCTCGCAGGGCTGGCGCTTCTTCGCGATGCCGCTCGGCGAGGGTGTCAGGTTCGCGTGATCATAGACGGGCGATCGAACATGTTGAGCAAGGACGTCCATGCGGAGCTGCAGCGCGAGCACATTCTAGTCAAGCTTTACCATCCAGTCACTCTCAGAACCCTGAATCTGTTGTTGCATCGGATGCACGACAAAGGTCTGAATGTTGATCATAAATATATGATCCGAGGTGGGCGAAACGCAGAAGGTGACTACTTCGGTTACTGGAAGCACAACTTCGTCGACCGAGATGTCTACATTGAGGGCCACGCTGTTAGCGATTCATGCGTTTACTTCGATCAACTATTTAACAGCAAAGAAGTAGCTCCGGTCGCAACGGTGCAGGACCCGACAGGGGTGCATGCCGATCAAGGACGGAAGATCCTCGATGATGCGAAGGAGAAACTCCGAGCCGGTACGTTTCCTCGGATCAACAGCGGGATCAACTGGGGTGCGAGAGCAAGAGAGGTCCGACCAACAGAGTTTCTGCACGATCCGGTGGGAAAGAAAAACATCGAGTTCGGAATAGCTCAGGCTTTGCGCTTAAAGCTACTAAACACTCGCCATTCCGTGCTGGTCGAGACGCCCTATCTAGTTCCAACCAAGAACCTCATTACGGACCTGCAGGCGTTGCGAAAGCGCGGTGTTTCGAGGATCGAAATGATAACTAATTCCAGTGCGAGCAACGATGACTTACTCGTTTCTATCGGTTACGAAGCGGCTAAAAAGAAGCTGCTACAGATGGGGGTGGATCTGTGGGAATACCGAGGCCCGAATACGATCCATGCGAAGTCTGCGGTGCTCGACGATCAACTGGCATTAATTGGATCGTTTAACATGGACCCGCGATCTCAGCACCTGAATACAGAGACAGCTGTAGCGATTCCGGACCCCGAGACAGCGCATCAGTTACGTGAAAATATTTATGTGCATCGGAAGAATTGCGATCACATAACTCTCGACCATCTGACGGGGACGAATCTGGCGAAGCCTTCGTTTGCGCAGCGAGCAAAGCGTTCTTTTCTAAAACTGTTGTTGCCCGTGTTACACAACCAGCTGTGAACTCTTCGTATGCTACTCACGATTCTTTGTTGTCGCCGACCTGGATTGTAAGCTTCACTGGGCATCGTCACCTTCGAAGCCCCGAAAAGATAAAGCAGGTCATCGGGGCGGTCGTGCAGTCATTACGCGCTGAAATTCCCGGTCGATTGGTCGGGTATTCTTCGGTCGCGATTGGAGCCGACACGCTGTTTGCAGAACAATGGTTGTCTTCCGGTCTGCCCTGGATGGCGTTGCTTCCACGGGCAGAAGGTGATTTCAAAAATGACTTCGCTGAAGCCGACTGGGCGAAAACATTGGCGCTGCTTCAGAGGGCGGCTCGCGTGCAAAGCCTTTCGGCGATCAAGGAAGCCGAGCGCGACCTGGGTTATTTGGAATGCGGACTTCTCCTGGTGGATGAAGCCGATGTGATGATCGCGGTATGGGATGGCAAACCATCCCGGGGAGTTGGAGGAACGGCGGACATCGTGGCTAACGCGCGAAACCTCAGTAAGCCGCTCATTCTCATCGACGCCGAATCCTTTGAAATCAAGCGCGAACATTTTTCGCTCGAGCACTTTGCCGACCCGGAAATGAGTTACCTTAACAAAATTGCGGATCACCCCGCGCTTTCCGCTATCGAGGGGATTGATCCGGAGGAGCGTGTTCGGCGTTTTTTCAAAAAAGTGGATGCAAAGGCGACGAGCATTGCTCCGCGTTTCCGTCTTTGGGTCGCAGCGTCCGTAATCATGAATGCCGCGGCCACAATTCTGGTGGCCGCGACAATCGGGTTTCAGGTTAATTGGTTCGTTTTAAATACTCTTATCGTCGTGCTTACCACTGCGGCCACCGTCGCAGTTGCTCTAATTAAGAGAAAGCGAGCGCACCAAAAGTGGATGCGATGTCGAGTGGCGTCCGAGATATGCCGGTCGGTCTTGGCTACTTGGGACCTGGCCGATGTGGCTGAACCGACCTGGTTTAATCAGCTTACCGGATTTCTTCGCCTCGTGAAGACGATCCGACTCATGAAGCTGACCGATCCGACGCGGCAAGTAACAAACATGGAAGATTGGCGGCAAAAATACCTGACGGATAGAATTGACGAACAAATTCATTACTTCCGACGCCGTCGAAAGGAATCCAGTAGCGCGCTGTCGGTTCTGAGTGTCAGCTTTTGGCTGTTTTCATTTCTCGCAATTGCGCGTGCACTTCTTACCGGTTCCGCTTTTGGAATCGGACCCCTGGTGCGAGTCACGCCCTCATATCCCTTGGCCTTGCACTTCGTACAATCATTTTTACCAATCGCTCTGCCATTGGCAGCCGGCTGCACGCTGTCGTTGATTTCAATCTTTGACATCAATCGTCAGCTGGCCCGTTCCAGGGCGATGGAATCTTTACTGATCAAAGCGAAGGAACAGATCGAAAAATCTGAAAGCCTGCCGAGTTTGCGTCGCGCGGTCGAGAATGTTGAGAACGCGCTGGCCGGTGACGTGTTTGAATGGTTTACTCTGTTTCGTTATCCAAGATTTAATTGAGTAGGCGTCATGAAGCGGCTCCTTGCACTGGATGGCGGAGGCGTACGAGGCGTTTTTGCGCTGGAAGTGCTGGCCCAAATCGAAGCACTGCTAAGAGAGAAAACGGGGAATCCAAACCTTCTGCTGGCGGATCATTTTGACTACGTTGCCGGAACCAGTACCGGCGCCATCATCGCTACTTGCCTGGCCTGGGGAATGAGCGTCGCCGAAGTGCAGGATCTTTATGTAGGAAGGGCCGTAGAAATGTTTCATGTAGCCCCGCTCTATCGGCGATTCTGGAATAAGTTCGACGCTGAAGGGATTACCCGAATGTTCAAGGGTTTGTTTTCCGAAGATGGCCAAGGTCAGATCCCAGCTCTTCTCGGCACAAAAAAAATCCGAACATTGCTAACCTTGGTAATGCGAAATCACACCACAGGATCTCCCTGGCCGGTATGCAATAATCCAGTCGCAAAGTTTAACGACCCCAATTCGCCTGAATGTAATTTGAAGCTGCCAGTTTGGCAGCTAGTTCGGGCAAGTACCGCTGCCCCGGTTTATTTCCCGCCAGAAACAATCGAAATCGCAGGTAAAAAACACGTTTTTGTGGACGGTGGGATCACTCCTTACAACAATCCCGCTCTTCTTCTCTTCAACATGGCGACTCTCCCGGCTTACAAAGTGGAATGGGAGACGGGGGTCGACAAAATGATCCTAGTCTCAATTGGCACCGGTCGATTCCCGGGCGGGATCGGATCACGTCGAAGCAACCAATTAAATATGCTCTACTATGCGCAGACAATTCCGATCGCGTTGATGGACTCGATCAGTTTGCAACAGGATATGATTTGCCGAACGATTGGACTTTGCAAAGTCGGCGAACAGATTGACTCCGAAATTGGCAATTTACGTGATATTTCTCCCACGGAGGTTGCCCTGCGAAAATTTACCTACCTGCGCTACGATCATCTCTATAGCCCGGAGGAACTTGAGTCCGCGCGTCGCTATGGGAAAGGAGAGCTCAGTCTCGACAACGTCTCGTTGATTCCATTTCTACGAGATGTGGGCGCTAACTATGCGAAGCGTCATGTGCGCATAGATGATTTGATTTAGTGCCGAGTGCGAAAAGCGCAGCGTTCGGTCATCCCTCTTAGTCACCATATCTCTGTTTTGTTATCTCAGTTCCTTCGAACGGAATCGAGGTCTGGCGCACATTTACGAGGGGCCCCAGTTCGAATACGTTCGTGTAACCATAGGCTCGTAATGACGTGTAGGTCGACAGGTTTAGGGACGCGGCCGGTGCCTTGGATGGAAATGCCGTATCGCTACCTTCAAAGTTGTTGTTGCAGTAGATCAGAACTTTGGTCGTTTTGGCTGGAATGAGTTGAGTCAGAGTGGCCGCGGTGAAATCGGTGAAAGGCAAATTAACCGCCCCTTTCACATGTCGTAGGGCATACTTGGAGGCGCTTCGCGCATCCAGGACCACCACGTTCTTATCAAGGATGGCTTCCAGAAACTGTTTCTCAGTAAGACGATGTGATTCACGGTCACGTGCGACATCAAATACAGTTTTCTCAAACTCGCGATAATCAATTAAACGGTTTGGAATTTCGTTTGCGGCAAAAACGGAGCTGGCAGCGGCGGCCATCATTAGCAATATTCTCATAAGAGAAGGGTCTATAGGTATCGCCTCTTTGACAACGGCCTCGAGTAGTCCGTTGAACGCGGTTTACCCGGGAGTTCTGCAGCCTGGCGGTGTTTTTAGCTGCTCAGTCGCCCGAGCGAAGTATCCGTCGGACCTCTGCGATACCCTCCGGATGGACCTGAGCGGCGTGCCCCGATGGGATGACGATTTCTGATGCTGCGCCATCCAAGTGTGAACTCCAGTAAGCGACCATGCCGTCATTACTATTCGGAGCATCGCCTCGTCCCCGATCCCCTTCGATTGTGTGGAACGGGATCTGAGGTGCAACTGGGAGTTTGTCCAACGCAAGGACGATCGGGTCGTCTGGAGCGAGCGTTTCAACGCAATTCGGAATTCGGTTAAAATGCTCAGCAGCTGGATCGGCATTTACAATAGCGCGTATCTCTCTGAACGACCGCGGCTGTTTGATCACGCGGGCAGCCATTCGGATCCACCAGTGAGAAGCTGCAGTGGTTCCTCGGTGCGGGGTGGTTATAAAGATGGCGCGTTCTACATCCGGCCGATGGTTAAAGATCAGCGACTGTTTCAACAATTGGGCTGCGCTACCCGTCAGCTGCATTTCAGCCGGAGATTTGCCGAAAAGATCGCGCCAAATTCTCTCTCCGGCATCAGTTACCAAGAGTCGGACGACTAGGCCACCTAAACTATGACCGATAAGGACAACTCGCTTACTATTAGGGAATACCTTCTTAATGTTATCCAACTCATCCCGGAGCTGGACTGCGGAATACGGAAAGGGATAACCGGTCGGGTACCAAAACACCCAAAACTGATAACGCCGCCGGATCTCGAGGTCTTCGACAAGGTTATTAATCATCGGCGTCCAGTAGAGTGGACCGCTTGCTAGCCCGTGAACAAAAACCACCGGCGTTCGTTTAGGATCAAACGGCTGCAGACGTATCAGGCGGGCTCGCGCTCTGTATTTGTCGGGAAGCACAAACGCGGCAGCTCCAATTCGATTCGGCCGCTCCCGCATCATTCCCAACGCTAGCGGCGCGCTGAAATCGGCGGCGAGGGGATAAGTATGTCCATTAATCGAGATTTGCTCCTTCGAAAGTCGGTCCTGCAACTCGATCTCGGCGTGTTGACCCTGAAACCTTATCGTGGCCGTTTCCGCGGCATAGATATGTTCCGGATCGAATCGAGCTTGGTGCGCCAGAGACGCACTGCGCACGACGGCCACAACCGGTGCCCCAATTCCTTCCACGGTTGAGCGGCTGGTGAAAAGCCTACTGCCAACTTTGATAGTGTCGGCTGGTAAAAGTAGTTCATTGGAAGGATTCAGTTCGCCTTGTGGCGATAATGGACCCCTTAGAAGGAACGGGCCGTCCGGGCCCGGAACATTTACAGAACCAATCCAAGGCTTTATCCCGCTGCGCTGCAGATTTTCAACTCCGCGAGCAACGGCAAAATTATACAAGTCACGGGCCTGCGATTGTCCCTGATGCATATTCAACTCGTCGAGCGCAATTCGAGCAGCGGCCAGATCATCACCCAAAGCTTTCAGCGGCTGTTGCTCCGCAAATCTTTTTGCTTCGGACAACCGTTTCTCAGCGATCTGCAGAGCGACCGGCAACGTATTATAGTGCGGTATCGCTGCGGGCCGCGGCTGGATTGATGCAAGCGGTGTGCACCCAAAAACGAGAGCGGAACAGGACAATGTGCAAAAAAATGTATACGCTCGCATTGCTCTTTTGCTAACAATTACAAATCCGTACCGCCAAAATGAAAACAATTATTGCTGGTCTTGTTGTCTGCACGCTGTCAACCCTCGTTATCGGCTGTCATTCGATCGGTAACTCGCTCAGTAAAATTACCGGAAACCGCAGCCCAAGCGCAAAGATTTATGTCCTCCGCCGTCTTAGTGTAACCGGTTCAGGCCGCATCACTGTGATGGATAACGGGAAGCAGGTTGGGACTATCGACCGAGGAGGAAGTCTGACTTGGGAGCGGCCTCCGGGCACAGCCGTCGTTACCGTTTCTCACGGCGACAGCCAAGGGAAGGAAACGGTGACGGTTCAGGCAAACCAAGTTTACTATCTGGAAGTGAGGGCGACTCACGCGACGGCCGGACATCCGAAGGTGGTCGAACTCCACATTCTGTCCAGCACTGAAGGTCAGCACCTGCTTAATGTTCTTCAGCACGAATTTGGCGGATAGCGTCTTCATTGTTTCGATGAGGTTTGCGAGATCCGCTGGCATGGCAGCGCGTACGGGAGTCGAACCCGTATCAATTTGCCTCTTTCATAGGCGAGCATCACTCTTATTTCTTGCAATATCATGCAGGATTTCGCAATATTCTGCTATGAAAAGCTATGAAAGGCTGCCGCGACACTTCCCGCATTTGGTTAAGGTGGGAGCAGCCACCGTCAAAATATATCGCTGCAGAAATCGCGGCTATCGTTCCTTCGCCGTCATTTATCCGCGAGATGGCGGACGCCGGCAGAAAAACTTCGCCAATTTCTCAGCCGCATTAGCAGAAGCCCAGGAAATCGCGACCCGGATTGCGCGCGGATCCGCTGACGTGCTGCAGCTGACCAGTGCGGACCGGGCAGGTTACATCGCCGCGACCGATCTTTTGCGTCCATTCAAAGTCCCGCTTCACAGCGCGGTTGAGGAGTACGTCGCTGCGCGGTCGCATCTGAATAGCGAATCGCTGTTGTCGGTTGCGAAGGAATATGCCGGCCGGCGGCGACAGGTCACAGATAAACCAGTGCGCGAAGTCGTGGAAGAGTTGCTCGCGGCCAAAGAGCGCGACGGTTTGAGCGAGCGTTATATTGAGACGCTTCGAAGCCATCTCAGTCGGTTCGCATGCGCTTTCGGAACAAATATTGGATCGGTCGCGGCGAAATTTATCGAAGAATGGCTCGTTTCTCACAAAGTTGGGCCGCGCGCGCGCAACAACCTGCGAATGTCGATCGTTACGTTGTTCAATTTTGCGCGTAGCCGCGGCTACTTGCCCAAGGGACAGTCAACAGAAGCTGAAGAAGTCCCGAAGGCAAAGGACCGCGGCGGTGAGATCGCAATTCTGACGCCGCAACAATTGGGTGATCTTCTCGGCGCGGCAGACCGGGCGAGTGACCGCGAACTCAAGAAGATCGACGCCCCAAGAATTATGACCCAGGAAGCGAAATTGTATTTCGCGATCGGCGCATTCACTGGACTGCGCTCGGCCGAACTAATTCGCTTGGAATGGGAGGATGTTAATTTCGCGCGCGGTCACATTGAAGTTGGCAAAGCAAAATCCAAAACCGCAACGAGACGATTGGTTCCAATCCTGGCCAACCTGATGCAATGGATGGCGCCTTATCGCGGCCGAACCGGGCACGTTTTTTCGAGCGAACATGCGGCCGAGCGTGCAATCGCCCAGGCGAAAAATATTTTGGGAGGATGGCCTAACAACGCGCTCCGCCACAGCTATGCGACGTATCGTCTCGCTCAGTGTCATGATCCAGCGCGCGTTTCTCTAGAAATGGGAAATTCAGCGCAAATGCTCTTCCGTAACTATCGCGAGCTCGCCGATGAGCAGGATGCGACGACTTGGTTCAGCATCGTTCCAGCAGTAGCGCCTAATGTCGTACCTCTTGTAATAGAGAAGGACCTACAACGATGAAGGAATTGAAAAACCGATCAGCTCCAATCACGAAAAAAATGTTGACCGAATTATCACCTGAATCGCAGGCGCATATCGCCAAAATTGAAAAGTTCATGAAGTGGCGGAAGCACGACTTCGCTAAACTCCGACGTGCTAGCAGTGCCCACTTCGACAAGCTACAAAAATTCATGAAGTGGGAGGAAAAAGCCTCCGCGAGCTCCTACAATGATTTTGGTAGACAATTTTTTGAGACGAACCAAGAAGGTCTGCATTTTTCCATTCCTACTCAGAATTGGTCCGACATTCTTGATGTTTGTTCGTGGTTCAGAAGGAATGACAAGCGAGGGCGAGATCCGCGCGGATCATCCACGCACCGCCTTGGTCGAGCTATTTGGGCCAAATTCTTCGAATCGAGCCAAAGTCGATCGAAAGAAACTCAAGGTTTCATTCTTCATTACATCGGCGCAAAGAAGATGGTTTCGCCCTTTGCTGTCGCTATCTTCCGCATCGCTAAGAAAGAAGATCTGGAGTTTTTCGTAAGGTTAGGACGCGCGATTGAAGGAAAAAGACGTGAGCCGCCGCCGGATTCTCTGTTTAGTGACAGAGAATGGTTGATTCTTTCGAATTACGACAGGAGCGCGGTTTTGCGTTTGCCATTGAAATACTTTACCGATCTTGCCGCCTACTGTGCGTTTATGTACTTGCAACAGAAGCGCGTTCCCACCGTCGATCCCCTCGACTTCATGGCGAAGAAAAAACTGAGCGACATGTATAAGCACTGGCGAATAAGGCTCGGCTTAGAGAAGCCGGAGCGGGCCCTGGTCCAGAGCGTGGAATCTTCTGAGGGCAGGCTTATTTTGAAAGATATCTCCGGCGAGGAAGTCCGTGTGCGGGTTGTTACGGATTTACCGAGGGGACGCCAACTGCTGCAATTCTCGTCACTCACGCGTACAGCGAAATGCAGTAGTGGTTCGCAATGCGCAAGCGGCCGCAACAGGAAAGTTCGACCTTCATCGGCTCTCTCCCTACGGAGCGTACGTTGCTCACCTCGCAGGAGACAGCCAAAGCCCTAAAGGTTAGTCCGCGGACAATAGCCTATTGGACAGCCGGCCGGCGTCCGCGGCTGTCTTATGTAAAGCTTGGGAAGACGAAACGCTTTGTCGTCGCGGACGTGCTGCGATTCATCGAAGAGCGAAAAATTGGCGGGCTAGCTAATTAGCGGATCTACCGATGCCAATCATAAAGGTCAAAAAGCGAACACATCCCTTCGCGATGATTGACTGCCGAGCCTTGAACGACAAACGGCTTTCGTGGAAAGCGAAAGGCGTGCATACCTTCTCAGCAAACCGCCCGACTGGCAGGTCAGACTCGCCGATTTGGTGAAACATGGTCGCGATGGCGAAGAGTCTGTAAGAACTGGTTTGGACGAACTCCGCCGCTTCGGCTACGCGAAATTCGCAGCAATCCGCGGTAGTGCGGGTCGTCTTAACGGAACTGCGTGGACCGTCTATGAGTGCCCGGACGATGCCACCGATATGGCGATTTTCCCGACGTCGGCAAAAACCGATCCTCGGGAATCGCTGAGGTCGGGCAAAACGAGCCTTACTAATATGGATAACAGTACAAATAAGGACTGTTTTCTACCTCGACTCTGTAAGCTTTTTGAGCGCGACAACCTGTTCTTGTCCCCGCGAGAGACCAAGGCGTGGACGGCCGTCAAGAGCATGATTACTGGAGCTGATATTCGACTGGTTGAGCGATTTCATCGATCACGCCGCAACGCATCCATGCCGCCGTATCCCAGACAAGAGCTCGCCACATTGCTAGAAAATTTCGGAGGTGAGTTAGACAAGGCGAAACGAATCTTCAAGAGCTCCGCGCATTGCTTTCCTTCGCTCGCTGGCATAAGGAATTCCGATCACGAAGAGGCCTCCGTTAGTAGCGGGGATCGGATATCAATCGCGGCAAACTGTCGGCGCGAACTCAACAAACTGCGTGAGAAGCTTAAACCAATGGCCTGATATGGGCATGGCGGAATTGGCAGACGCGCCAGACTTAGGAATCCGAAATCAGCGATTTCAAAACATCGCTTTTCATTTCAAAAAAGCAGTCATTTTACGAGAGGAAATCGCGAGTTTTCCAAGAAATTGGTTCATCACCTCTGACGAGTAGAAAAACGCTCATTCTAGCACAAATCCTAGTACAAACTCTGATCGGAAGGGTGGTTCGAGCCCCGTAGGCTCCGAGGTTTTTGTATTGCAAAAACTATTCGTTAGGCCTGCTGATCAAAAATCGAGATTCAGAACCTGCCGCCGAGTCCGACATTTGTCAGCCAGCATCTTCACTATGTCCGCCGTGTTATACGCGATCGGATTTTTTATTTCGCCTTCGTCGCTTCCTGTTGGAAAAGCATTTGAACATTACCTTATGCGTGAGAGTCTTATAGGCATTGTGATTCGACCCAGCTACTTCATGCGATCGAGTGTGGTCGCTGTTACGATCGCTGCATGGTTCTTGATTTCGAACCATTGCGCTTTCGCTATCGTCGAAAGCGGGAAATTACCGGCAGAGCACGCCCATTGCCATGGTTCTACTGCGCCGACGAATGCGCCTGCTCAAAATGAGCAACTGCCGTGTTGTAAAGTTCTCCGTGCTACGATCACGAAAGACGGCGCGTCTGTTGCTGAAAACGCGTTAGCATTTTCGCTGCAGCCATATTTTGTCGGATTCATTGTTTTTCCTGAGCAGGCACATTGGCCTCAATCATTTGAGCTGGATACTGGTCCACCGTTTAGCACTTCATTTGCTGAATCTGTTTTGCAGCGGAGCATTCTTGCTCACGCTCCCCCTGGCTACCTGAGCTAGCGCTTCTCCGTCCTGTTTCGCAGGACTATCTCGAGCGTTCGCTAACCGTTTCGCATCACGCTTATGGCGCATGTGCGTCACGCCCATGTAACGGCCGCCAATTGCAGCGGTCGTCTTTCACAAACACAAACGACACATCACGAATATACAAAAATGAAAAAACCGATTCGCAGTTTTCAAACAATGCTCGCGGCAGCGATCGCTATCTTAGGGATGGCGTTCTTTGCACAGGCAGCAAACCTTTCCGACGATGACAAACAGTTCCTTGCCGGATACGAAAAAGCTCACACGGCGCTTGCCGCCGATGATCTCAGCACCGCGAAAGCAGCCGCTGCGGATCTAGGGAACGAAGGGGCTGAGTTATCCAAAAGCAATTCCCTTAAAGACGCGCGCGCAGCGTTTGAGAAACTCAGCGCGAAGGCAAAGCACCTGGCGACCGGCCAACCCGGTTATCATGTCTACCACTGCCCAATGTTGAAGAAGGATTGGGTGCAAACATCAACTACGACCGCCAATCCATATGGCGGTAAAGAGATGGCTGGCTGCGGCGAGATTCAGAAATAACGACAACAACGAAAACCACAAGAAAAGGACAATATGAAAAAACAAAACATCATCTTATCGATGGCAGCCGCCGCGGTGTTTGCCGCGTATCCGGCTGTCGCGCACGAAGGTCACGAGCATGGCGACAAAGACGAACTCGCATCCGGTGAGACGAAGAAGATCACCGGCGAGGTCGTGGATATGGCTTGTTACATCGATCACAATGCTACCGGCGAGAAACACACCGATTGCGCAAAGAAATGCATTACGAGCGGCCTGCCAGTCGGACTCAAAGCCGAAGACGGCAAAACGTATCTGCTTATCGGCGAGCACAAACCGTTGAATAGCGAGCTCGCGCAGTACGCCGCCAAGACGATCACGGTCGAAGGAAAGGTCACGTCTCGCGACGGCATCAACATGATCGAGAACGCAGTGATTCAGAAATAGCAAATTGAAATGGAGCGAATGCGGTGTTCAACCCGCCGCATCCGCGCTGTTAGATCGACATGAACAGTTTTTTCCAACATCTCAATTCGCCGGAATACATGCACGTCCTGCTCAATCCGATTCCGGTTTACGGATTGGCGATCGGGCTAGTCGGCCTTTTGCTGGCCATAATTGCGTGCAGTCGAACGGCCATCGTCATTGCGCTTGCGCTCGTGTTTCTGAGCGGGCTATCCGCGTGGCCGACTTATCACTACGGCCAAGCAGCATACGATCGCGTTACGGCAATGGCGGATACGGCCGGCGATCAATGGCTTGATGAGCACATGGCGCGCGGAGAAAAACTGATCTACGCCTTTTACATTCTCGCCGCGCTCGCGGTCGTGGGGGAGTTTGCGCCGATAAAATGGCCCCGCAGTTCGCTACCGCTCGCGATCGCAACTCTTGTCGTCGGATGTGCGACTCTCGGCGTCGGCGGCTACATCGCTTATGCCGGCGGACATGTGCGCCATAAGGAATTCCGGTTTGAACCGCCGCCGCCAAAACGCGCGGAAGAGGATCATCGTGAGCACTAAGGTCATCGCTGTTTTGTTGTCGATCTTGCTGACCGCGTGTGCAACGCGCGATTTGCCGCCCGATCCGCCATCGAGTCCAGCGAGCGCGCAAGCGCAGGAATCGAGAGAGCGCGTGCCATCGCTCGCGACCGATGAGACGACGCAAGCGATCAATGCGCGTCTCAGCGAAACAAAAAAACCAGCCGAGAAAACGGAAAGCGGAAACGACATGCCGCTGAACAGCGACGACATGCAAGGCATGGAAGGTATGCAGCAGGGCGGTTCTCCAGCGGCAAGTCCTGCCCAACCGAAGAAGTTTTAATACACTTGCGTCATGCATCCCCAAATTCATCGAGACAAACCGGGCCAGTGTCCTATCTGCGGGATGACGTTGATCAAGAAAGAAGGCGTGCCGCCGAAATGAAAACGATTTTGTGTTTCATTGCTGTTCTCGTGGCGACGCTTTCGTCCGGCGCATCGCTTGATCAATCGTTCAACGATGTTTCCGCGACGGTTTTGTCGCGCACGGGCAAGCGCGTGCAGTGGAATAGAGGCACTCCGCAAGATGCAGAAGCGGAAGCTTACGTGCGATCACTGTTGGAACGGCCGTTGACGGCGAATGCGGCAGTTCAAGTTGCGTTACTCAATAATCACGAGCTGCAGGCCACCTATGAAGAGATCGGAATTGCGCGGGCTGATGTGATCGAAGCGGGGCTACTGAGAAACCCGCTGTTCTCAATCGAGCGGCGGCTTCCCGGACAGGCTTTGGAGGTAGAACTGCTGACACAGTTTATCGACATTTTATTCTTACCGGTACGCAAACGCGCTGCCAAAGCACAACTGGAAGCGGCGAAGGCTCGCGTTGGAAATGAAATCTTGAAAACCGCCGCAGAAGTACGCGCGGCCTTCTACGAACACCAAGGCAATCTGCAGCTCGGGGGCCTTGTGGCTGAAGTTGAAAAGGCGGCATCGGCATCTGCTGAAGCGGCTTTGCAGCTTCATCAGGCGGGCAACACGCGCGATCTTGATCTTGCCAACGAGGAAGCAATGCACGTTCAGGCGAAGCTCGACCTAGCAAAGGGACAGGCGTTAGTAATCGAAAGCCGAGAAAAATTAAACAAACTTATCGGAGCTTGGGGCGAGCAAACGAACTGGACAATCGCACCACGTCTGCCTGATCTGCCAAGAAAGGAAGTTGGCGTGACGCGACTGGAATCCCGTGCGATCGAACAGCGCCTCGATCTTGCCGCGTTGAGATACGAAGCTTTGGGGCAAGCGCAGAGCCTCGGGTTTGCGCGGTTTCAGGAAGTTGCACAGCAATTCGAGATTGGCGGTCATTACGTGCGCGAAATACCAGGCGACCACTCAACAGGGCCGAGTTTACGAATTCCGATTCCGCTTTTTAATTTTGGACAAGGCGTTAAGGCGCGTGGCGAAGCAAAGCTTCGCCAGCTTCAACAGCGTTATCTCGGGCTTGCCGTTGAGATCCGCTCGGACGTTCGGACCGCGCGCGATCGGATGCTAAACGCGCGTGCGATTGTCGACTATTCCCAGGGAACGGCGTTGCCTCTACGTCGCCGCGTTATCGAGGAATCGCAGCTTCAGTATAACGCCATGCAAATAAACTTGTCCGATTTGCTCCGAGCAAAGCAGGAAGAAGTCAATACCGCCCGCCAATCCGTTGAAGCGCAGCGCGACTACTGGATCACCCGGGCGGAATTGGAGAAAGCGGTTGGCGGTACGCTAAACGGGAAATTGCTGCGGCTTTCTGAGAGCAAAGAAATCGTGAACGGGAGATAACTAATGATCACACGACGCAAATTCTTGACAAGGACAGCCGCTGCTGCCGGTGGCGTTTCATTATTGCGCAGCGTTGTTCCTGCCGCAGCGCAGACTATTTCGCCCACTGCGACAGCAGTTCCACTGGCGCAACCAGGTCGCGATTACACGCCGGTTATTACTCCAAACAACGTTTCATTGCCGTGGAAGATCGTTGACGGGGCGAAGGTTTATCACCTGATCGCAGAGGAAATAAAACACGAGTTTGCTCCCGGTCTTGAGGCGTTCTGCTGGGGATTCAATGGTCACGTGCACGGACCGACAATCGAGGCGGTCGAAGGTGACCGCGTCCGGATTTACGTGACGAATAAGTTGCCGGCCGCAACCAGTATCCATTGGCATGGCATCATTCTGCCGAACGGGATGGATGGTGTTAGCGGGCTGACGCAACGTCCGATTAAGCCGGGCGAAACATTTAAGTACGAGTTCACGCTAAAGCAGCACGGCACCAACATGTATCACTCGCATCATGACGAGATGACGCAGATGGCTCTCGGCTTGATGGGATTGTTCATAATTCACCCACGCAATCCAAAGGATCGCGTCGATCGAGATTTCGCTCTCCTGTTGAGCGAGTGGCGTATCGATACTGGAACCATGCGTCCTTATCCAAGTGAGATGACGAACTTCAACATCTTCTCGATGAACGCGCGCATTTTTCCTGGGACCGAACCGATGGTGGCAAAACTAGGGGATCGAGTGCGAATTCGTTTCGTCAACTTGAGTCCGATGGAACATCATCCGATGCATTTACACGGCCACAGGTTTCGCGTCGTAGAGACCGACGGGGGTCAGATTCCAGAATCGGCGCAACAAATCGAATCGACGGTGCTCGTTCAAGTGGGCAGTGCGCGCACGGTCGAATTCGTGGCCGACAATCCCGGCGATTGGCCGGTGCATTGCCACATGACGCATCACACCATGACGCAGATGGGGGACAAATTTCCAAACATGATCGGCGTTAAGCCCGGGAAGCTGGACGAGAAAATTCGTAGCTCGCTCTTGCCCGGCTACATGAGCATGGGTGAGACGGGCATGGCAGACATGGGCACAATGGGAATGCCGGTGCCGCGTAACAGTCTTCCAATGGTCGGCGCTCCGGGTCCGTTCGATTACATCGCGATGGGAGGTATGTTCACCGTCTTAAAAATCCGCGAGGGAATTACCTCATATGAAGACCCCGGGTGGTACAAAAATCCGGATGGAACGGTCGCATCCCTAGCCAGTGCTGATCAGTTGTCACGCGATGGGATAGAAGCAGACGCGCCATGACCCGAGGAACATCACAACGACCACCAACACTTCGGTTAGCAAGAAAGAACCCGATGAAAATCTATCCAGCTACATTCACTCTTCCCAAATTGCTCGCCGTCGTAACGCTGACTATAAACCTCATTTGTGCATCCGCGATTGCAGCACCGCCTCAATCCAACGGCGACGCTGCACTTAAGAAGCAGGTCGCCGAGCTCCAGGCAAAAATTAAGCAGTTGGAGGCGGCGCTTCCTGCGAATTCTCCACAACCCACCGTATCGCCGACGATGTCAGGGATGAATACGAGTCCAAAAATGACTCCGGCAACCTCCATGCCGGGCATGACTCCTAGCGGTACTGGCACATCGGGAGCCATGGGTTTGGGAGACATGAATAAGGGCGGAATCTCGAAAAATCCCTCTAATAATAGTGGAACAATGACCGGCGCGGAGAACGGCGGAATGAACGGAATGATGGGACAGATGATGGGCATGGGCGGAATGTCTCCCGCACCAGGCGCTGCATCATCTGGCATGCCGCAGTCGGCATTGCCCGGCTTCCCAGGTGTGTCACATCTCTATCACATCGGAGCGACCGGGTTCTTCCTTGACCACTCAGATCACATCCGTCTCTCCAACGAGCAACAAATGTCATTAAATAGGATCAAAGAAAAAGCCGTCGCCGCGAAAAGCTCGACTGATGCGCAAATCGAGGAGGCGGAACGGGAGTTAGGCACCTTGACCGCGGCAGATCAGCCGGATGCTGCAAAGATCGAAGCCAAAGTTCGAGAGATTGAAAAACTCCGCACCGATCAACGACTCGCTTTTATTCGCGCAGTCGGAGACGCAGCGAATCTGCTTACGGATGATCAACGCAAATTCCTGACCGGCGCTATGCCATCGGCCGGCCCGTCGCCGTCCGCAACAATGGCTCCCATGTCGGATATGTAACACGGCGTCTAACTCTCATGCCCGCGAAAGTCCCACTCTTAAGTCGAGTCGCTCTCACAGCCTCGATCGCGACGAGCGTGTGCGCCTTGCTTGTGGTGAGCGAAGCGCGCGCACAGACGGCCGAGGAACACGCGAGCCATCATCCCGATCAAGCCGCGGTTGCGCCACAGCCAGGTGCATCACCTGCCGCAAAAGCTGGCGGCATGATGGAGGGCATGGGGGAAATGATGAAAGGGATGGGCAAGCCTCCGCCGAAGGAACTCTATCCTTCGCTCATAGCGCTGCCGGAACTCACGCCCGAGCAGCGCAAACAAGTCGAGGAGCAAGCGGCCGAGCGCATGCACGCGGGCAGCGTTTTGATGGGACAGGCCCTCGACTCACTCAACGCCGGCGCGCAGTCCGGTGACTACGCTGCAATGCAGGAAGCGGCGACGCATCTGCGCGAAGGCATCGCACAACTGGAGAGCGGAATCGCCGCGCGGCAAGCTCTGGCTGAAGGCCGTGCCCCGCGCGAGGTCGCGCTCACCTGGTTCAAGCGCGAGATGAACCTCTCGTTAGGCGCTGCGCCGACCGTGCATGGGCCGCTCGGCGTCACACCATTTCATCTCTTCACTATGGTGCTGCTCATTGCGTTCGCGCTCGCAATGGTCGCCATGTATTTCTTCAAGATGCGTCGCGCAGCGGCGCTCTTTGGGAGGATGGAGGCTGACAAGGGATCGTCACCGCCCGGCTCGGCACCGGAACTTGCCGGAGGGAAACCGCCACCCGGTGATAAGCCACCGGCCGGCGACAAACCACCGCCGGATGACAACCCGCCGCCCGACGGCAAACCACCATCCGGAGGCACTTCGCCGCCCGAAGGGAAACCACCGTCAGGAGGAGTATCCTCGGTCGTGGTTTCGGAGGCGACCTCAGCGCCGCCCTTGGCTGCGAATTGGCGAGGGCAGCTCCGCGTGGGAAGCATCGTAAAGGAAACGCCAAGTGTGAAAACGTTTCGCCTCCTGCCTTCGCCTAACGACCGCTTCCTCCCATTCACGTTTGTGCCGGGTCAGTTTTTGAACGTCGCGTTCTGGATCGGCGGTGCGCGAATGAACCGCTCCTACTCCATCTCGTCCTCGCCGACGCAGCGCGAATACGTCGACCTGACGGTACGACGCGAGCCGCGGGGCGCGGTCTCCCGTCACATTGATGATCTGCTCAAGGTGGGCGACCCGATCGAAGCGGGAGGCCCAGTCGGAAAATTTACTTTTTCCGGAACGGAGGCGGATAGCATCGTTCTCATCTGCGGCGGCGTGGGCATCACGCCGATGATGAGCATCACTCGTTACCTCACGGAGCGCTCATGGACGGGAGACATTTTCTTTATCTACGCATGCCGCACTCCGGCCGACTTTATTTTTGCGGCCGAAATCGCCGCGCTTCAACGCCGTAATCCGAAGCTGCGCGTCGCGGTGGCGATGTCTCGCGCAGAGGGGACAGACTGGAAAGGCCCGCGCGGACATCTCACGAAGGAATTGCTCACGCAGACTGTTCCCAACCTTGCTTCGCGGAGAATTCATCTTTGCGGCCCGCCATCAATGATGGACTCGACGAAAGCTCTCCTTACTGAGTTAGGAGTTCCTCCGGACCAAGTGAAGACCGAGGCGTTCGGCACACCCAAGCCTAGCCCGGCCGCAGCTGGGACCACGGCTAAACTAACTGCTCCCGCGACCGGCCCATTGGTTACGTTTTCGAAAAACCACAGGTCCTCCAAAATTCATGTCGATCAGACCATCCTGGAGCTTTCCGAAGAACTCGGTATCGGAATCGAATTCTCCTGCCGCGTCGGAACCTGCGGCGTGTGCAAGGTGAAGATGACTTCCGGCGAGGTTGATATGGCGGTCGACGATGCCCTCGATTCTGACGACAAAGCCAATGGCATCATTCTCGCCTGTCAGGCAAAACCCAAGACCGAGGTCACGGTGGAGGCATAGCGATGAAGGAGCGGGAACGCATCGTCGTTACCGGTGTCCTCACCGTTTTGTTGTTCGCGTGGCTCGGCTTCCTCTTTCACCGGTCGCCGCGCTTTGCGGGCAGCGGAGTTGGGTCGGCCTTTGGCATTGCTGGCGCCGTTCTCATGCTTGTCCCGCTCGCTTACACACTTATAAAGCGCATTCCTTTGCTCAACGCCTGGATCACACCGCATGTTTCGTTGCAGTCGTGGCAAACGGCGCACATTTACGCAGGCATCTTTGGCCCTTTGCTGGCGATCATTCACACCGGCCACAAGTTCGACAGCGTGCTGGGAATCACGCTGACGGCAGTGATGCTACTTGTTGTCGTGAGCGGTTTCGTCGGTCGTTATCTGCTCAGTTACGAAACCCACGAGATCAAAGACAAGTTGCTCCTCTTACAGACTGCGAGGGGCGACCTCGATAGCGCGTGGGGGGCGTTGAAAAATTCGCCGCCGAAAATGAGTACAATGCCCAACGCGCGCCTTTTGGTAGCAGGCCTTGCGTCGTTGGGACTCGGGCTTGAATTCGGCGGGCCTGCCGGTGAGGTCATCACGACCGCCGAATCCGTGGCGGACTTAGAGTATGCGATCCGCACGCACGAGCTTTTCAAGCGCTGGTGCAGCCTGTGGCTAAAGCTGCACCTTGTCCTTTCCGTGATCCTCTACGTGCTGCTCGGACTGCACATCTGGGCCGGGCTCCATTTCGGACTGAGGTGGTTTTCATGACGGTGAAGAAGGTCTTCCTCCTTGCGGCCATCGCCCTTGCATTACCCGTCATCGCCTTCTTCACGTTTTCCACCCATGCCTCACATCACCGCGACATACCCAAGAGTAAGATGCTCTCGCTCGCCTTCCGGCAGCACATGGTTAGTCCCGGTGAGTTGTCGCAGGCACACGCGTCGCTGGAGAATAACTGTACTGCTTGCCATACGCCGCTGAAAGGCGTCGAAGCAAAGAACTGCATCGTCTGCCACGCCGACAACAAGGCCGTCCTTCAACGCCAGCCGACCGCTTTCCACGCAAACATCACAGCGTGCACCGCCTGCCATTTGGAACACCAGGGGCGAGTGCCGAGCACCACGAAGATGGATCACGTCGCTCTCGCGCGGATCGGTCTCAAGCAACTCAAGGACGCGTCACCGCAAACGCAGTCTGACGCCGCGCAAATCAAATTCTGGCTTGAACAAAATCGCAAAGACCCGCGTCCGGCGAATCCCCACCTTCGCCCGGAAGAAGCGCTCTTGAACTGCGCAACGTGTCACCAGACCAAGGACCGACACGTTGGTTTGTTCGGCACCGATTGCGCCTCATGCCACACCACGTCGAAGTGGACCGTCGCCGAGTTCCGTCACCCTTCGGCTGCCTCGCAATCTTGCGCGCAATGTCATCAAGCGCCGGCGAGCCATTACATGATGCACTTTGAAATGGTTTCGAAAAAGATCGCCAGACAAGAAGATTCGCAAGTAGCTGGATGCTGCGGCCCCGTTCAGGTGAATCAGTGTTATCGCTGCCATCAGACGACTTCTTGGAACGACATTAAAGGCGTCGGTTATTACAAACATCATTGAAACAATTATGGAACGTTTTCGCTCGCTTGTAGAAATCGCAGGGACGGCTCTTGACGCCGCGGGCGTGCTCGTTGTTGTTGGGGGCGCAGTCGTTGCGACGGCTAGACTCTTATTTAATCGCGGCGTTGGCGAACATTATCGCGGTTACCGCCAGGACCTCGGGCGCGCGATTGTGCTCGGCCTCGAGTTCCTTATCGCTGGGGACATCATCCGCACGGTGGTTGTGGCGCCAACACTGCAAAACGTTCTGGTGCTGGGATTGATCGTTCTCATCCGCACGTTCCTTAGTTTGTCACTGCAACTCGAGATTGAAGGAAGATTGCCGTGGCAGCGCGAACGCCAGCCGACGGATCGCGTACCGCCCAACTCAGACAATCGTCAATGATCACTAATCATTGCACCAGAGTGACTGGCGCTGCATAGTTTCATGAGCATGTGGCCGCTGACTGTTGCGTGCGATGTGGGAGCTTCGGGGTGATTTGTCAATGATCTACACCTGCCCCATGCATCCGCAGATCGAGCAGGATCATCCCGGCAATTGCCCGATCTGCGGGATGACACTCGAGCCGAAAAGTCCTGTTGCGGGCGGCGCGGAAGAAGACAACGCCGAACTGCGCGATATGAGCCGCCGCTTCTGGGTCAGTGGCGCGCTCACGCTGCCGGTTTTCGTGCTAGCGATGGCACATCTTATCCCAAACGCGCCCGCGTGGTTGATGCATGATTCTTCGCGTTGGATTCAATTTGTTCTTAGTACGCCAGTCGTGCTTTGGGGTGGTTGGCCATTTTTCGAGCGCGGCTGGCAATCGCTGCGCAACCGGTCACTCAACATGTTTACGCTTATCGCGATGGGCGTGGGCGTTGCTTATATATATAGCGCGGTCGTCATGCTCACACCGGGCATCTTCCCAACGTCTTTTCAACAGCACGGCAAGATCGACATCTACTTCGAAGCGGCGGCGATAATCACCGTGCTTGTCTTGCTCGGCCAAGTGCTGGAACTCCGGGCGCGGAGTCGCACTGGCAGCGCTATTCGCGCCCTTCTCGGTTTAGCGCCGACGACAGCTCGCGTCGTGCGCGACAATGAGGAACGCGACGTTGCATTGGATCAAGTGCATCCCGGCGACGTACTGCGCGTGCGACCCGGCGAGAAAATTCCAGTCGATGGCAAAATCACTGAGGGCAAGACCAGCGTTGATGAAGCGATGATCACGGGCGAGCCGATGCCGGTTGAGAAAACGGTTGGTGATCGCGTCACCGGAGGAACAATCAATCAGACGGGAAGCTTCTTAATGACCGCGGAAAAGGTTGGTGCCGACACCGTTCTCTCGCGGATTGTCGAAATGGTCGCAGAGGCGCAGCGAAGCCGCGCGCCGATCCAGGGGCTCGCGGATAAAGTTGCGAGCTGGTTTGTGCCCGCAGTCATCGCCACGGCTGCTCTTACTTTTATCGTCTGGTCGGCGTTAGGGCCTGAGCCACGCTTCGCGCACGCCATTATGAATGCAGTCGCAGTGCTAATCATTGCTTGCCCGTGCGCCCTCGGACTTGCCACGCCGATGTCAATCATGGTCGGCGTGGGTCGCGGCGCGCAGGCCGGAGTTTTGATCAAACAGGCGGAAGCGATGGAACGTTTGGAGAAGGTCGATACGTTGGTGGTGGACAAAACCGGCACGCTTACCGAGGGCAAACCGCGTCTAACGACGATTGTTTCTTTCGATTCACTCAACGAAAACGACTTGCTTGCCGCCGCAGCCTCAGTCGAACAGCAAAGCGAACATCCGCTCGCCTCGGCGATTGTTCACGGCGCGCAAGATCGGCATGTAACGCTTAGAAAGATCACAAATTTTCAATCGAACACGGGCGGCGGCGTGAGTGCGCAGGTCGATGGAAAGAGTGTTCTCGTCGGCAAACCGCAATTTCTCAGAACGCAGAAGACTGTTGATGTCGAAAAACTCGAATCAAAAGCGCTTGAGCTTCAAGCCCAGGGACAAACAGCAATTTTTGTCGGTATCGACGGACGCGCCGCTGGCGTTCTTGCCGTTTCCGATCCGATCAAGGAATCGTCGCCCACCGCGATCAAACATCTGCACAAACTTGGCATCAAAGTCATCATGCTCACCGGTGACAATGAGCGGACCGCCAAAGCCGTGGCGCAAAAACTCGGCATTGACGAAGTAGAAGCTGGCGTTGAGCCGCAAAGAAAAAATGAGCGCGTGCGACAACTACATGAGAAAGGCCGAATCGTCGCGATGGCCGGTGACGGCATTAACGATGCGCCAGCACTGGCCGCGGCGGATGTCGGTATCGCCATGGGGACGGGTACCGATGTCGCGATGGAAAGCGCCGGAGTTACTTTGGTGAAAGGCGATTTGCGCGGTATCGAGAAAGCGATCCGGCTCAGTCGTGCGATGATGCGCAATATCCGCCAAAATCTTTTCTTCGCTTTTGTTTATAATGCGCTCGGCATTCCAATCGCTGCCGGCGCACTTTATCCGCTCTTCGGCTGGCTCCTCAGTCCAATGATCGCCGGAGCGGCAATGAGTCTCAGTTCGGTCTCAGTGATCGCGAACGCGCTTCGACTTCGAGCAACAAAATTATAAAAGGGTAGGGCTTTATTTGCCGCAGCCGCAGTCCTTCCCGCAGTTGCACTCCTTGTTGTCGTTCATAGGGCACTTCTTGCCTGTCTTTTTACAGTTTGGCTTGTCCGCCGCAAATGAGGCCGTGCACATTGTCGCCACTAGAATCGAGAGCAGGATTTTCGTGTAATTCTTCATGAGCTTAGTATTGATCGCGATGTCTTTCTTAAGCGAGTAAAAAACGAGATGATGCGCAAGCAACGATCTGAACCGAACGACAGCAGCCGCCCCGAGTTTTGGGATGTGCGTTACGCGGCTGGCGCGACACCGTGGGATTTTCACGGCGTGCCGGCGGCGTTGAAAGATTTCCTTAAGAATTCACAACCCGGGCGGGTCCTGATTCCCGGTTGCGGGACAGGTTATGAAGTCCGCGCATTTCATGACGCAGGCTGGAACGTGGTTGCGATTGATTTCTCGTTAATCGCAGTGAAACAAGCTCGCGCCGAACTCGGCGTGCTCGCAAACTGCATCGTGTATGGCAATTTCTTTATACATGATTTCAGTGGTTGGGATTTCGATGTAATTTACGAACGAACATTCCTTTGCGCGCTGCCGCCCGATTTGTGGCCCTCTTATGTTAAGCGCGTGATGGAGCTGCTCTGCCCGAATGGAAAACTAGTAGGCATATTTCTTTATGGCGAGGAGGACGCCCCGCCGCCGTATCTGTTGACGCCGGAGAACGCGTGTGAATTGTTTCAGAGCAAATTCTCACTCGTGAAGAGCCTTCCTGTTTCGGACTCACTGCCAATGTTCGCCAACAAGGAACGCTGGCAGGAATGGCGGCTGATCTAATCAGCGATCTCTGGGTCGGCTATTTGCGCAGAAGAAACAGGCCTGTGATTGCCAGCGCGACACCGATGAGTCGTTGCCATGATGCTGGTTCGCGAAAAAATACGATTCCGGCAATGGCCATAATTGCCGCACCGCCCGCTAGAATTGCCGGAACAGCCGAAAGCCGGACCGCCTTCTTGAAAGAGGAGAAAGAAAGCAATCGTTCCCGCGCCCACGCCGCGAATGACAAAAGGTACCGGACCCCCGTAGGCTCCGCGGAAAGGTGAAGATCGCCTTATCACGATTCTGGTGGCAGCGATTTGCACGGTCAGATTTCCGGCGAGCGTCCTCCCCAATCGGTGTAAACGATCACCTGCGCATCGCTCAGTGCCTCGAGTTGTGGCAGTCCGACCACTTCTCAAACGTTTCGCTGGCGCAGCGATTGGCATTTACACCGTACGAATTAGTGCGAGCGTACCTCAACATCAAGAAGTCGATCCTTTCGAGGGTCTCGACAAAAAAAGACGCCGGTGGTAGGGATTTGAACTGATGCGTTCATCTTCGGCGGGAAGTGGGGGATGATCTCACTGCTTGCCAGAAGGCGAAAAGGAGAGCAACGCGAGGATGACCAGTTGAATTGCCCTGCTCGCTAACGTTCCTATCCAGGCTGCCCAAAGCGAATTTCCTGTATTCTGTGCAGCTATTAGGAAGCGCGCATCATGAATCGCAAATGAAGGCGAACCCATGAAAGGCTCCAATCGAGACAAAAGCTCCGTCCGCTTGCTTTCCCAGCCTTCGTTACTTCTTGTTCGGTTGGGCCTCCCGCCGCGACACAAGTTGATTGTCGGCGCCGTCGTCTCGGTCAAAAGTTTTCTCCGAATTGTTGCGGCGAGCGCGTTAGGTCTTGCCATTGTAAATGTCGCCCAAGCGGATGACGACACTCCTCCGTCGGTCATGTCGCCGCCGACCCACACGGCGCTCCATTACGATGAAGACTATAGCTATCTTAAGGATCCTGCGACTCGCACGAATCTTTTTGATCCAGTCAAGTATATACCCCTGGGAGAACGAGGTGACGTGTATGTCACGTTCGGCGGACAACTGCGCGACCGATATGAGTACTTCCAGAACTACTTGTTTAGCAACGGCGCTCAGAACCAAAACGGATACAACCTGCTCCGGGCGATGCTCGATGCCGACCTGCACCTGGGCTCTTATGTACGAATATTCACCGAGGGAATCAGCGCCGTGGAACAAGCCCGCGTTGGCGGCCCGCGGACAAGCGACGTTAACGAAATTGATCTTTATCAGGCTTTTGCCGACTTCGCGCTCCCGTTGACTGCGGATACGAGTTTTACTTTGCGCGGCGGCCGACAGGTCATCGTTTTTGGCGCGCAGCGTCTCATCGGAGTGTCCGATTTTACAAACGTGCGCCGGACTTTCGATGGGGTGCGGGGAACGTTGACCACGCCGGAGAACAGTTTGGACGTATTTTATGCGGCGCCGGTACGGGTGCTGAAATACAGTTTCGACGATGATGTTCCAGACACCTTTATCGCGGGCATCTATGACACATGGAAGGTTTGTGGCGTATTGGCGAAGGCGAAGACAAAGTTGGAGATGTATGCTCTTTATGACAACCGGCAGAACATCACTTTCAATCAAACCACGGCCGGCGAAAACCGTTATACCTTCGGTTCGCGATTGACGTCCAATCCCAAACCGTTCGATTTCGATCTCGAGATTGATTATCAGCTGGGGCGGTTCAAAGGGGAAGCGACCCGTGCCTTTTCCGTTGCAACGATTGGCGGATACACACTCGAACATGAGATTTTCACACCGAGAGCGTTTCTTGGATTCGACATCGCCAGTGGCGGGAGTCGCAAAAATCCGGGCGACACTTTCGACCAGCTTTTCCCCTCCGGGCACGACCAGTTCGGCATCATCGACGCCATTGGCCGGCAAAACATTATTGACGTGCATCCCGGGTTCACCTTGACCTTGTTGGAAAACAAACCCGGCGCACAGCAATTAACGTTGCTTACACAGTATCGTCAATTTTGGCGCGAGAGCGATCAGGACGCCGTCTATACTTCATCGGGAAGCATCCTGAGAGCCAGCGACCGGAGCAATGCCAGCGCGATTGGTGGTGAAATTGATTTGCAGGTGAACTGGCAGCTTGATCGCTATATCGGCGTTTACGCAGGTTATTCCCGCTTCTTTCACGGATCTTTTATTGCCAACACGGGGCAGCACAATGACATTAATTTCGCCTACTCTGCGCTGACCTTCACATTCTAAGGCTGTGAAGACCGCCCCAGCGGACGGCCGCGTCGGAGCGAAAAGCGATCCGAAGCGCGCCATCGAGTTCTCCGATCAGGAATCTCATTCAAGTAACCCTTGCACAGACCAACTCCGTGACGTGAAGAAGCTGCAAGCCTTCGCGCCAAAGAACGACGACTCTTACCCTCTTAATTGCATCCTTTTGAAGCTCCGAACGGCCAATTCGTTCAATTGTCGGAGCGTCTGGATTTGTAATTCAATACGTAATCGTTTTTTTATCGATAAAGATTTCAATGAGCCGGTTGTCTTTATTGAAGGCCCAATCAACGGTTACCTCTTTTTCCAGAAGCATGGGAGCTGAAAGGAAAATGATAGCGGGATTGTATATGTAATTGCCGAGTCGCAGATGTATATTTTTGACTCCACGCTTCGTCGAGTCAGCCGCAGCTTCGGACTGGACGGGACGACTCTCCAACGGCGGCGTGGACTCATCCTGCCGTTGCAGATCCTTCCTAATAAACTGCAGAACGTCTTCAGCCGAGGACCGTAAAGGGGTTGCGTGAAGAAGGGCTGCCCGAATCTCGGCTCGAGGTTCGTGCAAGTCTGGAACGACCCCGAGCGGTTGCTGAGCAAGGCTGGTCGTCACGAGACCAAGAGCCACGTACAGTGGAAGAGAACAGGCGCAAGCACGCATCGTCAGGAGGGTCGACTGAGCCTCCTCGAGAATCAACTTCGTTGCGGGTGACCCCATAATTTCAGTCGGATTATATAACACCACAGTGACACTGATTTAGCAACAGACAGTCAGTCGTTTTCACTCAGCGACATTTGATGGAAGATTGTTGCTCAAGTCGGTCTCCCCGTGATCGTCCATGCGAGGCCGGACGAGTTGAAGTCACAGCCGAGTCGTGAGTCCGGAGAACGGGTTGCAAGTGGCGTGATAGGCCGTGCAAAAAACGAGTAGGGTTATGTCAGATTTTAGAACCAAACTGAACGGTTTTCGCCAAAAACCGTCAAATCATGTATGAAAAGAATCAAGAGTCTGGTGAATTCGCTCGTCTTCGCCGTCGCGCTAGGACTTTCAGGAGCGGCCCTTGGTGCCCCCAGCGAGGCCGAATTGATGAAAGATGCGAAGGTCTCTAAAGATCAAGCTGAGAAAACGGCGCTTGCCAAAGTGCCCAACGGCGCAATCAAGAGCGAAGAGCTTGAGCGCGAGCACGGGAAATTGATCTGGTCGTTCGATATTGGCGCGGAAGGCACAAAAAACATCACTGAAGTACAGGTGGATGCGAAGGACGGCAAAATCATTTCCGTGCAGACGGAAAGCCCCCGCGATCAGGCAAAGGAAGCTGCGGGAGAGAAATCAAAGAGTTGATGCGGGAATCCTCTTGTTACTTTGGCGGAAGGTGACATGAACATGGGGCGTTCAGCAAAAATCTCGACTCCTCTCTGGTCCGCGTTAGCCATCACAGGTACGACTTGGGCGTCACTATGCGCTCGGAGCGACGACGAACGGCGAAGCACATGCATATGCAATCACCGTTAGCGACCTACTTGGTTGCACTAACTTGTCCATTTTTCTTACCTGCTTTGGTCAGCGGTCAATCTACGGCGAAACACGTATCGCCGCCCTTAAAGGCTATTGCCGTGCTCCACCCGGCAGCCGGTAACAATGTGACCGGAACGGTGACATTCACCGAAGTTGAAGATGGTGTGCGCGTGGATGCAGCGATCACGGGACTCACCCCAGGCAAGCATGGTTTTCACGTTCACGAACTTGGTGATTGCAGCGCACCCGACGCAGGTTCTGCCGGTGGGCATTTTAATCCAACGAACAAACCGCACGGCGGTGCCGACGCGCTAGAACGTCACGTCGGTGACATGGGTAATGTTGACGCAGACGCCTCCGGCGCAGCAAAGCTCACTTACCTGGATCACAGGATGTCGCTCGCGAATGATCGGCGATCGATCATTGGCCGGGCAGTAGTTGTGCATGCCAAACCGGATGATTTGAAGACACAGCCGAGCGGTGACTCGGGCGCCCGGGTCGCTTGCGGCGTGATTGGTCGGGTGAAAAGCGACGAGAATCAGTAGTTCGAAGCTGGTCCGACAACAAAGCTGCAAGCTTCATGGAAACATCTTGCGCAAAGTGATAGTTTGCGCCCGCCTGGCACGTCAGCATCCACGCGTCAGTCGTGTCATGACCGGTGCCAAATATTGGGGCGCGGGTTGGTCACAATAACATCCTGATTGACAAATTGGGGGCACTCCCGTGTGTGAACTTGAACAGCTTCGACAAGTCTTCGGGATTGAAGTCCGAGTTGCTGCTAGAGATGAAGCTGCGCGCGCCGTCCCGGGTTGGTGGCGCAGAGCATTGCCTCAAGGTAAATCGTAACGGAGATCGACGTAGCCCATGTGCATGTGCGCACTATCCGGCGGCCCAGCAGCGACAGACCACGGAATCCCAAATCGTCGCTTTCAAGACATCACTTTTCATTTCACAAAAAAGCGGTTTTACGAGAGAAAAAACGGCCATTTTCGGCAAAATCATGCAATTCGCGAACGTCGAGTAGAAAACACCTCATCCTCAGGACAAATCCTAGTACAACCTGACCAGCGCTTGGTGTTTGAAGTTCATTAATCCATTCCCGCGCGATTTGTTAAAATTTTTCTTTCGTGAGGCCTGATGTCGCTTTCCGGCCGCACTGCTGATCCGTGAGGAATTTTTAATGTTCCTTTAATGGCGACCAAATGTTCGGCCTGTCTAATCGCGACATGGTTTACTCCAATTCGCGATATCACGTTCACTGCTCAGGGAGCGCCCATAGCCGTAACAAGACCCTAACGAGAGTAATAATCGTTGTTTGCGCACTGCTATTGGTTGCCGCAACCCAATGCAGCATCGCAGCTCCGATGCCAGTTTGGCCAACAGTGGGTCCATCTGAGCCACAACACGTTGGATACCTCGTTGTGTATAGCGCGACCGAGCCTTTCAATGACGGCGATCTCATGTACTACACGCATACCGACTACGAGCTTTACTCAGCCCGCGGTGCATTTTTGAAAAAGATCAGAAATAGCATCGTTCGCGGCGATGAAACTCCCAAGCGGGTTCCGCTGCCGCCGGGCCGTTACCTTGTTGAAGCCCAATCCGAATATGAAGGAACTGTGCGCGTGCCTGTGATTATTGCCGACGGGCGCACTACGGTCGTGAATTTGGAAAACGATCGCCGCGGCGGCTATCGCCCCAGCGCGAGCCGATGAAATCGATGTAATTGGTCTGCGAAGGTACGGTTCGACCCGATAAGATTTAACAGCGTGTGTTGCAAATTCAGTTTCGAGCTTAATTAAACTTAGATGCGCATCTTGCTAGTTGAAGACGAGGAAAAAGTCGCGCGTTTTATCCGGGTCGGACTCAAGGCGGAGGGATTCGCGATTGACTCGGCGCGAGATGGTCGAACCGGGCTGCAACTCGCGCTGGTCAATCCATACGATCTTCTGATTGTCGATCTAATGCTTCCGGAACTGAGCGGAACAGATCTTATTCGCGAACTTCGGAAGAAAAACTCACACGTACCCGTCGTTGTGCTCACCGCTCGCGATGCGATTGCCGACAAAATCGCCAATTTTGAAAGCGGCGCGGACGATTATCTGACAAAACCGTTTTCATTTGCGGAGCTGTTGGTACGCATCAAGGCACTTCTCCGTCGTGGAACGGTCAATCGCTCGAACGTTCTGAGGATCGCAGACCTAGAGATTGATCGCCTTACGCATCAGGTCCGACGCAATGGGGTCGCGATAAAGCTCACATCCAAAGAATACTCGCTGCTTGAGTATCTCGTCCTCAGCGCGGGCCGTGTTCTATCTCGAACAATGATTATCGAACATGTGTGGGACCAGAGCTTCGAAGGGCTAACGAATATCGTCGACGTATATGTCCGGCAGTTACGCGCAAAAATCGATGAGCCATTCGGAAAAAAGCTCATTCGAACAATACGTTCAGTTGGTTACACGATTAGCGACTTCGCGGAATAATGAACACTCGATCGATTCGTTTCAACCTGATCAGCCGATTTGCGGCGTTGCTCCTGTTAGTAACCGTAACATTTGCCGGTTTTACTTACTGGAGTGTGCGACGCTATGTCGTCGACGTAGTCGGTGGCTCGATGCTTCACCGCGCCGAACAAATCGGTCGTACGTTACTTCGTGGAGGCCCAGCCGACGAAAGTTACATCGCCAATGAGATAGAGACGAGATATGCGCCTGAGTTAAATGACCGTTTTATTCGAATCACACGCGCTGATGGTTCGGTACTTTATTGCTCGCGAAATCCTGCAGACCGAAGTTTCACGCCGGCCAATGTTCCGTACCCAAAGGCGAAAACGCTGAAGTCGGAGTTACGCGAAGAATCGCCGTCGGACGAAGCTAAAATGCTGATTGCGGCTGTTCCGTATTCGAGCGATCAGGGCGGCGGTTACCTGGTCGAGGCCGGAACATCTCTGGCTGGCGCAAATCGGGTCATGGAAGCGTTGCTTTGGACTCTGGCGGCCGGGCTCTTCTCGCTCCTCGTGCTGACAGTTATCGGCGGTTGGATGCTGATGAATCGCGCGCTTTCGCCTGTTCACAACATCACCGTCGCTGCACAGGACATTACGCTGCGCGATCTGCGCCGTCGCCTTCCGGTGCCTCAAACAGGAGATGAAATCGCGAATCTCTGCGTAGTTCTGAACAAAATGATCGCGCGGCTGCAGGAATCATTCGACAACGTTAGCCGATTTACAGCGGACGCCTCGCACGAATTGCGCACCCCGTTGACGATCATTCGAGGAGAACTCGAGGAAATGATACAGCGAAGCGATTTGAACGAGCAAATTCGATCGGCGCTTGGCAGCCTTCTTGAAGAAGTGGAGCGGCTGGTTGCGATCGTTGAACGACTCTTTGCCTTGTCGCGGTTGGATGCAGGAGAAGCGCAAATAGAGCGCGTCAAATTCAGTTTGTCCGAGCTCGCCGAAACTACCCTGGAGCAAATGTCTCTTCTTGCCGAAGAAAAAAGCATTTCCCTGCAATTCAAGACGAAAGATCCTGTGCAAGTCGAAGGGGACCGCACGCGCCTGAAACAGATCATCGTCAATCTTCTCGATAACGCCATTAAGTACACGCCTGACGGCGGCGCGGTCGAGCTGTCGGTCTGGTCGAGAAATGGCACTGCCTTTCTGGAAGTAAAAGATACCGGGCCGGGCATTCCTGAATCCGCGCTTCCGCATGTATTCGAGCGTTTTTATCGCGCCGACGAAGTGCACTCGCGCGACGTGGAAGGGGCGGGCCTTGGATTGGCCATTGTGCGATCCATTGCCTCAGCTCATGGCGGCGACGTTTCTGTGAGCAGCGAAGTAGATTCTGGATGTCGAATTACCGTCCGGCTGCCGAGAGCAAAGTGATATTGTCATGCTCGCGCCAGATCAGATGCATGAAACGGTTGCGGTTGCCGCGCCGAGTAAGCCGCCGCAGCGGTTAGGTGGCAGACTCTCTCGCCGAAAATTATTGGCAATTATCGGCCTTCTCCTTCTCGCCCTTTCGGCCGTCATCGTTCTAGTTCGTCGACCTTATAACGCGAACGCGAATTCCGCTCTGCCGGTTGCGGTCGCCAGGGTGGATCGTGAAAATCTTAAGCAAACCCTGTCCCTTGCGGCTGAGTTTCGACCGTATCAGGACGTTTCACTGCACGCAAAAGTTGCTGGTTACGTTCAATCCATTTCGGTCGACGTGGGAGATAGGGTCAAAGAAGGGCAGGTGCTTGCGCATTTGGACATACCTGAATTGCAAAACGATCTGGAGAAAGATACGGCCGCCGTCCAAGCCAGTCGTGAAGAAGTTAATCGGGCTCAGGCGAACTACGATCAAACGCACCTGGCATCGTCTCGACTCGAAGCGGTGGCGCAACAGCACCCGAAACTCGTTGCGCAACAGGAGGTGGACGATGCGCGGGCAAAAGATCAGAACGCGACAGGCGCGTTGGCCGCTGCCAAACAGCACGTTGACGAGTCGACTGCAGAGCTTCACAAGGCGCAAGCGCTCCTGAATTACAGCGACATTACCGCTCCGTTCGATGGCGTCGTCACTCATCGCTACGCCGACACGGGTGCTCTGATTCAAGCCGGCACCTCGAGTTCGCAAACGATGCCGGTCGTCGATATTGAAGAAGATTCCCGGTTGCGCCTAGTCTTTCCGGTTCCCGAGTCTGTTGTCGCGCAGATCAAGGTTGGGCAGAAAGTGCAAGTCTCGGTCAGCGCGCTGCACGAAACATTCGAAGCCGCGATCTCCCGATTCTCCGACAAAGTGGATCGCGAGACTCGTACCATGAGAACCGAGGTGGACGTCGAGAATCGCGACGGCCGATTCAAGCCGGGAATGTACGCAGATGCCACGCTGGCCGTGCACGAAAGTAACAACGCGGTGTCGGTTCCCGTCGAAGCAGTCTCGGTCGGCGAAAAACCAAGTGTCTTGCTCGTTAATCGCAGGGGAGTGGTTGAAGCTCGCCCCGTCACATTGGGCCTGACCACTCCAACGCGATTCGAAATTTTGAAGGGTTTGTTGCCGGGCGATTTAGTTGTGGTGGGAAGTCGCGCCGGAGTCCGTGCGGGCGACAAAGTCGCACCAAAGGTCATCACCGCAGAATCTGCAGAATGATCATGACCGTCCGCTTACTTTCACCTGATCTCCTGGAACAGCTGAGAGCTCTCAGCACGTGTGCGGTGGCGAATGCAATCGAGTGTTTGGGGATACAACTGCGAACCACCGGCTTCAGTGATTCAACCATTGAATGCCGTTTCCCCCGTTTCCCGACCGTTGTCGGTTACGCGGTAACCTTGCGTTTGCACGGAGCTAACCCGCCGATGGAAGGCGGAAGTTATGTCGATCGAACGGATTGGTGGGACGAGCTGGCTCAGAGCCTGGCGCCTCGCATCGTCGTGATTGAGGATGCGGATCATCGTCCGGGGACCGCAGCGTTCGTCGGTGAAACACACGCAGCCATTTTACAAGCGATGGACTGTGTGGCGGTCGTAACTAACGGCGCCGTTCGCGATCTCGACCAGGTGGAGCGCCTCGGGTTTCAAATGTTTTCGGGCACGATTTCGGTCTCACACGCCTACGCGCACGTGGCGAACGTCGATTCCACTGTCCGGGTGGCCGGTCTGAGCATTGCGCCGGGCGATCTATTGCATGGTGATCGGAACGGAGTTGTAAGAATCCCAATCGTTGAGGCGGCACGAATCGTCGAAATCTCAAAGAAGTTGCGCAGCCGCGAAAAGGAAATCCTACGATTCTGCCAGTCCGATCGATTTTCTCGAGAGGGGCTGCGAAAACTTCTGCGGGAGACCGTGTAAGTCTATATGTCCCGGTTTTCGTTGCGGTTTCCGTATTTCGTCGTGGTGGCCTGTCTCATGGTTTGCGTGGTAGGCCTGACCAGTCTTTCGCGCATGCCAGTGGATTTGTTTCCATCGATCAAAATCCCGGTCGTCGTTGTAGCGACATTTTTTTCCGGAATGCCACCAGAACAAATCGAGAACGACATCACCGGCCGCTTCGAACGTTTCTTCACCCTTGGCAGCGGGATCGATCACATCGAATCACGGTCTCTCCCGGGAGTGAGTCTAATTAAGATCTACTTCCAACCGGGGACGAACGCCGATTCAGCCGTTACAACCATTTCCAATCTGGCGATGGCCAACTTGCGTCGTCTGCCACCAGGAACGCTCCCGCCTGTCGTGTTGAAATTCGACGCCTCGAGTTTGCCGGTCTGCCTGATCACTTTGAAGGGCGAGGGGATGGACGAGACGCAACTCCGCGACCTCGGTCAGTACGCTGTTCGCAACCAAGTAGCGAATGTTCCCGGCGCTTCAGTGCCGCAACCATTTGGCGGTCGGTACCGACAGATCATGGTCTACGTCGATCCGCTCAAGCTGGAGGCACATCAGCTCAGCGTCATGGACGTCGTTCGGGCGGTCAACCAATCCAATCTCATTCTTCCGGCAGGCGACGTTAAAATCGGACCGTTCGATTACAATCTCTATACCAACAGTCAGCTAGACACGGTCGACCAAATCAATTCGCTGCCGCTCAAAACGGTCGGCGATTCGTCCGTTCTGGTCGGAGACGTTGGTAAAGCGGCTGACGCTGCGCAGATTCAGACAAGCATTGTGCGCGTTGATGGTCAGCGGTCGGTCTATCTGCCAGTGCTAAAACAAGGCGGCGACGCGAACACCATCGCGGTTGTAAACGGCATCAAATCCGCCGTTGCCAACATAGTGGATGTACCCAAGTCGCTGATAGCCAAGGTCGTTTTCGACCAATCGATTTTCGTCAAAAGCGCGATTGAAAATTTGCTTCACGAAGGCGCTATCGGCCTTGTCCTGACAGGCCTGATGATCCTGGTCTTCCTCGGAAATTTTCGAGCCACCATCGCGGTCTTTCTGTCAATCCCTCTTTCGGCACTAGCCACGTTTGTCGCCCTGTCTTTAGGAGACAATTCTATAAACGCGATGATTTTGGGCGGGCTTGCGCTCGCGTTCTCACGTTTGATCGATAATTCCGTCGTTGTGCTGGAAAACATTTTTCGGCATTTGGAAAATGGCGAGGAGCCGGCAATCGCAGCCGAAAAAGGCGGCCGTGAAGTGGCCCTTCCTGTTCTTGCTGCCACTCTCACTACAGCCGTCGTTTTTTTCCCGGTAATTTTCTTGTACGGGGTCAGTCGTTTTCTTTTCACTGCGTTGGCCTTGTCTGTTGTCCTGTCGCTTTTCGCCTCTTACGTCGTCGCGATGACCGTGGTTCCGCTGTTCTGCGCGAAACTCATTCGTGGACACGGGACGTTCCCTGAAACTGAATCCAGGGGCGAACCGCAAAGCGCATCGGTCATGCAACGGTTCAATCGATGGTTTAATGGCCGATTCCATTCGTTCCTAAATCGGTTCGATGCGGTGCAGGCGAAAACACTTGCGCGCCCCGTCGCGACCGTCCTGGGGATCGTCGGGATTTTTGCTCTAAGCATGTCGCTGGTGCCGGCACTTGGACTCGCCTACTTCCCTCGAACTGATCCAGGTCAATTCGTGGTGAACTTAAAAGCAGCGACCGGCACCAGGTTGGAGACGACCGAGCGCGAGGTCAAGAAGGTCGAGGAGATCATCCGCAAAATTGTGACGCCGCCCGATCTGAGACTGATTGCATCGAACATTGGTGCGACGCCAGGTTTCTCCTCCATCTATACGAGCAACTCTGCGTCGCACACCGCGTTTGTGCAGGTCAGTCTCACCGACGACCACCAGATCGGCAGCTACGAGTACATGGATCGCGTGCGTAAAGCTTTGCGCACAGAAGTGCCCGAGCTGAGCACCTATTTTCAGTCAGGCGGTTTAGTCGATGCAGTCCTCAATCTTGGCCTGCCCGCGCCACTGGACATTCAGGTAAGCGGGTCAAATTTAGAAGCCACCTACTCCACTGCGGCGCAGATTGCAGGAAAAGTGCGAACACTTGCTGGCGTCGATGACGTGCTGATTCCACAAGACATTGATGCGCCCGCCTACAAATTGGCCATCGATCGGGAGCGGACAAGCGAGCTTGGCCTGACAGAAAAGGAAGTGGTGAGCAATGTTATCACTGCTCTTACGTCGAATCAGATGATCGCGCCGAGCTACTGGGTCGATCCACGGACGGGCAACGATTATTTCCTCACCGTTCAGTATCCTGAAAATGCGGTGAAGAGCCTGAATGATCTCCGCGCAATTCCGTTACGCGGGACCAACGAAAAGGAACCAACCCGATTAGATGCTGTCACAAAATTGGTGCCGATCCAGGCGCCGACGGAAGTCGACCACTATCAGCTTCAACGCGTGATCGACATCTATGTCGCACCCCGGACGGAGGAGTTGGGGAGTGTCGCCGCAGGCGTAAACCGAATCATCAATGATACACCTAAGCCCGAGGGAGTCCGCGTTAACGTTCGAGGGTCCGTGCAGGCGATGCACTCTTCATTTATCTCGTTCGGGCTTGGCCTCCTGCTTTCCGTGGTTTTGGTTTACTTGATTTTGGTAGCGCAATTTAAGTCGTTTATCGACCCGCTTCTTATTTTGCTCGCCGTCCCGCCCGGACTTAGCGGCGTTCTGCTGATTCTGGTACTCAGCGGCACCACCTTGAACGTGATGTCGTTGATGGGTGTCGTGATGATGGCCGGCATCGTTGTCTCAAACAGTATCCTTCTCGTCGAGTTTACCCATCGTCTTCTCGAAGACGGAATTCCTCTCCTTCAGGCGATTCAAACGGCGAGCCGGGTTCGCCTCCGGCCGATCCTGATGACTTCGCTCGCGACGATAATCGGATTAGTGCCGATGGCGTTAAAGCTGGGCACCGGCAGCGAAGCTTACGCGCCTTTGGCCCGCGCGATCATTGGCGGATTACTGAGTTCACTGTTGTTGACGATGTTCATTGTTCCGGCGGCGTTTTATCTGGTTTACCGAAAGCGCGTCGAACAAACTCAGGGCGAAGAACCTCGCCCTTCACGGCCGCGTGGGCTTCCAACATTGTCGACCGGTCTGGCGACATTGGCGATCGGATTTTGTCTCGTCACCTCTCGCACTCAAGCCCAGCCGGTGCCGGTTGAACATCTCGATCTGCAAACGGCGGAATCCCTGGCCCTGCGCCATGCGCCGGCGATCGCGCGAGAATATTTTCGAACTCAAGCTGCCAAGGAAGTCGTCAAGCAAGTGAGGGCGGGTCTCTTTCCGCAGGTAATGGGGAGTGTCGCAGCGGTCGGCACCGGAGATGACATCAGTAGCGTGTTCGGCGGATCGCCGATCACCAACGTGAATCCTGTCAGCAGGCCGGTATCGACAAGGATCGGCGCGATCGGAGGATTGAATGACCCAACTGTTCTGAGCCGCGAATCTAACGGAATTAATGCAACTCAACTGATCACCGACTTTGGTCGAACCGCGAACCTGGTTGCGGCCTCAAATTTTTCAGCACTCTCGCAGGCTCAGCAGATCGATCTTGTTCGAGACCAGGTTTTGTTGCTGGTTGACGAGGCATATTTTCACGCGCTCGAAGCCCAGGCGCTTTCGCAAGTTGCCAAAGAAACCGTCTCGACTCGCCAGGTAATTCTCGATCAAATTTCTGCTCTCGCCCAAGCCCAGCTTCGATCGGACTTGGATGCAAGCTTCGCGCGAGTAAATCTGGAGCAGGCAAATCTTCTGTTGCTCGACGCCGAGACACGATTGCAGAGCGCTTTTGCTGATCTATCTGCTGCACTCGGACATCAACAGCCGCACAAGTTTGTCCTGGCAGAGGCCAGCATACCGGATGTGCGAGATCAAACGTTGAGTGGATTGTTAAGTCAGGCCTTTGAAACGCGTCCAGATTTGATCGCATTGCGCGACGATATTAACGCGGCTTCAAAGACAGCGACGGCTGAACAGCGAGCCCGACTTCCGAAGGTCAATCTATTAGGAAGCGTCGGGCGAACGCCAATGGGCGATCCCGAAGTTCGTGAAACGTACGCCGCAGCCGGGTTCGATGTTGAACTGCCACTGATGACTGGCGGCCGGTTGTCTGCCCGCGCCCGAGAAATGCAACTTCGGGTCGAGGTTGCCCGCAAAGCGCTACAAGACTTGGAAGATGAAGTGACCCGTGAGGTAAACATTGGTTGGCTAACGGCTGCTCAGTCCAAAAACAGAATCCCGGTAACAGAATCGCTCTTGAACGCCGCGTCGCAGGCATTCGATCTCGCGAAATCGCGGTACGAACGCGGCGCTGCCTCCTTTGTCGAACTAAGTCAGGCCGATCTGGCCCGTACCCAGGCCGCTCTTGACGAAGCAACTGCGCGTTACGAATACGAGATCAGCAAGGCCGTATTGCAGTTCGACGTCGGTTCGCTTCATTTCGTTAAACCAAATCCAAATTTGCGGTGACATACGATCCGAAATCTCGCCCACCGTCGAGTGCACAACGCGCGCGCGTTGATTTGGTAGCCGCGATATTTTTCCTCTTGCTTCCGGCGACGCTGCGCAGCGCTAATTTACCGTTACTTTACGACGGATGCACACTTCGTGTCCCGGCGCAGGTCGGAGGCAAAACAGCTTATCTCGTATTCGATACCGGCAGCACTGTGTCTGCTTTAGACAGGGCAACTTACCTTGCCCAATTGGGAGATCCAGTCGCCGAGGTACGGGCAAGCTCGATAGGCGGCCTAACTACCCTCACTCTTTATCGTTGTCCGAAACTTCTGATTGGCGACACGGATGTGGTCCTGAGCAGGATCGCAGCAATCGATCTTTCGAGTATTAAGGCAATTAGCGGCTCGGAATGCGATGGTATTCTCGGTGCGGATTTCGATCGCGATCGCGTGATATCGATAAATTTCGATCAACGTTTGCTCGAAATAAACCAAAAGCTCGCCGACGCGCGCGGGGGCCAAAGAGTTTGCCTCCCACTGAAACCAATAGGAAATGGAAACGTCTCGCTGGATGCGATAGTGGACGGGGTGCCCGTCACTTTTATGATTGATACCGGCGACAACGGTTCAATCAGTTTGAATCCGCAAGATTGGCAGCGCGTCGTTGCCTCGCGCCCAACCTCAGACGTTCACACACTTCTTACGGCAGCAATCTCCGGCGCGCCAATCCAAACCTCCGGTGTTCGAATAAATGACATGTCGATCGGGCCTAACCACTACACTGGATTCATTGCGACGGCCGTCCAAAATCCGCGCGGATTGTCCACGCTTGGTCTGCGTTTTTTGCGGCAACACATCGTCACCTTCGATTTTCAAAGGCAGCAGCTTTATCTGCAGCCCGGTGCTCAGTTTGGCGAAAAAGAAACGTCCGATATGAGTGGATTGCACTTGATTCGCTCGCGCGGTGCCACTCTTGTCTACGCTGTTGATGCAGGCAGTCCCGCTGAATCCGCTGGCGTCAAAGCCGGCGACACCCTTGAAACCATCAATCATGTCACAGCTGGTAATTTAAGTATGAGAGACATCCGTCGCGCTCTAAAATCGAGAGACGGTCTCACCGTCTCACTCACATTGCAGCGCGCGACGACTGTTTTCGACGTAAGCTTGCGTCTGAAGCAGACGCTCTAGCCGCACGATTTCGCCGCGGCAGGTCGCGCCGACTTGCAGTTCGATTTGTCACGCAGATGTCACACAAATGCCTTTTTTTTGTCACACAGTAACCCTAGCCTTCGCGGCATGACCCTAACCGATTGTGTCTCTAATCGCGTCTCCTTTCGTGGATTTTTTTGTCTAGTTTTCGGATGGCTGATTCTAGCGCCCTTCGTCGCATCTTTGCACGGCGCGGATTCCGATCCGGATGCCCGATTGGAGAAATTGGAACGAGCAGTTGCGGAGCTGCAGCAGGAAAATAAAGAGATCAAGAAAGAGAACAGCGCGCTGAAGCAGCAAGTTGCCGGCCTCGAACAACGCTCGGCAACCCCTCGACCTTCAACAGCAGGTGCTACAACCGTCGTCGCTCCGCAGCATCGAGCAGCCGCGACAAATGTCATTCCTGAACTGCCTCCGCCCGCTGAGTTTAAAGGTATGCCCTTTGACCTAACGAATAACGAGCTCGTCACTTCGCCTCTCGACAAGTCTCCGCTAGCTCTGCAGATCGGGGAGGTAAGTTTCACGCTTCTTGGCTTCATGGACTTTACGTCAGTGACGCGTTCGACCCGAAATGGCGGCGATATTGGAACAAGTTTTGCGACGTTTCCATTTAGCAATACCGCGGCCGGTCAGTTATCCGAAACCCGTTTCAGCGCGAAAAACTCCCGGCTGGGGTTGCGAATCGACACGAATTTGGCGGATACGAAGATCCTCGGTTATGTCGAGACGGATTTCCTTGGCAACCAGCCGACGAATATAAACGTGGTAAGTAACTCGGATACCTTACGAATGCGGGTTTACTTCGTCGATCTTCAGCACGGCCCATGGGAATTCCTGGCCGGTCAGGATTGGAGTATGCTCACGCCGAACCGCAAAGGTATCTCGCCTCTCCCAAATGACATCTTCTTCACGCAAGATGTCGACGTGAACTACAACGTCGGTCTAGTCTGGGAGAGAACGCCACAGTTGCGTTTACTTTATCATCCCTCAAACGAGTGGACTTTTGGAATCTCCGCTGAAAATCCGGATCAGTACGTTGGACCGGCCGTGAAGCTTCCATCGAACTCGACCTTTGATTCGACGCAAGTAGATAATGGTAGCAACGGGACTGCCACCCCGAACTTCATGCCCGATTTCATTGGGAAAGTGGCATACGACACGAAGATAGGTGGGCATTCAATCCATGCGGACGCCGCCGGAATTGTGCGCGAATACAAAATCAACGCATTTGTTCCTTCGACAGGCATGAGTACCGATGAATGGGCGACGGGGTATGGTGGCTCGTTCAACACGAATATCGAAATACTTCCGCATCTCCAACTCATCGAGAATTTTTATGCAAGCAATGGTGCCGGGCGCGAAATCTCTACGGGTGTGGCGCCAGATTTTATTGTCACCGCACCGGACTCAGCTGGAGTTGATCACATTAAGACAGTTAAATCTTATGCCGGTCTTGCGGGTTTCGAATGGGATGTGTTGCCGGTAACGAAATTGTATGGCTATTACGGCCAAACCTATATTGACAGGGAATTCTCTGAATTGCCTAATGGCACCTTTGTCGGGTACGGCTTTCCCGGATCATCCAACAGCAACAACAAACGAATCGAAGAATATACGGCTGGGCTCACTCAGGTGCTTTGGAAAAGTGAGCGCTACGGCGATCTGAAGCTCTTGCTGCAATATTCCTACCTCAATCGGGATCCATGGTTCGTTGCGCCAGGAACACCGAGCGACGCACACATGCATATGGGCTACGTCGACATACGATACGATCTGCCTTAAAAGCCCCTATAACGTCGCGATAGGCGGCGTTACGGAATCGATTCAAATGAAAGTGGCTCGACATATAAGCGGAATTATTAGGAAATTTTAATGTCTAAACGATGAGTTCATTTGGGCGTACGGCATTGACGGTGCTCAACAAAGTCTAACTCTAGATCGGAGAGCGCAGTCAAACAAACAAGAGAAAGCAATCGCATGTTAAACGCCATCAATAAACGCCGCGGGGGTTTCACCCTCGTGGAGATCATGATCGTAGTTGCGATTATCGCATTACTCGCCGCGATTGCCGTCCCCGGATTTCTCCGGGCGCGCAAACGCTCACAGGCCAGCCGTATTCTGAACGATCTGCGTATGATCGACTCAGCGGTTGACCAGTACGCGGTCGAAACCAACCGGAAAAGCGGTGACACCGTCGGAGTGGCCGATTGGACGAACTACGTGAAGAAGGGTTCGCTTCTTTATAATTCGGGTAACAGCCTGCTGGGAAGCGCCTACGGTACTCAGACCGTAGACACGATTCCGCAGGTTCCTACCGCCGACCTGGCAGTGTTGTCCGACGTAGCGAGCACCGGTTTCTGGTCGCCCTACGGTCCTTAAGGAATCTGACGATTCATTCTTCTGTCATTCGCGGTCGAACCTGAGTGGCAGGGCATTGCATGAATGGTTGTTCGTCAAGAGGTTTGACGGTGGATTTCTTTGTCCACCGATTTTGTCCACTGGCGACCGTTCTTTGACCACTTTTGAGGGTGCGTGAGATCTTGCCCAGACTCGTGATTTCGCTTGTGTGAGCAGGTAAGATCGGTTCAGACGACTATTTGACCCCACAAAAGCTCGCTTCCGACTTGTTGAGTTCAAAATGCACGTAATCTACTTAGACCAACACGCCGCCATCGATTTGGCCGAAGGAACTGACCCCCGTTTCGAGCAAACACGGGAAATAATTTTCCGTCTGGTTGACAACAGAACCGCAGTATTTCCGTACAGCGAAATTCACTTTGCAGAATCGGCAAACATGTCGGACGCGAGCAAGGCGCACCTTGCCCAGTTTTGGGAAAGGGTGAGCCACGGCTATCGATTTGCGCGGGGCAAGGATATTCGGGCGCAGCAATTCGTTGACCTTCTGCATCGCAAGGCGATGCGCTTTCGGCCTCACCTGTTCGTCTTTCAGGACATTCTGAACTTCGCGAAAAGTGTCGATTGGCCAATTGATCCAGCTATCCGCGACAGCAGGAGTTCCCGATTGCGCGAAGTGGTGGGATATTGGGCGAGTCTAACGAAAGAACAAATCGATCTTCGGATTCGAAATGCCGAAGCTGCAACCCCAGCTCGAATGTTGGTCGACATGTTCAACAAAGCTCTTCGCGGTGAGTCGCCGTCGCTTGCCGAAATTGATTCTGAGTACAACACAATTTCGAGCGAATTGGCTTGGGCGTTTCGCGATCTCGCTCCCGGTGACGACGCGTGGTTTCATGCGGTCAAATTCATGCGAGACCACGCATTGGAAGTACCGGCAGTGGAAATCGAATGCGTCGGTCTCGAAGCCCTGGCCGAACAGTACGCGATTGATAATCCTAAACGGCGCGCTGTGGAAAAATCTCAGCTTGATCATGACAGCAACGACCTTTCAGCAGCATCGAATTTTGTTCCTTATTGTGTCGGGGGCCTTTTGGATGCGAACGCCGTCACGATCGTGCGCAGGGCGTACAAAAAAATGCACAAGACGCCCCCTAATTTGTTCAGCTATCAAGAACTCGATGCGTTCAACCAGTTCTTGGAGACGCTCCCGGTCCCTGAGGGGAAGCCCGTTCCGCAGATCGAACTCGAACGCTCGGTTGGGCGTGTGCTGTTTACAGTTCCGAGGGATGGCAACGAGCTAATAGGCCGCGAAGCATTGGGCAGCGAGAATGGAGTAAGTCGTGAGCTTCTGTCGTTCGGCGGTGTCAAAGTGTCGTCCGAATCAGATATGCCGTGGCGCACGATGCTGACAATACTCGAATCGATTAAAAAGGAGTTCGGGGCAGGCGGAGAAGGGATTCTGTATGGAGGGATATCAACCAAGGACGGCGCGAAGATGCTGCTATCCGTCCGCGTGCCTTTTGGGATGTTCGATGTCGGTCGAACTGAGATCGAGGCAGCATTCAATGCGCTTGACGCGCACCGCCGGGCCGACGTGAAAGTTGGTTCAGCAAAGTGAACGGCACGTCCGTGTACCATACTGTGTTCAGGCGTTCTTTGTAAGTTGTTGATTTTGAGCGGGTAGAGTATTGGAGTTAGTGTCTCCCCACCTTCACCGTACTTACAAACAACCATTGTTCGTGATCGTTCCCCATCCGTAATGGTGGCCATCCCTCTTTGATGCCTTGCCGTTAGTCGATACAATGGGAGTCCGTGTTCTTTAAGTTCGAATACACCATCGTTCAGCTAACGCTCCGCGAAGCGGATCAATTTCGAATCGACTATGATGGACCCCACAAAATAGCGGTTACGCTCCGCGGTCCAGAGAAGAAGGAATTAGAAGTCGGTCACGAACTATCCAACGCACTGTGTACTGCGTCCGGCTGCTGGGAGGTCAATTCTCAGAATCGGGCGGTCTTCGACAAAATCCTGAGTGGCGAGGGCAAAAAGGATGATTCCACAAAGACGGCTCTGCAGTATCCCAACTCTCATGGCCGGACGCTGACCGTTGGCCTGCTATCTGAATTCCCACAACACTTTCAATCATTCATTCATGCGGTTTCGGATGAGCTGCGTGACGTTACAGCGCGGACTGTCCGTACTTTGCGGTGGCGAACTAACGTCGAATATGGCTCTCACAATCCGTTCAGCAGCCGTGGATTCCACTGGTCAGACGACGACCACTTTTGGCATCCGGCGCCGCTCGATTTGCGAACGCGTCTTCAGGTACTAACACCGCCGCAAATATCTAAATCGGTCTTAGAGGAAATTACTAATGTCGTAAAAGCTGGTGGCAGCGAGCCGATCCATCACAATCTGTTTCGTGAGGCGTGGGAGCAGCGTTACACGAACCCACGTAGCGCCATCGTCATTGGCGTCGGCGCTGCGGAGGTGGCGATCAAATCTTGCATCGGTACGATAATTCCAGATGCGGAGTGGCTGGCCATGAATGTTCCGACGCCGCCAGTGATCAAGATACTCGCAGAATATTTACCGAAGCTTAAAGCCCGAAATACCATTAACGGAGAGGTGAAGCCACCGCCTCCGCTCATAATGGAGCAACTGAAAAAAGCCATTACCGTCCGAAACACCATCACGCACGCTGGCGCTACAACCCCAGCAAGCGACTCAATTGATCAAATGCTAGGTGCTATCCGTGACTTGCTTTGGCTGTTGGATTTTTACATGGGCCACAGTTGGGCCGTTGAATTTTTAAGCGAAGAGATACGAACCGAGCTTTTTCCAAAACGGTCTTGTTAGGATCGCGACCGGTCGGACGGTGTTCCTCATAGTATCGACGCCGCGATCATCGCAGTATTTGGATCGGCGATCAGCTCCCAACTGAATGCAACCGGTTTCAAATCCCTTCTCGCTTGACGGCAGCCGCAAAATTCTGTCCAATTTGCGACACATTCCTGGCACACGGTGTTCAGGCGTTCTTTGTAAGTTGTTGATTTTCAGCCGGGTCGAGCCGATCAACCGGTTAATCCCTCCCTCACCGCCCATTTCTTCATTGGAGACAACGTCAGATCGGATAAAGGAGCCGGTAGCGGGTCCCCCCTGGTAGATAACTTTTAAGCGGACCGCCCGCGGCGCGGGGTTGTTCCAACTTTCGGCGTGTTTTTACGTGCCACAATTAAGGTGCGGCACCCTAATTAATTCGGCGCTGACGCAGAGAAATTTCGCGTGAAAGAAAAGAGAAACGCGTCGCAGCGAAGGAGAAAAATTGCGTTTCCGACGCGTTACCGCCGCTATCTGGTGCCAACTGGAACCGAAATCGTTTTCGAACCCCCACATTAGATAGCTTTCGCGCCGACCGTCCTGATGCGCGGTTGAGCCAACTTTCGTCGTGTTTCTACGTGCCGCCCGAAAATGTTGTTTACATGGAAAATCGACACGCAAAACCTTAAGAATACCCCAGGAAAAACAAGGAAAAAAAGGCGCGCGGGCGACGGTGCAATTCCCGAAAAATGGGTCACTGACGCCGAAGCCGGCGAACTTTTAGGTTTTACTCGGCTAGCGATTCATGAATGGCGCCAGCAATATCCCGGCGCGCCGAAAAGACGAAAAGACGGCCGTTGCAAACTCACCGAGTTTTTATTCGCTCGATCCTTTTTCGCGATGTCAGGCAGCCAATTAATTAATATGCGGCGCAAAAAATCCTACGCGTAGATAAACGACCAAAGTTGGAACAACACCCGGCCGGACGGGGCTTCGCTTAAAAGTTATCTACCAGGACCCCCTGGAATCTTTTTGAGCGAAGCCAAAGATTTCGGGCCGTTCGCCACAATTTCTATATATCCGTCGCGAGCTTCGAACTGGACATACGCGATGCCCATGAGAAGAGGGAAGACCTCGATCGATTCATCGGGCTCCGAAGGCTTGTCCTTAAACATGCCGGTCGTCCAGATCCCTCCGCCCGAGCATCCACCGTAATCGCCCGGGTATAGATCGACCGATTCCGGAATTTTTATCGTTAGCCGGTCGAATCCATTATCGGACTCCAGGCCTTTGTATTCCGCACGGCCGACCATATGTGCCGCCTGAAGCAGTTGTTTACCAGAGTCTTCCATTATGCGGCGTTTGCCGCGTTCGGCCGGCGCGCCGGCAAGCCACCAAGACAGTTTTTCGAACGGAATGTCCGCGATTGAAAGACCGTCGTGCACATCCAATGGATTGTCGCGAATCCGGTAAAAAGATTTAATCGCCTCTAGCGTGGAGACCTGGTGGGTTGCGGGCGCCAGTTTTAGAAATGAGAGATCTGGCCCGAGCTCCGGCCGTTTTTCGTCCTTAGGAGTCCCAAGCGGGACGTGCTCGAAGCATTCTCGCGGCAAATTAAACCGGTAAACTTTGCGTGATATTATCATGAAAATCGGCAGGTCGAGGTGACGATCGAATTCCTCGACAACGTGAAAAGCCGTGAGAATACCGCGCTCGCCGTAAGCGTCGACAAGAGTGCCGGAGCCCATCTGGTTTTTACCTAGAACAAAGCTGACGGTGAAATGGTTAATGGCGGTCGTAGCTTGGTAGTTCAGTCCGCGAACCAGCGCTTCTGGAAACTCACCCCAGCGACGGTCCTCAAAGTCCGGCACGCGATCAGTCATTTTCGCTATGAATTCGCTATGAAAATCTGATTTTGGCTCATTTTGCCTGGCAGCGCGTACGGGAGTCGAACCCGTGCACCGGCCTTGAGAGGGCCGTGTCCTAACCACTAGACGAACGCGCCGTCACCATTTCGAGGCGAATAGGATAGCTTTCGGGGGCCGCGGAGCAACATCGGTTCGTATTGCACTACTCGTTGCTCTGGAATTTTTTCAGTCGCTGATTTTTCTTTTCTTTCTTTTTCGGCGTTGCCGAGGGTGTCGGCAGAGAAGCATCTTCCACCGGACGCACGCGGCGCTGACTCGTGGAGCTGAGGTGCGCCAGCCTCAATTGATCGAGCGCGGTCTTCATCTCGGAACTGGAAGCCATTGCGCGCAGCCGCCCGTAATACAGGTCATAATACGCGCGAAGGCGTTGCCGCTTCTCCAAATCGGTGTGCGCTGTCTCCGCGTCCCGCTTTGCCGCCAGAAGCTCCGGATCGTTGACGATACGATTCGCCAGCTGCCGCCACTCAAGATGAAGCCGCCGCTCGTCCGCTTCCTTGCCCAATGAAGTTTGCTTGAAAATCTCGTCAATCTCCGAGCGTTCCGGGATCGTCGGCTCCGCGGCAGTGCCCGGCGGCGGGGCAGAGCGTGTTGTTGTGGTCGATTGCAGCCCAGAATCAGTCGCCACCTGAGCGGACAAGGAAAATACGACGCTCGTTGCGATGATTGCGACTATTCCCCGCAAGATTCTCATGTCAGATAATGCAATGTAATCGGATTTCCGGATGCGAGAAGGGATGGTTCATGGTAATGATCCCGCGGTTTACGGGGCGTAGCTTAGGTCGCCACGGCGACTCCGTCCTGCGGCGGACTCTGGTTCGAGCGGTCGCCGCGGCGACAAGTCGATTCTACAAGATTCTTTTCAATTCATCTCTGCCTCGGCCGGTCTTGTAATATCGCTCTCGAGCTAACGCTTCTCGACGTGTTGTAAAGCTTTCGGCCCTGAGCAACGTCCAAGGCGCTCCGTGCTTTGTTGCTTTCGATTGACCTCTGTTATGACGGCGTGTTCGATCTTCCAGATCGCGGCAAGATCCCACGTATTTCCGTTCCGTTTTCTTGCTGAGCAGGACGTAGCAGTAAAACATGCGACAGCGGGGAACATCGGGGCGAGAGGATTTGAACCTCCGACCTCGTGGTCCCAAACCACGCGCTCTACCAAGCTAAGCTACGCCCCGGCTACCGTCAGTTACCACGATCGGCGTCGGATAGCATTTGAAATTTCGAAGTGCAACCTGTCGCCGCGGCGACCGCTCTACCAAGTTCGCCACGGCGAATCCGTCCTTTTGGCGGACTAAGCTACGCCCCGCAATTTCGTCGTGACCAGTATCACGGATTCGATTGCTAGCCAAGATTGGGCCCAAGTCGTTTTTCCGCCGCCGCGACGGTTTCGCCGCGCCGCTTCGCGTAATCTTCGACCTGGTCGTGTCCAACCTGGCCAACTCCAAAATATTTCGCTTCGGGATGCGAAAAATAAAAGCCGCTTACGCTTGCTGCAGGATGCATCGCGTACGATTCTGTCAATTTGATCCCGATCTTCTTTTCCGCGTGCAATAAATCGAACAACGCGCGTTTTTGAATGTGGTCCGGACAAGCCGGATAACCTGGGGCCGGTCGAATGCCGCGATACTTCTCGCGAATTAAATCGTCGTTGGACAATTTTTCGTCCCGGCCAAAACCCCACGCGATCCGGGCTTGCTTGTGCAAGAATTCGGCGAACGCTTCCGCTAACCGATCGGCCAGGGCTTTCACGATGATTGCGCTGTAGTCGTCGTAGGCGTTTTTGAATTTTTCGGAGAGCTCATCGGCTCCGTGAATCGTCACCGCAAAACCGCCAAGATAATCAGAAAGTTGAGAGGTTGAGGAGTTGAGTTGTTGAGGAGCAATGTAGTCGGCCAGGCAATGATTGAACTGACCGGCCGGTTTTTTCATCTGCTGCCGCAGGAAATTGAACGTCAGTAACTTTTCCCGCCGTCCAGTGGACCCGGGATCGGCAAAAAGATCGACATCGTCTGCGACTGAATTTGCCGGCCAGAATCCGAATACGCCGCGTGCTGTAAATAAATTTTTGGCGTCGATCTCATCCAGCAGTTCCTGGGCATCGTCAAAAACTTCGCGGGCCTGGCCGCCGATCTTAGGGTCCTCAAAAATCGCCGGGTATCGTCCTCGCAATTCCCACACGTGGAAAAAGGGCGACCAGTCAATGTATTCGCGCAAGTCGGCAACCGGCACCAGGACTTCGCGCGTTCCGATAAACTGCGGCTTGGGCGGCTGATAACTATCCCAATCAATTTGCGCTCGATTCGCGCGGGACTGTTCGATAGAAAGCAGATTCTTCTCGCGCGTCTTTGCGCCATGAGCTTTTCGCAACGCTTCGTACTCCGTGCGAGTTTTGGAATCGAACAGCTCTTTCTGCTTCGGGTTGAGCAACGAATTGACCACCCCGACCGCGCGCGATGCGTCGAGCACGTGCACCGTGCTTTCATGATAATGCGGCGCGATCTTCACCGCGGTGTGCGCCCGGCTGGTGGTGGCGCCGCCAATCAAAAGTGGCAGATCAAATTTTTCGCGCTCCATTTCCTGGGCGACGTGCACCATTTCGTCGAGCGACGGCGTAATGAGTCCGCTCAAACCGATCGCGTCGGCCTTTTTCTCACGCGCTGTTTCGAGGATTTTTGCCGCCGGCACCATTACCCCAAGATCAACCACGTCGTAGTTGTTACATTGCAGCACGACGCCCACGATGTTTTTGCCGATGTCGTGCACATCACCTTTGACCGTGGCCATGATGATACGGCCCTGCGGTTTCGCGCCGGCGCTCTTTTCCGCTTCCATGAACGGCATCAGGTAGGCCACTGCTTTCTTCATGACGCGCGCGCTCTTCACAACCTGAGGCAAAAACATTTTTCCCTCGCCAAACAAATCGCCAACCACGCTCATTGCCGCCATGAGCGGGCCTTCGATGACGTCGAGTGGCCGGGTTACTTTCTGGCGCGCTTCTTCCGTGTCGACGTCGATGTAATCAACGACTCCGTGAACCAGGGCATGCTTCAATCGTTCTTCGACCGGCCGAGATCGCCACGCCTCGTCTTTGACTTTGATCTTGCCTTTCGCTTTGAAATTCTCGGCCAAATCGACCAGGCGTTCGGTGGCGTCGTCGCGGCGATTCAGCAACACGTCTTCCACTCGTTCCCGTAATTCGGGCGCGATCTCTTCATAAACCGCAAGCTGGCCGGCGTTCACGATCGCCATGTCGAGGCCGGCCCGAATCGCATGAAACAGAAACGCGGCATGCATCGCTTCGCGGACGGTGTTGTTACCGCGAAATGAAAAGGAAATATTGCTCACGCCGCCGCTGACCCGCACGCCCGGCAGGTTCTTCTTGATCCAACGCGTCGCTTCGATGAAATCGACGGCGTAATTACGATGCTCTTCCAGGCCGGTCGCGACGGTGAGGATATTGGGATCGAAAATGATGTCGCTGGCTGGAAAATCGGCGCGCTCAATCAGGAGTTTGTAAGCGCGCTCGCAGATGTCGATTTTGCGTCGAACGCTGTCGGCCTGACCTTGTTCGTCGAACGCCATCACTATCACCGCGGCGCCGTAACGCCGAATCAGCAGCGCCTGGCGCAGAAATTCTTCCTCGCCGTTTTTTAACGAGATCGAATTCACAACGCATTTTCCCTGGACGCACTTCAAGCCGGCCTCGATCACGCTCCATTTGGAGCTATCGATCATGATCGGAATTCGCGTGATCTCCGGCTCGCTGGCGATGAGACTCAGGAAACGCGTCATCGCCGCTTCGGAGTCGATCATTCCCTCGTCCATGTTGACGTCGAGAATGTTGGCGCCGCCTTGAACCTGCTGCCGCGCAACCGCCAGCGCGCCGTCGAAGTCCCCGGCCAGGATTAACTTCGAAAACTTGGGCGAGCCGGTGATGTTCGTTCTCTCGCCGACGACAACGAATCCAAACTCGGGCGTAATATTAAGCGGTTCGAGACCGGAAAGTTGAAGAATCGCGGATCGCGGATTGCGGATCGCGGATTGAAGGGAACGCGGCTTGCAGTCGCGGACTGCGCTGGCAATTAAGCGAATGTGATCGGGCGTCGTGCCGCAACAGCCGCCGACCAGATTCAGCCACCCGTTTTTTGCCCATTCGGTCAGCTTTGGGGCAAGCGTTTGCGGCGTTTCCGGAAAGCCCGTCTCGGAAAGTGGATCCGGCAAACCGGCGTTGGGATAGGCGCTCACGTAAAAGGGAGCGACGCGGGCGAGTTCCTCAATGAACGGATTCATCTCGTCCGGACCGAGTGAGCAATTCAAACCAACCAAAAGCGGTCGCGCGTGCGCGATTGAAATCAGAAACGCTTCGACTGTTTGACCGCTCAAAGTTCGCCCGGCCTTGTCGGTCACCGTTCCGGAAATAACGATTGGAACTTTCCGGCCGTTTTTTTCGAAAACTTCGGCAATGGCCGCCAGGGCAGCTTTCCCGTTCAGGGTGTCAAAGATGGTTTCGACCAGAAGAAGATCGACATTTCCTTCGATCAGGGCGCTCGCCTGATCAAAATATGTCTGGCGTAATTGGTCGAAGCTAACTGCCCGAAATCCGGGATCGCCCACGTCGGGTGAAATGGAACCGGTGACGGGGAGGGGACCGAGCGAACCGCCAACGAAACAGCGTTTTCCTGTTTCGCGACTCGATTGATCGGCCGCGCGCCGCGCAATTGTCGCGGCGGCGACGTTCATTTCCCGGACAAGCGCACGAAGCTCGACATCATCGACGACGCGCTGCAAGAATTCCTGGTCTTTACGTCCGGCTCTCGGTTCGCCTTGGAACAAGAAGTCGTGAAGGCCAATGGTGGTCGCGCTAAACGTGTTGGTCTCGATGATGTCGGCGCCAGCCGCCAGGTATTCGGCATGAATTTGCTCGACGACTTGTGGCTGGGTCAGGTTGAGAAGCTCGAGACTTCCCTTGAGATCTTTGCCTTTCCAATGGCGAAATCTTTCTCCGCGATAATCGGCTTCGGACAATTTCCGGCGCTGGATCATCGTGCCCATTGCGCCGTCGAGCACGACAATGCGCTCGCGGAGGAGTGCTTCCAAAGGATGAAGTTCAGCCGGCATGTTCCTGGGGGAACTAAGCGGGGTTTATGCCAGAGATCAAGGAACAAATCTACGCATCATGATACGTAGATATGTCTGCGGCTGCGCCGACGGACATCGAAATCCATGCTCCAATGACCAAATCCCAAGGAAGCTCCAATCACCAGGCTCCAAAAGGCCCGGGACGGTTTGGATATTCGGGTTTGGAATTTCTTTGGTGCTTGGAATTTGGGATTTGGATTTTAACGCCTCGTGCTCTCGACTACGCGCAAAGACTCCAAAAAGGACTTACCTTCGTCCGCCAGCTTTTGCTCAAGTCGTTTTGTGCAATCGCAATCGCAGCAGGCCCACGGTTCGGTGCCGTTTTCGTGACGACAATTCCGGCGCGAGTGCGCGTCCTTAACGCTGAGAAGATCGAAATATTCTTCCCAATACGGCGTTCTTCCGCCAGCGGGGGATCGCAAAAGCAGGTTTCAACCCAAGTCGCCACGCCGTCGGAATTCAGGCGCGCCTCGCTCATGTTATGAACGTACTCGTCGCCTGCGATCGAACCTTTGCCTAGTGTCTGGTCGTCGATCGCCTTCAGCAGCGGCTGCGATTTCCCGGGTCTTACTCTTGCTTTAACCAGATAACACACGGCACAAGATAGCACTGCCGGTCCGCTGGAGCGCAGTTCGAGGAGAAGCTTGCCCGGTCCCAGCATCTGAACTCCATTTGTGCGCTTGCCCAACGGAAGAACGGAAGCATGAAGGGTATGCTCAAGAATTTTCTTAAGATTCGTGGAAACTCGGCGCCTGTTACCGCCTTGAAAGAAAATCCCGCCGGCCCTTCTATATAGAGGACGTGGCGGCGATTCGGCTTTTCAAGCTTCTCAATGGCGACCAGCGCAAGACCTTTATCGCCTGCCTTCTGGGGTGGGCCCTCGACGCGCTCGACTTCTTCCTGGTCACATTCGTGCTCGGGCCGCTCGGTCACGATTTCGGCCGCGACGTTTCCAAAGTCACCTTTGCTATCACGCTCACCCTGTTGATGCGGCCGGTTGGCGCCTTCATCTTCGGTTGGCTTGGCGACAGATTCGGTCGGCGAATTCCCCTGATGGCAGACATCATCTTTTACTCGGTGATGGAGTTGCTGACCGCGTTCGCGCCGAACTTTACGGTCTTCCTGATCCTCCGGGCGTTGTTTGGAATTGGAATGGGCGGTGAGTGGGGGCTCGGCGCTTCGCTTGCCATGGAATCGTTGCCCACGCAAGCGCGCGGACTGTTCTCAGGAATTCTGCAGCAAGGCTACGCGGTCGGTTACCTGCTTGCTGCGCTCGTTTACTGGATTGTGTTTCCGCATTTCGGCTGGCGGGGATTATTTGTGGCCGGTGCGCTCCCGGCGTTTCTGGTCATTTACATCCGGGCGCATGTTCCGGAGTCGCCGGTGTGGTTGCGCGAACGCGCTCAACAGCGGTCGAAGCTCAAAATGTCGGTCCTATTCAAGCAGTACGGGACTCTGTTTATTTATGCGGTGTTGTTGATGACGGCGTTCAACTACATGTCGCACGGAACGCAGGACCTCTACGCGACCTACCTGCAGAAGCAGCGAGGCTTCGATTCGGACCAAACGTCGCAGATCGCAATCATTTATGCGTTCGGGATGATTTGTGGCGGGAGTGTGGTCGGTCAATTGTCCCAAACCTGGGGAAGGCGACGCGTGATCATTCTGGCGGCGATCTGCGGCATGCTGCTGATTCCGCTTTGGATTTTCGCGCCGAGCACGGCGCTTCTGATCATTGGCGGGTTCTTGATTCAATTCATGGTGCAAGGCGCATGGGGCGTGGTGCCGGTCCATTTAAACGAGCTTTCTCCGTCGGCGTTTCGCGGCACCTTTCCCGGTCTCGCTTACCAGTTGGGAAATTTCGCTGCGGCATACGCTGCGCAACAACAGGCCTGGTTAGCGGAACATTTCCGCCGCGCGAACGGGGAACCTAACTACGCCCTGACCATGGCCCTCGTGGCAGCCGTGGTTTTCGTCGCAATCATTTTTCTCGCGGCAATTGGGCGGGAGGAACACGGAAAAGAATTTTAGTTGTTATTAAAAAAGCGGAGATTCGTCCGCCGATTCGTCGCGTTTGGCCGTGCGATGACCGCCGCCGCGTTGATCGACAATCGCTTCGGCAATCCGATCGGCTAACTGGTTGCGATATTCGGCATCGCGCGCTTCGCCGCCCTCGAGCCGATTGCTCAGAAAACCGCATTCGACGAGCACGGCCGGATACTTAGCCTTGCGTAAAACGCGAAAGTTCGCGGTATGAACACCGCGATTGGCCGAATTGGGAATCGTCAATAGCTTCGTCTGGATCCGTTGCGCGAGCTCGAATGAATTGGACGAATGATAATAGGTCTCGAATCCGTGAATGCCGCGGCGGCGCGAATCATTGAAATGAATGCTGACAAAGATGGAATTCTTCTGCACGTTTTCGATCGCGACTCGTTCTTCGAGTGGAATGAAAACGTCGGAGTCGCGTGTCATCACGATTTTGAGATGCGATTCGCGGAGCTTGCGGGACAAACGTTGCGCGACATCCAGGGTCGCGATTTTCTCGGCTCCGCCAAATCTGCGGTAGGCGCCGTTGTCCTTGCCTCCATGACCGGCGTCGACCACCACGGTGTCGAACGTCTTGCTCGTGTCCTTGGTCGCCACTTCTTCGAATCGTCCTGTGGCACACGCGGCCAGCACCGCCGAGAACGACAAAATTAGCAGGCGTTGGAGGAATCGAGACATTAAGGTTGTTACATTAAAACATGTCATGCCGCCAAAGGTTTCTGGATTGGCTCGTTTTAATCAAGACCAGCATGGTTCACGCCTGAAGATTGGCGCTCTTCAGCAAAAACCGCTTGTTTTTTGCCCGACCAGATTTAAAGGCGTTACCTCCAATTATGCGCACCCGATTTGTTTCGTTACCTGTCATTTTCCTCACTTGCGGTATTGCGTTTGCAGCCAAACCGACGCCCGCCCCCAAAGCCCCCGGCACCGCGACGCCGGCGCCCACCATCTCCAAGCCGGTCGTCGATCAGACTGCGCAAACGGTCATTCTTTGTTATCACCTCCTCGTCGACAAGATTCGCTTCCCGGGAACCGAAATCACACCGGTCGCATTTGAAGCTCAGATGAAAGAATTGAAGGATCGCGGCATCACTGTGATTGGAATGCAGGACCTTCTCGCCTGGAAACGTGGCGAGAAAAACATTCCGCCACGCTGCGCGGTGATCACGTTCGATGACGGTTATAAATCACAATACGAAGTCGCCTGGCCGATCATGAAGAAATTTGGCTACACCTTCACCATGTTCATTTACACCGAAGGCGTCGCTGGCGGCAGCCTGGCCGGCGGCAAAGCGATCACATGGGAGCAGCTCGGCGACATGCGCGACAACGGGATCGACGTCGAAGCGCACTCCGCCACTCACCAGGATTTGCGGGAAGGGCACCCGGTGACCGTCTTCGAAGGGGGCAAGAAGGTGAGAAAGCGACTGACTGGTCCCGAATATGAGCAGTGGATCCAGAACGAAGTGGTTGGTTGCAAAAAGCTGCTGGAGCAGCGGCTTGGAATTAAAGTCAATTGCTTCGCCGTGCCCTACGGATTTTACAATGAGCACGTGAAGGAAATCGCGCGCAACGACGGCTACGAAGCAATGTTCACCGTGTACGGTCAGCCGATCACCTGGACCTCGCCGATGGATGCGCTCGGCCGTTATGCCTATGATAGCAGCAAACCAAAAATTTTTGAAGATGCGGTCAAAGCGATTGCTGCTTCGAGTGGTGGACCCGGAGCGCCCGTGGTCGCAGCAGTTGGCGCGCAAGATCTGCAGGTCGAGCCCGCGGATGGATCGACTGCTCGTAGCGCGCTGCCCCTGATCAAAGCGAATCTCACCCGGATCGGTCAAATTGATCCGGCGAGTATTCAACTGCGCGTTAGCGGCCTCGGGCTTGTGCCGGCTAGTTACGATCCCAAAACGGGCGTGGTTTCCTACCAAGTCACACAGAAGCTTCGTGACAAGACCTGCACGGTGATTTTGAGCGCCAAATCGGGCGACAAGAAGGTCGAAGCGCACTGGACCTTTGGCATCGACGAGGGCGGAGCGGGAGTTCAAACCGGTCCGAGCCCGACGCCGAAGAAATAAGGTGGAACGCGTTACGCTCCCGCTAGTGCATCTGGAATGTTCCCAATTTGTGGATTGCCGCATGGCGGCGTGATTGTCCTCAACGCATTAATGGTACAGACGCAAAGCAATCGCGTTCGGAGAACGCGATTCACCTAAATGTTTTCGCAACTCGGCGATAAATTGCAGGAGATTTTTAAGGATCTCCGCGGTCACGGCAAGATCAGCGAAGCGAACATTGACGCCGCGCTGCGTCAGATTCGCCTCGCCCTGCTCGAAGCTGATGTCGATTTTCAAGTCGCGAAAAACTTCATCGCGCGGATTAAGGAGAAAGCGATCGGCGAAACCGTCCTGCGCAGCATCGCGCCGGGCCAACAGATCGTTAAGATCTTTTACGATGAACTGTCGACTCTGCTCGGTGGCGACGCCGCGCCATTAAATCTTGGCGAACCGCATCGAATCCTGATCGTTGGGCTCAATGGTTCGGGAAAAACTACTTCGGCGGCGAAGCTGGCGCGTTTGCTCAAAAAGCAGGGGCTTAATCCCAATTTAATCGCGTTGGATCTGGAAAGGCCGGCTGCGATCGATCAACTCGCGGCGCTGGGCAAACAAGTCGACGTTCCGGTATTCAAACCGGACCCGAACGAGCGAAATGTTCAGCGCGCCGCCACGGCGGCGCTCGAATGGCACGAACGAGCCGGCGGCAACATCGACATTTTCGACACGGCGGGCCGCCAGGAAGTTGACGTGGCTCTGGTCGAGGAACTTCAACAACTATCCAGATTTTTGAAACCGCAGGAGACCTTGTTGGTGGTCGATGCTGCGACCGGTCAGCAGGCAGTGAGCGTTGCCACTCACTTCAACAACGCGCTTCAAATCACCGGCATCATTCTGACCAAGCTTGACGGCGACGCGCGCGGCGGCGCCGCGTTGTCGATGCGTGAGGTTACCCAACGCCCGATCAAGCTTGCCGGCACCGGCGAAAGGCTGGACCAGTTCGAGGCCTTCGTGCCCCAGCGTCTGGCCGGCCGGATTCTGGGCATGGGCGACGTGGTTGGCCTGGTCGAGAAGGCCGCGGAGACGATCGAAATCGAGGAGGCACAGCGCCTGGACAAGAAGCTCCGAACCGCGTCGTTCGATTTCAACGATTTCCTCACTCAGTTCAAGATGCTCCGAAAAATGGGGCCTTTGGAAAATGTGCTTGGCATGCTGCCCGGCATGGGTAACGTTCCCGGCCTCTCGATTGACGAGAAGCAGCTCAAGCGCACCGAAGCCATCGTGCTTTCGATGACCAGTGAGGAGCGGACGCGCCCGGAAATTTTAAATGCTCGGCGTCGTCAGCGAATTGCTCGCGGCAGCGGCTCAACCGTCACGGAGGTGAACGATTTGGTCCGTCGTTTCGATCAAATGCGAAAGCTGATGAAGAACACGGGCAAAATGAAGAAGAAGTTAGAACAGTTACAAAGGTTACATCGTTAAATCGGGGCCCTGTTGTAACTTTGTATCGATTTAAACTTGTAACATTTTAACGAACACATGGCAGTCGCAATCAGATTACGAAGAGAAGGCGCGTTGAACCGGCCGTATTTTAAGGTCGTCGTCGCGGACAAACGCAGTCCGCGCGATGGAAAATTTATCGAGATCGTCGGCACGTATGATCCGAAGAAGCGCGGCAATAACAGCACGCTCAAGCTGGACCGCGTCGAGTATTGGATCAGCAAAGGCGCGCGACCGTCGGATACGGTGCGCAGCCTGATTAAGAAAAACAAAAATCCGGAGGCCGCGGCAAAGAAAGCTGCTGCAGCGGAAGCTAAGAAAGCGGCAAAACCGAAAGCGGCGCCAAAGGTTGAAGCAGCAGCGTCAACGGCTGAGCCCGCGGCCCCGCAACCCGCCACCGAGAGTGCGCCGGCAACGCCTGCCGCTGAAGCGCCGCCTGAAGAGAAGCCTGCCAGCTAGATTGTGAGGCGCTTCGCCGCAATCTGGGTCCTCTGGGTTGTTCTGGTAGCGCAAGCGCACGCGCAGAAGGTTTCGATTCAAGACGGCAACGTCGGTATTTTTACCGGCGGCGAAACGAAAAAGCTCACGAATTCAGGTCACGATTCAGACCCTATTCTCGCGCCGGACGGTAAGTGGATCGTTTTCATTCGAACAATCTCCGGCAAGAAGATGTCGACCGGGGCAGGCGACGCTAAGGAAACCCAACTTTGGCAAGTCCGCGCGGATGGAAAAGATCCGACCTGCCTTATTCGATCCAAACCGGGCGATAAAATGGAAACGGTTCTCGCTGGTTTCTCGAAACCGCAATTTTCCACGAATGGAAAGCTCGTTTATTTCTTAAGTGAGGCTTGGACCACGTCGGGAGCGCTTCATGTCGTCGACACTAGGAACAGCAAAGAGCATTTCGTTTGTCCGGCTTTGGAATTCGAAGTTGTTCCTTCCGGCGAATACCGCGACCACCTTCTGGTACAACAGCATCGCTATTTTGTCGGTGCGGAAGTTACGATTGGTTCTGGTTGCTGAAACCCGATGGGAAAGAAGTCGGGCCTGTCGGCGAGGACACGGAAAACTTCAAAACCACTTACGTTAAAGATTAAGCCCAAGAAAATTCGTGTCGACTTGCCACGCCGTAGCCTTGTGCGAAGGCGGGTTCGTGGTTAGTTTTTGGCCTTCGATGAAAGAATTTCTTGAGTTCGTCATTCGTCAGTTGGTCGAATTTCCCGATGACATGGTGTTGACGGAAATTCCCAGCGGCAAAATGACGATTTTCAAGGTGCAGCTGCGTCAAACCGACGTGGGCCGCATCATCGGGCGCAACGGCCAGACCATTCATGCGATTCGCGCGCTTCTGAACAGTTCCGCGTCGAGGCATGGTCAGCGCGCGACGCTCGAGATCGTTGAATAATCACTGCCCGCACTCTTCGAATGCGGCAGGCTGACCCCGGAGATGGGCCAGCGCTTCACCGGCGAAATGTAATGAGCCGGTGATCAAGATCGGATTTAATTTTGCGCGCGAGATATCCAGCGCTTCTTCGATCGATGAAATAATGGAACAGGGGAGTGATGGATTAGTGGAAACAATGATGTTTGCCAGTTCGGTAGGATCGATGGCGCGTTCGGTCCGAATTTTCGGCAGCAGAAACGAATCAGCAATTGGCGCAAGCGCTTCGCAGATGCCACGTAAATCCTTATCCGACAATACCGCCAAAATCACCGTTGCCCGCTCTTCTCCGAAAACGTCGCGCCATGTTTGAACAAGAGTCCCGGCGGCAGCCGGATTGTGTGCGCCATCGATCACCGTCCGTTTGTCCCAGCATTGAAAACGGGCCGGCCATTCAACCGTCGCCAATCCGCGAGCGAACGTAGCGTCGGTTATCTCGATTTTCGCCGCGCGAATCGCGACAACTGCAATAGCCGCGTTCGTACTTTGGTGTTCGCCGCGCAGCCCGATCGGCGACTTCGTGTAAGGCTCATCGACAAATTGCAGCGGTGCCTCGCATTCCGCAGCGCGGACACGGATGACCTTCTCGGCAGCCGGCAATTGGGGCGCCGAGATAACGGGCGTCCGCGCTTTGATGATTCCGGCTTTCTCGCTTGCAATCTTTTCGATCGAATCGCCGAGCCACTTCTCGTGGTCGAAAGCGATCGGAGTAATGACGGAAACATTCGATTGCACGGCGTTAGTCGCATCAAGACGGCCGCCCAAACCGGTTTCCAAAATCACGATGTCGACTTTCGCACCGGCGAAGTGTTTCAACGCCAAAGCGGTCGTGATTTCAAAAAAAGTCGGGTGTGGATCCCACTGCGCGACGAGGTCTCTGATTGCCGTTAATCCAGACGCCACCTCGGTTTCCGAAATCATTTCGCCGCTCACGCGAATTCGTTCCCGAAAGGTGACGAGGTGAGGGGAGATGAAAAGACCGGTCCGATATTTTCCAGCGCGACAGATCGAGTCGACCATCGCGCAAACCGAGCCTTTGCCGTTCGTCCCGGCGACGTGGATAACTCGCGCGCTGCGAAGTCCGACCCGCAGTTCTGAAATCAGGCGCCGAATATTTTCGAGGCCGAGCTTGATCCCGAAGCGCTGAAGGCTGTAGAGCCAGGCGAGCGCCTCTTTGTAGTTGATCGTCGCGCCTGCCGGCGCGCCAACCCTCGCGGGCTTGCCCGCCAATCTGGCCTGGCTCCCGCCGGCTCGATTCACGCGATCGAAGAGAAGTAGCCGAGCAACTGGCTGATGGTTTCGCGCATCTTTCTCCGATGCACGATCATGTCGATCAAGCCGTGCTCTTCCAGAAACTCCGCAGTCTGGAAACCTTTGGGCAAATCCTGATGCGTTGTTTCCCTGATCACGCGCGGACCGGCGAAGCCGATCATGCTCTTCGGCTCGGCGATAATGACGTCGCCTAACGAAGCGAAACTGGCCATCACCCCGGCGGTGGTCGGATTCGTAAGCACGGAAAGATATGGAAGCCGGGCGTCGGCATGACGGGCAAGCGCGCCAGTGGTCTTGGCCATTTGCATCAAACTGAGCATCCCTTCGTACATGCGCGCACCCCCTGACGCCGCGACGATAATGACCGCGGCCCGCTCGTCGGTCCCATATTCGATTGTGCGGGTGATGCGTTCGCCAACCACCGAACCCATCGTGGCTGCGAGAAATCCGAAATCCATGACCGCGAGCGCGACTTTGTACCCGTCAAGCATTCCGTGTCCGCTGATCACGGCATCGGTTAGTCCGGTACGCTCCTGATAATCTTTGAGGCGATCCTTGTAACTGGCCATTCCTTGAAACTGCAGTGTGTCGATCGATTTCAAATCGGCATCCATTTCGACAAACGTTTGCGAGTCGAGCAAGTTGTCGATCCTGTCCTTGGCCGAAACGGCAAAGTGATAGTCGCAACGCGGACAAACCCGCAGACTTTCGTTGAGTTCGATCTCCGAGACGACTTCGTTGCAGCCCGGGCATTTCTGGAACAAACCTTGTGGGATGTCGCGCTTTTTTCGAGGCGGCGTCTTCAGGATTGGTTTCTTAAAAATGGCCATGGCAATTATGCGCGGGCTGCGGTAGCGGCGAACACGGAGCGCGCCCCGTTTTTCTTCAGGACGCGGGCGCATTCGCTCAGGGTCGAGCCCGTGGTCAACACGTCGTCAATCAAAAGCACGTCTAATCTTCGCACGTCTGTATTTCTTCGTAAACGGAATGCGTGGCGCAAATTTTGAATGCGCTCGGCGCGATCAAAGGCCGTCTGGGTAGTTGTGAACCGAACACGTTGCAACGCCGGCCGCACCGGAACTCCGAGATGCCGGCCGACCTGCTCGGCAAGCAGAACTGCCTGGTTGAAACCGCGCTCGCGTTGCCGGGCCGGGTGCAATGGAACGGGAACAATCGCGTCGAACCTGCGCTGGCACAGCCGGGGATCATCGAATGCGGCGATGAGCCAGCGGCCAACCAGACGACGAAGATGGATTTGCTTGCCGTACTTGAAATTGAGGATCACATGGCGCGCGATGCCGCGGCTACGATACGCGGAGACGGCTGCGTCGAAGTAAAGTTTCCGATGCGCGCAGTTCGCGCAGGAAAACGTCGTGGTAATGGCGCCGTCGAACGGCTCGGAACATTTCGCGCAAAATGGCGTAACGATCCGGGAGAGTTTTGCTTCGCACTCGGCGCATAAATGTTCGCGCAATCCAACTGATGCCAAGCAGATCGTGCAGGTCGGCGGATAAATCAGCGAAGCTATTCCGCGAATGAGGTCAGGTGCCGCGAGCATTACGGTGTCTCAACCAGGCGCGAACAATCAACCATGTTACCCCCGCAACCGCGAGCGGGATGATTCCAACCAGCAGGTTCTTCCCCAGCCACGGCAACGCGATCATTTTGCGTAGCGCGATCTTGTTAAATGCCCCCGCAGTGAGAATCCAGCCCGCGTGCAAGCCGATTGGCATCCAAAGCGATCGTGTTTGCAATCGCGCGTCGGCTAGGATCCATCCGATCAGGAACAACGTCGTGAATCCAGCGCCTACCAGAACCGGATCCGCGAACTGAACGAACGCGTTCGCGATCGAATTGAATCCCGATGTCCAGGCCACGATCGTTGACGTGTGCCCAGGCGCTTTCAGAAAATGAACGATGGAATAGAGCGCCGAAGTCAGGAAGATCGACAAGTATCGCCGGCCGGTTTTTAACAGAATGCCGAGAATCAATCCGCGGAAGAACGCTTCCTCGATCAGCGGAACAACCGCAGCCGCGGCGACGGCTTTGCTAACGGCCGTCCAATCTATCGCGTGCCGCAACAAGAATATCGGCGTCACCAGCAAGACTAAGCCGCAGCAAAGCAGGGGAACAGCCGAGGAAATAAATCCGGTAAGCAAATCGCGGCGCCAATGCGAGTTCCGTTCAAGCTGTAAATCGGTCGGACTGCGAACACTCAGCGACCGCGCGATTGGCCAGAGCAAGATGACGGCGGCGATCAAGAGCGCGCGATGAAAGAACGTTTCGAAATCGAACCGGGCGAGAAAAGTCAGCCAGCCGTGAGCGATCAGCCATTGCGCCGCCCAAAAAAGGGGCGGCGCCAGCAACGCGCCCAACAGGACCGTCGCCAGCAAATAAACGAGCAATCTGACTGCATCCTTCAAGGCTGTTAATGTAAGGTTTTCCTGCGATGCCGAGTCAACACATATGGACTGAAAAAGGCGACGAAGGACGGAGGCGCGAAGTCCGCGCCACGAAGTTCGGCGGCAAATGGCGATTGCAGGCGAAGACAGCGGATGAAACTGACTGGACCTACTACGACCGCCCGCTGCTCGAAGATTTGTTAAAGTTAAAGGACATCATCGATCGAAAATATCAGCGCCGGCGCGCTTCCGCGGACGATGTCGCCTCGATCGACAAGTTAATCAGTGAACAGCAATGATAATTGGGGTCGTATCTAAACATTCAAGATTTGGGGGAAGAAGGATTTAGGATCAGCAAATCGGTAGCGAATGACAAGGTGCTTTAGGCAATCGTCGTTCAGGCAAATGCGCTCGAACTTAAGATAGCGTAAATGTTGAATGTTTAGACACGGCCCCAAAAATGAAGAAAAAGGCGCGAATCGATCATGCTTTGGTCGAACGCGGTTTTTTTGAGAGCCGCGAGCGAGCCCAGCGCGCCATCATGGCCGGTGAAGTCAGGGTAGGGGAGCAGCCAATCACGAAGCCGGCGACGATGATCGACATTGACGCGCTCATTTCGGTTGCGCAGTCGCCCCAATTCGTTAGCCGCGGCGCGACGAAACTTTCGGGCGCGCTTGATTTCTTCAAAATCGACGTGCGCGATGAAGTTGCACTCGACATTGGTGCGTCCACCGGTGGATTCACCGATTGCCTGTTGCAGCGTGGCGCAACGAAAGTTTTCGCCGTCGATGTTGGTCGCGGACAGCTTGCCTGGAAGATTCGAAACGATCCGCGTGTGGTTATTTTGGAGAAAGTGAACGCCCGGTTCTTGTCGAATGAACAGATCTCGCAATTCGTCGACGTTTGTGTGATCGACGTGTCTTTCATTTCACTGACTTTGATCTTGCCTCGCGCTTTTGAGTTGATAACTCCAGACGGCGTGATTCTGGCGCTGATCAAACCGCAGTTCGAATTGCAGCGCAAAGATGTCGGCCGGGGCGGAATTGTGCGGGAACCGGCGCTGCACGAAAAAGCGCAGCAGAAAATTGTGAACTTCGCTAAAGAAGCGGATTATTGTGTGGTGGGCCTCGTTCCATCGGCAATCACTGGAACCGATGGCAACCAGGAATTTTTCATATGCATTCGAAAACGATCGGCTTGATCGCGCATCCCGGTAAACCCGGAGTGGGAGAGTTGATTAACTCGCTGGCCGCGGAGTTTTCGCGTCAGTCGATGTCGATCTTGATGGAAAAGGAAACCGCGGCGGTCGCCGGGCAGCATTCAGAACTCACAGTCGCGCAAATCGGCGCGAAAGCGGACCTGCTCGTCGTCGCCGGCGGAGATGGGACGATCCTGAGCGTGGCTGATGGAATGGGCGATGCGAATACGCCAATTTTCGGGATCAATGTCGGTTCACTCGGGTTTTTGACCTGCGCCAGCTCGCAATCGTTCCGCGAGGCAGTGGGATGCATCGCCGAAGGAAAGATCACGTTCAGCAATCGCACCTTGCTCGAAGTCAGTCTGCGCGATTCAAAAGAAAAGCATCCACCGATGATTGGTTTGAACGACGCAGTGTTCAGCCGGGGCGAGATCTCGCGCCTGATTCGATTGCACACGCGCGTGAATGGCGAAGCGCTGACGGAATTCAATGCCGACGGTTTAATTATCGCGACCCCGACCGGGTCGACCGCTTATTCGCTTTCGGCCGGCGGGCCGATCATGGAACCGGAGTCGGGAGTGTTCGTGATCACGCCGATTTGTCCACACGTGCTGACAAACCGGTCGATCATCGTGTCGGAAAATTCGGTGATCGAAGTGGAAGCAAGCGAACCGGATTATCCTGTCTTTTTAACGGTCGATGGACGGGAACCGTTGCGGATCGCAAAGGACGCGTCGGTGGAAATTCGAAAAGCGAAAAAGAAACTGCGACTTGCCGCGATGCCGGACGTTTCGTTCTTCAGCGTGGTGCGACAGAAGCTGAAGTGGAGCGGGAGCAACGTCTGAAAGCAGAGGTTGAGGGGTTGAGGGGTTGAGGCGTTGAGCCTTGGCGTTTGTCTTCAATTTTACCCAGCGCTAAAGCGCTGGGCTATTACCCCGGTCGCTGCAGTCCTACCCCAGCAACTGCTCGGTCTTGTCGATGTCCGGTTCGAATTGCCCGCCAATCGCGACAGTTCCAGCCGACAAGCTCCTCGGTCTTGTCGATGTCTTCTTCGAAAATCGCTGCGGAGTATTCGCGTTCCTCAAAGGTCAACTTGCGGGAATACGAACCGACGTTCCGCTTCTCGTTTTTGAAACCTTCGAGCCTGCGCAAGCCGAGAAAATCAAACATTCGATCCAGCATGACTGAAGGATCACGGCGAAGTTCTTCATATTTGAGAACCAGGACCTGGTCGCGAGCGAAGAGATCGAAGATTTTCTCGAGCTGCGGTGCGTAGAGGCTGCGCGCGATATAACCATTGCCTCGTGGACGCTTCCAAATTCCGATTTCTTCGTCGCGCTTGAGCGCGTCAAGGAACTCGAGCTGTTCCTGGCCTTTGTCGCGGCGCATATTCCATTGTGAAAACGCGCGCTCCGTCGGATTTCGCAGTGAAACAATGAGCTTCATCTCGCGGTTATAGTCCGCGATGCGTTCGAGCGCTCGCGGGTAGTAAAGGTAATCGGCCGTGACTTCGCCCGCGATCTGCCAACGCCACCCTGGAGCAAAATTGTTGTGCAGGATCCGGTAATCGGGCTCGCCGCGGAAGTGTTCTTCCTTGTCGAAAAAATGAAGCGCTTGATCGCGAAGCAACGCGACATGTGGATGTTGAGCAAGAAAATCGTGTAACGCCGTCGTGCCGGCCTTCTGCACGCCGCCCACGATGAAGTCGACACGATCTACCTTCCGGCGTTGAAGGAGGCCAGTAGAACCGAACTGTTGCCTCGGCTCCTGCCGCGAACAGGTGTCGGTGTCGCCTGCCGGAATAGAGTAGGGGCCGGTCTATTTCTAGTGTGCGACGTCGCCGTTGTCACGTGAGACATATCCTAGCAGCTTCATAGGATCATGTCTCACATTTCCCAGCGTGACAATATGAAACTGACAGGTTGGCGCTTCCGCGAGGGGCGGTGCCCGGCTTGGTCGTGAGGAATTGGCGAGTTGCGCTGGCGAACGAGTCGCGATTGTATGGACCGTGATCGAAACGGACGCTGCTCCAGGTAAGGGCTTTGAAGACTTGGCCTGGCTTTTTTCGTGCGATAGCCGCAACCGCGGGTTGATCCGGCAGGGCTTTGACGAAGCCGCATTGTTATGGAAGGCGGTCAAGGCGACCTCGGGCAAAGTTCTCGAAATCGGCCGCAACTTCGGCGGTTCAACGGTTCTGCTCGCTGCCGCCGCGCGAGATCGTGAGATTTATTCGATCGATAATCGCTCTCACGAGAATAGCGCCTGCAAAAATTATCTCACGCAATCGGAAAACAGACAGCGCGTGCATTTAGTAGTGACCGATTCAAGAAAGGCGCTGCCAGATTTGGGTTTCGGATTTCTGTTCATTGACGGCGATCACAGTTTTGACGGGGTGCTTGCCGACGTGATGGCGCATTGGAATTCTCTTCAGGCAAGCTCTGGAAATCTCGCGCTCGCTGCATTTCACGACGCTGTGCCAAATGATAACTTTAAATGGCGCGATGCGGACCGGCGATTCCATCGTGTTTTGACTCGCCTGAAAAACAAGTTTCGAACGCGACAAAAGCCGGAAGTGGCGCCCGACTATGAGCCCGGCGTTCGGCGCGTTTGCGAGGAGCTGGTCCGGCAGGGCGCAGCGAGCAAGTGGCAAAACGCGGGCTCGATGCTGGTCTTGAAGAAACTGACTGATTTGCCAAGAGATTTTGCCCGGCTGACCGCGGAATCGACTTTGACCGCTGAACTTGATAACACTTAGCGGCGGCACCGATGCCTACGCGTTATCGAACGACTTTGGCGGCGACAGTCGCGCTCGCGACCGTTATCAGTGGTCGGGCGCAGTCGCCGGCGCCGGAGTCGGAAGGTCGCGTAACAATCATCTTTCATGATGTTCAACTCTTACCCGAACAGGCCGGTGCGCGACCGGCTGTGATCAATGACAAGGTGGACGAGGGGACCGGACTGCGGACCGGCGATGATTCGCGTTCAGAACTTACTTTTGCCGATCTGACCATCACGCGACTCGGCTCGAACACAATTTTCAGCGTCAATAAGGCCGGCCGCAGTATTCGCCTGGACGCCGGCTCGATCCTTGTTTACGCGCGAAAGAATTCCGGCGGAGCGGAAATTTCCACGAAAGCTGTATCGATCGCAATCACCGGCACGACCCTTATCTTTGAGTCCGAACCCGCGAGTTACGATCGATTGACCGTTTTGGAAGGCCTGGCGCAGTTTTCACTGAACGATTATCCCAATCAATCGACGACCGTTCGCCGCGGGCAAGTCCTCAACGTTAACGCCGGAGCGAAAAAGCTTCCGAAGCCGGGTCGGGTCGACCTGCGCCGGATCGTAGACACGCATCCGCTGATTAGGAATTTTCCGTCGCTTCCAAGCCTCGATCTGATCCTCGGGGCGCAAAATCCAAATCTAAGATCACCAGGCACACCGCCGGCGACGAGCGGAGGAGGAGTGGCGCCTCCGAATTACTCGCCGAACCCAAGCGGGCCGCCTCCGCCAGGACCTGCAACTTCGACGGGATATCCGGTTGGCGTGCCGGTTTCGACTGCAACCCCGCGCCATCGGCCAACGCCGACGCCAAGGCCGCGTCCGACCGCGAGGCCAACGCCGCGACATGCCATCTATCCGCCAAAGCCGACGCCCACACCAAAGAGGAAATACCTGCCGCCCAGGAAACGACCGACCGCAACGCCGACTCCGGTTCGGATCCGGTGATTCAAAAAACGCGCGGCATTTCGGCCGCGCGTTTTAAAATGCGTTGTTGTTAGAGTTTATTCGTGGCCTGAGTTACTTCCGCCGCTCTGCATCTGGCGAAGCGCTGCGCCCGAAACGTGGCTAACTTCACCTGACCCCGCAGCTCCGGCGCCAGATTGGTCGTCGACTTCCACCCAGTGGCCACTCAAGTTGCTGCCAGTCTCTGCCGGCACGTAAACCATGTGCGTGTGTTTCTTCTTGGCATTAGCAACGTATTTACCAGTCAACTTGAAATCCAACTGCGTTGGCTTATTGCCGAAAACGTGTTGGTTGGTGAGGGAAGCCTTGACTTGGCCGTTCACTAAGAGAACGACTTCGTAATCGGTGACTGGCAGGCTGCTGACGCCGAATTGGCCATTCGAGTCGGTGCGGACAATCTTTTGGAGGCCGCTTCCGTCTTTGGCCGTAATATGCACTTCAGCCCCGGCGATGGGGTTTTTGCTTGAATCTGTGACCACGCCCTGAATCCTGGCAGGACCGGTTGGGGAAGCCCAGGCGGCCACAGCAGAAACAAGCAGGGTGATAATGGAGAGTTGGAGCGATTTAATGATCATAACTTTCTTTCGTGTTGTGTTGATGCGGGGGGCAGTCTTTTGTGTGAAAAGAAGCCCTTCATCACTTTCTACAGAAAGGGGGACCGAAAGTTCCGGAATATTTTGCAAAAATGACGCACGATGGGCGTTATCGTCATTTTGGATCTGTAGATTGGCATTTTAGTTGTCCCACCTTGCCACTTCCAAAGTTCCAACTCTTAGGTCTACGCTCAAGATCCGGCCCGAGCGGTTTACATTCTTGAGATCTTGCCCAAGCCCGGCGCAACCTGACACGCAAAAGCCGTAATTTGTGTTGACTTGGTAGTCAGCAGTTTCGAAAAATTCTGTTTGCGCCAAGTTCGGTAGGCGTCTTGCCTGATGAGCTCCACCTGACCTCTTTCCGCAGAGTAACCGCGAGCGAAAAGCTCGTTCGCAGAATAAGACCTAACGACATAAGAACAACGCTCGTTGCCGCTGGGAGATTAGTTTTGAGTGGCGATGAGAACTTTCCCAAAACGCAATTATGAAAGCGATTCTGTTTCGATTTGTCGCCGTCTTAATCAGTCTCGTGATAGTAGCGCTGCTGAGTGAAGCGGCGTTGAGATTGTTCGCACCGCGCCTCGGGGTCGCAGTCGATGAAAAAGCCCGTTTCTATCGCTTTGACCATGAGTTGGGTTGGGTACCACGAGAGAATATCACCCGAGACGAAAAAGATAACCACTATCTCGTTCATCAAAACCAATTCGGGCTGCGCGGCCCCGATGACATGCGACTTGAGAGGACATCCGCAAGAAAGCGAATTCTCGTGCTCGGCGATTCGTATGTCTGGGGGGTGGGCGCCAGTCAGGAGGAACTCTTCACTACCCCGGAGGTGTATGGAACGAACGACGAAGTCATCAACTGCGGTATCTCCGGTTACGGCACGGATCAGGAGTATTTGTTTTACCTGCGTGAAGGCCAAAAGTTCGATGTCGACCAAGTCGTGCTGGCGTTCACGCTCTATAATGATGTCGAAAACAATCTCAATTCGAAGCAGTACTCTTATCTGAAGCCTTACTTTACACTGAATGATGGCCAATTAGTCCTGCACAACGATCACGTCCGCTACAGCGCAGTTGACACTTTCTTTCGCAACCTGAATCGGGAATGCCGCGTTTGGAACCTTGCCAGTCAAGGCTTACACGGATTGATCAACACACTTCTACGGAAGCAGCAGAAGCATTTGGAGACCGACGTCGTAGTGTCCGAGGCTGATCGTAAGGGCATTGAATTGACTCTTGCTATCTTGAACAAGCTGAAAGAGGCGGTCGCGGCGCGCCACGCGGAGTTCTATGTGGTCTTCATTCCTTACAAGCCGCGCGTCGAGAACCATCTTGCCGGAAATCATCCTTTTGCGCCTTTGCTCGCGGCGGGTCTGGCTCAGATTGGGGTGGATTACCGCGAACCGTATCCGGAATTCTTGAAGTCTGCCATGGCCGGGGTGGATCCATTTAATGTGTCACCGGATAATCATTTCAACGCCGCCGGGCATAAGTTATTCGCCAAGTTCGTGACCGATACCGATTTGGCGCGCGCATCGATTGATTACTACGCTCATCAGTGAGACCGGCGGGGGCAGGTTGCGGAAAACTTCACCCATTAGTCTTTGCTCGTGAATATCCTCGGTCTGTCCGCTTTTTATCACGATAGCGCGGCGTGCCTGGTGCGCGATGGAGAAATCATTGCAGCGGCGCAGGAGGAGCGATTCACGCGCAAAAAGCATGATGCGAGTTTTCCGAAGCACGCGGTGATGTATTGCCTCAGCGAAGGCGGCATCAATGTGAACGAGCTAGAGTATGTGGCGTTCTACGAAAAGCCGTTCCTGAAATTCGACCGGATTTTGCACAGTTATCTTGCATACGCGCCGGCCGGCTTGAAGAGCTTTTTGATGGCGATACCACTTTGGATCCGAGAACGCGTTTGGATGAAAGAACTAATTCGGCGGGAGCTCGGCTGTGATTGCAAAATTTTCTTTCCGGAACACCACGAATCGCACGCCGCCTCGGCGTTTTTTCCATCGCCATTTTCGGAAGCAGCGTTTCTCACCATTGACGGAGTGGGGGAATGGACAACGACCAGCTATGGCGTCGGGCGCAGCAACCAAATCCAAATGCTGGCAGAGCTGCGGTTTCCGCACTCACTTGGCCTGCTTTACTCCGCGTTCACTTACTTCATCGGATTCAGGGTCAATTCCGGCGAGTACAAGTTGATGGGACTCGCTCCTTACGGCCAACCGAAATACGTCGATCTCATTCTGCGAGAGTTGATCGACCTGAAAGACGACGGCTCGTTCCGGCTGAACATGAAGTATTTTAATTACGGCGTCGGCCTCACCATGACCAACGCCGCGTTCAATCGTTTGTTCGATCGGCCGCCGCGTAGACCGGAATCGAAACTAACTCAGAGCGACATGGACCTCGCGCGCTCGATTCAGGATGTGACCGACGAGATCATGCTGCGAATAGCGAGAAAAGTTCGCAAGCAGACCGGACAACGAAACCTTTGTCTGGCGGGCGGAGTTGCCCTCAACTGTGTCGCGAACGGACATATTCTGCGCGAACGCATTTTTGATCGCATCTGGATTCAACCGGCCGCGAGCGACGCGGGCGGCGCGCTCGGCGCGGCTTTGTTCGCGTGGTATCAGATTCTGGGTAAAGAGCGCAAAGCCGATGACGTGAATGATTCCCAACGCGGTTCTTATCTGGGTCCCTCCTATCGTAATGATGAGATCCGCGCTTATTTGGAGACGCAAAAAATTCCGTTCACTGAACTCACCGACGACGAGCTTCCCGAAAAAATCGCCAACCTCATTAGCGCGCAGAAAGTAATCGGCTGGTTTTACGGTCGGATGGAGTTCGGACCACGCGCTCTCGGAGCGCGATCAATCGTCGGCGATGCGCAATCGCCAAAGATGCAGGAACTCATGAACTTAAAGATCAAGTTCCGGGAAAGTTTTCGACCCTTTGCGCCTTCCGTTCTTCGCGAAAAATTGTCGGGCTGGTTCGAATTGGACGAGGAAAGTCCTTACATCCTGCTTGTCGCGCCAGTTTCAAAAAATCGCCGACGCGAAATTACAGCCGACAAGCAAGATTTATTCGGCTTGCAACAACTCTTAACAATTCGTTCGGAGATTCCCGCAGTGACTCACGTCGATTATTCAGCGCGAATTCAAACCGTGACTGATCAGCATCAGCCGATGTATTACCGCTTGATCAAAAAGTTCGACGAGAGATACGGCTGCCCGGTGATCATCAATACGTCATTTAATGTTCGCGGTGAGCCGATCGTGGCCACCCCGGAACATGCTTTTACCTGTTTTATGCGGACCAACATCGATTATTTGCTACTTGGCAATTTCCTGTTGGAAAAAACTGAGCAAAAGCCTCTGGACAAGGATATCGACTGGCTCAGGGAATTTGAACTCGATTAAACCATGTCAATCTACTCTGATCTTCGAAAACTAAAGACCGGCGTTCGCGATCTGCGAAAGTTCGGGCTGACGGTCGGCGGCGCGTTTGTTTTGCTCGGCATTCTGCTTTTGCTTCGGCATAGGTCGAGCTATCCATCGTTTCTCGGCGCAGGCGCAGGGTTGACGGCATTCGCAGTAATCTGGCCGCGCGCGTTGAAATACGTTTACATCGCGTGGATGGCTTTGGCCTTCACGCTCGGATTCGTGATGTCGAACGTGATCCTGGCGCTGTTTTTTTTCCTGTTCGTCACGCCGATTGGATTGCTGGCTCGTCTATTTCAAAGAGATTTCCTCGCGCGAAAATGGGACAAACAGGCGGCGACCTATTGGATTCAGTGCCCGAGAGAAATGAGGCCAGCTAAAAATTACGAACGTCAGTTCTAGATAAGGCTTTACTTGGAATAGGTTCCGTCGAACTTGAAAAAACATTCAATGAACAGAGTGGCGATCATCAGAGAATTCTTTGAGTTCCTGCGCGAGCGCAAGAGATGGTGGATCGCGCCGATCCTGGTTTTTTTGGTGCTGCTTGGCGTTTTGGTAATTTTTGCCAGCAGCTCAACGCTGGCTCCGTTCATCTACAGTCTGTTCTAAAATATTGAGGCGCGGCGTTGCGATTTCGTGCCCAACTAACGGTTGCAATATGCGCGTTTCGCAAGGGGCAGCAAACATGCGAGATTGCCGCATGGACACATACACCGTCAGGCCGCGCGATACCAAAGATGGATACAAACTCGAAGGCAAGCGGCTCTCGCACGGAAGGCAACTGTACCGTTACCAGGAGGATGCGATTAGCTATGCTAAGTGGAACAGCCGCCTAAACGGCTGCAAGATCGACGTCTTGTGCGACCAAGCCAAGGTGGTCCGCACGGAAGAATTTTCTCCGGAAATCGCAACGCTCTAGATGACGTTATTGGCGAATCCGACCTGTTAAAACTCCCAGGCGATTGTTGCTTTAATCATGAATGGCGCAGCGAGCTGATTGCCGGTGAAGTTCTGATACACTGGAACCTCGACATCGGCATAGAACTTCAGCGGGTGAACAGCGACTTCAAGACCGGGTGAAAGAAGAACTCGCTGGAAACCCGACCCGACCGGGTGAGAGGAAGCGCCACCGCCATCGCTGGCGCGCTCCGAGATTATAACTTGCGCAACGGGAGAAATCTTGGCGCGATCGACGTTCCAACCGGCATAATACATTCCAACCGCGCTATCCAGCTCAAGTCCCGGCCGGTAATGCTCTTGAGTCAGCACGGGCAAGTCGAGTTCAGTTTGCGCAAACCAGAATAATCTCGCTTTGAGGTTTACATGATGACGGTAGAAACCGCCCATCAGAACGTCGGTGCTTCCGGTACCGAGCTGAGTGTCACGGTCAACGACCTTCGAATCGAACTTGTAATCTCCGGTGGGCAATTTTACGCCGAGATTCACACCCGCCGAGAGGTCAGGAGAAAATCCGGTGTAAAGACCTTCAATGCGGACATCCCCGAATTGAGTCCAATGATCGGTAACGATCTTCCCGCCATCGTTTTTGGAAAAGGATCGAAAATCATAGGGCACCTGCACCTCAACACCCCAGCTGGCGTTGAATAAATATTGCAGATCGAGATCCGTGAAGTGGGTTTTGATTTCTTTGTCGTCATTGTGTGACGCCGGAGCGGTGGAAGTGCCGTTCCAGTTCTGGTTTTGGTCCTGAAAATCGTAGTCGATGAAAATCATTCCACCTGGGTGATTTGGGAACATTGCGCTGGTTCCCACATCGAAAATGTCGCAACCACAGGCACAGCCGAATGCCGTTCTGACAGCCATCAGCGCAGCGACGACAATCGCGTAAACGCGCAGCTGATTGAAAAAATAAGATCGTTTGTTCACTAAAAGCTCCTCCAGAATCGGGATCGCCGGGGCACGCCCGTTGATCCCATTAACGCGAAGAAACGGCGAATCGTGCACTCGCACGCTACCGCCTCCGCTTCACCTCGAGACTTAAGCGAGCTGCGTGCGTGGAGGAGGTGACGGGGGCTCTTGTGATCGACAGACAGACTGATTTATCAGTTCGAGGTATTCGAGAGGAACGACTCGCGGCAAAAAGACAACTTGGCGAACCGTGCAGACCAAATCAGTCTTGATACTCACTACCCGGCGCTCTTGCTTGTTCTCCGCGTCCCTGGCTTTGCCGATCTGCTTGCACAAATCGCAAGGATGATGACCATCGAAAGTTTGTACGATTGCCTCTTTTATCGAACAACGCTGCGCGTAATTAACAACCATCTTCGCCCAGGCAATTGATTGCAGCCCCAACAAATGGCCGCCAATTGACAAACAAAGAGCAAGCACGACAAATGGCCGGCCAACTACTCTAAACATCGGCGCGAGATTACGCTGAGCGCGGATGGCGTGTCAATGTAATGGCGTTATATCTTTGTCAGGCGTAAACCTGCGGCCTAACGAATCCCTGTTCGCGCCCGCTGAATCCCGCAAGTCCGAGCCACTTCACACGACATATAGCAATCAATATGTTGTCGTTATCAGCGAACCGAATTGAAAAAGAAAAGCGCGGCGTCGCTCGCACAGATACAACGCCGCGCTCCCGCAATCATAACGGGTCATGGAGGTTCCCCACTCAGGGCGCCTCTGGTGCGGAACTTAGCAGCAGGTCGGATGCCTAGTGACGTCGTAGTCAACCATTTACGCCGAAGAAACGAACAGCCTGTAGCGGAACTGATTGGTATCGGGCCCGAACCAAGCTGGCCCAACACCAACTGATTGGTGCTGGTAGGCTTTGGTTATAGAAATTAGGGTCGCGGCACACTCTAAGCTAAAAGCTTGTTTGTGAGGGCTTTCTCCGAGTTAGAACTGCCGCCGATCTCGTTAACCGATGAGGAACGGCGGATCCTCCAACAGCCGCTCGATCCGCGAGTTGCGCGCATCTTGAAGGAGTTGCACGAACATCGTGACATGCTTGAACAACTGTTTACGAATCGCCGGATTGTGCCATTCCAGTACGGATGTAGTCCCAGCTATATCGGGCGCGACGAAAACCAATCACCACACGCTGGCGCTATCGTTTGATTTCATTTCGCTGCGGACGCATACTGCGATCGTGTTGGTGTCTAAGCGACAACTGATGCCGCGTCCTTTTCTTACCATTGGAAAGAAGAATCCCCATTTTAACCAATCGGTTTCAGAGGACAAATAGCAATCTTTCTTTCGAAAAGGGGCAGGGAACCCTGGCCGCAAGGGCTTCTTGGCTCGCGTCGCGCTTCGGCACGGTTGCATGACATATAAGCAAGTCTGATTGCATCGGGACAGACAAAACCTTGCCAAAACCAAAGCAGAGGAATCCTAGGCCGACACCAGCAGGCCAGAATGTCGGATCTCTTTACATTTTATGCAGTCCTGCGACCAACACCTCGTGAACAAATGCAATATGCATGCTATTCATTTGCAAGTATTTACACAACGGCAATACAGCAGGTATAGAAAGTTGGCACTTTCCGTGCTTAAACCAACGCATCTAATATATGTTGCTTCTTATGAAAATTGTCAAACCTCAACTGATGCTAATCATGGCGATTGTGGCCCTATGCGCTGCGCCACTTGCCCTCGCCGTCCCCATGGTGCCAGACGGGACCTATACATTTACGGCCACAGACGGTAATACGGCGCTTGACGGCAGCTCGGTTACGTTCAGCAGTGACACTATCGTCAACTGGGATTTGATGGACGTTCTCGCCCCCACTAATGGAGCTCCCACGGACATACCGTTGACCCCTTCCAATAGCTCCATCATCTCGATGGGTGTTCTTGGTGCGAATGCGTGGTATTTCACCATCGATGGAAACCATATCGCGAGGCAACCTTTCGACAGCTTCGAGGGGGACAATAATGTGATTACCCCTGGTGAAGGCCATTTATTCGATGGCTTCGGCGATCCGACCGGAATCTGGAGCGCCGCCGTGTCGACGCCGGACAGCGGCAGTTCCTTAGGACTGTTAACGCTCGCTTTGGGGGGAATTGTTGGCGTGAGATGTTTAGTCCGTCGACGAGTCCTTTCGCCAAAAGTAAGCTAGTACGCGAGGAGCGTCGCCGCTTCCTAGCGGAGCTTCCAGCCAGCCGGGCTGGCGCTGCGATTAAAGGCCGAACTTCTCAGCAAAGAGGTTCGCGGGCTTCATTCAAAGCCTTTTGCGACCAAATTGGCAGAGTGAGCGTTAGGTGGAAGCCTGCCAACTCCGATTCTACATATGGCATATAGCAAGTCTGATTATGTGGGATCGGAAAACTCGATAGCGGCCAACCTGCGAGCCAGGCAGGGGATACTAAGTGTGTGGGTGTCAATTACTTCAGTGGCAAACGTTTGTGCGTTGCCGTCTATTTTTTCAAAGGTTAATAGAAATGTGAGTGATTCGGAACCTTCGCCCAGAACAATTTTGGTCTCTCCAAATCCAGGGACAATGAAGGTCATTGTTTCCAGCAAGGTTTTGTCTCCGTAAAACGCCTTCATAGGTTCGAACGCGAAGAAGCTCAGCCACGGTTCTTTTTTGCGCAAGTAACGTGGGTGTGGGTAGGAAGCTTGGCGTTGGGGAGCGTAGCCTTTTTGCCGAAAGCACGTTGACCTTCGCGGTGTATGGAAAGCAAATATCTAAGTTGTTCGCGTAAATTCCAAATGGCAGAGATGGCGTTGTTGACGCCGAAATGGGTCGCTTGGGTCGGAGCCGAAATTAAAAGGACCATTTCACGGCAGCGATCGAGTTCACGTAAAAGCGCCTCGGAATCGAAAAGCCAAGGATTCGGGAGTTGATCTACCGAGCGAAGCAACTCAGGCGGGTCAAATGGCGGCCGGAGCGGTTTAGAGGCTTGACGGTCGAGTTCGGCCTGCTCAGCCAGACGAATTTCGCGTCGTCTGTGAGCGCTTTTCGGGTTCACAGGCAGACTAGCTACAGTCAAAGGACTTGGGTCGAGGGCTTTCTTGGAGCGCATTGGCCCATATAGCGATTGGTGTTGGGGTCGCTTCGGTATGGCATTTATGGGCCTCCCTCGATACGCTCAAGTTGTGGAGAAGCCTGAATTTCCCAAGTCTGAATTTTCGGCAAACTGGCTGAAAACCCAGATGGGTAGTCTGCCAAAACTGCGAAGGAAAAAGCTCGCGTATTATTACGATTACTTCGCTTCGCAACATTATGCTGCAAAGCCAGAAATAGATCATTTCCGAAGTGTTGCTTCCGCTGATCGCATGACTGCAATTCAATCGGAGCTACAGCATCGCCGAACGCGGAACGTGCAGGTGTTTCTTGGTATCCTTGCCGCGATTGTCCTGATTGGAGTTGGCGTTTATCAGCGCAACAGGCCACATAACGAGAATGCCAGTCCTGAGCGTCCCAAAACTCAAACAGCACCAGCTAGTGCCATTATCCACCAGCCAGCCCATTCTCTAATCACGCCAGCTTCGCGAAGGCATCCTCAAACTTCGCGTCCTCTTTTTGCCGCCAGTAATCGGCGGTCATTTCCACGACTTGTTCTAAACCCCAAGGCTCAAGCTCAAGGCCTGCGGCGACCGCTGGCGTTGTCCCGAGCGTCTTGTGAACCCGAACGAAATTGTAAATCCCGAAGTGCTGCGCAATCGCCAGCTTGTGCATATCAAGGTCTTTGGAGTAACCAAGTCCTTTGCGCTGAAACCGCTTTAGTTCCTGTCGAACGCTGAGAAAGGCGCGTTCAACGTGTGAAGTCGTAAGGCTGCCTAAGTCCGGCGAGCCTACTACCGCTTTGCGCTCCGCTGTCTTTAGCCTTCGGACGCCTTCATTGCGTCCAAGCTGCGCCAGCGTGCCATCCGATAGCATTGGCTCGCCGAATATCTTTGTCTCAGTTCCAAACGAATAACCCTCGTATCCGAAATGTGTGCGAATTAGGAACGGATATGCCCTCAGATTGTCGGTTGCAATCTGTACTGCGCCTTTGACGCGTTCTCGCACGTCTTTAATGAAATCGTACCCTGTCCAGTAATCCCGCTTTCCAACGCGATGCGAGAAAACCAGTTTTGTGTCCGCGTCGATGCACAGCCACAGCGAGAAGTCCCCTTTGCCCTTCTGCGGTTCAATCATGCGACCAGCATGGCAACCGACGTATTGCCACTGCTCATCTAGTTCGATACGCGAGCAAGGCAGATCACGGAAATTCCTGTCCATGTAGTCAGCGAACGCTTCGCCAGTTTCACGGATGACGCGCGAAACAATTTTCTTTTCGCTCTTGAACACTCGGGCAACGGCTCGAAGTGGTGCTCCTTCGCAGAGCGCCGCTAGGATTAAAGCCTGCCTGTCTTTTGAAAGTCTGCTAGCCATTCGATTTACGAGCGGCTAACGGCCTGCTCGACCCTTTAGTTGTTTTCTGCGGACTCGGACTTGAGTCGCTCTTTGGCTTCGCGGAATTGGCGCTTGAGGTCTTCGGATTGCAAGAGATCTTCGCCGCTAACCGGCTCAGAATCGGTTGCAGTTTCAACTTGCTCAAGAGCTTCTTTATTGGAGTCGCGCTCTGCCATGATGACGCTAAACATGCGCGTTGATCGGAAGAACGCAAATCGCTAGCATCAGAGGAGTGGGTATTGTCGATGTTGCTAGAGATGCTCTTAAAGAGATTCCGCTTTCTGAGGTACTTCGAGAGCGTGTTTCCCTTGCACTTGATCGTCTTTCTGACGCGGAAAAGAAGATAGAATTGCTCCAAACGGAGAACGGCGGCCTTAAAGCGCAGCTTGAGCGTGAGCAGGTTGATCACGCTCAAACAAAACAAAAGCTTCAACAGCTCGAAGAAATTCTTAAAGAGGAAGTCCGATTCGTTTCGGATATCGAGTTTCGTAAAGGAACTAGGACTGGCGGAATCTGGAAACCCTTTTGCCCCAAATGTCATCTTCCGGTTGTGATTCCAGAGATGCCGCATTATCCCGCACTCTGCAGTGACCGCAAATGTGGCTGGGAATCGGCGCTTCAAGCACGAGAGATTAGGAGTGCGCAACTGCAGGAATTGCGCCGATAGAGGTAGCGTTTCGTGAGTACCCCAAAACTCAAACCGATGCCAAAAGGCATCGAGCAAGTGCTTGTTAGCAAGCAATCAGCAGCAAGATCGCAGCTTGAGAGTGCAATTTGGCTTTGGTTCAACGAGGGCGACCCCGTTTCGGTTCACGCGCTGGCCGTTGCAGCGCATGAAATTTTCAACGCGCTCATTTCTAAGGCCAAGGATAAACCAGCGTATTTGCAGGAGTGGCTTGGAGATAAATCCAAAGGACGCCAACAACGGGTAAGAGCAGCGCAAAATTTCTTTAAGCATGGCGCGAGAGATTTGAATGAGAAGGTTTCACTGCCCACTATCGACGCCGAAGTTTTTATGATGGACGGGGTGAGTTGTGCCGAATTGCTTGGCAAGCCTAGCGCGCTCACTCAGCTTTATGCTCAGCGCTTTCTTTACGAGCATCCCACGCTCATTACCGAAGATGCTCTTCCAGTATTTGCGAAAAACGCGGAAGTTCATCAGCTTGTCAATTCGAGCCGAAGCGAGTTCTTTAGAAAGCTGTTTCCGACTTTTGTTGCGCGTTATTCGACGCCGCGAGCGTGAACGGCGCTTTCTAAGCCTACGCTTAGAATTACTAGAGGGAACCAACCCCAACGCTTAGCGATTTTATATTACATATATTGTCTGACGTTATGGGAAATAGCGATGGACAGGGCATTGGTCAGGTTCCCAAGAGCCTCTGTGCTCCCCCGCGCTTGTTTCGGTCCCTGAACACGAATGGTCTCTTGTTTCAACGCGAGATTCCGAAAAGTAATCCGCCACTTCTCTGCACCCCCCGTCGGCCGCTTGACCGGTTTCAAGATGTGGCTACCGTCGCTCTCACTCCACGAAAGGGTTTGCCGTGATTTCTCCTTGCCTGCGGTTTTTGATTATTGCTGTCGTTTCATCGCTATCAATTGGTCCCATTCTGGCTCAGGAAGCCGTTGAGACAGCAAAGCCAAGCTCGGAAGCGTCCCCCGAGGAAAGTCCGGCTAAGAAGGAAAAGGACAAAAATCCCGACCAATCCAAGCCCGGTCGCAGTCTAGAGGAAACAATGAGACCGGAAGAGTTCAAGGCCGCGGGGCTCGATAAACTGAACGAGGACCAATTGCAGCATCTCGACGCGTACTTGCAGGGTTACCGCCAAGCCGCGCAGAAGAAGGCCAACGATCAGGCGCAGGCCAAGGCGAACGAGCAGATCAAAAAAGCGCAGACCGAAGCCAAGTCTAACGAAGATAATCTCGGCGGCCGGAGCAGGCTGGATTCGCTGGTCAGCCGCGTTGACGGCAATATCGAGGGCATAAAAGGTCACGCGGTTATCCGACTTGAAGACGGAAGCGTTTGGAAACAGGTCAACGTGGACGATCATTATCGTGCGACCATCACCGATCATCCGGTGACGGTGGTTCTGCACACAACCTTTGGCTACAAAATGCGGATCGAAGGAATGCCTGAGTTCTACGTCGATCCGGTGAACAAGCCCTAGCCGCCTAGGTTCCAAGCGGACGGCTCGAGGCCGAAGTTGGCGCCAGCGCAGTCAGTCCGAATTCCTGATGAGTCAATTGCGCCGCGCGCTCCACGTCGCGTTCATCGACGACGACAGCAATCTTGATTTCCGAAGTCGAGATCAGCTGAATGTTGATGCCTGCTTTGCCGAGGCAATCAAACAATCGCGCCGCCACGCCGGAGTGCGAGCGCATTCCAATTCCGACCACGCTCAATTTGGCCACACCGCCTTTGGTGACCAACCCTGCTGCCTTCACTTCCTTGATGACCGGCGCCAGTAACTTCTTCGCAGACTCGAGATCGTTCTCGTGAATCGTAAACGAGATATCGGTCGTGTCGTGTTTGCCCACGCTCTGCACGATCATGTCGACAATGATTCTGGCGGCGGCAATCGCGGAAAAAATCCGGCCCGCAACGCCTGGCACATCGCTGACGTCGTCCACGGTGACCTTGGCCTGGTTGCGATCGAGGCTGACGCCGCGAACAACCACATCCTCCATGCTCGCGGTTTCCTCTTTGGCGACCGTTCCGGTGGTTTGCTTGAAACTGGAACGAACCTCAAACTCGACGCCGAATTTCTTGGCGAACTCGACCGAACGGGACTGCATCACCTTTGAACCGGCGCCGGCCATTTCGAGCAATTCGTCATATGCGACTTCGTCCAATTTTTTCGCGTCGCTGACAATTCGCGGGTCACAAGTAAACACACCATCGACATCCGTGAAAATCTGGCAGGCGTCGGCATTCAGCGCGCCGGCCAACGCGATCGCGGTCAGGTCCGAACCGCCACGGCCGAGCGTGGTCGTTTCTCCTTCAGGAGTCTGGCCCTGGAATCCGGCAACGATGACAATGTAATCCTCCTCAAGCAGTTCCTGGATTTGTTTCGGGCTGATGTTCGAGATCCGCGCCTTGGTATGAAAACGGTCCGTTAAAATGCCGGCTTCAGCGCCGTTAATTGAAATCGCTTTCACGCCAAGGGCGTTGATTGCCATTGCCGTCAGCGCAGTGGACGCTTGTTCTCCGGTGGCGAGCAAAACATCGAGCTCGCGCTTGTCCGGATCCGGCGACATCTCGCGTGAAAGTTTGATCAAATTGTCGGTGACGCCCGCCATCGCCGAAATCACCGCCACAACATTGCAGCCTTCGCGTTGAGTTTCGACAATCCGCTTCGCGACGTTTTTGATCCGATCGGCGGAGCCGACCGACGTGCCGCCATATTTCTGGACGATCAAGCGCATGACAAACGGCGCGACTGTAAACTAAAAACCGATCGCCTGCCGTACTTTGTCGATATTGGCCGGAACGGGTTCAAGCTTGCCAATTCTACGCTCAATTGAATCCGGATCTTTCAATCCGTGTCCGGTGACCGTGCAAACGATTCGGCTCGCCTCAGGAATTTTTGCCACCTGCTTCAACAAACCGGCAATCGGCGCCGCGCTGGCCGGTTCGACAAAAATTCCTTCCTTGCTCGCGAGCCAGCTCTGCGCGGCGAGAATTTCATCGTCGGTCACAATATCAATAGCGCCCTTCGATTCATCCAACGCCGCCCGTGCCTGTTTCCAACTTGCCGGATTACCGATTCGGATGGCCGAAGCGATCGTTTCCGGATTTTCAATTACCCGGTTTTCTACAATCGGCGCCGCTCCGGCCGCCTGAAATCCGATCATCGAAGGCAGCTTTTTCGATTTCCCACGCTGATGATGCTCGCGGTAACCCGCCCAGTATGCAGTGATGTTTCCCGCGTTGCCGACCGGCAGCAGATGAAGATCCGGTGCATCGCCAAGGTCGTCCACAATTTCAAACGCAGCTGTCTTCTGCCCGGCGATGCGGTCCGGGTTGATTGAATTCACAATTGCAAAATCTTTTTCTTCGCCGAGCTCTCGCACGATTCGAAGCGCGTCATCAAAGTTTCCCTCAATCGCGATGATCTTCGCGCCGTGCGCGAAAGCCTGGATCAGTTTTCCGGCGGCAATTTTTCCTGCTGGCAACACTACCGCACACGGAATTCCGGCCCTGGCTGCGTAGGCCGCGGCAGAGGCCGAGGTATTGCCGGTCGAAGCGCAAATCAATGCACGCCCTCCACGATCGATCGCGCGCGAAACTGCCACCGTCATTCCGCGGTCCTTGAATGAGCCCGTTGGATTTATTCCTTCGTTCTTAATGAATACTTCGCAGCCGCGCCCAATACGCGCGCTCAATTTCGGCGAGAACACAAGCGGTGTGCTCCCCTCGCCCAAAGAAACAATCGTTTGGCAACGCGGAAGAAATTCCCGAAATCGCTCGATCACTCCCCTGTTCTGGTTCATGTTCGCCGCTTCCATCGACAATGTCTCATACGAAATCAATCCGGGCGATTGTCGAGCCCCAACTGGGGATGTAAAATCGACGTGGTATGCCGGAACTGAGCAAAAAAGATAAGCTGCGCCTGCTGACGCTGATGTTGGAGAGCCGGCACGCCGATTTGCGCGAGCAAAGTCTGAATCGACAGGGCAAAGGCCATTTTCACACGCCCGGAATGGGTCATGAAGCGCTCGCCGCAATCTCCATCGACATGGATCCGGATGATTACGTTGTTCCTTTCTATCGTGACCGCGGCCTGGTCCTCGGGCGCGGCATGACCACTCGCCAGCTCGGCTTGGAATACTTCGCTAAACGCAAAACCGGCAGCGGAGGTCGGATGATGGCGTCGCATTACAGCGATAGCGATCTTCACATTTGGAGCGTGCCGACACCCACCGGCTCGCAACTTCTTCCAGCCTGCGGAATTGCCTGGGGTCTCAAACTCGACGGCAAAAAGAATATTGTTATCACGACGGTTGGAGATGCCGCCACGCGACAAGGCGATTTTTTCGAAGCGGTTTGTTTCGCTAAAGAAAGAAAGCTGCCGGTTCTGTTCATTGTCGAAGACAACGCTTACGGCATCAGTAGTCCGACCCGGAAAATTAATCCCCTCGCGCTCGGCATTCTTGAGCCAGACGAATGGCAACAACTCGCCGGCGAAGACGTCCAGGGAATTTACGACGCAGCGGCGAGTGCAATGGAAAAAATGCGCGCCGGCGGCGGACCGCATTTCTGGTGGGTAAAAATGGAACGGCTCTCCAGCCACACCAGTTCCGACGACCAGAGGCTTTATCGCAGCGCCGAGGAACTCGCTGAATCCGAAAAGCACGATCCGCTGAAGTGTTGGAAAGAAAAATTAATTGGCGAAAGTTTGCTTACCGCTGACGAGTTCGCCAAGATCGACAACGAGATTAAAGAGCGGGTCCGTAGCGAGTTCGCCGAAGCCGAAAAAGCGGAGGATCCTTCGCCTAACGAGCTCACCGCGAATGTGACCGGCGCGATGCCGAAGATCGATAAAGAAGTTTTGCCGCCGGGCAAATATCGAATCGGCGACACGGTGAACCAGACGCTGCGTCTTGGTCTCAAAGAAGATTCGCGACGTGTGATTTTCGGCGAAGACGTCGAAGATCCGAAAGGCGGCGTGTTTCGATTGACTCAAAAACTTTCGACCGAGTTTCCGAGACAGGTTTTCAATTCGCCGCTGGCTGAATCGACCATCCTCGGCGTCGCTTGCGGGCTGGCCGCTTATGGTCGCCGGCCGGTCTTCGAATTGCAGTTCATCGATTTTATTTATCCGGGATTCAATCAGCTGGTGACGAACATCTCGAATTTGCGGTGGCGCACGTTCGGAAATTGGAAATGTCCGGCCGTGATCTACGCACCCTACGGCGCCTATCTGCCGGGCGGAAGTTTGTGGCACAGTCAGGCTAACGAATCCGCGCTCGCACATTATCCGGGACTGACAGTCATCATTCCAAGCACGCCGGAAGACGCCGCCGGTTTGCTCTGGACTGCGATGCATGCGGAGGACCCGGTTCTCTTCCTGATCCCGAAACACATGTTTTGGGCCGAACGCGAATCGAAAGAACCGGTTCGCGCCATTCCGTTCGGTCAGGCCCGCAAATTCCGGGATGGCTCCGACGTGACCCTGGTCGCGTGGGGCAACACCGTTGAAAAATCGCTCGAAGCGCTCGCGAAGATCGACAACGAAGTCAGCGTTGAGCTTTTCGATCTCCGCTCGATTGTCCCGTGGGATAAGGAAGCGATTGCGGCTTCCGTTCACAAAACCGGACGGCTCGTCGTCGTTCAGGAAGACACCGAGAATTGCAGCGTCGGTCAAATGATCATTACGCACATTACGTCGCAGCCTGATCTTTGGAGCGAGATGGTCAGTCCGCCGGTGCTTGTTAGCAAAACGAACGTGATGATCGGTTACAATCCGATCTACGAGTACGCCGCTCTTCCGGATGTTGAGCGGATCGTTGCGGCAGTTCGACGCTCCGTTGCGACTAAGCAAGAAAGAGTAATTGTAGAGGCGGCCGTGCCAGCCGCACAATCAATGGATCGCGGGCGACACGCCCGCCCCTATAGTCCTGAGACCGAAATGCCTAACCAAAACGTGCAACCGATCACCGTTCCGATCATGGGCGAAGGCATTCGCAATGCCAAAATCGTTTCGCTCCTGAAAAATCCGGGCGATCCAATCGCGCTGGACGACGAACTTTGTGAAGTTGAAACCGACAAGGCGGTCTATCCCATTCAATCTTCGTTCGCTGGAACCATGGGTGAATGGAAAACAAAGATCGGCGATGTCGTCGATATCGGCCAGGAGTTGGGAACGATCATAACGAGTGAGGCTTCGGCGGAGAGGAAAACTGTAGCGGCAGCCGTGTCGGCTGCACCAGAAACAAATCGCGGTCGACACGACCGCCACTACATCGAACCAGCGCTTTCGCCGACGATCACGCGCAAGCTTTCGCGGGTGATTCCCGCAAATCTTCAAATGGACGCGCGCTGGGACGCGATCCGGAAATCTCGCGACGCAGCAAAGAAGAAAAACGGTAAGAACGCCCCCTCCCCTTCGGTCATGATCGCGTGGGCGGTGGTGCGCGCGATGGAAAAACATGCGCCGTTTCGTCGTTTAATTTTGGAAGACGAAAGCATCGTCGAACATGAAAACTTCGATCTCGGAATGGCGGTCGCCTTGGAGAACGATCGACTTGCCACCGCGGTGATCGTTGATGCGAACAAGAAAAGCTGGACTGAGTTCGCGAAGATTTATGAGGAGACGGTGGCGGCGACCCGCCATGGCCGGGTCGACGCAATGAACGCGCCGGTAGTCATCACGAGTCTCGGCGCGTTTGGCGTCAAAGCCGGCGCGCCAATTGTTGTTCCGCCGTCAGTGGGAACGTTGTTCGTCGGAACTGCGCACCAGGAAATCATTCCCAACGGCAGGAAAAACGAAACTGCCGAAGTGATTACTCTTTCACTCACGTTTGATCATCGGGTCGTGAACGGCGCCGGTGCGGCGAATTTTGTTCACGATATCAAGGAGCGAATCGAGAGCTTCAAAATCCCTGGAACCGTGGGCGCAAAAGCGACCGCGACGTGAGACCAACGCTCATTGTGTTGTTGTTGTCAGCAGTTTCGCTACTCGCCGCCGACCGACTTACTCCTGGTGAGCTTTCGTTAGGAGTTTTTGGTAGAGCGTTTTCGTTCTTTCCGCGATCTTTGTCCAACTGAAATGTTCCTCGGCGCGTTTGCGGCCGGCTTTTCCGAATTTTTCCCGCAGTTGTGGATCTTTCATCAGCTGATTGATTCGGGCGGCAAGGTCCCGTGAAAATTGTTCGGAGTTTGCGAGCTTAAAGGTTCCCTGCACGAATTCGACTGGAACCAGAAACCCGGTCTTGCCATCGACCACCACTTCCTTGATTCCGCCGACCGCGCTTGCGACAACCGCGGTCTCACACGCCATAGCTTCAAGATTGATGATGCCGAACGGCTCGTAAATCGACGGACAACAGAAAACGGCCGCGTGTGAGTAAAGTTCAATCACTGCTTGGCGATCGAGCATCTCATCGATCCAGAAAATATCTTTCCGCTTTTTCTGTGCAGCGGCGACGGCTTCGTTCATTTCCTCGCCTATGTCGGGCGTATCCGGCGCTCCGGCACACAGCACAATCTGGAAATCCGGGTCCATGAACTGGATCGCCCGGACGAGATGAATGATACCTTTCTGTCGCGTAATCCGCCCGACAAAGAGCAGAAACGGCTTTTTTGGATCAATTCCGTGACGGACTAAAGCGTCGCTTGCTTCGACCTTGCGATATTCTTCGGGGTCGATCCCGTTGTGAATCACGTGAACGTGTTTTAGGTCGACATTGAACAAGCGTTCGATGTCTTGCTTGGTTTCGGCTGACACCGCGATGACCGCGTCGGCCATTTCGAGCGCGGTCTTTTCGACCCACAACGAGAAATCGTATCCGCCGGCGAGCTGCTCCCGTTTCCACGGACGCAACGGCTCGAGAGAGTGCGTGGTGATCACCAGCGGGATCCCGTAATTCAACTTCGCCAAAATTCCGCCGAAATGACTGTACCAGGTGTGACAATGAACGAGACTGGCATCGATGTTCGTGGTATTGAAATCGACACAGCGCCGGACCGCGCCAAAGGCCGACTTCAGCGGCTCGGGACAAGAGAAGCCGCTGGTATCGAGTTCGTAGCCTGTCACTTGCAGACGTTTATCCTTGAAATGTTGATCGCCAAAGCAGCGAACTTCGACATCGATCATTTTCGCAAGCTCCCGCGAGAGATAACCAACATGGACCCCGGCGCCGCCATAAATGTGCGGCGGGTACTCGTTGGTCAGGAAAAGAACCTTCACGGGCGTCTATAAAGTGACGAAGCGGGAATGTCGAATCACGAATGCAACCCCGAATCGCGAAGCAAAGGCTCGATTAATTCTTCACCTTCAACAGCAGCACCGGCACATCCACTTCGTGGCGCACTTTGTCCGCAGTGGCTCCGTGCAGAATATCGCCAATTAACCGGTGGCCATGCGTCGTCATTGCGATAAGATCGGTCTCTTTCTGCCGTGCCAATTTGATGATTTCGTCGGACGGCTGGCCGAGAGCGAGAACGGCATCGCACGAGAAACCTTCGTCGGTCAGCTCCTTGGTGCGCTTCTCCAGGTAAGCGCGGTCCTGTTTCATCTCTTCGCTCTCGGCCAGCTTTAGCTGATTAAAATTTCGGGCTACCCATCCGTCGGAGACATGGACGAGAAGCAACTTCGCGCCGGTCATTCGGGCAAGCGGTTTGATGTGGGCCAGAATCGTTTCATCGGCGGGCGTGTTCTCCAACGGAATCAGAATGTGGTGATACATGACGGCGCGGATGACTACGCAGGGGGAGGCAAATGCAAAAACCGGTAGAACTCTTTGAGCATGGCGTCGGGCATGAATGTGTCGAAGAGCAGTTTCACGTTCAGCACGATAATGATCATCGCGGTCGCCCAGCCAAGAATTTTCAGCCAAAGCTTGTTGGCGAATTCACCCATTTTCGCCTTTTCATCGGTGAACCGCAGCAAGGGCCAGACGGCAAAGCCGAGTTGCATCGACAACACAACCTGGCTGGCAATGAGCAATTGCGTCGTCTTGCTTTCACCGAAAATGCCGATGACGACGACTGCCGGGACGATGGCAATGCCGCGCGTGATTAGCCGGCGTAGCCATGGCGTAATCCGAATATTAAGGAAACCTTCCATCACGACCTGGCCGGCGAGGGTTCCAGTAAGAGTCGAGTTCTGGCCCGACGCGAGGAGGGCGACAGCAAAGAGCACGCTGGCAAAACTGACGCCGAGGAGCGGGCTGAGCAACTTGTAGGCGTCCTGAATCTCCGCCACGTCCTGATGTCCGGACCAGTGAAAGACTGCCGCCGCGAGAATGAGGATCGCCGCGTTGATGAAAAGGGCGAACATCAGTGCACCGCTAGAGTCGATGGTCGCGAATTTGATGGCCTCGCGTTTGCCTTCCGGTGTTTGCTCGAATTTTCTCGTCTGTACGATCGACGAGTGAAGATAAAGATTATGCGGCATTACCGTTGCGCCGATGATGCCGATGCTGACATAAAGCATTTGCTGGTTGATCACGATGTTGGGGCTCGGCACAAAACCGGACAACACACCGATAAGGTTTGGTTGGGAAAAGATCAGCTCCGTACCGAAGCAAGTGGCGATCGTCACGATTAACGTGATGACCAGCGCTTCAATGTAACGAAAACCTTTTTGCTGAAGGTAAAGAACGGCGAGCACATCGAGCGTGGTAATACAGCAACCCCAGATCAGCGGAATGCCGAATAGAAGTTGCAGCGCGATGGCAGAGCCGACGACTTCGGCCAGATCGCACGCGGAGATCGCGATTTCGCAAAGAATCCAAAGAAGCCAAATTGTCGGGGTTGAATAATGATCGCGACAGGCCTGGGCGAGATCGCGGCCAGTGGCCACGCCAAGTTTGATGCACAAGTGCTGCAACAGGATAGCCATGAAGTTGGAAAGCATCACCACAAACAGCAGCGCGTAACCAAACCTGGCGCCGCCTGCCAAATCGGTCGCCCAATTGCCTGGGTCCATGTAACCGACCGCGACCAGAAAACCAGGTCCAGAGAAAGCGAGCAGCTTTCTCCAGAAAGACGCCGTCACCGGGACGACGATGCTTCGATGAACTTCGGCGAGCGAGACTTGCCCGGGTGGTCGACGCCATCCGACTTCCGAACGCGCTGCTTCGGTGTGATGAACTTGATTCACAATTTTGAACTAGTCGCGAACTCAGATTAGATTAGGTTTGGCTAATTTATTTGTCCAATGCAATAATTCTGTTAATTGACAACTTTTCATTTCTTTGACTAAATCTCGTTAAGGATTATCCTTCTTGCCCAATGGTACGGAAAAATTCTCGCTCTTCTTTCCCCAGCTCGACTGCGGTCGAAGATTACCTCGAAAGAATCCTCGAGCTGATCGACTCAAAAGGATATGCCCGCGTCGTCGATATCGCTTCGAGCTTGAAGATTTCGCAAGCCAGCGTCACTAACATGGTACAGCGGCTCGACGCCGAGGGCCTCCTCAAGTACGAGAAGTATCGCGGGCTGGTCCTGACTCCGGCCGGCGAAACAGTCGCGCGAAATATTGCCCGCCGGCACAAACTGCTTACCGATTTTCTCCGACTGCTTGGCCTAAATGAGCGCGTTATCCATCACGACGTCGAAGGAATGGAACACCACATTAGCATGCCTACGCTTCGGGCAATCGAAGCTTTGACCAGGCAATTGCGCAGGCGGCCGGCATTACGCGCGCAATTGGAAACGGCGGTTGCGTAAAACTCAAATGCCCGACGATCGCAAGATCGACAATTGGAAGCTGTGGAAGTGAGGCGACAGGGATGGACAAGGCCGAGAGGGTTACCAGTGGGCGACGAGTGAATCAATCGCGCCTGGCCGGCAACGAACGGTCAAGTTAATCGGACGGCAACACACCGTGCAGTCTTCGATCAACGATTGTTCGGACTGCGAGGTGTCGATCTGAAGCGAGAAGACTTCGCCGCAATGTGGACAGGTAACGTCGGTTTCGACGAGGAATTGCATGGTGTAGCCACGGGCCTGTGGCCCGTACTAGGATAAGAATCAACGGCGCGCAGCGCCGTGGCTACAAATTTCACAACGTGCCGTCACAATTTCTTCGCCGCTTCGGCCGGTTTCGGTTCTTCGGCTTTCCGGAAGTGTAGTTGCTTCACTCGTCGTGCGTCGGTTTGTGAAACCGTGACCAGGTAACCGTCGATCCTAACCTGCTCACCTTGTTTCGGCAGATGGCCTAACAAGTGCGTCACGTAACCGCCGATCGTGCTCACGTCGGCGCTTTCGAGTTCGAGCTTCGCCAGATCGTTTAGCTCATAGAGGCCGAGCGTACCGTCGACGGTAAATTCGTTCGCATTGATTGTTTGGAACTCTGCTTTTTCGGTATCGAACTCGTCCTGGATATCGCCAACCAATTCCTCGAGCACGTCTTCGAGCGTGACCATCCCAACCGTGCCGCCGAACTCGTCTACCACGATGGCAAGGTGGGCGTGTTTACTTAGAAAGAGAGTCAACAGTTTCTCGAGCGGCATCATTTCCGGCACCGGAACCAATTCGCGTTTGATCTTCATCAAATCCGGATTCGGATCGTTCATCATCGTTACCAGATCTTTGATGTGAATCAGTCCGACTGTGTTATCGAGGTTCTCGCGGGAAAGCGGAAACCGGGTGTGCTTCGACGCGATCGCCTTCTTCGCATTGGTCTCGAAGTCGTCTTCCAGATCAAGATAAACAACTTCGCCCCGCGGCGTCATGATGTCGCGCACCACGCGCTCACGAAGATCGAGAACATTGAGCACGAGCTTGCGGCCAAGCGGCGAAACGTCTTTGGATTTCTCGCTCTGCTCAAGAATCAACCGCAACTCTTCTTCACTGTGCGCCAGCTCGGTGCTGGCCACCGGTTTCATCCGGAAAACACGACGTAAAAGAAAATTCGACGACTTCTGGAGGATCCAGATTGCCGGCCTGAACAAGAGATAGAACACCCCGAGCGGGCGAACTAACCGCAACGAAACCGTCAATGGGTTTGCGATCGCGGTGTATTTCGGCGCCAGCTCGCCGAACACGATGTGCATGAACGTGATCCCGATGAACGCGAGCGTGACCGAAATGGATGTGACCAGCGCATGGGAGTGAATGTTGGCCAGGGCAAAGAACGGCTCGATAAGGTGCGCGAGAAATTCTTCGCCCACCCAACCCAATGCCAGGCTCGCCAGGGTTACGCCGAGCTGAGTCGCGGAAAGATAAGCATCGAGATGTGAACGAATATATTTCGCTAATCGCGCCCGAGAGTCCCCCTCTTCCACCAATGTGTCGAGCTGGCTCGCGCGAACTTTGATGATCGCGAATTCGCAGGCGACGAAAAATCCATTCAAACCCACCAGCGCCGCAATGGTTGCCAGCTTGCCGAAGATAACGGCAGGCCGGTCCCATTGCGTGACCGCTGCGTCTGCGAGCGGAAGAATTAATTGCAAGATAGACATTGTCTTCTGTAGTGGCGGGCGTGTCGCCCGCCGTCTTGCGGACGATTGCAGCCGACACGGCTGCCGCTACAGCAATTTACCAGCTGGATTTCGTCACGCCAGGGATCAACCCCTGCGAGGCGAGCTCGCGAAACGTGAGTCGCGAGAGTTTGAACCGGCGAATGAAGGCGCGGCGGCGACCCGTCACCTGGCAACGGTTCACCACACGAGTGGGGCTGGCGTCGCGGGGGAGCTGTGTCAAACCGGCGTAATCTTTCTTCGCCTTGAGCTCGGCGCGGAGCGCGGCGTATTTCTTCACCGTCGCGCGCTTGCGCTTATTGCGGTTAATCCAAGCCATCTTTGCCATAAGAAGCGCGAAATGTAACGGAGTCCGGCACCATTTCAACTTGTTTGTGGTGGATCGAGCAGTCCCTTGTCCGCCATTTGGACGGACTCGTCCTGTGGCGAGCTCGATGCTAAAGGATGGCCGCGGAGCCGCCTAGATTAACATCGCCCGCGGAGCGGTCGATCCACCTCGCCTACTGTTCAACAGGTAACCGTTTTCTAATCCGAGAAGTCCCGTTAGGGGACGACACAAGGTTTCTTTCGTCCTGCCGGACTGAGACGTTGGTGACATTCCAAATCCCAGCCTAAAAAAGCTGGGCTTATTTTCGCTTATCAGGTTTGCCGACCGGGTTCTCTTCATTTGACATCGAACCCCAAAGGTCAAATTCGCCGCTGGACGAATCCGTCCCTATGGCGGACATCAAACCTCCTGATGATTTCGCTCGGCCGCAAAGATTTTCCATCGCCGCGCGGCGACCTCGCGGGGTCGCTCGATGACGCTTTGCACCGGTTTGTCGAAAAACCCGGGCAGATTGTCGATCTTCGCTCACGGGTGTTCCCGTTGGTGGACGAGATCCGGGTCAACCTCGATGGCGCGATCGTAGATTCAGCTCCCCCGCCCCTGGCGAAGACGGAAGGCGAAACTTCGCTCGCGTTCGAGACCAGCCTCGTAACTATCAACGGTCGGAAGATTTCCGTGGGCGGTGTCCCTCTCGATCTGCGAACGGAACTGCACGACGTCGTTTTCGATAAAGGTTCCGACGCAAACGGCAATGCGGTTTTGATTCTTCGCCGCGCGCGTGAAGGTCAGCTCGTTCTGTCTGCCTCGCAGTTGGAGCTCGAGCGGGCATTTGTGCGAATCGTCGGCGCCAAGGCGCGCCTCTACGGGATTGATCTCGAACGAGTCCGTCTTGCGATGCGCGCCCGGGGGCGGCGTTCGTTCGCCGCCGACATTCAAATTTGGGCAAAGAAATTCTTCGCCCGCGCCAAGGTGGACATTTACGCTCAGCTCGACATCACGAATGAGTTCCTCGTCAAGATTGCACAGCTCAAATGTAAAGGTGACGGCAAACTTGGCTCCTTCGTCTGTAAGACTCTTCAGCCATTGTTTCAGCGATTGCTCGAGAAATCTTTTCCGCTCAAATCAATTCCGCTCGGCGAAATTCAACTTCGCGACATCCACGTCGCTGTGGCGGATACCGTCGATCTCACGGTCGACTTAGGTAGCAGCTCGTCGTGACGTACAACGACCTCGATTACGCGAAGCTGAGACGCTCATTAGCGTTTTTCGTGGAGCGATGCGTCCCGATGGAGATACTAGGCCCTAAAGCACATCCGATTCGTGTCTTAGGACGAATGGAAAAGCGCGTCGCGTACGCCTTTTCGTTTTTGCGTTCCCGCCTTTCGCACCGCGGGGCTGGTAGCGGCGATTGACCCCAATCGGTCCGAGCCGGACTGGCACTTTGGCGGTTCAGTGAACCGCCGCGCTGCGGGAATCCAAAAGTCGGGCACATTATTAATAAACTAGCGGGAGCGTAACCGCCGCTACCTAATTCACATTGCCGTCTCCGACACGTCGATCTCACGGTCGATCTAGGTAGCGTTTGATTTCACAATCTTTTACTGGCCCAGCGTCTTGACGCTTGAATCATGTAAGCATCACTAATGTTTGAGTCGGGTAGGACGAAAGAGGCGTTCTGCCGTCCCTGATGGGACTTCTCGCACCAGGAAAACGGTTTACCCAGCGCTGAAGCGCTGGGATATTGTGAGGAATAACCGCCGACACTGTCGATCTCACCGTTCATTTTGGTAGGTGCGATTGACCTCAATCGGTCCGAGCCGGACTGGCACTTTGGCGGTTCGGTGAATGGAGCGGGCGGGAGCCGAGCGACATGGACGGGCAAGCCCGAGAGGGTGAGCGAGTGGGAAGCGAGCGAATCAATCGCCCCTACCTTTTTCATCGTCGCGAACACTATTGATTTAGAAATGGGCAAGCATGAGGGTTGCTGCAAGATGACATCGGAGGCGACGCGCGTAAGATAATTTCGATGTTTGGCGACAAGCGTAAACGTATTCTTCTTGTCGAGGACCACGCACTCGTCCGCCAAGGGCTCGAGCGTTTGCTCAATCTTGGCGATGAATTCGAGGTGTGCGAAGAAGCCGGGACCGCCGCAGCGGGCATGGAGCTGGTCCGCGAACTGCGGCCGGACGCGGTCATCGTTGACGTCGGCCTGCCCGGCGGAACGAATGGCATCGAGCTGGCGAAAGAATTGCGGGACGAGTTCCCCACAATCGTTGTGTTGATTCTCTCGGCCCACGACGAACCCAAATATGTTCGGAGCGCCGCCAAAGCCGGAGCGATGGGTTACGTTTTGAAGGACGAGGCGATCGAAAGTCTTCGGATTGCGCTGCGGCGAGCCTTCGCCGGAAAACACACCTTCGACGAAAACCTGATGGGCGAAGAAGACTGAGCTCAGGGGATCTCTCGACAAGCTGGGGATGACAGATTGGTAGAGGCGATTGACCTCAATCGGTCCGAGCCGGACTGGCACTTTGGCGGTTCAGTGAATGGAGCCGGCGGGAGCCGAGCGACATAGACGGGAAAGCCCGAGAGGGTGAGCGAGTGGGAACGAGCGAATCAACCGCCGCTACCTGTTAACTTACTGCCGCGCTAGCCGCCGGAACAAGAGCACACCCAGGATGATGAACAGGACATTGGGGATCCAGATCAGAAGTTCTGGATGCACCTTCGGATTTCCCCGGAGTGTGTCGGCGATGATGACGAAAAGGAAGTAAGCGACCGCCACGATCAAGCCCATCGCGAAGCCGACCGACGTTTCGCGCCGGTGCGCAGTCACGCCGAGCGGCACGCCGATGATCGCGAACGCAACGCAGGCGAACGGGAATGAAAACCGTTTGTTGATTTCGGTCCGGCTTTCGCTTCGCTCCCGCGTGCTCTCGCTTTGAAGTTGGTCGAGCAGTTGTTCGATCGACATCGCGGATCGGCTCGGCCGTTTTTTCTCTTTGTCGTACAATTCGTCCAGGCTGATCGGCAATGTGCCCTCGTTCATGCTGATGCCGTCTTTGACTTTGCGCAGATCGGCCGGGTCATTCTCGTCGCGCTGCTGATACCGCGCGTTGTAGAGATGCATCAGGATCCGTTTGTTTTCCAGATCGGCCTCCAGCAGACCGGTGCGCGCGAATGTCACCCGGATCGGCATCGATTTCTCGTTCAGCTCAAACACCGTGATGTTCTCGAGCTTGTTTCCTTCTTTCTTGCCGACGTAAATTTTTCGCCCGGGAAATTGGTCAATCACCTGGTCGGAGCCGAACAGCGCCATTGGGTTGCGGGTGGCGAGATCGAAAATCGTGCTTCGGAGTTTTTGCTGAGCGGCCGGCGAAACGTAAACCGTGAGCCAGAGACAAATCGCGCAACAAGTCCCCGAAATGAACGCGAGCGAAACCGCGACGCGCGGAACGCTGATGCCGTTGGCGCGGAGCGCAATTAGTTCGTTATCAGCCGATAGCCTTCCGAAAACGAGCAGGATCGCGGTGAGAAGTCCCCATGGAATCGTGAAGATGAGCGAGAACGGAAAAACGTAAGCAATGAACGCGATCAGATATTCGACCGGTACGTCGTGGTTCACGAGCAGCGGCAGAAGTTTTCGGAAAATGTTGCCGATTACGAGAACGAGGCTCAGCACCGCGATCGCAAACAGGATATTTACGATAAGCTCACGGCTCACGAACTTGTCGATCAGCTTCATAATTCAAGGGCAGCCACAGACGGACACAGATTAGCACAGATTTCCGAACCCTGAATTTCTCCAAATCTGTGTTTCATCAGTGTTGATCTGTGGCTAGAAAATCCGCGGTTCCCTCGTAAAATAGTCCCTGGGTGGAAAAGGAACATATCTACGACGTTGCAATTGTCGGTGGCGGACCGGCTGGAAGCACGGCGGCGACGCTGCTGGCCAAAGCCGGCCGGCGCGTCATTGTCCTCGAGCGAGACAAATTTCCACGGTTTCACATCGGCGAATCTTTGTTGCCATTCAGTATGCAAACATTCGATCGCCTCGGCGTGCGCGAAAAACTGGATCGCACCTTTTTGCCAAAGTTCGGCGGCGAAATCATGGCGGCGTGCGGTTCGCGCGCGATAAAGTTTTATTTCAAGGACGGTTTTCGTTCAAAACGAGATCAGGCTTACCAGGTCACCCGCTCGGATTTCGACAAGCTCCTGCTCGATCATTCGCGCGAAAACAGCGCCGAGGTGCGCGAGGAAACCGAAGTTACGAAAATCGATTTCGCTGCGGATCGCGTGAAGATCCACATCGAGAGCGCAGACGGCACGAGATCGAAAGTCGAAGCGCGTTACCTGCTCGACTGCTCCGGACGACAGACGTTGCTTGGCAGTTTGTTCAAGGTCAAAAGGACCTACGACCATCTGCAAAAGTTTTCCGTGTTCGCGCATTACGAAAATATCGATCGACTTCCCGGAAAAGACGCGACGCTGATTCGAATGGTGCGCGGGCTCGACCGCTGGTTTTGGATGATTCCGCTGACGAAAACGCGCACCAGCATCGGCGTGGTGATGGACACCAAGGCGTTTCGCGCAACGAAAGTCGGGCCGGAAACTGCGCTCGAAAATTTTATCGCCGAGCAGCCATTGATGGCCGAGCGAATGAAAGACGCCGTTCGTGTGTCGCCGGTTTATTCGGCGAGCGACTTTTCTTATCGCAACACAACCCTGGCCGGTGAGCGGTGGCTGCTCGCCGGTGATGCCGCCGGTTTTATTGATCCGGTTTTCAGCAGCGGCGTGTTTCTCGCGATCATGTCTGCGGAAAAAGCAGCCGACACGCTGGAAGAAGTGTTGCTCGACGGACGGAAACGACGCCGTTTGTTTAACAAGTACTCGCGGTCCGTGAACCGGGTAATGGACATCTATCTCACGTTCGTGAACGCGTGGTACGAACGAAGCCGGGAATTCCTGGAAGTTTTTCTAAATCCAACCGACACCATGCAGATCGCTGCGGCAGTCAATGCGGTGCTTGCGGGCAACGAGGGCAGGAGTCTGGCGATTAAATGGCGCATGTGGTTGTTCTACTTTTTTGTTTACGCACAGCGTTTCGTCGCCTTCTCACCGCGGCTGAGTTTGGTCACGAAGCCGGTCGGAGCGTCTTCGTGAAGGTAGGGGCGGTTCACCCGAACCGCCCGCGGGCGATTGAGGTCAATCGCCCCTACCTGCTCGTCGCTGCGCTTTTTCTCGTTGGCTGCGTGACAACTTCGACGCATCAATTCACGGCACCGACAGGCGATTGGCAAACTCGCAACGGCCAGCTCCTTTATCGAACGCCAAAAACGACGGTGATCGGTGAAGTGTTCGTGCGCTTTTCAAGGGCGAGCGATTTTGAGCTTACGTTTTCGAAAGGGCCCGTGACGTTGTTCGTTCTTCGCCAGGACCAGAAGTTCGCTGAAGTCAAAGGTCCCCTCGCCGGCCGCGGCTGGTCGGGCCCGGTCGATCGCGCGCCGGAGCAATTGCGCGGCTGGCTGGAACTTCGCGATGAGATTCTCCGCGCCAGAGACCGACGGCAGGTGCGACACGTTTCGGGACCGGAAACTTTCGTTTTCCGGTTTTGATTGGTGGATCGAGCTCTCCGAGCTCGATTGAACGCGCGGCGGAGAGCGCGTTCCACCTGAAGCGGGTGTTAGCCGCAGCTTCGGACGTTGTAAACCGCGATAAGTTACAGAACACTAACGCGATTTTATGCGGATGAGCGAATTGATTGCGCGGGTCATGGCAAACCGGCGCTCGGTGGCCTGGCTCGGCGTGATCGCGATCGCAATCGTCTGCGTAGTGGTTTTGATCACGCGAATCGAGATCGATTCGGACGTGATCAACATGCTGCCCAAAGGGTTTCAATCCGTTGAAGGACTGAAAATTTTTGATCGAGATTTCGAGCAGACGCGCGAACTGACATTTGCGCTGCGCTGCCAGCCGCAGGATGTCGACAGACTCGAGGAGTTCGCGCCGCAATTTGCCGAGAACCTTCGAAAGCAACCGTGGTGCGAACGCGTTCTGGCAGGTTCGCCGATGGAAACTCCGGAAGGAATACGCGATCTGCAAACAATTGCGGTTCCGTTGCTGTTGAATTTGGATCCGGCCGCGTTCGACCAGACGATATCGATCCTGCAGCCGCAAAGAATTCGCGAACGATTGCATCGATTACGCCAGGAAATCGAAGCGGGCTCACCGCGGCCGCAGTTCGAGCTCGGACTTGATCCGCTAGGCGTGATCGGCCCGGCGCTGAAACCTTTTGCCGAAGCGAACGCGATCGAGCAGGAGCAACCGCTCACCTCGCCGGACCGAACGATGCGGATTTTCCTCGTTGTGACAAACCAGCCCTCGTTAAGCGCATTCGAATGTCAGCGGCTGATGCGACAAGTGAACGCGTTTCGCTCGCAAGCGCGGGTCGGCTGGGATGGCGGACACTTGGACGTTCTCGCGACCGGCCGCTCCGCTTACGTTTCCGAAATCTCCCTGAGCATGCGTCACGACGTCGTCGCAACGCTCGGCAGCTCGGTGCTGCTAGTCGGTCTCGTTTTCTTCATCGGTTTTCGGCGTTGGATCCCGCTGTTCGGAATGGGTTTCGCGCTGTTGCTCTCCTGTTTGGTCGCGTTGGCCGCCGGTCTGCTCATCTTTGGCAGGCTTAGCATGGTCGCCGTTGGATTCTGCGCGATCCTGGTCGGACTCGGCGTTGATTTCGCGATCCTGATTTTCGGCCGGTATCAACAAGCGCGGATCGATGGCGAAGAATATCAGCAGGCGATCGCGACTTCGGTGGCGAAACTCGGACGCGCGGTTTTCTTCGGCGCTCTCACCACTGCGGTTGGGTTTCTCGCCCTGGTCCTGAGTGGATCGATGGGATTTTCCCAACTCGGCGTCCTGATCGCGATTGGAATTTTCTTCGCCGGTGTGTTCATGTGCACGATTTTGTTTCTGTTCGTTAAACCGGGACAAGTGCCGCAGCAGCACGACTGGGTATTCGAGGTTGTCAAAAAATACGTGCGCTGGAGTGTCGAACGCCCCACGCCGGTGCTGATTTTCTCGGGCACCCTGTTTGTCGTGCTTAGCGTTGTAGGGTTTTCGCCGGTGCCACCGTTGCGTTTTGAAGCCAGCGTGCGTTCGCTCGAGCCGAGGAACAGCCGCGCCAGCCAGGCCCTGCAGGCGATCATGCAAGAAATGCCGACCCGATGGGAGCCGGTCCTGGCGATCGTTCGGGCACGCGACGCTCAGGAGCTTCACGATAATTGGCAGAAGATCTCCGCGCACTGGTCTGAGCTTCAACGGGCCGGAAAACTGAAAGGTTTTTCCACGCCCGGGGCGCTTTGCCTTTCTCCGGATTGGATGGAAAAAAATCGCGAAAGCCTTGATAAAGTGGATTTTCAGGCGGCCCGGCAAACCCTGGAGCAAACCCTCGATGCGGAAGGCTTCAGCCGCGACTCGTTTTCGTCCGCCTTCAGGTTGATTGACGACTTACAGGCAGTGGCAAGGCCCGGTGCGCCGCTGCCGGATTGGCGGAAACAGCTGCCCAACGGGGCCGGGTGGTGGTTCCTGGTCGACCGGTATTTCGCGAAGGACCCGTTCCTGACGGCCGGGTTCGCGACGACAAACGAGCCAGTTAATTCTCATGCACAGTCAGATGAACTCGGTCGCGAACTGCCAGTGGTCGGCGTACCAATAATTCTGTCAGGTTGGAGTTATGCTCTGGCGGACCTGCAACCGTGGTCGCGTCATCAACTCCTGATCATCAGTGCGTTGATGGCGATCTTTGACGTTTCGTTATTGGCGATCCTCTACCGCGATTTTCGGCTATGGCTTATTCAAGTGATGACGCTGGCGTTCGGAATAGGCGCGATGATCGCGACGATGAAGCTCCTGAACCTTAACCTGAACTTACTCAACGTGCTTTCGTTTCGCCTTGTTCTGGCCATTGGCGTCGACTACGGAATTTACGTTGTGCTGGTTTGGCAAAAAACGCGCGAGCTCGAGCACGATGTCGCCGGGGTAATAAAACCGGTAATCCTCGCGGGGTTGACCGCCGTAAGCGGTTTCGGCTCGTTAGCGTGGGCTCACAATCCTTCTCTCAACGGGCTTGGCATTGCCTGCGCGATTGGAATTTTCTGGAGTTTGTTGGCGACAATATTCTTTACTTTGCCGGCGATGGCCGCGGCGAAACCGAAAATTTGGAACGAAACTCCCCCGTCGCAGCCGATATAAGATCAACAACTTCGCATGCGATCCCCTCTCCTCCTTCTGTTGATGCTAACGGCTTCGCTGGTCCAGGCGCAGTCGCTGAGCCAATCCGACGTGAAGAATCTCCTTGCTCGAATTCGCGAACGGCGAGCGTCCGTGCCGGATGTGCACGCCAATTTTCAGGAACAGAAGACGATCCATCTTTTGAACAAGCCGATCGTGAGTTCCGGTAAGATTTGGTTCCACGCCCCGAACGAATTCCGGCGCGAAATCAGCGGGAATTCACCGAGTATCACCGTTAGCAACGGTCGCGACCTCTGGATTTACTATCCGAATTTCAAATCAGCCGAGCATTACACGTTAGGCAAGCGCTCTCCCGTCGATGCAGTGATCGCGGCAATCAACACGGCCCTAAACCTGGAAAACGTCGAAAACACTTTTCAGATCAGCGGAACAAAGGTCAGCAACGGTTACGAGCTCCAGCTTTTGCCGCGTTCGCCGTCAATGAAACGAATGTTCCAACGATTCGATCTCCGGCTGAACACCGAGCTCACCGCAGAGCGGACCGACATGGTTCAATCCAACGGGGACCAGATCATCACGACCTATTCAAATCAAACACGCGCTCCGATTCCCGAGTCGACCTTTGAATTTACGCCGCCAGCCGGTACCGAAACGACAAATCCGTTAGGCCGTTAATGTTTGACTGTAGTTGGCGGCGGAGATGACTTAATTCGCTCGTAACGAATGGTCGTCGCCTGCGTAGCCATGTCCTCGATCATCCACGTCAAATGCGCGACGTCGTTGGTATCGATAATCGCGTTAATAAAATCCCCCGCGAAGCGATTGTCGCCGCTGCAACCGGACGCCGCACAAATAGCTCCGGTGTGGACATTCGGCTGCACGACTCTGACGGACCAGGTTGGAGTCGGGCCATCGGCATTGAATGTTTCAGCCCACATCGCCGCCCAAGTTGAAGTAGACATTGACGAAGTGTCGGTGCCGTTGTCCGGCGTATAATAATAGATGACGCCAACATGCCCCGAGCTGCCCGCTGCGACCCAGGTAAAGGTAGCCGTGCCGGTGGTTGTTCCAGGAAGCGGAGGCAGCTTGCTCCACGTCACGCCTTGGTTGGCCGAGTGAGCCAGGACAACTTCGACGCCGCCGGCGGGATTTGGTTCCTCCGAGGCAACCCAAAGTTGACCGTCTTTGCCAAGAGCCGCGCTGGGCAATGCGACTGGCAATGGAAGGCCGGTTGAGCGAACGGCGGCGATGATCGAGCCAGTCGAGTTCGGCGAATAGACATACACTTTCAACTCGGGCGTTTCCTGCGGCAGCGTCCCGAAAATTTTTGTGATCTGAAGCACGTTGCTGCTTCCAGGAATTTGGAGCAGCGGCCCCGTTTGAGGTTCGAGCAAGCCGGCACCGATTGATGTCGGTGCCCAAGTTGATCCGCGGTCGGTGCTGTGCAAGAACGCCGTTTCGTACAAACCTTCGTTGGTCGTCTCGTAGTCGTCGGTCATCGTTGGCGCCAACGTCCACATACGATCAGTTCCACCGGGAACCACGGCCGGATTGCAATTCCAAGTGGTTCCGCGATCATCGCTCGTGCAAACCGCGGTTGTTCCCGCGTAAGGATAATCAAAAGTGAAATAAAGCCGGTTGCCGGGATCGACTGAGATCGAGCTGTCGGAATTCAGGTTAATGCTTGAGGCGTAAATTGGCCCCAACAATTCCTTCCATGTCGCTCCGGAATCGGTCGAGCTGTATATGTGTTGCAGCGCACTGATGTAGAGCGTGCCGTCCGGTGCTTCTGCCAGCAGCGGCTCGTTACCATCAACTCCGACCGTGACGGCAGTTGGAGCCGGAGTCGGTGTCGGCGTCGGTTTTTTGCCGGCAAACGCTGTAACCGCGATTGCCGTCCAGACAAAAGTTATGATCGTAGTTCTCATCACATTCGTATGAATCGAGATTCAGCAAAAATTGGCTGTGTCGACGCCCGAGAAACTTCGGCGTTCGGCAAAGACTCACATTTCACTCGACTCGATTTGCCGAGGCGTGATAAGCGTCTCGGATCGTTCCCCCGATGAACGCGAGAACACTGTCGTTATTTTCGTTGCTCTGTGCTTGGCAGCTCGCTGCGGCTAACTCAGTCGACGACAACATTCGGAGTGACGCCCCCAATCCTGTGATCTCGCATATTCCGCGTGAGCGGGTTAACTCGAACGCCATCGCGTCGGTCGGCTACAGCAAGCGCCGCCACATTTTGGAAATCGAGTTCGTGAACGGCGCAGTATATCGGTACCTCGAAGTCACGCCACCGATTTACCGCGATTTGATGATCGCCGACTCGAAGGCGCGGTATTACGACGCTCACGTCAGAGGCAAATATCGTTCGGTTCGAGCGCGTCCGCGGGCTGCAGCGTTGAAACATTGAAACTTCCGGACAATTGGACGTTGGCCGAACTAAGACACCGGTTCGTTCTCACACCGGAGGAAAGACGCGTGATCAGCTTTGTGATCGCGGCATTCCTGTTAGGCGTCGGAACAAAATGTTACCGCGATTCGCACCCGCAAAAGCCCACGATCATTGAGAAGAAACATTCGGGCTCGGGAGGAAATCAGCACTGAAGATATTTTTGCGGATGAGACAACTGCCAGGTGGACAAAAACTTCCACTCAGCGCTTTTCTCGCAGGCGAACACGAAGTGGCGCGCCACGAGCAGGCGAAGATCAAACGAGCTTTGACAGTGGCGGCGCGGCTTCGTGAGAGATTTCGGCGCTGATCTTGTCGATTACCGCTTTCAATTCAGCCCAGTTCACTGGTTTCGTGATGTGATACGAGAAGCCCGCTTGCATGCTGCCATCGACATCTTCTTTCATGCCATGGCCGCTAATAGCGATTCCGTGAATCGGATACCGTTGAGCCAGGTTTCGCATGAGTTCGCGGCCGCTACCATCCGGCAAATCCAAATCGCTAATTAGAATGTCGAATGCGCACGCGCGATTTTGGCCCGGCGTGACCAACGCGTAGGTTTGCGCTTCCTTGATGCTTCCAGCGCAGATGACTTCGTGTCCCGCGCGTCTCAGCAGTCTGGCAAATTGTTCCGCCGTGTCGTGATGATCTTCTACAACAAGAACGCGCATTGATCGTCTCGCGACTGCATCAGACACCGCGGCTACCGGCTGATCTGTCTCCGCCGTCGGCGCCGGTTTTACGCAATGCAAGCGTACGGTAAATGTCGCGCCTTTGCCTTTCCCTTCACTAGCCGCGCTGATCGATCCACCATGAAGTTCGACAATCGCCCGACTGATGGCCAGCCCGAGACCGAGTCCACCAAAACCCTGACCTCGCGACCGCTCGCCTTGTTCGAAAGCGTTGAAAATCTTCGGCAAAGTTTCCGGACTGATTCCCATCCCGGTGTCCGAGACTTCAACAACGAGCTGGCACAATCGATCCTTGTCACCGTTGGGTGATATGACATTGGGCGACCGACCCTGGCGATATTCGTTGTAAACGCAAACATCGATCGATCCCCCTGTCGAAGTAAACTTGCAGGCGTTTTGGAGAAGGTTCCAGAACACCTGAGTCATTCGCGAGCTGTCGACAAGAACGTGGGATTGGGCCGCCGTTATTTTGATTGAGACACGAATTTGTTTTTTCGCGGCGGCGTCGAGACAATAGTTCTGCATCGCGTGCTCGAGGAGAGAGCGAACATCGACAACCTGACGGCGCAGTTCCAACTTGCTGCGGACAATCCGGGTAATGTCGAGAAGGTCGTCGATCAATCGCGCTTCCACCTCGATGTTGCGACGGATCACGGATAAGTCCTGCCGAATTTGCGGCGAAACCGTTCCGTCGCTTTCGAGCATCGCCACCGCGGCCAGCGCCGGCGTCAGCGGAGTGCGAAGCTCATGACTGACAATCGCAAGGAATTGATCTTTCTCTTTGTTTGCCGCTTCGGCGGCTTCTTTTGCTCGACTCAGCGCTTCCTCAATCTGCTTGCTGGCAGTGACATCCATGCTGACGCCGGTCATTCGCACAGACCGCCCGGCATCGTCGAAAAACACACGGCCTCTAGATTCCATGTAACGAATCGCGCCGTCAGGATCGATCACTCGAAAATCAATGTTCAAGTCTCGCTTGGTTTTGGCGGCATTGCGCAACGCCTGCTTGAGTTTCGCGCGATCATCGGGGTGAACAATGGGCAAAACGGATTCAATGGTTCCGTCGAATTGGTCCTTGGTCCGCGCGAAGAGCGGATACATGTAATCGTCCCAAGTGGCGCGATTGGTTAGAAGATTCCAATCCCAGGTGCCGGTTCGAGATCCTTCCAGTGCCAATCTCAACCGCTCTTCGCTCGCGGCGAGCGCCGCGTTACTTTCGCCGATTCGCGCGAGCATTTGGTTGAACGAGTCGGTGAGGTATCCGATCTCGTCCGAGCCGTGTTTGGCGGCCCGCACCGAATAGTCGTTACGATCCGAGATCGCCGTCGCCACTTTGGCCAGTTCAAGAATTGGCAAAGAAATCCTGTGTTGAAGCGCGGCGGACAATGCCATGGCGCCAAGAAATGAACAGACGCCGACAACGAAGAGTAGAATGCCATAGACCGTAAGGCGCCGATACATCTGGCCGAGATCGGCCTGGAGATAAATCGTCCCGAGTCGTGCACCTTCCTGGAAGATCGGCTGTACCATGACGAACTGAAATCGGTTAAATCGATGACCGTCCGGGCCGGGCACCGGCGGTAATTGCGTTGGCGTGATCGATTCCGGAAAGCTGGCGAACAATCGGCCGTTTCGATCATAGATCGCCGCTGCAGTGATTTGGTTTTCGGCGGCGAGCGCCCTCAGGATTTCCTTGGCGTTTTCCCGGTCGTCGAAAGCAAGTGTGGCCGTACTGTTGGAGCCGATGATTTGGGCCAAGACTTCGATGTTGTTTGTGAGCGCGCTTCGAAATGTGACTAGCTCGTAAGTGATAAGCGCAGTGCCCATCAGGAGAATGGCAAATCCGCTGGTCATCAAAATGACCAGCATCAGTTTGCGCTTGATGGGAACGTTGCGCAGCGAGAACGCCATATCAGTGCTTCACTTCGGCGACACGAAGCAGTTTTGAGCTCACTTTCAGGTTAGCAGCTCTCACTGCTTCCAGGTTAATTCGCATATGGATCTTATTTTTCTCTGTGAAAAGCTCGATCATTCCGCCCAAATTGGCAAAGCCGTCGATGTCGCTGACTGTTAGCACGCTGCGGCCTTTCAAGCTCGCAACAATCTGAGCAGCTCGATCGCTCTCGGACTGACTGATGAAAAGGATATCGCAGTTACGCGGGTCGCGCCCTCGACGGAAACGCTGGGTAGTTAACGAACGATTGTTCACTTTCTCGCCGCGCACCGTTTCATCCAAATAAGAGTCGAACGGGTCGTCGCCCACAATTCCGATCACAAAAGTAGTGTCCGAAAGTTGGGGTGACGGCCAACTGACGAATTGAGCGAAATTGAACAGGAACACAGCTTTGACCTGATATTCCGGTCCGCGCAGTTCTTCGACGCTGAGTCTTTTCAGTTCTTCGGGCGAATGATACGGGTAGAGATCTTGGCTTCGGGCCCCAACCGCTGTGATCAGCACTGCGACTGTCACCACGCAAACGCGAACGCGTCGAAAGTTGAACTGCGAACTCGATAGGCCCGGAATGCGCACTTTGTAGGGCAAACTGGTGCTGCTCACAACCCTCTCCATGCCACTGTATTCATATACTGCGACTTTACTTTACCTTGACCGGTTTTTTTGCCTCCTCGACGAGTTTATCAAACCGCGGATCGTCCCGAATTGCGTCCCACCACGGGTGCAAACGTAACTGCCCGTACGTCATCGGGCCCGGCCCCTGCAACGCAGTAGCGATTTGATCAAGCGCCAGTTCTTTCTCTCCGGTCCAAGCGTAAATGATCGCGAGGTTTCGCACTAACTCGGGGCCAGTCATCACGTCTTTCGTTACCGGCAATAATTCAACAGCCCGGCGACCCTCTCGTAATGCGTCTTCCTTCCTGCCAAGGGCGGCATCGATCATCCCGAGTACAGACATCGCCTCGGCATAATCGGGCTGTTTCTTCAGCACCGTTTCCATTTCTTCACGAGCGTCCGCGAATGCATTCATCGCCGTCTCGTTGTCTCCGAACTCGCGAGCGGCCAATCCTTCGCAAAAGCTCCGCGGGGTACGGACATTCGCGCCCCATGTTATTCCTTCCTGCAGCATCGAAGCTAAAGCGCGCTTTGCATCGTTCGGATCACGAGCGCAGAGGGCAATGTTAAACCATCGATCGACGATTTTCACACCGTCGGCCGAGTCGTTAGCGAGCACCCGCTGAACCGCCAATTGCCCCGGTTGAACAGTTGCGTTCGCATCCATTTCAGCCAATCCCCTGGCGACCCGAGCAACGGCGTCGTTAGGCGTGACCGCCAGCGCCCGGTCGAATGTCGCCACGAGATTATTGTAACGGCGCAGCACCTGATAGGTACCCGCTACCTGGTGAAGGATAAAAACATTACGCGGATCAAGCTCGAGAGCTCGGTTCATATTGCGCAAGTGGTCCTGCCACTGGCCTTGCCGCCGATCGATCCAGCCGAGGGTCGCATAGACCAACGGTTCGTTAGAGAGCAGACGGCGAGCAATCGCCAGTTCGGAGCGAGCCCGATCGTAATCGCGATAACAATAATAGTACAACAACCCCGCAGCCAGATGCGGTTCGCCCCGGTCTGGGGCAAGCTGAAGTGCGGTCTCAACCGCTTCAGTTGCCCGGGCTAATCGCAGCGGAGTGTGGTCATAGCCATTGAAATAGAGTCCCTGGTGCGCAAAGCCAAGGCGACAATAGGCCAGCAGAAATTTTGAATCTTGAGCTACGGCAAGCTCAAGCAGATGCACAGCTTGGTACCGAAGGTCTGCAGAACGCGCATCTAACGCGATACCGTCGAGAAGAATTCCCGCGCGAATATAGTGCTCATACGCCAGGGGGTTGTCGGTGGGTTTTTCCTCAATTGTCTCTTTTTCCGCTGCCGAGAGCCTTGCCCCAAGCTCGTCTGCGACGGCTTTGGCGATCTTGCTCTCAATCGCAAACCCGTCGTCGAGCGCACTGTCATAACTTTTTCGCCAAACGCTAGCACCTGTCCTCGCATTCATCAGTTGCGCACGCACCTGGACGCGGTCGGCCGCGCGTTGAACGCTGCCCTCGACAACATAAGCAACTCCGAGAGCGTCCGCCATCTCGCGAAGATTGCGTTTCACCTCTGGCCTGTATTGCATCACCGAGTTGCGGCTGATCACTTTCAGATCCGCTATCTTGGCCAAGTCGTTCTGGATTTGATCCTGAACGCCCACGGCGCGGAACGCCTCCTCTGGATCGGCGCTCAGACTTTCGAAGGGCAAAACGGCAACGCTCCGTTCTGCAACTCCTCCAACGGGCGCGTTATTGCCAAGCCAAACCCCAAACCCAACGGCAATTACCGCAAACAGGACGCCCGCGGCTATGAAGGAGACATTAACCGTGCGCTTCAGTAGAATTTCCCGCGGAGCTGCTTCCTCACTTACTTTGATCTGTCCCTGCATAATCGGCGTCTACACCTCTCGGACACCTAGAGATTCGGATGATAATTGACCCGTAACCAAAATCCAAGCTCATCGAAAATGCCGATGGCGTCGAATTATTCTCTTAGCGCGCTTCCCACCAGCGTTTCATCGCTGAAAACGTAGCGGGCAGCAGCCAGTCAATTTTGTCGCCAACGAGAACTAATTGTTTCGCGCTTTGATTCGCTGACCAGTAATCCGACTCCTCAGGACGAGAAAAAGCTTTCTGGCGTCGACGTGGCCGCTTCCGCTGCGCTGCCGCTGGTTCGACTTGGACATTTTTGCGTTGCCGAGAACGTTTCCGGCGCTTTTTACACTGGCGAAGGTTTTTGAGCGTATTTCAGATAACGTGAGACGAAAGGCACTTGCCGATTTCCCCACGGCGAAGCACTCAAGAGCGCGTGAGAAAAAATAAGCGTAATTCGTTAGGCATCATTGCGGAAGAGGATACGCGGCCGCCGCGTGCTGCCAGTAGACGGACAAAATCCACCAGCGATTGTCATCGTTAAAAAGTTGGAAGCTGTTAACGCCGCGCATGAACGGTTGCGCGTCGCCAGGGTCGCGACGCGATTCGTAGGTGCTCCAGACGTGCGCGATCCGGCCAAATTGCTCCGTCCGTCGCGCAACCTCGGTTTCGTAGAACCCTTCTTTCGCAAAAAGCGGTTCGACGCGAGCGATGTATCCTTCAACATCCAAAACCTGCGGAGCAAGATCGACATCGTTCTTTCCAGGCACGGTCGCGGTGGGAATCAAACGTGCGCCGGGATAGAACAACGAACGCTCACGGCCCCAATCGCGTTTCTTGCCGGCGGGCCCGGAGATCACGTCATACGACGCCGCGATAATCGCATCGATCGATTCAACGTCAGCGGGATTTGCCGAGTTCGACATTGGATAATCGCGGTTTAGTGGCTGGTGTTTTCTGAAGCGTTTCCAAAACTTTTCTGGCTGCGTTATGACCGGGAATTCCGCTGACTGCGCCGCCGCGGAGCGCGCTCGATCCGCACAGGAAAACATTTTCCCATTCGGTTTCTACTCCCCAGGTCCCGACCTGCTGTTTTGTGGTCGCGAATGGCCAGGTCGGCGCGTCCTGAAAAATATTGCCATGATACATGCCTAACGAATCCTCAATGTCGACCGGGCTCTTGCTTTCGACGCAGACACTGCCGTCGCCCGCCACGGCAAGACAATCTTCGAGTGGCTCTTCCAACCACTGGTTCATGCTCGCGAGAAACCTTGCTTCGGCTTTCTTGCGCATTGCTTCATTGTCTTTCGCAAACAACGAATACGGCACGTCGAGACCGAACAGGGTGATGGTGTGAAAGCCTTTCGCCCTAAGCTCGGACGAGAGAATGCTGTCGTCAGTTAGAGTGTGACAATAAACTTCGCATGGCGTCTTCTCCGGCAATCGCCCTTTCGCAGCCTGCTCGTAGCTCGCGTTCATCTCGTCGTAGCCTTCGTCGCTATGAAATGTTCCCGACCAGGCTTGCGCCGGTTTGTATTTCTTTGCCTTCAATTGCGGGAGCCGGCGCAAAAGCATGTTGATCTTAAAAACACTCCCCTCGTCTGCCGCATCCGGCCGATATTTCTTTCCGGAATATTTCGCAAGCACGTTACGCCCGAAGTTCACCAGCAAAAATTTTGCGCCGACCGTTTGCTGCTTCCCATCGACATCAAACTCTACGGTGCGATTTGGAAGGTCGACATCGACAAGCTCGACATTGGTCAGAAATTCCGCGCCTGTCTTTCGCGCCGTTTCCTCCAGCTCCAGCGCTACTGCGCCCATTCCACCCACCGGCACTTTCCATTCGCCCGTCTTGTTGCCGATCAGGTGATAGAGAAAGCAACGGTTTTGGAGAAGCGATGGATCGTGCGGATGCGTGAACACTCCGATCTTCGCGTCGGTTAGCACGAGGCCGCGGACGAGATCGTCTTCCAGATAACGCTCGAGCGCGCGCCCGAGCGGTTCTTCGGCCAGACTTTGCCACGCCTCACGAGACACTTCATCCCGATCGAATCGACGTTCCACTTCCTGTTTGGAGACGAGCGGCTCAAGCATTGAATCCCAGGTGTGTTCGGCGAATACGCGGGCGAGACTGTAAAACTTCTTCATCCGGTCGAATTCCGCCTCGCTTCCCGTGAGATCGACCATCGATTCACGGCTTAGCCTGTCGTCGACGTTGCTAATCAAGAGCCCGCCGTGATGACCGCTCTTAATATAAGGGGTAAACGAACCGGTGTCCCTTCGACGCAGTTCCAGCTTCAGTCCGAGCTCGCGGATGATCTTCTCGGGGAACAGGCTGACGAGGTAGGAATATCGAGATAGCCGGGCGTCGTAATCTGGAAAAACTTTCTCCGAGACCGTAGCTCCGCCGATGTAATCATTTTTCTCCAGCAGCAACACGCTTAGTCCGGCGCGTCCGAGATAGCTCGCGGCAACCAAACCATTGTGTCCAGCTCCCAAGATTAGGACGTCGTACTTCGATTTCATCGAGCCGAAGAACTATCGCCTGTAAGAACGTTACTTGTCACGCCGAAGGTCCGAGCCGGACTGGCATTTGGCGAAGGCGGATCCGGCGCCGAGGATTACGACATCGTAGTGCCTCATAATCTTGCTCATGCTCTTACTCGTAATCTCCGCTTCAGCTAGCTGACGGTATTACCTTCACATCAAACATCAAACCTCATACATCAAACTTATGAGCCCAGCGCCTGAAACCAGTACTCGCTGCTTAGTGGTTGGCGGCGGACCGGCTGGAATGATGGTTGGCTACTTGCTGGCGCGGGCCGGCGTGCAGGTCGTTGTCCTGGAAAAACACGCGGATTTCTTCCGCGATTTTCGCGGTGACACAATTCATCCCTCCACCCTCCAATTGATGTACGAGCTCGGGTTGCTCGACGAATTTCTGAGACTTCCTCATCAGGAACTGCGCGAGATCCGCGGGATTTTCAACGGGCATCCGGTGCCGATGGCCGATTTCTCGCACCTGCCCACGCATTGCAAATTCATTGCCTTCATGCCGCAGTGGGATTTTTTGAATTTTCTCGCGGCTAAAGCGAAACAGTTCCCAACATTCACGCTTCACGTTCAGCACGAGGTGGTCGATCTCTTGTTCGACAAAGATCGCGTCGTAGGAGTGCGAGCGAAAACACCGGACGGCGAGCGAGAGCTTCGCGCGGACCTGGTCATCGGAGCCGACGGACGGCATGCGATCACCCATGAGAAAGCAAATCTCGCGTTGGAGGAATTCGGCGCGCCGATCGACGCTCTTTGGATGCGACTATCCAAGCGCGCGGGCGATCCGCCGCAAACACTTGGTTTCTTTCAGCACGGCAAATTACTCGTGTTGCTTGACCGTGGCGACTATTTCCAAGTTGGGTTCGTGATTCCCAAAGGCGGCTTCGATGCGATCAAACAACGGGGATTGACCGCGTTGCATCACGACATTGTCGAGGTTGCTCCATTTTTGAACGATCGGATCACTGAGCTCGACGACTGGTCGAAGATCAAATTGCTGACCGTGCAGATCAATCGTCTCAAGAAATGGTGCCGCGAAGGATTGCTTTGCATCGGTGACAACGCGCATGCGATGTCGCCCGCGGGTGGAGTTGGAATTAATCTCGCGCTCCAGGACGCGGTTGCGACCGCAAATCTGCTGGCGACGAAATTACGGGCCGGGCCGGTTTCGGTCACCGAGCTGGAGGAAGTGCAAAAGCGACGCGAATGGCCGACGCGCGTGATTCAAACCGTGCAGGTCTTCATTCACCGCAACGTTGTCACGGGACGTTCGTCCGGAAGCGATGATAAACTGCCTTTTTTCGCACGATTATTCATCTGGTTTCCGTTTCTCCGCCGATTTCCGGCGCGATTGATCGGACTCGGCCCTCGCCCCGAGCATATTCATTCGCCTAAGAAGGTTGAAGGTTGAAAGTTGAACGTTGAAGGAGCTAAAACAGCGAATGTTCACCTTCAACTTTGAAAAACTAGACGCGTGGCGGGAAGCGATTCAGTTCGCCAATCTGATATACCAACTAACCAGCAAGTTCCCGGAGCATGAGCGCTTCGGTTTGACCAACCAGATGCGGAGGGCCGCGGTTTCAATCTCCTCAAATTTGGCGGAAGGCAGTTCGCGTAACTCGCGCGTTGATTTTGCTCGCTTCGTGGAAATCGCTACTGGCTCGCTCTTCGAGGTTGTTTCCCAGGCAAACATTTCATTGAACCAGGATTTCCTGGCGCGACCAGAGTACGAATGCATCATCAGCTCAGCGGAAAAACAGTGCCGCATGCTGAGTGGTTTGCGCCGATCACTTGCTCAGTCGTAACTGCTCTCCTGCCTTTCAGCCTTCAGCGTTCAACCTTCAACAGGTGGAGGAATTACGGCCCGTTGAGAATCGTAAGCGTCGCTTTCGAGCTGCGCATCGTAATCGTGGAAAATCTTCTGTGAGGTTGTCGCCCCGCCGATGTAATCGTTCTTCTCTAATAACAGTACGCTCAACCCGGCGCGCCCGAGATAACTCGCCGCGGCCAGCCCGTTGTGGCCCGCGCCAAGAATGACGGCGTCGTACTTCGATTTCATCGGGTCGAAGGAACTATCGCCTGTGACAGTGTTACTTGTCACGCCGATCACTTGGCGAAGGGCGGATGACCGGCTCCCAGAATGACGACATCATATCGCGACTTCATTCAAAGAACTGAGCATGGGATACCTGCCATCGCTTTCCACGCCGTCTTGTCAAGCCGAAGCACACGCGGATTTCGCTCTTATCCGTCTTCGATCACATTGACTCGAATCTTTCGCGGCCTATTTTGTTTTTAAAGCTGCTGGATGCAGGCAATTTAGACTGGGAGGAATTATGCGTACGATCAAAAGTTTCAAATGGCTGCTCTTTTCCATCCCAATCCTTACGATCGGTATCGTGATCGTCTCGCTGTCCGCGGAGGATTCGCCACGAACGCCTGCGCCAGCGCAAAAATCGAGCTATCTGCCGGTCGTGGACAAAGAAAGTTTTTCCGCTGTCCGCAATCGCATGAGCGAGGCAAAGCCTGGAGTGATGAAACGACAGACGGATTTGCTGGCAGAACGTTATGATCTAAGTAACCGTCCGGCGAAGGGAGCAGTGATGGATCGGAGCAAACCGCTTCAGGAAGGTGTGCGAGTAAAATTGCCATCGGGAGTGACTTGGGCCCAACTCGCTGACATGACCCCGGACCAGATCCGCGACAAGAATCTGTTTCCGCAAGGATTTTTGCCTCTGCCTCATGCCAACCACCCCGAAGGCGGCATGGTCTTCCCGAAGTTCGAGATTGACGAATTGCTCAAACAGGAGCAGCGCGACCTGACTCGCTTTGACCTGGACTTCGATCTTCCCGAACACTTTCTTCCGGAATTCCCACCTGCTATCTATCTAACGTCTCGTCCCGATCTGGGCGACGTTTCAAAAGGAAAGCTGGTCACGATTGATAATTTCTACGACCTCTTCAACGGCATTCTCAATCCTAAACAAATCGAGGGGTTGCGACTGCTGCTCACGCCTTTCCCGCAACAACAATTCAATCAGACCGACGACCGGCGTTCGGAAAAGGCGAGCCGCGGTGTGGCCTGCTTTGATTGTCATGCCAACGGTGGTTCCAACGGGGCGTTTCACCTCGTCGGCGACATCCGGCCGCAAGAGTTTCGACATCGAATTGAAACACCGGCCTTGCGCGGTGTTAATATTCAAAGGCTATTCGGCTCGCAGCGAGCGTTGAAAACAGTCGAGGATTTCACGGAGTTCGAGCAGCGGGCCGCGTACTTCGATGGCGATCCAGTCATCGCGACAAAGAAAGGGGTGAATGTACTGGAACGCGGCAGCCAGGTTCATTTCATGGCTGAATTTCAGGAGCTGCTCGACTTCCCTCCCGCTCCAAAGTTGGCTTGGGACGGGAAACTTGACCCTAAAAAAGCCAGCCCACAAGAATTGCACGGGCAGGAAACCTTCTTCGGCAAAGCGCAGTGCGCTTCTTGTCACACGCCTCCGTATTACACGGACAACACGATGCATAATCTGCAGGCCGATCGCTTCTATAAGCAGCACATGGCCAATGGAATGATGATGGCGTCGGACGGATCGATAAAAACTTTTCCGCTACGAGGGATCAAGGACACGCCTCCCTATTTGCATGACGGCAGACTACTGACGCTGGAGGACACGGTGGAATATTTTAACCTCGTGCTCGAGCGGAAGTTGACCGAGCAGGAAAAGACCGACTTAGTGGCCTTTCTGCGAGCCTTGTAAGATTGGGGCGAGTCTTCTAGTCGTCGCACCGCCGATGTAATTTGCGAGAATGCTTATGCGTCCCGAAAATTCTCGGCGAAATATGCTGACCAGGTCATCTTGACACTCGGGGAAAGAAATTGGGGTCGTATCTAAAGGACGTAAAGCATCGCCACGTCCCAAGCATTCAAGATTCGCAGCCGTTGAGGCGTTGAGATGTTGAGGAACTTTAACGGGCACTGAAACTGCAGGCGAGCACGCCTGCCACCACAGAAGAACGCGACGATGGAGCGCCGCGGCTACAGCCGGAACGTGTAGGGGAGTACGAGTGGGGTCAGATTAGGGTTGCATTGAATTGACGGACAGTGGGCTAAGGGTAAAAACCCGAGGAACCCACATGAAGACGCAGTTAAGGAAGCCGGCTCGCAGCAAGGCGAGCTACAGCGATCAATATAAAGAGGAGGCAC
>Ga0185299_10000396_pt1 | contig 123684 bp, 110 predicted proteins | sample PaiPotPPA55metaG_FD_128002 | JGI IMG/M metagenome (GOLD analysis project Ga0185299, IMG submission 128002) | Iron sulfur acid spring bacterial and archeal communities from Banff, Canada, to study Microbial Dark Matter (Phase II) - Paint Pots PPA... ... | reverse complement strand
CAGCACCTTGCCAGCCGCTCCGAGCGCCACAAGATGAAAGGTCGTCTTGCCCAGGTCGATGCCAATCGAATGTATCTGCATAGCGATGATCCTCCTTGTTAGAAGCTGCCTCTACGATCCCCCGGTAACACGGAGGAATCAAGCGGCGGACCATCTCATTAACGCGCTTTGAGCAACGAATTCGTGTAAACAAGAACTAGTAGTACTCGACGGATCGTTTCTGAACCGCCATGCCCCCGCGGCTCATCTAAAGAAACAGGAATACAGCGTGGCAAGCGAAAGATAACAGCGTGGCAAGCGAAAGATAACAGAGCACATGGCAAACCCGATCCTCCTCGCCGTAGATGACGATGTCAGCGTACTCGAGACTGTCGTACAGGACCTGCGCCGTAAATACGGCAAGGACTACCGCATTCTCCGCGCCGCCTCCGGGCAGGCTGCACTCGATGTCTCCCAACAACTGAAGGAGCGCGGCGACGTGGTCGCCCTCTTCCTCTCCGATCAGCGCATGCCGGGCATGACCGGTGTCGACTTCCTCGAAAAGGCTATCCCGCTCTTTCCGGATGCGAAGCGGGTGCTTTTGACCGCTTATACGGACACGGAAGCCGCGATTCGAGCGATCAACTCCGCGCGGATTCACTACTACCTGACCAAGCCCTGGGATCCGCCGGAAGAGAAGCTTTATCCGGTGCTGGACGACCTGATTGCGGCCTGGAACGAGGGCCATAAGCCGGCGTATTACGGGTTGCAGCTCATCAGCGCACGCTGGGGCGTGGGCGACCACGAGACGCGCAACTTCCTCTCGCGCAACCTGATTCCTTTCAAGTGGCTGGACCCGGAGAAGAACCCCGAATGCCTGGATCTCCTCTGCGAGAAGCAGATTGACGACTCCAAGCTCCCGGTGGTGCTTTTCCCGGATGGCTCCTCGCTCGTTCAGCCGACGATTACCGAGCTTGCAGCGAAGGTTGGGCTCCGTACACAGGCTAGGCAGGAGCACTATGACGTGGTTGTTGCGGGAGCTGGTCCTGCCGGCCTAGCGGCTGCCGTCTATGGAGCCTCGGAAGGTCTGAAGACGCTCATTATTGATTCGCTCGCACCGGGTGGCCAGGCTGGCTCGTCTTCCAAGATTGAGAACTACCTTGGCTTCTCGCGGGGCATCAGCGGCGAGCGCCTCGCCAAGGAGGCCTATATTCAGGCCAGCCGTCTGGGCGCAGAGTTTATGACGCAGCGCGTCTGCTCGATCCGGTCCGAGAACAGCTATCACATCGTGAGGCTTGCGGACGGGCGCGAGGTCTCCTGCCGTGTCTGCCTCGTCGCTACGGGCGTGGAGTACTGCAAGCTCGACATACCAGGCGAGAAAGAGTTCTCTGGCGCAGGTCTCTTCTATGGTGCTGCGCTTACGGAAGCTGCGTCGTGCGCCGGCCAGGAGGTTTACATTGTTGGCGGGGCCAACTCAGCAGGGCAGGCCGCGATGTACTTCTCGCGTTCAGCCGGGAATGTGCGCATGCTGGTTCGCGGGCCGTCGCTGGAGCGCAGTATGTCTCGCTATCTGATCGACCAGATCGAAAATACGTCCAACATTTCGGTCGAGACGAATACGGAGCTTCGAGAGCTGAAGGGGGACGGCCATCTTGCGGAGATCGTTCTTGAGACTCCCAATGGGATCGAGACGCGCCCTGCCAGCACCGTCTTCGCCTTTATTGGCGCGGCTCCTAAGACCGAGTGGCTTCCCGACTGCGTCGCACGCGACCCCAAGGGCTTTGTGCTGGCTGGTCCGGACTTGAAGACCAAAGCCGGGAATCTCTGGAAGTACGAACGTGATCCGTATCTGCTGGAAACAACCGTCCCGGGAATCTTCGTTGCCGGGGACGTTCGCTTCGGCTCTGTAAAACGCGTGGCCTCGTCTGTCGGAGAGGGCTCCATCGCCATTCAGTTTGTTCACCAGTATCTTGCAACTCTCTAGCGAGGCAAAAACGTGCCATCATCCGTGATTTCAACTCAACCCGTGACTTCGACGCTTTCCCCCGAGACCATCGCGCGCCTTGCCGACGTCTCGATCCTGGCCTCACTCAATGAGACGACGCTGCACTGTCTCGATGGTGCGACAGAAGTCCATCTCCCCGCTGAGCAGATTCTCATCCAGCAGGGAGAAGCCGCACGTTTTTTCTGGATACTGCTCTCTGGCTCCATCGATATCTACAGCGTCTTACCCGATGGTCAGGAGAACATTCACCACACCATCGATCAAGGTATAGCCTTCGGCGAGGTCCAGCTCCTCGCGAACATCCCCTCCTCCGCGACCTACCGCGCAGCAGCCGATTGCGAGCTGCTGCAACTGGATGAGGAGCAGTTCTGGCTCCTCATGACGAGTTGCCCCGGGGTCCGTCAGGCTATTCTGGGCAATATGGCCATGCGCCTCGCCAAGATGCAGGCCGCTACGTTTCAGCAGGAGAAGATGGCTTCGCTGGGCACACTCGCTGCCGGACTGATGCACGAACTTAATAACCCAGGCGCTGCCGCACGCCGAGCCTCCTCTCAACTCCGCGAAAATCTGGTCCTCATGCATGCCCTTACCGCCAGGTGGGCAAAGACAGAGATGACGCACGAGCAGAAGCAGTGCATGTTCGATCTTCAGGATTTCGCGCTCGGAGCCTCACTGTCGCGCCCGCTCAGCTCCATCGAGCAGGCCGATGCAGAAGAGGCTCTCGCGGCGTGGATGGAGGCTGCCGAGGTTCAGGATGCATGGAAGCTGGCTCCTGCTCTGGTCTCCGTCGGCATTAAATCCCAGGATCTGGAGCACGCGAGAGATATAGTCCCTGGGCATGTATTCTCGGACTCCATCAGTTGGCTCGTCGCCTTGATCTCCTCCATGCAGCTTGTCGGCATCGTGGAAGAGAGCGTTTCCCGTGTGACGGACCTGGTTCAGGCGGTCAAGAGCTACGCCTATGAGGGGCGCGGCGAGAAGCAGGTGATCGACGTGAACTCCAGCATCCACGCCACCCTTGTGATTCTCAGCCACAAGATCCGCGAGAAGGAGCTTACGCTCGACAAGAGCTTTGCTCCCGATCTAGTCAGCCTCAAGACCGATTGCCAGGGCCTGAACCAGATATGGACCAACCTTCTCGATAATGCGATCGATGCTGCTCCGCAGGGAGGCAGGCTGACGATTCGTACCTGGTCCGACCAGGTCTACACCGGAGTGCGTACCGAACCGCGCACCGACATCTGCGTGATGTTCCGCGACAATGGGCCTGGTATTCCCCCCGAGATTCAGTCCCGCATCTTCGATCCCTTCTACACCACCAAAGCGGTAGGCGTCGGCACGGGGCTTGGATTGGGAATCGTCTTTCGCATCGTGGAGCAGTGCCACGGTACTCTCCGCTTCACCTCCTCGCCGGGTGATACCGAGTTTGTTGTTCGCCTGCCCGTGACCAAGAGTTGAACCTTAGAGTTCGTCAATCGACTTGGCTGCCGCGTCGATCGCTTCCTTGATCTTGCGGATCTGTTCCGGCGTCACGCTTGTGCGGGATAGACGCGCCACAACAGAGCCGCGCAGATTCATGAAGGCTTTTAAGAGTTCGGGCGACCGTCCACGTTCGAAGCCGCGTCCTGTCTCTTCGAGGCGCTCGAACAACTGTTCGATACGTTCCTTGTTGGTCTCAAGATATTCCATTCCCTCTGGAGTTACCGAATAGACCTTCTTATTGTTCTCTGAGGAGGCAGTGGCAAATCCCTCTTCTTCCAGCATGGTCAGGGTTGGATAGATTACGCCGGCGCTCGGTGTGTAGCCTCCCGACAGGCGTTGCTCCATGGTCTTGATGAGCTGGTATCCGTAGCTTGGTTCCTCGGAAAGCAGTTTGAGGATGACCAGCTTTATGTCGCCGGCGTCGAACAAACGCTCCCGTCCGCCACCAAAGCCGCGTCCAAAGCCACCACGCCCTCTGCCGCCAAAACCATGCCCGAAGCCGCCGTGCTCTCTGCCGGCAAAGCCCCTTGCATGCCTGTCTTGAAGTTCGGCACAGAAGCCTCTGTGTCCTGCAAATCCGCTTTCCCTGTGTTCCCAACCTCTGTGACTTCCAAAAATGTGTTCTTTCATGACGAATCTCCTTTGAGTTAAAGATATATCTCAAGATATATCTTTAAACAAGAGAGGTTTCATTGAAAATGAAATGATTGGGGTTGGCTTGATCGAGGTGAATCCGGATCGGCTTATTCTTGAAAGTGGCTAATCTTTTTATTTGCAGCTAGATGTGGTGTTTCTTTGATGGTGAGGTGTAGGTGTCGCCTTCCGCTTGCTAATTAGCGGAAGGCCGTTCGACATGATCGATCACGACGATATCAACGGGACCTTTTCCCGATACCAACTTCAATCCGAGTTGCTCCTGGATAGCCGTGAAGATAGAAGAAGCCTTGGAATCTGGCTGGATCGGAGTCCCGTCGTCTCGCGTGATGCCCGAAGGCGTTAGGCCGTCGTCTGGGGTCCACTCCAGTTTGAAGTCATACTCGCCTGGGAGCCCAGTTTTGTCCAGCACAGAACAGCCGAGGAAAACCGACAACATCTCAACGAGACTTGCGATGGATTTCATCTGACCCGTGATGAATTGCGGTCTCTCCGGTCCGCTATAAGTACTGGAGGCGACCTCGCCGGTTTTTGCCTTTTGGAGCTTGGAGCCGCTCTTCGCGATGACCAGCGTATAGATGGGAAGATTTCTGGTTTCACGGTGGACTGTTAGTTTGAAGCGGTCGGCCAGAAGCTCTTGAAGCATGTGCTGTTGTGCAAGCGTGCTTTGATCCGGGGTAAGCTTCTTCAGTTCATCGACTACGGGGCTGTCGATCTTTGCGTCGACATCGTATCTAGCAGAATTGAACCAAGCGGGCCCGCCTGAGATACGGCTATCTTCGGTGTCCATCGGAATTCCGTACGTTGCTCGAATGAGCTTCAGCAATGTGACATTCCTTTCGGTAAAACGATCTCTGACAGATCCGGGTCCGGGAATCGTCATAAAGCCACCAGATGCATCAGGATCGCTCAACGTGATCGAAGCGACTTCGAATTTAAACGGAATGGATGCTGAACTTTGTGTCTGAGATGGAGACTGGCTTTGCATGGGGTTCGACATGCAAAAGACGATGGTCGTGATGGCAGCAAATCTCACGACGTTGAACGATCGCCCTCTTTGAGTTTTGGATATGTCGCCAAATTTCTGCATGACTGAAGCTTCCTTTTTGTAGAGGCACTGTCCATTCATAGTTTGCATTCTACCCAGTGATCGGGAGAGCGAAGTTTCTCATACGGTTGTTTTTAGACGCTCCCTCCAAGGCCTGTCATTTCGACCGACCAGCGGGAGTGGAGAAACCCTTTGATGCAGAGCGTGATGCAAATGTTTGTGGCGCGCTCTGGGTCTAGAAACCCCTGTATTGTGCGATGTCTCCATAGACACGCCCGCAGCAAGAACACATACATTGCGGTTAACGATAGGCATCTTTGGCAAGGTTGTACATCGTTCCCTTTTGGCTCCTTCGGGAGTACAAGCATGGGAGAAATACAGGGGTTTCTCCGCTCCCGTTGGTCGGTCGAAATGACAGGCTTTGGAAGTAGGTCAGACCTGGCCGATCTCGCTGAGTTTCTGACGGCCCGCTTTGCTCGTTCTGAGAACCTGACCGTTCGTCAGCACAACCGACCCTTCTGAGGGGCCCTCGCGATGGATCTCTTTTACGTGGTCGAGGTTGACGATGATGGATCGGTGAACGCGGACAAAGGTGATGGGGTCGAGTTTGCGGCACAGCTCGGTGATGGTTTCGCGCAACATGTAGGTACGGCCCTGGACATGGAGGCTGCTGTAGTAGTCGGCGGCTTCTATCCATTCGATGGAGTCGGTGGAGATCAGAACATCCTTTGTGCCGTCTCGCACTACGAGGCGTGTCAGATAGGTTTTGCGTTCCTCTGCAGGGCCGAGCAATCCCTGCAGTACCGATGAGAATTGGGACTGCGTAAGAAGTGCTGTCTTCGCGGCGATCCTTTCGCGAACGCGGTCCAGTGCCAATCTGAGGCGCTGCGGATCGACGGGTTTGGTGAGATAGTCGGTGGCGTTGACTTCGAACGCTCGCAGGGCGTGCTCCTGATACGCGGTGATGAAGACGGTTGGTGGAAGGTGAAACATGCCTACCTGTTGCACGACTTCCAGACCGCTCATGAGGGGCATCTGGATGTCGAGGAACAGGAGATCGACCGGCTGCGATTGCAGATAGGCAACGGCCTCGACCCCGTTCTTGCATTCGGCGACGATCTCGATATCGGTTTGATCGGCGAGCAGAAACTTAAGGCGCTCTCTGGCCAGAGGTTCATCGTCCACGGTGACGGTACGAAGTCTCATACGGGGACCCGCTCGAAGGGAATCTCTATCGTCACCTCGTAGCCTCCGGTCGCCAATCCGCCAGCTTTGAAGTCGTAGGCATTCGGGTAGAAGTAGGCCAGCCGCTCTCGCGTGTTTCGGATGCCGATGCCGTGTCCCTTGCTGGGTGTGGCACTCGCTCCTGGGCCGTTGTCGCGTATCTGCATCCAAAGCCTGTCGCCGCGGCGTTTGATGGAGGTTGCGATGATGCCGCCTGTTTCCATCGGCGCAATGCCGTGATGGATGGCATTCTCCATGATGGGTTGAAGCAGGAAGCAGGGGACCAGGCCCTCCATGGCTTCCGGTGTTACGTCGATTGTGATCTGAAGACGGTCGGCAAAGCGAACGCGCTGGATGGTGAGATAGCTCTCGATGATGCGTAGCTCTTCGGCGAACGGAACCTTCTCCGGTGCGGAGCGCTGCAGGGCGCTCCGCAGGATCGTGTTGAGATGAGTGAGTGTCTGCGAGGCTTCCTTATTGCGGCCCAGATCGACGAGCGAGTTCACTGCATTCAATGTATTGAATAGAAAATGAGGCTCCAACTGCATCTGCAGGACATGGAGCTGTGCCTGAGAGAGCTGCCGCTCCAGCTCCAGCTTTTGGATGACTGCTTGCTGGGCCTGTGATTGCGCATACATCAGGCTGGAGAAACCGTAGAGAAGCGCATATATCACGAGGTCCGCACCAAAGCGCTGTGGCGTTTCCAGATTGAAGGATCGATACATGGAGCCCCAGGCAGGCCAATGTGCGGCTGCCCACCAGACTGTGTGTTGCAGCAGACTCAGGTGCGATACAGCGAGAAGGCAGGCTGCCAGGGGATGGAACAGCGCGGCGCCTGCGGAGAATCGCAGAAGCGTTGGTTTGTACAGGGCACACCCGAGAAACAAGAGCGCGATGGCTGCCCACCAGAACCACGTGACGGCACCATAAAGAAACGATGGCGTGAAAGATACTGTGATGTGATTGAGCGTCAGGTTGGTATGGCACTCATTTCCGGTTATCGCAGCAAGGGCGCCTGCGATAGCGAGTATCGCGAGGGTTACCGCTACGCCCGTGAGGCGTGCTGAAGCGCCGCGGGCTACCGTGAGTCCCGTGAGTCGTTTCGCAATCGTGGCTTCCATGTCGTCCTCCTTGTAGGTTGACAGACTCGCCGGGGCATCCAAGCTCCAGACAAGTTTATGCGTAGTTCTCAAAAGCTGAAACGCCCACCGAGTTCCAGACGCCGGGCGGGCTCAGCGGTGACAGGTTGACCCAGTGTGGACGAGGAGAGCACCGTATTCACGCCAGTTACATTGGTGTGGTTTAGCAGATTGACGCTGCGTATGTTGAAGGTAAAGGTGCGAGGATGGTTCTTGTCCTTCGGATTCAGTGTGAACACACGGTTCAGATTCATATCAAGATGCACGACGCCGGGCATCGTTCCGAGATTGCGCGGGACGTTGCCGTTGACAGTGTTTGCGGTCAACAATCCGAAGCGGGTGGGATATACCCCTGGACCGGGAGCCGTGGCATAGGAAGGCCGGTCGTTGAATTCGCCATCGCCGTTGTTATCCGTGCCGGTGGTGATGTCGTAGGGCCTGCCTTGGCTTGCATCGAACTGTGTCATCAGTTCGATCTTGAGAGGCAGATTGAGATTGCCGAGCATGCTGATACTGTTGTGCCGAACCCAATCGACGCGCGCTGATTCGCCCGCATCGCTGTAGCTTGATTGAGGGAAGATAGGGTGATCGAGGCCAAGATTGCTCTTGAAGTTCATGTGTGCGTATCGCATATGAAAGCCGAACCATTTGTAGCTGTGCTGGTCCAGGTTGAAGGAAACAAGGCCGCCTGTAAGATGGCCCGAGTTTTGATACTCCAGGATGTTTTCTCCGGGCATAATAGGCCGCGGCGCAAGCAGAGCGGCCGTTGGGTCCGGCGCTGAGCCAATGCTGCTAGAGACTAAAGGAGCGTTGATGTTCCGGATACGAATACTGTTGTAGTCCTCACCCCAGTAGAGATTGACCTGCATGTGCGTCTGGTGGAGAAATATGTGTTCTGCGTTGGAGTACGCAGTGAAGGTCCTTCCCTGTGTCAAGGAGTGCGGGAACTGGTCGACAGTACCCACCTGGATCGATCCCGTGACTGGTATCAAAGGAGTCTTGTAGTCAGGCGAGTAGATCAGCGTCTGCTGCTGGCGTGAGCCATTCAGCCGTGCGACTTCGATCGCGTAGGCCGGGTCGTTCGTACCATTGAAGAGTCCGGCCCGCAGGTGAAAGATCCAGGTCTCTTTCCTGTCGGCGACCCAGGCAATGCCAAGACGAGGTCCGAAGGTGGCCCAGCTGTCGGGCGTTGTCTGGAAGCCGTAGCGCAGACCGGCGGTAAGACTGAGGTGAGGAGTCAGCTTGATGTCGTCCTGCGCATAGAGGGCCAATCGCCACTGCGTCAGAGAGACCAGCGGCGTGCCGGTGGTGATCTGGTAGGTCGTCGGTGCTCCTCCTGGCAGGCTCTGCAACGCGCGCTCGTATTGGTCGATAGGCGTGATGGTCTCGGTCTCGCCGGTAGGATTGTTGTTTGCGTCCAATACCGGTGCACTGCCGCCGCCGAACACGTAGGCTCCGTTGAAGGTGTTCGGATCATCTTCATGCACGAACATCCCCAGTGCCTGTGCGCCGATCTTCAACTGATGCTTGCCGCGGGTGAGCATCACATCGTCATCCACTTCGAGGTCGCGCTCGCGGTCGTTCAGGTTCTGGGCCGTGGCTCCGCCGCTGGTGAAGTAGCCAGCCACCTGGAGCGATGGGGCCGCAGACAGCGGCGTCTCCCCGGTGCGCTTCCATGTATAGCCAATCCGGGTCTCATGCAGTGTATTTGCATTCAGCGTGAGCGTGTTGCTCAGCCGGAGATCGTACTCGCTCACCAGACTGTTGTATCCGGCCTCAGCAAGCGTAAGTCCGCCTGCGCCCTGATTGCCGAGGTTGTTGACGTTGGCTGAGAAGGAAAGTGCAGCGACATCGTTGGGCGCGACTTGCAAGTCGCCGCGAGCGGACGCGATCCAGAGCCGCTGCGGGGCTGCAACCGTCTGCTGCAACGGTACGAGGGTGTTGCTTGCATTCAGCGTCTGCGCGTTGATCACCTCGAACTCGTTGATGTCACGCTTTTCGAGTGCCAGGGAAAAACCACTCTTCTTCGGAACGATGGGTCCGCTCAGTTCAAAGCCGTAGCGCCGCTTGCTCGCCGGGGTTGCTGTAAGGGAGAACGGATCGGTGGCATTGAAGCTGCCATCGCTATCGGTGAAGAAGAGTGAGCCGTGGAAGGTGTCTGCACCGGGTTTCGTGAAGATGTCGATCTGTCCACCTCCCCAGGGAGGAGAGGAATATTCAGACGAAAAGAGATCAGACGCGACGCGAATGGAGGCGATTGCCCCTTTGGGAGGAAGAGCGCTTCCATTCTGAAAGCCGTCGACTCGAATGAGTGCAGAGGTTGGATCTCCGCCGGCGCCAGATGCGAGGACCTGAAGCTGGCGCAGGAAGTCATCTGGATCATCGGCAAGTTGCTGGACCTCACTGGTGTTGAGTGTCACGGCGCTTCCGGCTTGATCGGTGTCGGTGGCAGCTGTATCGGCGCTTACCTGCACGGAGGCCTGCACGGCCGCGATCTCCAACTGCACGTTCGTTGTTGTAAGCCTCCCCGGCCGGGCGCTGACACTCACGGTCTTTCCCTCAAAACCCTCGGCCTCCACGGTAATCGCGATTGACCTGCTGCGAACGCAAGGCAGGACGTATTGTCCTGCCGCATCGCTCACGCTCTGTTCTCCATCGGAGCCTCGTACCTGTGCTCCAGGGATGACGGCGCTGGTTGGATCTGTAACAGCGCCTTCGACGCGAAAGCCGGCAGTACATGGGGTCTGTGCCAATAGAAGTAGCGGGTTCAGCACACCCGTTAGTGCGACTAGCAGTCTCCAATTCTTCGTGCTCATGCCGGCTCTCGCTTCCTCAGACTCCACTTTCAGGAGTGAGGCGAGAGCTTGACAGCGGTTTGCAGGGAGCGATGGAAACTATGCAGGGAACGAGACGAGAGGTTGCTCTAAGCGAGAGCCTGAGCCAACAGCTTAACGATGAGATCGGCACCTTGTTCTGTTGGATCCTGCGTCGGATCGTAGATAGTTACTTCCATGCCAACGCACCGTTTTGAGTGGACCGCGATTTTCAGCGTGGTCAATAGCTCTTCCGGTGTCATTCCGCCGGGATTGGGGGAATCCACAGCCGGCATCCACTCCGGTGCGAGCACATCGAGGTCTAGATGAATCCAAAACCCTAGATCCATGCCTTCAAGATGAGCCACTGCCGTTTGAGCGGAACGGGCAACGCCTTGTTTCCTGATGGTACTTAATGGAAGAGCCATCATTGGCTTCGCTGGAGTTTCAGGAGTGGCTTCGTCCGTGGGAGGCCAGTTGTAGCCAAAGACGGCAGCATCGCCTGGCTGAATGTAAGGCCCGACGGCGTCGATCTCGGTGAGTAGCTTCGGGCCTGTGCCCGTAGCGAGCGCCAGATCCATGCCCGCGGCACCTCCGGTCTGAGAGCTTTCTGGTGTGAGCAGATCGCTATGGCCATCGATAAAGAGAAGACCATGCCGTCCTCGCTTCCGAAGAGCCAGGGTGCTTCCCAACAGAATGCTGCAATCACCCCCAAGCACGAGCGGGAACCGGTTTTCATCCAGCAGGATTCCGATGCGACTGGCAAGGTGAGCACTGTAGTCCCGGATAGCGCGGGCGTTGCGTATCTTTGTTGCCGAATCGATGGGCGCTTCGTACTGAGGTGGGGTTACCTCTCCTGCGTCCTCCGCGTGCAATCGTGCCACGATGCCATGGGCTCGAAGCACGCGGGCCATTTGTTTAACGCCGGGCTCCTTTCCTGGAGAGGGGGGCTTCAGTCCGAGATTCGACGGCGCGTCGAGAATGGTGAGGCGACGATGCATAGATTGTGCGGCTCCTCTTTTAGAAGTTGCTCCGATGCAAACAGCAGCAGCTATGCCACGCAAGAAGATACGGCGGGAAAGGAAGTGTATTGGGGATATGCTTTCCGAGTCGTTCCTGAATTGCCACATAGCGAGCACTCCGGCTTCATGGGACAAGAGTCAAAACATCATAAACGCCCATCGGTCTTCTTCGCAGGCTTGCGGCTGCTTCGGTCGGCTGTGGCCGTGCTTGCTGATGCGGACGATACGATCGAGATAAAGTGATCCAGAGCCTTGGTTAATTTCTGACGGTCGCCTCCATTCATCAGTTCAAGAATCAGCCCGTCGAATAGAGCAATGCAGATGGTTGCCATAGCATCGTTTCGCATGGGTGACGACATTACCCCGAGTGCGATCGCGTGCCAGTCGCTGGACGTCTTTTTCAGATAGCGGCCGTATTCAACGGGGTTCTGCGCAGCGACGATCTGGAACTCATAGAGCAGCCGCAGGTGAGGAAAGGTCTCTTTCCGGATAGCCCACTGCCAGAATCGTTTCAGTGGGGGGACTCGATGCGGGCCTGTGTCGGTAGATGCCATCTTCGTCAGCGAGACTTGCAGGCGTGAGTGCAGCTCTTGCAGTACCTCCTGCAGTAGCTGTTCCTTCGATTTGAAATGAAACATCAGAATCCGTGGACTGGTTCCGAGCTGAGCTGCTAGCGGTCGTAACGACACGTTCGCCACGCCATGCTCCAGCAGGTAGTTGAGTGCTGCGTCGCGTAATTCCGTTTTTCTACTTGACATGACACGATCGTTACATGTTACGGTCGTTACAGTCAAGGATCGAGTTCCTCGGCGGAGTTCATAAACCAGTGAACGCTGTGTCTGCGCAGATGCATGGATACGATCGAAACTCACTGCGTGACGTTTTGGAAAAGGCAAGAGGAGGGAAGCGTGATTTCCAATGAATTCACCCAGCCAATGAATGATGGGATACCAGAAAAAGGCAGATCTCTTGCCAGGACCGCCGGCACAATCGCACTTTTGCTGGTTTTCCAACTGCCGCTTGCTGGTTACTTAGTGCCAGGAGATAGCCTGGCGGCGCAGACGGGGCGCGAGGCGGTGTTCTGGGTGCTTGTTGCAAACCTGATTGCGTATGTTCTTTTTGTCGAACGCAGGCCGATCTCGTCTGTGGGACTCAAACGGCCAACCTGGAAGAGCATCGCATTTGGCTTTGCCGCAGGAGCCATTATGGTTGCAGGATTTGCGTTCATCTATATGGTCATCTATCCGGCCGTTGGGCTGGCTGACAAGCAAGGCGCGTTGGAGGCGGTGAAAGCCACGCCCCTTTGGTTTCGTGTTTTGGTTGTTATCCGCGCGGCTGTCCTTGAGGAGCTTTACTATCGCGGTTTCATGATTGAGCGCCTCACTGAAATCACTGGCTTTCGGTGGCTGGCTGCAGCGATCTCTTTCTCAATTTTCACGATTGCGCACCTGGGGTATTGGGGAGGGGCTCATCTTATCGTCGCGGCATTCGGCGGGGCTGTTTTGACGGGGCTTTACCTCTTCCGGCGCGATCTTGCCAGCAATATGATCGCTCACTTTCTTATTGATGGAATCGGATTTCTCGTTGGCTAATCGTCTTATTTCAGGATTGGGAGCAGCGGCATAAATGACCATGTCCGAAAAGCGCGAGTTTGTTCCTTCAATCAGTGAGAACATTCTCGTATGGAACTACCCGATCAAGAGGTCTGCTATCGCGCTCTACAGAGCCGGGATGCCCGTTTTGATGGGCTGTTGTTTGTAGGCGTCACATCGACGGGCATCTATTGCCGGCCTGTCTGCCCGGCGCGCACCGCGAAGTTTGAGAATTGCCGCTTTTTCGGTTCGGCGGCAGCGGCGCAGGATGCGGGCTTTCGTCCGTGTCTGCGTTGCCGGCCGGAGACTGCTCCTGATCTGGCCTCATGGCGTGGAACTTCGAACACGGTCTCCCGCGCCCTGGCTCTCATCAACGATGGCGCGCTTGACGGCAAAAGAGCAAGCGTTGAAAAACTGGCGGAACGTCTTGGCCTGGGCGAACGCCAGCTCCGCCGATTGTTCCTGCAACATCTCGGAGCCTCGCCCATCTCGGTGGCCCAAACTCGGCGCGTGCTCTTTGCCAAGCAGCTTATTCACGAGACGCGCATGCCCATGACGGAAGTCGCGCTGGCCGCTGGATTTGGCAGCCTGCGGCGATTCAATGAGATCTTCCGAGATCTCTTTCAACGCCCTCCCAGCGCGTTGCGGCGAAAGAACTCAGTGAGCCCTGCGGCGACGGATGCAGGCGTGACGCTTCGGCTGCGATATCGTCCTCCTTATGACTGGGATTCCATACTCGGCCATTTGCAGATGCGCTTGATTTCCAGAGTTGAGGTTGTGGAGAGCGGAAGATATCTGCGTACGGTTGAGATCGATGGTTTTGTGGGAAGTGTAGAAGTGATGCACTTGCCGCAGTGGCAGAGTCTTGGGGTTACGATCCGATTTCCGAAGGTAAAATCTTTACCGGCTATCGTGGCCCGCGTGCGCCGTTTGTTCGATCTCGGCGCGGATATTGAGACGATTGATGCCCATCTCTCTTGCGATCCGCTGCTTGCGCCTCTGGTCGCGCGCCGTCCCGGATTGCGTGCGCCTGGTGGATGGGATGGATTTGAGCTGGCGGTGCGTGCGATTCTCGGCCAGCAGGTCAGCGTCATTGCCGCACGACGGCTTGCGGGACAGCTCGTTCAACTTCACGGCAAGTCTGTGCCGATGGGCTATAGGGTTCATCCGGGACTGTCCCATGTGTTTCCTACAGCAAAGCGTCTTGCTTCCGCAGCATCCATCGGCCTTGGCATGCCAGGGGCGCGTCTGGTGTCGTTGAAGGCGTTGGCAGAAGCTACGGTTGCTGACCCAAATCTTTTTCGTCCCTTTGGAACCATTGAAGAGGCGATCGTGCGATTGCGCTCGATCCGAGGCGTTGGCGAATGGACAGCTCAATATATCGCGTTGCGCGCTATTCGCGAGATGGATGCCTTTCCTGCATCTGACATCGGCCTGCTGCGCGGTGCAGCTATCGTCGATGGCACGCGGCCAACTTCAGCCGGTCTGCATAAGCGTGCGGAGTCATGGCGTCCATGGCGCGCTTATGCTGCGCAACATCTCTGGGCCGCAGACGCCAATGTGATTTCTTCGAATAGGAGTTCGCATGAGTGAGGTATTGCACTTGTTGATCGATCGGTTCGACACATCCATTGGCGAGATGCTGATCGTGGCGGATCGCGAAGGGAATCTGCGTGCTGTTGACTGGACAGATCATGAGGAACGTATGCGCCGCTTCCTGCGGCTTCACTATGGCGACGATGGATTCAGGCTCACACCTGCTCGCAATCCAAACGGATTAGCCGATGCGATCGGCAGCTACTTTGCGGGAGAGCTTACGGCAATCGATCATTTGCCCGTGCAAACAGGAGGCACACCTTTTCAGCGCGAGGTGTGGCGGGCATTGAGAGAGATTGCGTGCGGCACTACTGTGTCGTACGCGAAACTTGCCGAACGAATAGGCCGGCCTTCCGCAGTCAGGGCCGTCGGATTGGCCAATGGTTCCAATCCGATTGGGGTCGTCATACCGTGCCACCGTGTGATTGGAGCGAACGGTTCGCTCACCGGGTATGGAGGCGGCATCGAGCGCAAGCGCTGGCTTCTGGAACATGAAGCCGGCGCCTCAGGGATTGCACTGCGCCAAGAATCCCTATTTTGATAGGTGTCTCCGATTCGGAAAGCTTCTTTAGGACATTTGTAACTCCACGGAAGCAGAGAGTTGGTAGGCTTTAGGGATGATGCGACAGAGTTGTTGGACGTTGGGCGTGATGGCAGCACTGGTTCTGGATGCAGGTCTTGCGTTTGGACAGACGGGTTCGTCGATTGATCTGCCGACGAGCAAACAGCTTCTGCTCCCGGTGCCTGGCAGCCCGCAGCGGCTGAACAGCCTGCCGATGTCGATGGCGATATCGCCGGATGGACGCTATGTCGTGACCGTGAATGCAGGGTACGGGACGTTCGAGTCGAATTACATGCAGTCGTTGGCTGTGATGGATTCGCAGACCGGAATCGTCACCGATTTTCCCGACGATCGGACTCCGGCAAGGGCCAAGCAGACACTTTATTCCGGACTGGCCTTCAGCCGTGATGGCAGGCACGTCTATGCGAGCATGGGGTCGGAGACCGATCCTCTGGGTACGGATAAGGGTGATACCGGCAGCGGGGTAGTGGTCTATGGCTTCAATGCTGGGAATATCTCGCGAGAACGAATGATAAAGATTCCGCTACAGCAGTTGGCTGTGGGACGGAAGACGACGCTGATTGGTGGAACTCCGGGGGACAAGGGCGTGCCGTTTCCATCGGCGATCTCTGTAGTGGGCTCGCCGGGTGCAGAGAGATTGTTGGTGGCAGACAATCTCTCGGACGACGTGTTGTTGATAGATGGGGCTTCGGGCACAATCGTGTCACGGTTCGATCTGGCCGAAAACGATGCGGTGCCTTCAACGTATCCCGTAGCGTTGAGCGTATCGAAAGATGAGACACGGGCCTTTGTGGCGTTGTGGAATGCGAGTGAAGTCGTCGAACTGGACCTGAAGAAGGGTACGGTGGGGCGAAAGTTGCCGTTGCTAAAGCCTGACAACGCTGTGGCTGCGGGTACCCATCCCTGTGCCTTCGAGATGTCGGGTGATGGCAGGACGATGTACGTTGCGCTGGCAAACCGGGATACGGTCGCGGCGGTAAATGTAAGTGAAGGGCAGTTTGCGGTCAAAGGATACTTCGATACGCGGCTGCCGAGGCAGACTTACTTCGGAGCGGAGCCCGAAGCTCTGGCGCTCTCTCCCGATGGATCGAGATTGTATGTAGCCAATGCGATCACAGATGCAGTCGCGGTGTTTGATACCAGGAAGTTGACGCCGAAGGTCGCGAAGCAGGGGATGGTCGAGCCTCTGGGGTTTGTGCCTACCGAGTGGATGCCCATGTCTTTGGGTGTCACCGGAGGAAAGCTGTATGTAGCGACCGCCAAGGGCAAAGGAACGGGGCCGAATAACTTTCCGCAGCGGCAGGTGCCGGGAGCCAAGGGTGCAAGGGCCGGAAGCTCTACCTATATTGCGACGCTGCTCTATGGTTCGCTTGCCGTGCTGGACATGCAGGCGATGGAGCAGGAGCTGCCGAAGTGGACGGCTGAGGTGGTGGAGTCGAATCGCATGAAGGCCGCGGAGGAGAAGATACGGTTTGCAGGCGGCCAGCAGGACCGCATCAAGCATGTGATCTACATCATCAAGGAGAACCGCACTTACGATCAGCTATTCGGCGATCTCCAGCAGAATGGCAAGGCTGTCGGCAATGGCGATCCGAGTTTGGCCATGTATGGAGAGGCCACTACACCGAACCAGCACAAACTGGCCTTGCAGTTTGGTGTGCTGGATAACTTCTACGATTCAGGTGAGGTCTCGGGCGATGGCCATGTCTGGTCGACGGCGGGTATTGGCACGGACTATCTGGAAAAGAGCTGGCAGCAGGATTACCGTGGTGGCGAACGGACGTACGACTTTGAAGGAGTTGTAGCGCAGGGATATCCGATTCTGCAGAAGATTCCGGATGTCAATGAGCCGACGAGTGGGTATCTGTGGGGAAACATGGCGAGGCATGGCAAGACGTACTACAACTTCGGGGAGTACATCTCGTCAACCTTCTGCAACGTGAAGAAGAGTGGAAGCTCGCAGGAGGGACCACTGCTAGAGGGATTGAAGTGCATGAAGCAGTCCATCCTGCCGGGCGAAACGATTCCCGAGGAGTGGGGCGGTGGCGTAAACAAATGGCAATGGCCGATTCCGTTGTTGGCCAGCAACATCGCCACGAAGCCGGAGTTGGTAGGGCATTTTGCACCTGAGCAGCCGGACTTCAACCTGCGCGTTCCAGACCAGATACGAACAGAGGTTTTCTTGAAACACCTCAAAGGATGGGTAGCGGACCGTGAAGCGGGCAAGGATACTCTGCCGAATTTCATCCTGATGCGTCTTGGCAATGACCACACGGCGGGAACGACGCCTGGTGGACCGACACCTAAGTCCTCCGTTGCGGATAACGACCTGGCGGTCGGACGGGTGGCGGAGGCAATCTCGCACTCGCCTTATTGGGACGATACTGCCATCTTTGTTCTGGAGGATGATGCGCAGGCCGGAGCAGACCATGTGGATGCGCACCGCAGCATCGCTTTGGTGATCAGTAAGTACTCTCCGAAGAAAGTGGATGGAACAGCGTTCGTCGACAGCCGATTCTACTCAACGGTAAGCGTGGTGCGGACGATGGAGACGCTGTTGGGACTGCCACCGATGAACAATAACGACGCGTTCAGCTCGCTGATTGGATCGCTGTTTACAGGAACTGGCGATCAGCCGCCCTACACCGCAGATTACGTGAATCGCGACAATGCGCTGATCTATACGGCGAATGCGGCAACAGCGTTTGGTGCGAAGGAGTCCATGAAGATGGACTTCCGCCATGCCGACCATGCGGATACGCAGAAGCTGAACGTCATTCTATGGAAAGACGCTATGGGCGATCGTCCAGTGCCGACAATGCTGACGGTACGCAGGAAGATTAAGAAGGACGATGACGACGACTAAGGTGTGATTTACCCTTGTCAAAAGTGGAGTTCTGGACAAAGTGATTACGCGACACCTGGAATATCTAACGGCACTCGCTCGCGAGAAGTGCTTCGGTCGAGCGGAGGTCGCTTGTAAGGTTATGCAATCAACCCTCTCTGCTGGCATCAAACGGTGAGAAGAAGGTATAGGCGTTTTGATCGTGGCGCGCTCAAATTCATCTTCACGGTTATGCTTCACGGAACTATAGACATTCCCATCAAACGTCTGATAAAGTTGGCGCCTCGGAGATTAAAGATTAAATTCATTCTGGGACGGTTCAACTGCCCGATCGCTGGAGGTATGCTGGTTTGGAAAAACTGGAACCACACAGGCTCGTCCCTCCGTTGATTGGAACGGAGTTGAACTTATCCGATCATGTTGCGCGCTATCAGAACAGCAGAGAATGCAATACCCGAATCTATAGGGAAATGGAAGCCATCTCCTATCACTGGCCGTGGCTTTCCAGTCATCGCGCCTGGGTGGAAGCCCAGCAATGGGGCTTTGGAGACCGAGCCTTTCATGCCATGTGGTATCTAATCCTCAGTCACCTTGGACAACACTCCTCTGTCATTCGGTGCCTGGAGATCGGCGTCTATAAGGGACAGGTCATCAGCCTGTGGTCGTTGATTTCGCGCCATGTTGAAGTGCAGCTACAGATCTCGGCCCTTAGCCCTTTTTCTGGAATTACTGGTGTTACTCGCGAAAATCGCCTCTTGAGAGCAATCCGTAAGCGCATTGATCGAAGGTTTCGGCATGAGATTGAAGCAGGCAACCTCTATCAGAACGGCGATTATTTTGCGGATTGCGAAAAAATATTTAGTGAATTCGATCTGGATTTTGGAAAGGTCGAAATTTTGCGGGGATTTTCGACAGACACTAACCTTCTTTCATCGCTTGATGAGCGTCAGTTCGATCTAATTTACATCGACGGCGATCATACGGAAGAAATTGCTACCCATGATGTAAAGGTATTTGCTCCGAAAGTCGCAAAAGGGGGGGTGCTTGTTATGGACGATGCGTCTCTATTCCTGGAAATGGATATCTCCTATCGTGGTCGCCCGGGTTCTAGCAAAGCCTCGGAGTTGCTACCCGCTATGGGTTTTCAAAATATTCTGAATGTTGGACATAACAGGGTATTTCAGAAGCAATAGCGAAGATCCATCGCTTGTTTTTATGGCAATTTCTATTTAGAGAAATCTTGATAATGGACATGGTTCGCGAATCATAAGCCCTAGCGTGAGGGGATGGCAGGCGGACCCCAGATCGCCCCATCCGCGATGAGTACCTCATCACGAAGAGTGGCAAGCTTGTTGGTGTCGGAGCGCACTCGTACATCGTGCGTGAACTCGCCAAGGTCTAACCAGCGACGCTCTGATTTGAGAGACAATGAGCAGCTATGTGCAAGAGCGGCAGTTCAGGAGGCAGCATGTCGAGTCGCGAGGAAGTAACCGCAAAAATTTTGAGCAAGAAAGCCGAGCTGGGCTTGACTTGGAGAGGTGTCGCCGCTGAATTGGGAAGTAGTTCGCCAATCGTCTATACAGCGGCCCTGTTGGGGCAAATGACGTTGACCGCCGAGGAGGCTGGCAAGGCCGCGACAATATTCGCTCTGACGAAAGAAGAAGCCAACTGGCTCGTGCTCTCACCCGAGCGAGGGGCGACTGTGATCATGCCACCCACCGATCCACTGATCTATCGTTTCTATGAACTTATTCAAAACTACGGTACTACGTGGAAGGCTCTTATCGAAGAAGAGTTTGGGGATGGCATCATGAGTGCCATCGACTTCAATATGTCTATCGAACGTGAGCCAGACCCAAAGGGAGACCGCGTAAAGATCGGCATGTCCGGCAAGTTTCTACCCTTCAAGCGTTTCTGAAGGACGATCAACGCCAGATGTTTCTGTCCGCATCTAGTGCCGTGATCGATAAACGGTGCTTTCCTTCTGCCTCTGTCTTTGTTTTTGTCTTTGCTTTTCTGGCTTGTCATTCGCTCGCTGCGCTCGGAATGACAAGCTAGAAAAGCAAAGGCAAAAGACAACTGCAAAATACTTTTTCATCTTGTCAGGACACTATTGCCATAAGAGGCAGAAGCTATGTTCTCGTTACTGCCAGCCTCCGCCGAGTGCCGCATAGAGATCCACCAGAGAGGCAGCCTCTTGTTGTTGCGCCTGGGCGAGAAGCAACTGCGCGGAGTAGAGATCTGTGTCCGTGGTGAGCACCTCAAGGTAGCTGGTGTTTCCGCCGGAGTAGCGCAGCCGGGCAAGCCGCACGGCATCCGCCGCCGACGTTACCTGCGCAGCCTGTTCTTCACGGTGTTCGCGGGTCTCTTTGTAGGTAACTAAAGAGTCCGAAACATCCTTCAGCGCGTTGAGAATGGTCTTGCGGTACTCCAGCAGAATCTCCTGCTCCTGCGCCTGCGAGAGGTGGTAGTTGTTGCGAATGCGACCGCCATCGAAGATCGGTTGCGAGAGCGAGCCGGCCGCATACCAGTAGGCGTTTGGCGAGGAGAAGATGGACTGCAGCTGGTTGCTCGATGAGCCACCCATGCTGGTGAGGGAGATCTGCGGGAAGAATTGTGCTTTTGCAACGCCGATGCGTGCGTTGGCTGCAACCAGCTTCGCCTCAGCCTGCTGAATGTCGGGACGTCGCTCGAGGAGTTGTGAAGGCACACCCACCGGCACCTCCTGTGGGTGCGGCTGTTGATCGACTGCAAGACCACGATCGATGGCTTCGGGATTGTGGCCCAGGAGAATGCTGAGGGCGTTTTCCTGCACAGCAATCTGACGCCGCAACTCCGGAAGGTTGGCCTGAGCGGCGTGCAGCAGCTCCTCCGCCTGCCGGGTATCTGCGAGGGAACCTGCACCGTGCCGCTCCAGGGATTGCGTAAGTTGCAGCGAGTCCGTGCGGGCCTTGATGGTGTTCTCTGTAATCTCCCGTTGGGCATCGAGGCTTCTCAGTTGGAAGTAAGCCTCGGCGACATCCTGGACGAGCGTGGAGCGGGTGGCCTTCTGCGCCCATTCGCTGGCCAGCAGGTCGGCACGAGCGGCTTCGGTCTGGCGACGGTACAGTCCCCAGAAGTCGAGGTTCCACGCTCCTGATCCGCTGAAGCCTCCACCGTTGAAGAAGGAGTTGTTCGGGGTGCCGTTAGAGTTGTTGCCTACCAGCGACGAGGGCGCTTGCAGCGCGGAGTAGCTGGCACCGGCGCTCACGGAAGGAAGCTGTTGCGCGTGCGTGATGCCGAGTTGTGCCTGGGCCTCAAGAATGCGCTGGGCCGCAATGCGCAAATCCAGGTTGTTCTGTAGCGCCTCCTGAACGAGACGCTGCAGGACCTGGTCTTGAAAGATCGCTGCCCACTTTTCATCGGCGAGCGAGGTTGCAGATGTCGCTGACGCAATGTCTGGAGCGAGGACGCTGCGATAGGCCTGCGGCGTAGTATCGACGGGACGCTTGTAGTTGGGGCCTACGTTGCAGCCGATCACCATCAGCGCGAGCGCGCCCGCGACGAGGGTTTGTACGACTCTCTTCACGACAACGTCCCTCACGGTGTGATCACGAAACTCTTGGTGGCAGGAAAGATGTTCAGCGCACTTCGACATGTTGACCCTCGTTGAGCAGATCGCTCGGGCTGGCTACCAGGGCCTCTGAACCCTGTAGCCCTGTGAGAATCTCAACCTGTGTTCCCATATCTTTGCCCACGGAGACCGGCACGAAGTGGATCGTGTGGTCCGGGTTCACGGTCACAACGTGCATTCCTGAGTGGTCGACGACGAGAGAACTGGTCGGGATGATAAGAGCAGCGTGCTGCTCCGGCAGTGTGAATTTGACCTGGGCATACATGCCCGGCAGCAGGGAGCCATCTTTGTTGTCGACCTGTACTTCGGTCAGCATGGTGCGGGCTGCGTTATCGAGAGCACCGGCGTTGCGGATGACGGTGCCAGTGTAGGGACGGCCGAGGCGCTCCTTGACGTCGATGGAGGCCTTTTGCCCATCCTGAATGTTGACCGCTTCGGACTGCGGCACATCGACCTGGATACGCAGGGTGCCGCTCTGAGCAATGCTGAAGAGCGGCTTGGCGGTGCTGCTGGCAGTAGCGCTAACGAGGTCGCCACGCTCGACATTGCGCGCGGTGATGACGCCATCGAACGGAGCAACGATGCGTTCGAAGCTCTGCATCTGCAGCAGACGGGCCACGTTGGCGCGATTGGCTGTCACACTGGCCTGAGCGGCTGCAATGTTCGCGTTCGCAGCGGCGACATCGGCGAGACGAGCATCGTGAGCCTGCACGGCTTCATCGACGATCTGCTGCGAGATAGCGTGCTCCTGGCCGAGAGGAAGATCGCGCTCTTTGGTAAGGCGCGTCAACTCGGCGTTAGCCTTCGCCTGCTGGAGCGCAGCATTGGCCTGCAGGAGCGAGGCCTCCGACTGCGCCAGTGTAGCGCGGGCCTGGAGCAGTTGCTGATCGATCTCAGGGGAAGAGATGACCGCCAGCACTTCGCCCGATTTCACCTTGGTTCCGATGTCCACGTTCCTGCGGTCGAGGTAGCCATCGACGCGGGCAAAGAGGTTGGCGTCGTAGAGGGGCTCGATGTTGCCGGGCAATAGAAGCTCGGAGGTTGGCTCGCCCTTCTGTGCATGCGCGAGTGAGACGACTGGATGCGTCACCGCAGAGTCACGAACGGCAGCCAGCGCCTCGCGTTGACGCGTTAGCCGCGGGAGGGTGCCGATGGCGACCAGAGCGATCAGAACCACAGCCCCGCCGGTTACCTTGACGAAGGTGCTGGTGGTCTTCTGCTGAGTCTTCTGGGTAGGAACGGTTTGGGTCTGCTGTGTCATGCGGCCTCCTGTTGAATGTTGGCGTTTCTTCCGTGGATGAGGGTGAACATCAAGGGGACGAAGAAGAGCGTAGCGAAGGTGGCGACGGTAAGACCGCCGATCACGGCACGCGCCAGCGGGGCATTTTGCTCGCCGCCTTCTCCCAGGCCCAGCGCCATCGGCAACATGCCGATGATCATGGCGAAGGCCGTCATAATGATGGGGCGCAGCCGGGTGTAGCCGGCTGTGACCGCAGCTTCAAGTGGGGCGACGCCCTTGGCGCGAAGCTCGTTGGCGAAGGTGACCAGGAGAATCGAGTTGGCCGTGGCCACGCCGATGGACATGATGGCGCCCATGAGACTGGGGACGTTGAAGGTGGTCTGGGTAAGGAAGAGCGCCCATACGATGCCGCAGAACGCTCCGGGGAGTGCGCAGATGATGATGAAGGGATCGAGCCAGCTCTGGTAGTTGACGACCATCAGCAGGTAGACAAGAAGAGCGGCGAACGTTAGGCCGAGGCCGAGGCGATTGAAGGCCTCGTTCATGCTCTCTACTTGTCCACGCACGACGATCTTCGTTCCAGGAGGAAGGTTCTTGCTCTCTTCCTTGACGATGCGGTTGACCTTCGCCGCTACGGAACCAAGATCGCTGTCCTGGGTGTTGGCAAAGATGTCGAATACAGGTGCACCGTTGTGGTGGTTGATAACCACTGGCTGAATCGCGGGCTTGAGCGTCGTCATGTTGCCGAGCACTTCGGTGCGGTTATCCAGCGTGTGGATCGGGATAGGCGTGTTCTGCAGGGCGTTGATGGAATTGATGCTGTACTGCGGCGTCTGCGCGGCGACAGTGTAGGTGATGCCCATCTTGGGGTCGAGCCAGAAGTTTGGCTGTACCGCAGCGCTGGAGCTGAGCGAGATATAGATGCTGTTGGCTACGTCCTGCTGTGTGAGGCCGAACTGCGCTGCGCGCACGCGGTCTATGTCGAGATGCAGATCCGGCGCGTCGACGACCTGGTGCATGTGAACGTCAACCGTACCGGGAACCGTTGCGAGGCGCTCGCGGAGATGGCGGGCGATCTCATAGTTCGCCGGGTCGTAGCCTTGCACCTGCACGTCGATGGGCGAGGGCAATCCGAAGTTGAGGATCTGCGTCACGATGTCCGCGGGCTGGAAGAAGAAGGTGAGGTCGGGGAACTGCTGTTGCAGCTGCGTGCGCAGCTGCTTCACATACTTGTCCGTCGGGCCGTGGTGTTTTTCATTGAGCGCGATCAGGATCTCGCCATCGGCGCTGCTGATGGTTGCTCCATCACCGAAGGCGTAGTTGAAGGTCTCGGGCGAGAGGCCGATGTTGTCGATGAGGAGTTCCAGCTCATTGTCCGGAATGGTCTTGTGAATCTGCTCTTCGACCTGGCTGAAGATCGCTTTGGTGGTTTCGATGCGGGTTCCGGGTTGCGCCCTTACGTGCAGCCGAATCTGGCCGGCATCGACGGCGGGGAAGAAGTCTTTGCCGACGAAGGGAAGCAGTACGAAGGCTGTGGACATGATGGCGATGGACACGATGAGCGCCGGCTTGCGGTGGTTCAAGACCGTCTCCAGCGCATGGGTGTAGCGGGTCTGGACCCAGAGATAGCCCTGGTTAAAGCGGTCGTTAATCCGTCCGAAGATGGAGCGCTTTACGGTTGCGAGCGTCTCCAGATCGAAGTTGCCCTCGAAGGTATGCTCGGCGCCCAGCAGGTAGTTGACCAGCACTGGAACCAGCGTGCGAGAGAGGATGTAGGACGCGAGCATGGCGAAGACAACCGCCAGCGCCATCGGCGTGAAGAGGTACTTCGCCGGGCCGGTGAGGAAGACTACCGACACGAAGACGATGCAGATGGTCAGCGTGGAGACGAGCGTTGGCGTGGCGATTTCGGAGGCGCCGATTAGCACGGCCTCGCGCAGAGGCTGTTCGCCCATGTGGCGATGAATGTTTTCGATGGTGACGGTTGCGTCGTCGACCAGGATGCCGATGGCGAGGGCCAGGCCTCCGAGGGTCATGGTGTTCATCGTTTCGCCCATCGCGCTGAGTACGATGATCGAGCTGAGAATCGAGAGCGGAATGGAGATGGCAATGATGAGAGTGCTGCGCCAACTGCCCAGGAACAACAGAATCATCAGCGCCGTTAGGCACGCTGCGATGGCTCCTTCTCGCAAGACACCCACGATGGCTGCTTTCACGAAGATGGACTGATCGAAGAGTTCCTTGATGTTGAGTCCCTTCGGGGCCGCAGCTCGCGATGTGGGAAGAACGTCGTTCTTGATCTGGTTGACGATGTCCAGCGTCGAGACCGAGCCTGTCTTCATGATGGCCAGCAGAACCGCAGGCTTGCCGTTGGCGCGGGCCGAATTCTGTTGCACAGCCCAGCCGTCCCGTACGTGCGCCACATCTCGCATATAGACAAGAGAGCCGTTGACGGTCTTGATGGGCACGTCATTCAACATCAATGCATCGACAGGACTGGAGTTGGTGCTGACGGTGTACTCCCGGTTGCCAACCTTTGCGGTGCCTGATGGAAGCGTCACATTTTGGGCATTGATCGCCGCGGTGATATCGATGGGCGTCAGACCTTTGGCGAGAAGGGCATTCTGATCCATGTCCACCATGATCTGCCGGGCTACGCCACCATAGGGTGCGGGCAAGAGAGTCCCCGGAACTGTGGATAACTGCTGTCGCACACGAAACAAGCCGTAATCGTAAAGTTCCGATTCCGAGAGCGTATCGCTGGAGAGTGCAAGCTGGATGATGGGTACGGTCGACGCGCTGAAACGCAGGATCCACGGCGGATTTACGCCGGGTGGCATACGGAAGCGAATGGAATTTACCGCAGCGTCTATCTGGGACATGGCGCTATCGATTCGTACCTGGGGCTGGAACGAAATCTTGATAACACTGGCGCCACTGGTCGTTTGCGAATCGATGGACTTTACGTCATTGACGACGGCCATGACGAACTCACTGAAGGTGGTGACGCGCTGCTCCATCTCCTTGGCGGGGAGCCCTGAGTACGACCAGATGACCGTGACAACAGGGATATCGATATTCGGAAAGATGTCGGTCGGCGTGGTCGCGATCGACGAAAAGCCCAGAACCAGAATAAGGATCGAAGCTACAATGAACGTGTAGGGTCGGTTTAGCGCAAGTCGAACAATCCACATCGTGATATCTCCATCTACACAGCACTTCGGAAGCGTGATGTGTATTTAGATGAGCATCGAAATAGTTGGATTCAGAATTGTGTTTGCCGCGTCTGATATACCTATGGGAAAAATGACGGACGACGAGGTAGCGCAGATAGGAAAGGCTCTTGGAGACCCCAATCGCCTGGCTATCTATACGCAGATCGCGGAGCACGATGAGTTGTTCTGCGGTGAGATGCATGCAAAACACGCCATCTCAGGAGCGACGCTGTCGCATCATCTTAAGGTGCTGACCGATCTGGGGCTGATAACCTCTCGCAAAGAGGGGCTCAATGTGTACTACCGCGTCGTGCCGGAGAAGTTTGGGAAGTACCTTAAATATCTGACCAATATTGGGTCGATGGTGAACCGGTAGCTCATTCGTGTACCGGAGTCGTTTTTTTGCTTGTCGTCTAAAAAATGTCATCTCGACCTAAGGCGCGTACTTTGCGCCGTAGTGGAGAGACCCCTGTATTTTGCCTGGAGCAGCATTGCGGCTATGGGCAAAATACAGGGGTCTCTCCACTACGCATGACATAAAGCCGTCATGCTTCGGTCGAGATGACAATTTTTGTGGGTATATGTAAAAACAAGCGTTTGATCCGGATCTCCGATCAGGGAGGCCACCACTACTTCGTAACAGTCTGCGAAAGGCTCATGACGTTGAGGCTGCTCAGACCGTGGACCCAGCGGGCGGGCTTGGCATCGGTCGTATTGACCAGTTGGATGAGGCCGCCGTCTCTGTCCGGCAGCCCGGATTTCATGACTGCGACGATGACCTTGCCGGTACTGAACGCTGGCTCAACCTCTGCGGCGGAGTACAGGACGTAATAGTGGTCTGTACCGGTGGCCACGACGCTGCTGTGGAGAATGAGCGGCTGGGTCTCCCGGGACGAGACGAGGCCAGCTTTGGCCAGCACATCCGAGACCAGGGGGCCGGTGTAGGTCTCGTCCTGGTTGGTGTGGGCGTTATGCACGTTGACGGTGACCTGGGGCAGGTTGATCAGGTCTTCCAGGGTGAGCGTCGTGACCCTGCCTTCAAAGGTGATGCTCACGGATTTTGAAGGGGGAACGGGAGCCTTGGCGTGCTCCATCGCCATGCCGTCCTGGGCCTTGCTGTCTTGCCCTGCGGGGGCCTGGGCGGCAAGGGAGAGTGGCGCGAGGGCGAAGAGGAGAGCGGCAACGGTCGAGGTCTTCATCTGCCCAGAGTACGCCGCCCGGGCAGGGACGTATAGATCTTCAAGGAAGAACACGTATACTTAAGTTCTATGTCGATCATCCGCAACGTCGCCGCCATTGCGAAGGGTATGAGCATCACGCTCCGAGAGGGTTTCCAGCCGACCGAGGTGGAGAACTATCCGGACGGCAAGGGACCGCTGCGCGGTGCGCAGCTGCAGGAGCGCTTCCGCGGCAAGCATCAGCTGCAGCGCGATGAGAATGGCCTGGAAAAGTGCGTGGCCTGCTTTCTGTGCGCGGCGGCCTGCCCGTCGAACTGCATCTACATTGAGGCCGCGGACAATACCGAAGAGACTCGTATCTCCTCGGCTGAGCGCTATGCGAAGGTCTACAACATCGATTACAACCGCTGCATCTTCTGCGGGTACTGTGTGGAGGCCTGCCCGACCGATGCGATTACGCACGGGCACGGCTTTGAGCTGGCGAGCCTGAACGCAACTACCATGGTCATGCGCAAGGAAGACCTACTGGTGGCTGTGTCCACAGGTCTTCCGAAGTCGGACAAAGAACACGCCGAAGTGCTGGCTTAGGAGCGGTTAACAGAGACATATCGTTAACGGCGAATGGGATTCACCAGCGGCGAGCCTTCGGGCTCGCCGCACTGCGATAGGCGCGTGAGCAAACCGCGACGATGAAAGGTATGAGATGGCTAATACTCTGAGCTATCCGGAAGCGATCACGAAGGTTTCCCAGCATCCCCTTGAAAAGATCCTCGAGAATCGAATCGCGATTATCGATGGGGCGATGGGCACGACGATCCGCACCTACGGCATGACGGAAGCTGACATCCGTGGGGAGCGGTTCAAGGACTCGACGAAGGACCTGCTGAACAATGGCGATCTCTTCTCCCTGACGCAGCCGCAGATGATCTGCGACATCCATCGCCGGTTTTTGGAGGCTGGGGCGGACATTATTGAGACGAACACCTTCGGCGCGACCAGCATCACCCAGAGCGAGTTTTTCGTGGAAGATCCGCGGGAGCATGGCGGGAGGAAAGACCCTGAGTTCTACCAGAAGATCATCGACGATTCGTTCCTCGATGGGTTGGCCTGGGAGATCAATGAGCAGTCGGCGCGGCAGTGCAGGGAATGGGCCGATCGTGTTGGGAACGAGACGGGGCGTCAACGTTTTGTGGCTGGGGCTATTGGACCGCTCACCGTATCTCTTTCAAACTCGCCGGATGCCGATGATTCAGGCTTCCGCGTGGTCACATTCGATCAGGTGAAGGCCGCCTACGCTCAGCAGGTGCGCGCTCTTATTGCTGGTGGTTCCGATTTGCTTCTGGTGGAGACCATCTTTGACTCTCTGAACGCCAAGGCGGCGCTGGTCGCCATTCGCGAGGTGTTCGATGAGGATGGTAAGGAGTTTCCGGTGATGATCTCGGCGGCAGTGGGGCGTGGCGGCGAGACGCTGATCTCCGCGCAGACCACAGAGGCTTTCTGGAACGCGGTGAAGCATGTGAAGCCGCTGTCGGTGGGGCTCAACTGCTCTTTGGGGCCCGATCTGATGTATCCGTTTCTGGAGGAGCTCTCGGAGAAGGCGAACGTGGCGATCTCGTGCTACCCGAATGCCGGTTTGCCGAATCCTCTTTCGGAGACGGGGTTCGATCTGGGGCCGCCGGATATGGCCCGTTATCTAAGCGACTTTGCACGGGGAGGGCTCATCAATATTGCCGGAGGCTGCTGCGGCAACACGCCTGAGCACATTGCGGCGATCGCCAAGGCGCTTGAAGGTAAGGCTCCGCGAAAGTGGGTAGCATGAGCGGGACCACCCTAAAAGAAACAAAGCCGCTCCGACTTTCGGGATCGCAGCCATTTACGCAACAGCGCGGCGTCTACATCATGATCGGCGAGCGGACCAATGTGGCCGGTTCGCCGAAGTTCGCGAAGCTGGTTAAGGAAGGCAAGTTTGAAGAAGCGGTGAGCGTGGCTCGGCAGCAGGTCGAGAATGGGGCCAACGTTATCGACATCTGCATGGACGAAGGCATGATCGATGGCGTCGCCGCCATGACACGCTACCTGCAACTGCTGGCAAGCGAGCCTGAGGTTGCCAAGGTGCCGTTCATGGTGGACTCCTCGAAGTGGGAGGTCATAGAGGCTGGGCTGAAGTGCCTGCAGGGCAAGGGCATTGTGAACTCGATCTCGCTGAAGGAAGGCGAGGAGAAGTTCCGCCAGAACGCTGCGAAGGTGCTGAAGTACGGCGCGGCGGTAGTGGTGATGGCCTTCGACGAGCAGGGCCAGGCTGCAACCTTCGAGGAGAAGATCCGCATCTGCGAGCGGGCTTACAAGATTCTTGTAGCCGAGGTCGGTTTTCCGGCCGAAGACATCATCTTCGATCCGAACATCCTGACGGTTGCTACAGGGATGGACGAACACAACAACTACGCGGTTGACTTCATCAACGCTACGCGCTGGATCAAGGCGAACCTGCCGCATGCGAAGGTTAGCGGTGGCGTCTCGAATATCTCGTTCAGCTTTCGCGGTAACAATAAGGTTCGCGAAGCCATGCACTCGGCGTTTCTGTACCATGCCATCGCAGCGGGCATGGACATGGGCATCGTGAATGCCGGGATGCTTGAGGTGTATGAGGAGATCGAGCCCGAGCTGAAGGTGCTGGTTGAGGATGTGCTGCTCAACCGCCGTCCTGACGCGACAGAACGCCTGGTGGAGCACGGCGAAAAGCTGAAGGACGTTGGCAAGGTCGTCAATGAAAAGAGGGCCGAAGAGTGGCGCCATGGCACGGTGGAGGAGCGTCTTTCGCATGCGTTGGTCAAGGGCATTGATGCGTACATCGAGATCGATGCCGAGGAAGCCCGCGTCAAGCTGGGTCGCCCGCTGCTCGTGATCGAAGGCCCGCTCATGGACGGCATGAGCGTGGTGGGCGATCTGTTTGGATCCGGCAAGATGTTCCTGCCGCAGGTCGTGAAGTCCGCCCGTGTGATGAAGAAGGCTGTGGCGCACCTTACGCCGTTCATGGAGGCTGAGAAGGCCGCCATGGTTGCGGCTGGAGAAGTGGTCAAGGCGCAGGGAAAGATCCTGCTCGCGACGGTCAAGGGCGATGTGCATGACATTGGCAAGAACATCGTCGGCGTCGTTCTGGCCTGCAATAACTACGATGTCATCGACCTTGGAGTGATGGTCTCGTGCGAGAAGATTCTGGAGCGCGCCAAGGCGGAGAAGGCGGACATGATCGGCCTGAGCGGGTTGATTACGCCGTCGTTGGACGAGATGGTGCATGTGGCTCGCGAGATGGAGCGCCAGGGCTTCAAGGTGCCGCTGCTTATCGGCGGCGCAACCACGAGCCGGGCGCATACGGCGGTTAAGATTGCGCCGCACTACAGCGAGCCAGTGGTTCATGTGCTGGACGCCAGCCGGGCAGTGCCGGTGACGTCGAGCCTTTTGAGTGACGATGGCAAAGCGGACTTTGTGGCGCAGCATCGTGCCGATTACGAGGCGCTCCGCAAGGCACACTCTGCGCCGCGCCTGAAGGTTGTTCCGCTTGAGACGGCTCGCGCGCGGCGAACTCCGATCGAGTGGCGTGCGGAGGACTTGCCCACACCAGCGTTTACTGGGGTGCGCGTGCTGGATAACTTTCCTCTGGCGACGTTACGCGAGTTTATCGACTGGTCGCCGTTCTTTCATGCCTGGGGTCTGAAGGGTATCTATCCCCGCATCCTTGAGCACGAGGGGCACGGTGCGCAGGCGCGCCAGGTCTTCAAGGAAGGCAATGCTCTTCTGGATCGCATCATCGAGAAGAACCTGATCACGGCTCGCGGCGTTTACGGCTTCTTTCCCGCCAGCTCTGTGGGCGACGATGTCGAACTGTACACCGACGAAACCCGCGGAAAGGTGCTGGAGCGATTCCACTTCCTCCGTCAGCAAACTAACAGAGAAGGCGTGGAACCCTGTCGGTCGCTGGCTGATTTTATTGCGCCGAAGGAGACAGGGCTGCCCGATCACATAGGTGCTTTCGCCGTAACCAGCGGGATAGGGCTGAAGGAGTTGTGCGACCAGTTCAGGGCGGAGAATGACGACTACAACGCGATCATGGCGGAGGCGCTTGCCGATCGCCTGGTTGAAGCTTTTGCCGAATGCCTGCACAAACGGGTGCGGGATGAGTGGGGCTACGGTCTTGCGGAAGACCTGAAGCCTGTAGATTTTATCCACGAGAAGTATCGGGGGATCAGGCCGGCTCCAGGATACCCGGCATCCCCGGATCACACGGAGAAGGGCCCAATCTGGCGGTTGCTCGATGTCGAGGCGAATACCGGGATGCTGATTACGGAGTCGTTTGCGATGTGGCCTGGTTCGAGTGTGAGTGGGATTTACTTTGCGCATCCGGAATCGCGCTATTTCAGCCTGGGCAAGATCGATCACGATCAGGTCGCGGACTATCACGAACGCAAGGGAATGAGCGTGGTGGAGGTTGAGCGTTGGCTTGGGCCGAACCTGAACTACGATCCTGCGGAGTAGAGAGGAGAGCGTCGCCCTGGGCTGGTATATCTCGGACCGTTGGCCCGAAAGGCCTGGAAACCATCTCTTTGCATGACAGCACTAGCCCGTTTTTCAGATCTAAGAGGTTTGTCTGGCATCTAATTGAATGAATCAACTATTTATCTATTGCCATAAACTCTTCTCAAAATCTAGAATTGTGGCGTCTAAATCCTTCATAGAGCATGGTCTTGCTCCGCGATCTGCTCAATTTCACCGCATTGTTTCACGTGGAACAATGTCCAAATCACGTTAAGTGCATGTGCTCTCCCTGCCGCTACTATGTGGTCCTGCGATGGCGCTTTTATGTCATTCGCACCCGATCGAAGGCCCTGCGCAACTATTTCAGGCATTGCCACTCTTCTGAACGTCTTGATCCTTAAGCGAACTGACGACTCACTACTCTAGGAGGTTAGGCGGCGGGCGGCGTGGAGCATGGTCCAGCATCCTGCGATAACCAGGAAGATGGCGAGCCCGCCCCAGAGGAGCAGGGAGGTGCCGCCAGCAGGGTGCATGCTGACAACCCACGCACACAGGATCATGGAGCAAAGCAGGCCGACAGCCTGCATGATGCGGAGCGGGCGGGTGGCACGCTCCAGGGCAAGGCGGCGATTCCGTCGTTCGGCGCGGAGCCAGACAGCAGAGGCGACTGAACTCGGCTCGGTCTGAAGTTCGCGGGAGTAGCTTTGAAGCGCGTTACGTAACTGTTCGTCGGGTTGTTTCATAGGTTTTTCCCAGGGTTGAGCAGCAGAGCCGCCTTGTTGCGGGCACGATAGAGGAGCATGCGCACGCTCAGGCGGGCAAGGCCAGTGGCGGCGGCGATCTCGACGTGCGACATACCTTCCACATAAGCCAGCCATAGAAGTTCGCGTTCGCGCGGTTTCAGGGTTTGGAGCATGGCGCGAACGTCGAGAGAGGTATCGTGATCCACCGCGTGGCTGGATTCGACTGGCTCAGTGTACGGCTTGTCGACGCCCGATCGCCAGCGATCCCGCAGGAGGTTGGTGGCGATGCGAAAGAGGTAGCGACGCATATCGTCTGCCGCCATCTCCGCGCGCGGTTTGGACAGTAGACGGAAGAAGGTCTCCTGCAGAAGATCGTCGGCGAGATCACGACGGCCTGTAACGGCGATCAGATACCCCAGGATGGGGCCTGAGTTGGCGTCGTACAGGCGTGTGAACTCATGTTCGTCCATCGGGTTGGCTTCTTCGCGGGGGCTTGAACCGTTGACAGGGATTTCGAGGGCGCGGGTAAAGGGGCCGCAGCCTTCCTCACCCACGCCGGTCATGGTCCATGAGTCCGAGCAACCGGGAGAGCCAGAGGCTAGCCGCTGACGCGATGAAGAAACCAATACCAAGACCCACTGCTCCTGCGCCAAACACGAGAAGTTCAGGACCATTCGTGACTCTGACGTGATGAAGGTAGAGCATCGCGAACCCGAAGGAGGCGAGGACGATGCCAGCCTGAATTCCATAGAGGATACGTGTGTGGGGTGTGAAAGGTTCTGGTCTTTCCAGGGTGAGCGACTCGAGAAACTTCTGCCCAGAGTCGTTGGCGGCAAGCGCCAGCATTGATTCGACGGAATCGATGCGGGTGAAGACCTTTTCCTGGAGGGCAGCCTGGGACTTGCTGATGAGGTAGCGCCGGAGCGTGGAGAAGATAACCCACGTGATCCAGCAGAAGGTAAAGCCAACGACGAAGGAATCGTACACTGTGAAGCTCCTTTGAGAGTGAGGTGTTCCTCATTCACTCTCTAGAACGGAGCTGGCGGGTAGATGGTTAACAGGGGTCGCGGAGCTAGTATCAAGGCGTACTTATGAACCAGCGCCAAAGCCGTATTCCTTTGGCCTTTTCGGTATTACAGACACCCGCGAAATACAGGGGTTTCTCCGCTCCCGTTGGTCGGTCGAAATGACAGGTCTTGGGGTAGGTTTGTGCGCACGTCTGCTCTATTGCTTGGTGAGATCGGCCAATTCCGTGCTTGTTGCACGGAGGTAGTCGGCAGGCGTCAAGATGAGCTGCAGGCCGCGTTGGCCGGCGGAGATCGAGATGATGTCGAAGAGTTCTATGGTTTCGTCGGCAAAGGAGCGGAAGGGCTTCTTTGCGGCGAGTACGGTTACGCCGCCGCGGATGTAGCCGGTAAGCGGTTCGACTTCCTTGAGCGCGGCGAGTTCGGCGTTGCGGGCTCCGGCTGTAGCAGCTAGCTTTTTGAGATCGAGTTCGCTGTCGCCGGGGATGACCGCGAAGACGTGCTCTTTGTCGCTGGTGTGGGTGAGCAGTGTCTTGAAGACCTGCTCGGGCGGCAGGCCGATCTTGTGCGCGACGGAGATGGCGGTGAGGTCGTTGGGATCGACTTCGTAGGCGCGTAGCTCGTACGTGATGCCGAGAGAGTCGAGGAGGCGGGCTGCGTTGGTCTTGGGCGGCTTCGGGGGCATGGTAAAGGGCGATTGGCTACGAGTTGCCAGCGGCGAGTTGGATCTCTTCGCGATCGACGATGCGGCCTTCGCGAAGTGTCAGGACGAGGCTGGCCAGAGGTCTTGCCAGCTCCGGCTGATGCGTGGTGAGCAGCAGTGTGCGGCGGGTACCCTCGGCGGATGGCGTAGCTAGATACTTTTGCAGCCGTTCTACCATGCTGTTCGCCGAGCCTCTATCGAGATTGGAGAAGGGTTCATCGAGCAGGAGCAGATCGGGTTCGGTGAGAAGCACACGAGCCAGAGAGGCGCGCTGACGCATGCCCTGTGAGTAGTCGCCAACACGTCGCGGCAGAGCGGGGTCGAGGCCGACGTCGCGCAGTGCCTGTTCGGGTGAGAGGGCCTGTAGGGCAGTATCGGCGTGCAGGCTGGCGAAGTAGCGCAGATTTTCGAGTGCCGTGAGCTCGTCGTACAGCATGGTCGCGTGGCTCATGGTGGCGACGCGGTGGCGCTGATCGAGTGGCTTGCCGCCAAAGACGGAGATGGTGCCGTAGGTCGGTGTGGCGAGTCCGGCGACGATCTTCAGCAGCGTGGATTTTCCTGCGCCGTTCTCCCCGAGCAGGACGACGCTCGCGCCTGCCGGGAGGCTTAGCGAGACTTCGCGGAGAGCGGCGAAGTTGCCATAGAGGCGCGAGACGCGGTCGAGGACGATGGCGGGTTCAGAGGGTAAAGTGGCAGAGATCACGATGCTATTTGAGAGTATAGAGCGGCCGCTCGTGCAGAACATGTTGGCTCAGCACAGGCAGTCTTCGACTGCGCGTCTCGCAAAGTGCGCGAGACGCGCCGCTCAGGATGACAAATTTACGGTAATTGAAATACAAATCCCACGGGTACAGCTACGGTGGGATTGCTCTAGCTCTGTGGCTTTGCTGCTGGGGTAAGAGCCGCGGTATTGCCTGTAGGTGTGGCCCCAGGCTTGGCCGCGGGCGCATATTTGCTGGCGCACTTGGCCTGGAGCTGCGTTGCGTGGAAGACGCCGTCGCGGCCATAGGTGCCGATGGCGAGAGCCTGGGCGTCGTCCTTGAAGCTGTCTGGCGGTGGCTCCGCGCCCTGGTAGTTCACATGCAGCGTCTTGCCCTGTTCCACCAGCGTGAACGTGGCGTTGGTGCCTACGTGCATGATGCTGCCAGGTTGGACATTGCCGGCCACACGCAGATGGCGCGTGTAGGCTTTGTTACCCAGCTGCTGAAGCTCGCTGATGGTGACGTAGTACTGCTTGGTGTCGCCGGAGGCGGAGAGGGCGAGCCAGGCTATGGTCGCCAGGATGATGACGCCCGTGATGATGAACTTTGCCGGAGATTGTTGGCTCTGAGTCTTCACAATGGATTTAGTTTATCGCGTGGGCGCATGTTTGCGGTGGCAAGGTCTTTTGTTGGGACAGGCTTTAGGTGTCGAAGGTGACGGGCAGGGTGCGTCGCTCGTGGCTGCTCTGGCGAGCCAGTTCCAGCAGCCGGATGACGCGATAGCCGTCCTCGGAGGAGATGGCCAGGGGTGCATCGCCGCGGATGGCGTCGCGGACGTTGGCGTAGAACAGCCGGTAATCGCCGGTAACGCTGGGGTAGGGAGCGCGGTCGAGCTGGATGGGTTCGCTCAGGTCTTTTGCCGCAGCGAGCGTGCCCCAGGCGGATTCGGGCTCGGGGAGCCAAGGCTCCGGAGAGCCGAGCTGCGGGGGGCGGGCGCCGCCGATCAGGGCAGCCTCCTGCGGGTCGAGGCCCTGCTTGGTGTAGCTGCCGAGCGTTCCGTGGACGCGGAAGCGAGGGGGAGGGGCGGCTGCGAGCATGGTGGCGTGGCACTCGTAACGCAGGCTGCGAGGAGCGCCATTTTCGGATGTGGTGTCGTATTCGTAGACGATGTCGAAGGCGTCGTCGATGTCGGTTTTGTCGCGGTCGGTGCGGACGCTGGCCGTAACGCGCGCTGGTGGTCCGAAGAGCGCGAGTGCCTGGTCGGTGAGGTGGGGTCCGAGGTCGAAGAGCAGGCCGTTGGGGTCGCCTCCGGTCTCCTTCCACGTGTTTGGACGCTGCAGGGGACGGAAGCGGTCGAAGTGGGCGATGACCTGGGTGATACGTCCTAGAGTGCCTTCGCGGTGCAGCTTGCTTACGGTGAGGAAGTCGGTATCGTAGCGGCGATTGTGGAATGGCGCGAGGATGCGGTTGTAATGCTTGGAAAGGCCAATCAACGCACGGGCCCCCGTTGCGCTGACTGTGAGCGGTTTGTCTACGACGACGTGTTTGCCGGATTGCAATGCCTGGGCCGCGAGGTCGAAGTGGGTCTCATTGGGTGTGCCAACGACGATGAGGTCGATGGTGGGATCGGAGAAGGCCTCTTCCGGAGAGCGGAGGATGCGGGCATCGGGATAGGCCTCGTGGGCTGTGTCTTTGCTGCGCTGGACGATGGCGGTGAGTTCCAGCCCCGGAACTGCGGCGACGAAGGGGCAGTGGAAGACTCTACCGGCGAGGCCGAAGCCGATGACAGCGGTACGGATAGGGGGAACGCTCATACGGGCTATCGTACGAAGAGGAGAGAGGAAACAGCAAACAGGGGTTTAAACAGGGGACAGATAGTTCTTACGCAAGAACCACAAGGAGTTCGTCTAGCCGCTACCGCGGAGACCGTTCTAGCCGGAGACGCTGGGGCACGAGAGTTCGGGGTGGAAATGGTTCCAAAGACAATGGCAACGTATGCGGTTTCGGGGTTCTTCGACTGCGCGCCGCTAAATATTGCATCGCTCCATAGATTCGCCGGGCGCTGCGCTCAGAATGACGCTCTCGTGGAGGGGCAATAGTAGGAAATATGGGGCTTGTGCCCCAGGCTTGGGATATATCGCCCTTCGGGGCTGGATATCGTGCTGCTCCCGTGGGTAAGTTCTATCTGATCTCTGTTTGCTGTTTCCTGCTTTTTGGATTTCCGCAGGAAGTTTTTGCATACATCGCCTAGGAAGGTGCATCTAGTACAGAGAATAGTGTTTACGTCTGGCGATGGAAGATTCAGGCCCGGGGCACTGTAAACGATTTAGCATGAGAGATATGGTCAAAGTGAATAAGCGTGCGTATCCCGCCGCGCTCGTGTTTCTGCTGGCGGCGGTTGGCGTGCCGGCGGTGGCGCAGACGCAGAGTAGCGGCAGCAGCAGCACTGACGACTCGTCAGCCATTCAGTCGGTGAATACGGTGCAGCAGCAGCTTTCCAAGCCGGGACCGAGTGCTACGCCCTCGAACAGCGTAGATTCTTCGTTCTATGGCAGCATCGTCCGCGATAAGGCTACGGATGGCGTGCTGCAACTGACACTCGACGACGCGATGCAGCGCGGGTTGCGCAATAATCTCGGGCTGGTGTTGCAGACCTCGAATGAGAAGTCTGCCGGCGGACAGCGGTTACAGCAGCTTCAGGAGCTTCTTCCGACGGTAAGAGGATCAGCTTCGATCGAAGTCGAGCAGGTCAATCTGGCGACGTATGGGTTGAAGTTTCCGGGCTTGAATCCGGTCATCGGGCCCTTTCAGGTAGTGGATTTTCGGGCTTACCTGACGCAGAAGCTTGTGGACCTTCAGTCGCTGGAGAATTACATCTCTTCCAAGCACAACTTTGAGGCAGCCAAACTCACCGCGCAGGACGCTCGCGATCTCGTGGTTTTGACAGTCGGCAACGCCTATCTGCTGTGCATCGCAGATGCCGCTCGTATCGAGGCGGTAAAGGCTGATATGGCGACCTCCAAGGTGTCACTGGACCAGGCGGTCGCGGCGCATGATGCGGGCACAAGCCCCAGGCTGGATGTGCTCAGAGCTCAGGTGGACTATCAGAACGAGCAGCAGAACCTGATTGCAACGACGAACCAGCTGGCGAAGGACAAGCTGGCCCTGGCGCGGGCGATTGGTCTGCCTCTGGAGCAGAAGTACGAACTGTCCGATGCGGAGCCGTTTGCGGCGCTCGATACCCCGGATCCTGAGGCTGCGTTTCAGCAGGCATTGAAGCAGCGCAAAGATCTCGCGGCGATGGCTGAGCAGTTGAAGGCTGCGGAGGCGGGAAAAAAGGCGGCGTTTGACGGACAACTGCCAACGGCGAGCTTTAGCGGCGACTACGGCGACATTGGAACGACGCCGGGCCACTCGCACGGGACCTATACGGCAACCGGTCAGATATCGGCTCCAATTCTGCAGATCGCCAAGACACGCGGCGATGAAGAGGTTGCCGGGGCGCAGTACGACCAGACCAAGGCGAAGCTCTCCGATCAGGTGCAGCAGGTGAATGCGGATGTTCGGGATGCGATTCTCGACATTCAGTCCTCCGCCAAGCTGGTCGACGCGGCCAAGAGCAATGTGGACCTGGCCCACGAGGCGTTGATTGAAGCGCAGGAACGATTCAAGACCGGTGTTGAAGACAGTTTGCCGGTGTCGCAGGCGTTGTCTACGGACGAGCAGGCGAATGACCAATACATTAGCGCGCTGTACCAGCACAACGTGGCGAAGCTTTCGCTCGCACGGGCGCTGGGTGCGGCGTCGACGAACTACAAAGACTATCTGGGAGGGAAGTAGGCGTGGCCGATCAGAACGAAACAAATAAACAGGACCAGTCAACAGAACAGGTTCCTGAGAAGAAATCGAACCGCAGGGGAATCGTCATTGTCGTGGTCATCATTCTGGTGATCGCTGCAGGTTTCTATTACTGGCGCTCGACCTTTACCGAGGATACGGACGACGCGCAGGTTGATGGCGATCTGTACCAGGTAAGCGCGCGTGTTGCCGGCCAAGTGGTGCATGTTGATGTGACGGATAACCAGTTGGTAAAAGCCGGTGATCCGATCGCCGAAGTAGATCCCAAGGACTTCGAGGTTGCCTTGGCGCAGGCTCAGGCAAACCTTGCCAGCGCGCAGGCCGACCTTGAACAGGCCAGAGTGAACCTGCCCATTACCAACGTGAATGTGCGTACGAGCGTGTTTACGTCGGGTTCCACTGTCCTTGGCAGTCAGGCATCGCTGTCGCAAGCGCAGGCCAATGTGTCGGCGGCGCAGGCTCGCGTGGACCAGGCCCAGGCGAACGCCATAAAGGCACAGTTGGACGTAGATCGTTATACGCCGCTGGTGGCCAAGGACGTTATCTCCAAGCAGCAGTTTGACGCAGCCGTGCAGCAGGCTTCGGCGACGAAAGCCGCGCTGGCCGAGGCGGAGCGTTCCGTAAAGGCCCAGCAGGACCAGGTGAACTTCGCGCAGCAGCAGGTGTCGCAGTCTCGTTCGCAGGCACAGCAGAACGTTCAGAATGCTTCCGGCCAGGTGAAGGCGCAGGAGGCTCGCGTTGCTGCGGCGGTGGCGAATGTAGCGCAGCAGCAGGCTAAAGTCGACCAGGCACAGCTCAATCTCAACTACACGAAGATTGTTGCGCCGATCGCGGGCATCGTCAGCAAGAAGAATGTGGACGTTGGTGAGAATCTCAGCGTTGGACAGGACCTTCTGACGGTTGTTCCGCTGGATAACCTGTGGGTGACGGCGAACTTCAAGGAAACCCAGCTGAAGCAGATGAAGAAGGGACAAGAGGTCGACCTGAAGGTGGATGCTCTTGGCGGACGGAAGTTCAAGGGTGAACTGGAGCAGATCGGCGGAGCCACGGGTTCGCGGTTGAGCCTGTTCCCACCGGAGAACGCGACCGGCAACTACGTGAAGGTGGTACAGCGTATCCCGGTGCGCATCAACTTTACGAACCTTGCGGAAGACAATAAGGACCATGCGCTACGGCCGGGAATGTCGGTAACGCCGGATGTCGCAGTAAAGCAATAAAAAAAATGTGCTAACCAATGCAAGACCTAGTCGTCCAATAAAACAGACGAGAAGAGACAGTGGCCCGGAGCAATCCGGGCCGTTTTTTTTCTTAATGCGACTCGCAGGATTTGCGAACATCTACATAGCATCAGAACATTAGGATCAAGTACGCTCGAGAGGAGGCGCTTATGAGTTCGATGATGTTTTTGCTGCTGCGCCATACCTACTCGGTGTTATTTGGTTGGGTGCTCATTGAGCAGGCCGGGCTGCCGATCCCCAGCATCCCCTTGATGCTGGCTGCGGGAACGATGAGCGCGGCCCATAAGCTGCATGTTGCCTATGCGTTACCGCTTGTGATGCTGGCGTGTCTGATATCGGACTCGATGTGGTATTTCCTCGGGAAGCGCTATGGCAGCAAGGTCCTGGACCTGCTCTGCCGGTTTTCTCTGGAGGCTGCGAGCTGCGTGAGCAGAACCCAGGGAACCGTGACCAAGCGCGGCGCCTTTACGCTGCTGTTTGCGAAGTTCGTTCCCGGCCTGAGTACGATGGCTGCGCCGATCGTGGGCCAGGCGAAGATTCCGTACCCGACGTTCGTTCTCTATGACATGGCGGGGACGCTGATATGGGCGAGCGCATGGCTCTTTGCCGGGCGTTTCTTTGGTGATCTGGCCAAACGCAGCACCGACTTCTTCGCCGCCTTGGGGCATTTTGCCGGCTTGCTGGTCGTTCTGATGGTGATCGCCGTGGTGGTGTACCGCGTGGTGAAGCGCCGCCAGTTTGTGTCGGAGCTGCGCGGACTACGCCTGGAGCCAACACAACTGCTGGCCATGATCGACGACGCCAAGCGGGAGGGCAAGGATCCCCCGTTTATTGTGGATCTGCGCCATCCTTTGGATCTTCTGCCCGATCCTCGCGTGCTTCCCGGAGCTCTCCGGATTGGGCCCGATCAGTTGAAGGAGCGTAGCACCATGATTCCGCGTGACCGCGACATTGTGCTGTATTGCACGTGTCCGAGCGAGGAGACTAGCGCCAAGGTGGCGATGGAGCTTCGCCGTATGGGAGTGCGGCGCGTGCGACCGTTGCGCGGCGGGTTGCAGGGATGGAAGGACGCCGGCTTTCCCCTGGAGCTTATTGAATTGGTCTAAATGCGGGGGGTGTCCGTTCTCCGTTGTCAGCTCTCAGTGTTGTTTTACTGACAACTGAGAACGGAGAACGGATAACTCCCGCTATCACTTTATGGGGTTGTTTAACCACTGATTTTGAAAGAGATGCTGAACGTGGTTTCGACTTCGGTGGGTTGATCGTTCAGTAGATACGGCCGATAGTGTGCTGAGCGGACGGCAGCGAGCGCGGCTCCTTGAAGCAGGGCAGGGCCGCTGACGACGTGGGCGCTTTCGATCGTGCCGGTCTTAGAGATGACCGCCTGCACGATGACGATGCCTTCGGTATGCGTCGCTTTGGCAATCTGTGGGTACTCAGGGCGGATTGGCGCGAGCAGCATGCCGCTGGAGATGCCTCTGGATATGTTCAGCGGTTCTTTGGAGCCGGTGCCTGCAATCACTACATGCGGGGATGGGCTGCCGCCTGATGACAGTCCAAACGGCATGTTTGAGTTGCCAATGCCAAGGTTCAACGGATTGGGATTGGTTGGTGGAGCATCGCCGTCATTGTTGGCCGCAATAAAGGTGCGGGTCATCTGCGATGGCGCATTGGCAGCTGCTGTAGCAGGCGTTGACATGGATGACGCGCTCGTGGCGTCGACATGGACACGTCGTGGTGGCGGCGGTGTTGGCTGGGGCGGGTGTGGCGGAGGCGCAAAGAGGGTCATTGTCGGCGCGTGTAGCTTGATGACCTCAGGATGAAGCAAGGGAACAGCGACGATTGTGGCGGCGATAACGGCTTGAATCGCGACTGAGATGACTGTGGGCCAGCGGTTGCGAGTTTGGAGCACAGCGGTGGATTCGATGAGCGATTCCTCAAACATGGCAGCACCTCGAAGGGTTCGATGTGCGCATCCATGCGAGGAATGCGGTTGTTGGCTTAGACACCAGCGCTCAGTTCAATGTTCCCGGGACAGGAAACAGCAAACAAGAAACAAAGAAGAGAGAACAGAGATCAGGGGTGAGAGACAGAAGGTTGGCGACCATACCGTTTTCTGTTTTCTGTTTCCTGTTTGCTACTTCCTGTTTGCTACTTCCTGTTTCCTATTCGATGATGAACAGATGGCATCTCTACAAACGGTTTCCCAGGCAGAGACGACGGTGGTGAAGCCGGTGCGTGTGCTGTCGGTAGACGTTCTACGCGGCATCACCATTGCCCTGATGATTCTGGTGAACGATCCTGGGGACTGGGGGCACGTATTTGCGCAACTGGACCACGCGACGTGGAATGGCTGGACGCTGACCGATACCGTGTTCCCGACGTTCCTGTTTCTGATGGGTGCGTCGATTCTGTTTTCGATGGAAGCGCGTGCGTCGCGAGGGGACTGCAAAAAGACGCTTGCCGGACACATCTTTTTTCGGGCGGTGAAGATCTTTGCTCTGTACTGGCTGATGGTGTTCTTCCCGAAGATGCACTGGTCGGTCCGGTTGTTTGGTGTACTGCCACGGATTGCGTTGTGCTATCTGCTGGTGGGGCTGTTGTTCCTGTTCACACGGCGCGTACGCTTGCTGGTTGTGATTACCGCGGTGCTCCTTGTGGGCTATTGGGTGCTGCTGTGGTGGGTTCCCGTGCCGGGGCTTGGCATGCCGGGGCGGGATATTCCGTTTATGGACCAGAATGCAAACCTGGCTTCGTGGATCGACCGTGGATTCAGCGCGTGGACGCTTCGGTGGCTGCATACGGGAACGCTGTATCGAGGGACGCGCGATCCTGAAGGGCTGCTGAGTACGCTGCCTTCGGTGGCGACGACGCTGCTGGGGTCGTTGACCGGGATGTGGATGCTCCGCAGCCAGCGGGTTGCCGGTGGGATGCGTCGGATGCGCCTTGGGCTGGTGGTTGCGGGCATCGGTGGAGTCGCCGCTGGTGAGCTATGGTCGCTATGGTTTCCGATCAACAAAAACCTATGGACCTCCAGCTATGTGTTGCTCATGGCGGGATTGGCGGCGTTTCTGCTGGCTCTTTGCTCCTGGTGGATCGATGGCCGGCCTCAGCCGTGGCCTCGCTGGTTGCAGGTCTCAAGCTGGCCGTGGCTGGTGTTTGGATCGAATGCCATTCTGGCGTACACGGTGTCGATTGTGCTGGTAAAGGCAGGGGCTTTTATCAAAATCGCCGACTCGAATGGCGACAGGCATAGCCTTTTGGCGTTGACCTATAAGAACGTCTTTGCCCGGCATGGCTCGACGGACTGGACGTCGCTGGCGTTCGCTGTATGCTTCGTGATGGTTTGCTTTTTGCCGAACTGGCTGTTGTGGCGGAAGAAGATTTTTCTGAAGCTGTAGCGTCAACGGTGAGTATGAAATGGGAGTCTGTTTTGTGGGTTCATGGACGGCGGGACTGAAGTCGTGCCCCTTCAAAACAACGGGAAGATTGTAGAGGAGCTAATTTTGGGATACGAGAGTTTGCGGGATTGGTTGAAGGCGCTGGATCGGGCGGGCGAGCTGACGCACGTGAAGGCTGAGGTATCGCCGATTCTGGAGATGGCCGAGATTGCCGATCGTGCCGCCAAGAGCGGCAAGGGCACTGCCAAGGCCGGTGGCCCGGCGCTGTTGTTTGAGAATGTAAAGGGCTACAAAGGCGCACAGGTGCTGATGAATCAATTCGGCAGCGAGCGGCGAATGAAGATGGCGCTTGAAGTCGAGGGTCTGGACGATATTGCCAAGCGCATCGAGACGCTGCTGCATCCGGTGGCGCCGGCAGGCTTCATGGACAAGCTGAAGATGCTGCCGATGCTGGCCGAGGTGGGTGGATTTTTCCCGAAGCGTGTGGAAGCGAAGAATGCGCCGTGCAAGGAAGTGATTCTGCGCGGAGAAGACGTCGATGTGCTGAAGTTCCCGGTGCTGCAGACCTGGCCGCAGGATGGAGGAAGGTTCATCACGCTGCCCTGTGTGGTTACGCGCGACCCGAAGTCAGGCAAGCGCAATGTCGGAATGTACCGCATGCAGGTTTATGACGGGCAGACGACGGGCATGCATTGGCAACGGCAGAAGGTCGCAGCCGAACACTTTCGCGAGCGCATGCGTGAGGCGACTCAGGACGCTGCAGGTGCGGTGGATGTGATGGCGTTGACTGCGGGGGGAACGACCGCCGCTGTCGATACCAGCAGTGTTCCGCAGACGGTGCTGACGAAGATTCGCGGTGAGCGTATGGAGGTTGCCGTGGCCATCGGCACCGATCCGGCAACGACGTTTTCGGCCATTGTGCCCGCGCCGCCCGAGGTTGAGGAGTACCTGATCGCGGGCTTTCTGCGGCAGAAGGCCGTGGAGATTGTGAAGTGCGAGACTGTCGATCTCGAGGTTCCGGCGACCGCGGAGATCGTGCTCGAGGGCTACGTTGAGCTGGGCGAGCTGCGCACCGAGGGGCCTTTCGGCGACCATACGGGCTTCTACACCATGCAGGATGAATATCCGGTCTTCCACATCACCTGTATTACGCACCGCAGGAACCCGATCTATGCGGCGACGGTGGTGGGCAAGCCTCCGATGGAGGACGCCTGGATGGGCAAGGCCGTCGAGCGTATCTTTCTGCCGCTGATGAAGCTGACGCTGCCGGAGATCGTCGATGTGAATCTGCCGGCTGAGGGGGTGTTCCACAATTTGATGATCGTGAGCATCCGCAAGAGCTACGCGGGCCAGGCGCGCAAGGTGATGAACGGCATCTGGGCGATGGGGCAGGCGATGTTTACCAAATGCGTGATCGTCGTCGATGAAGACTGCGATGTGCAGGATGTGGCTGAGGTCACGCTGCGGGTGACGAATAACATCGACCCTGAGCGCGATATTCAGTTCACGCTGGGGCCGGTGGACTCACTGGATCATGCGTCGCGGCTGCCGAACTTTGGCAGCAAGATGGGGATCGACGCGACACGGAAGTGGGCGGCGGAGGGCTTCACACGGTCATGGCCGCAGATGCTGACGATGCCAGATGAGGTGAAGGAGAGGGTAGACAGTATCTGCAAGGGACTTGGAATTTAGCGGGAATTCAACAGCAGGGGAATTCAATGGGCGGGGATTGAATGAGAGTTCGTGTGTGGGGAGTCGTGTTTGGCTGGTTGGTCCTTGCAGGGAGCCTATCCGCTCAACAGACGGACGCGTTCAGCAGGAAGAACACGTGGACGATGTTCGCGGAGTACTCGAATACGTCGAGCCATATTCTTATGGGGGTGTCACGGCAACGCAAGATTGCCGATCTGGGTGGTGGCTATACACGGAGAGTCGTGCGCTTCTGGGGATCGGATCTTGGCTATCTTGCTGAGGTTCGACCGGTGCTGTTCGAGAGCGATCCGGTAGAGATCACCAACTACACGATCACCAACCCTGGTTCGAATGGACCTGTGAGTTTCTCAGGATCTTCTTCTGCGACGTTTGTTGGCCTGTGTGTCCCTTCGTCGGGGACAATTACCATTCCACCGAGTAACGGTTTTCCAGGCGATACGGAAACCTACAAAAATACGTGTGGTCGCCAGTGGACGTTTGGCCAGGCGTTTTCGCCGCTGGGGTTCAAGTATTCGATGAGGACCCGGCATCCGGTGCAGCCTTTTATCGTTGGGACGCTGGGATATATGTACTCAAGTCGGCCGATCCCGGTCAGCGATGCAGAGGCCTTCAACTTTATATTCAACTTTGGCGCAGGGGTTGAGGTTTTCCGCTCGAAGAGGCGGTCGGTCTCGCTGGAGTGCCGGTTTAACCACTTTTCTAACAACAGCACGGCACCAGCGAACCCAGGCGCGGACAATGTGGTGTTCAAGACGTCATACAGCTTTGGACGCTAGGCAAAAGATATACTGGAGATTGCGTGTCGTAGCGCAAAGTTTGTACCAGGAGACAGGTTTGTCGAAGGCAGAGATTGGAATTATCGGTGGCAGTGGCTTGTATGGCATGGCCGGACTTACGGACGTACGTGAAGAGCGCGTCGAAACGCCGTTTGGAGACCCCAGCGATCCTTTTGTCCTGGGTAAGCTCGAAGGGCGCAATGTCGCCTTTCTGGCACGGCATGGCAAAGGCCATCGCATTCTGCCCAGCGAGCTGAACTTCAAGGCGAACATCTACGCGTTGAAGAAGCTCGGCGTGACGAGCATTCTGAGCGTGAGCGCGGTAGGCAGCCTGAAAGAAGAGCACAAGCCTACGGACTTTGTGATTCCCGACCAGTTCATCGATCGCACCTTTGACCGCACAGCGACCTTCTTTGGTGATGGGGTCGTGGGCCATGTGGGGTTTGGCGATCCGGTATGTCCGATCGTGAGCGATGTGTTCACGAAGGCCTGCGAAGAGGTGGGCGTCGTTGGCAAAAAGGGCGGCACGTATGTGTGCATGGAAGGCCCACAGTTTTCGACTCGCGCCGAATCCAATCTCTATCGCTCGTGGGGCGCGGATGTGATCGGCATGACCAACCTGCAGGAGGCCAAGCTCGCTCGTGAAGCTGAGATCAGCTATGCCACGCTGGCGATGGTGACCGACTACGATTGCTGGCGCGAAGGCCACGACGATGTGACCATCGAGCAGATCGTCGCGGTGATGCATCAGAACTCCGGCAACGCGCAGAAGGTCGTAAAGGCCGCGGTGCGGTTGATGCCTACGGACCTGAGTGCAAGCCCTGCGCAGACAGCAGCGAAGTTCGCCATCATGACCGATAAAACTGTGATTCCGGCAGAGACCAAGGCGAAGCTGGATGTGTTGTTTGGGAAGTATTGGTAGGGTTGCCGCTTCGGGCTTTGTTCAGCGAAGAGCTACGAGGGATTGAGCGAAGAGGCAAAGCTTGTTTCGTTCAGTTTTGAGTTTTGAGTTCATCAGTCTTGAGTGATTCGAGGGAAATTTGTCGATTCTAGTCGTAGGTTCTGTGGCGTTCGATTCTCTGGAGACGCCGAGCGGTAAGCGTGAGCGTGTGCTGGGCGGTGCGGCGACGCACTTTGCCTTAGCTGCCAGTTTCTTTACCGATGTGCGTGTTGTCGGCGTGGTGGGTGAGGATTTTCTGCCTGAGCATGAGCTGGTGTTGACGTCGAAGGGCGTCGATACGACGGGCATCGAGCGTGCGCCAGGTAAGAGTTTTCATTGGACGGGCAGCTACGTGAAGGACCTCAATGAGGCTGATACGTTGGCGACGGACCTGAATGTATTTGCGGAGTTCTCGCCCAAGATTCCGGAGAGCTATAAGGACTCGGAGTATCTGTTCCTGGCCAATATCGATCCGGTATTGCAGTCGCAGGTGCGGGCGCAGATGCCAAACGCGAAGATGGTTGCGGGCGACACGATGAACTACTGGATCAGCGCGCATCGCGAGAACCTGCTGAAGGTGCTCCGCGAACTGGACGTGCTGGTCATCAACGACAAAGAAGTGCGGATGCTGAGCGGCGAGACGAATGCGCTGGTGGCTGCGAGGAAGGTGCTGGAGTTGGGGCCGAAATCGCTGGTGGTGAAGTATGGCGAGCACGGTTCGGCGGCGTACTTCTCCAAGGATAGCTTCGGCGATGGGGAGACGCGCAAGCTGTTCCGTGCTCCGGCAACGCCACAGGAAGAGGTTGTGGACCCGACCGGCGCGGGCGATTCGTTTGCGGGCGGCTTCTATGGATACATTGCGTCGCAGGGCAAGCTGACGCCTGAGGTCTTCCGCACCGCGATGTTCTATGGCTGTGTCCTGGGATCGCTTTCGGTAGAGGAGTTTGGTACGGCAAGGCTACAGCGGACTACGCGGGCGGAGATCGAAGAACGGTTCCAGCATCTGAAGGAAATCTCGCATCTGTAAGTGAAGGTTGAGGTTTGGGTGGCTGTTTGGATCAGACGATTTCGCTCAGTCGTGAGTGTTGAGTTTGTCAGTTGTGAGAGGGCTTTTTGAGCTACGAGCGTCAAGTATTCGAGCTGCGGGACCTGTGCTGGAGGGCATCGTGAGGCAGAGGCGTTGGTTGCCGGCTGAGACCGTGGTCGTTGATCCTGAGGCGGTGCGTCCAGTCACTCGTGGCGAGACGCACATCTTCTTTACCGCGGGCATTCTGCTGGGCTTTTTCGCGCTGATGGTCTGCTCCGCGAAGGGCTACATTCTGCTCTACGGCGATGCCGTTGCGCATCTGGGAATTGCACGGCGGATCGTCGATGCTCGCTATCCTGGGCTGGCTCAGATTGGCGGGGTCTGGCTGCCGCTGCCGCATCTGCTGATCGTGCCGTTCATCGGCAAGATGTCGATGTGGCAGAGCGGCATGGCTGCGGTGCCGATGTCGATTCTTAGCTATGCAGCCAGCGTTGCCGGCATATGGCGGCTTGGACGCAGGATGATGCATGCACGCTGGGCCTTCGTGGCAACGGCGTTTTATGCGCTCAATCCGAACCTGCTGTATCTCGCTACGACGGCGATGACCGAGGCGCTGTTTCTTGCCCTGCTGGTCTGGACCGTTGTTGCAACGATGGAAGGCATCTCTGCGTTGCGCGCAGGGCAGGCAGGTGTGGCCCGGATACGCATGCTGTTGGCGGGCCTGCTGATTCTGGGGCAGGTATTTACGCGCTACGACGGCTGGATCGTCGGTGCAGCGGTGTGGTGCTGCTTTGCGGTCGCGATCTGGCGCAGTGAGGAAGCTGTTCGGCGGCAGTTGATGCCGGTATTCCTGATCTTTACGGTGATGTGCGTTGCGGGACCGCTGGTGTGGTTCTGGTACAACCATCACTTCGAGCACGACTGGCTCGACTTCCTGCGTGGGCCGTACTCAGCGAAACAGATTGAGCGCAGAACTGCGCCTCCAGGGCAGCACTATCGCGGCTGGCATAACGTTGGCTGGGCACTGTTGTTCTACACTCGCACGGCTCAGATCGATGCCGCGGCGTGGGAGACAGGTTTCGGGCTGATGCTGGCTGCGGTCTACGGACTTTGGCTGGCGGCGAAGAGGCGGGCGACGGCGCAGGCCCAGGGTTTCGGCGAAACGTTTGCGCTGCTGTTGTGGGTGCCGCTACCGTTTTATATCTACTCGGTCGCGTATGGCTCGGTGCCGATCTTTATTCCGCAGCTCTGGCCGCACTCGTATTACAACGCCCGCTATGGCATGGAGATGTTGCCGGCGTTGAGCCTCTACACTGCGCTGGCGGCGGAGAGGCTGGATGTTTGGCTGCGTGCGGCGAAGCCTGTCAAATGGTCGCGTCTGTGGCAGCCTGCGGCGCTGCTTCTCTGTGCTGCCAACTGTGGTGTGATGATCTACCGCATTCCTCCGGTGCTCAAAGAGGGGATCGTGAATGCGACGACGCGAGTGCCGTTTGAGCACCAGCTTGCTGTTGTCATGGAGGAGATGCCGCCGGACGTGCCGATTATGATGTCGACCTCGGCGCATATTGGTGCGGTACAGGTCGCGGGACGGACGCTGCGCAGTATGGTCAGCGAAAACGACAGCGACTCCTGGCAGGCGGGGCTGGCCGATCCGGCGGGCAGCGCGGCGTATGTCATCGCAATGAAGGGCGATCCGGTGGAAGCGGCGGTGAAGGCGCATCCGCAGGGGCTGACGGAGCTTGAGGTGATCTGCACTACGGGCCAGCCTTGCGCGAAGGTGTATCAGTCCACCAGTTGGGCTGGTGGTAAGCATTAGGGCGGGTGCGTCAAAAGATCAAAGGGATGACTCACAGGCGGTACGCCTATCTGTGCTGCCGGAGTAGTATTCTGACCCGATGGTAGATCCGAGTCACATCCACTTCTCGACATTCGAGCAGCTGAGCCTGTCAGGGGCCGCGTTCAAGCGGATGCTGATGGCCTGCGCGATGGGCGGCATCGTCGGCATCGAGCGGGAGTGGCGGCATAAGGACTCGGGACTGCGCACCAACATGCTGATCTGCATGGGCTCGGCGCTGTTTACGATCATGAGCGTGGTGCTGGGTGGAGATTCCACCGCGAACCACGGGCAGGTGGCGGCGAACATCGTGCAGGGCGTTGGGTTTCTGGGCGCCGGGTTGATTCTGCATACAAAGAATCGTGTGCTGGGGTTGACCAGTGCCGCGACGGTGTTTGTGGTGGCGGCGATCGGTATGACCTGCGGTGCGGGGCTGTATATCGATGCGTTGATTGCAACGGTGATGGTGCTGGTAGCGCTGCAGTTTGTGGGAGCGGTGGAGAGCAAGCTGGGCTGGAAGCGCTATCCGATGATCTACGAGGTGCGCGCCGACGTAGGCTCGGCGCTGCCGAAGGAGATTGTGGGGACGGAGAGGGCGGCGGCTCTGGCGGAGGGGGTTGAATCCGCCCTGCATCGCATGCAGCGCGCGATTTTGACGGTACTGGATTCGGCAAATCAGCGGCTGGCTGTGCTGGAGCGCGATAACGTAGCTGGCATGGAGCGGGTTGCATTTACAGTGGTGGCGACGCGCAGTACCCATAATCGTCTCCTGAAAGAGTTGCGCGCGAGTGATGCGACCGATCAGGTCGCTGTGTTTCGAGATACGGAGGAAGAGTGAGCAGGATCGAGTTTGTAAAGGCGCATGCGTGCGGCAACGATTTTTTAGTCATTGACGAGGCTGCCGCGGTGGGCAGGCATGAAGCGATGGCGGAGAAGCTGTGCGCGCGTCATACGGGCATTGGAGCGGATGGGATTGAGTTTCTCGATCGCCGCCCGGATGGTTCGTTGTTTTTGCGGTTGTTCAATGCGGATGGCAGCGAAGCGGAGTTGAGCGGCAACGGCACGCGTTGCGTTGCGGCATGGCTGGCCGCAAGCGAAGGCCTCAAGGAGGTTGCCCTGGGGACGCATGGCGGCGTGAGGACCTGCCGGCTGATGGAGCGCAAGGGGGCAGAGTGGTGGATCGAAAGCGCGATGGGTGTGCCTCGCGTGATGTCTCGCTCGATTGTCATTGCAGGTGTGGATGGCGCGATTGAAGGCGCCATGGTGAATGTCGGGAATCCGCACTATGTGATCTTTGTGGAGAGGGAAGACTTCAGCATCCATGGAATGAGCTGGCAGGAACTAGGCGCGAAGATCAGTATCGATCCGCTCTTCAAGTTCGGGACGAATGTGGAGTTTGTTCGTGTGCTGGGGCCGCGTGAGATTGCGTTTCGCATCTATGAGCGTGGATGCGGACCGACGACCTCGTCGGGAACGGGAACGTGCGCATCGTCGGCTGCAGCCATGACCCTGCGTGAGGTTGCCCGTGAGCTTTCGGCGGCGGCACAGGGAGGAACGCAGCGGGTGGTGTGGCCGGACAGCGCGAGCGAGATGATGCTGACCGGGCCGGCAGAGATCATCTGTAAGGGTGAGGTGGAGTTTGCGTGATGTGCTGAGGCTGCGGCGGGGATCGCGCATAGCTGTGGTATCGCCCGCAGCGACGGCGAAGCCGGAGTTGGTGGAGCGTGGTGTCGATCGGCTTCGGGCGTTCGGATATGAGCCGGTGGTGATGCCGCATGCCCTGGCACGCGGGCCTCTGTATTACGCGGGGACGGCGCAGGAGCGCGTGGCGGATCTTCATGCGGCGTTTGCGGATGCATCGATTGACGGGGTTCTTTGTACGCGCGGCGGATGGGGTTCTGTCGAACTTCTGCCTCTACTGGATCGCGAGCTCATGCGCGCGAATCCCAAGGTGTTTGTCGGGTACAGCGATCATACGTCCCTGCATACCTGGTTTTGGAATGAGTGTGGTCTGCGTACCTTTTATGCGCCGATGGTGGCGGCGGACTGGTCGAAGGACGATGGCGTGGAGGAGCGGACCTGGCGCACTGCGTTAGAAGGCGATGGTTTGTGGAGTGTCGGCCCCGCGGACGGGCTTCGTGTCTTGCGCGATGGCCGCGCGGAAGGCCGTTTGCTGGGGGGATGTCTGTCGATCCTTGAAGCGGGGCTGGGAACGCCCTGGGCCTTGAAGATCGAGGAGCCTTGTGTGCTGTTTGTCGAAGACATTGGGACCAAGCCGTACCAATGGGACCGGATGCTGCAGCATTTAAAGTTTGCAGGCATGATGCGGTATGTGCGCGGTGTGGTGCTTGGTGATATGACTGCGAATGTTGGGACGAGTGAGATGGAACTGCTGGAGGCTGCATGCCTGCACGCGCTGCGCGAGTTCGAGGGGCCGGTATCGATAGGGCTGCGCTGTGGACATGTGGCGATGCAGAACCGGTCGATGCCGCTGGGGGCGTGGGTGGAGATGAACGGATCTGATCTGAAAGAAGTGGCAGGATAGACGATGGCAAAGCATGTGCATTTGATTGGGGTGTGTGGAACGGCGATGGCGTCGCTCGCCGGGATGTTGCGGGCGCAGGGGCATCGTGTAACGGGCTCGGATGTGGCGGCGTATCCACCGATGAGCGACCAGTTGCGAGCGATGGGCATCGCCATCATGGAGCCGTACTGCGAAAAAAATCTGGACCAGCGGCCGGACCTGGTGGTGGTGGGCAATGCCATCTCGCGCGGCAATCCTGAGTTGGAGCGCGTGCTCGATGAGCGGATTCCGATGACATCGATGGCGGCGTTGATTCACGATGAGTTTTTGCGCGGGCGCGAGTCGCTGGTGGTCTGCGGAACGCATGGCAAGACAACTACGACGAGTATGTTGGCGTGGATCTATGAGACGGCAGGGATTAGGGAACAGGGATTAGGGATTAGAAAAGACGAGGAGAGGTGGACGCCTTCGTTTTTGATTGGTGGGGTGGCGGAGAACTTTGGCACGAGCTTTCGGGTGCAGGAGGGGACGCGGCCCTTCATTCTCGAAGGCGATGAGTATGACACGGCGTTCTTCGACAAGGGACCTAAGTTTCTGCACTATTTTCCTGACGCGGCCATTTTGACCCACGTTGAGTTCGACCATGCCGATATCTATACGGATCTGAATGCAGTCAAGACCGCATTCAAACGCATGGTGAATCTGATTCCTCGACGTGGCCGGCTGGTGGCGTTCGACGGAAGCGAGAATGTCACGGAGTGTGCGGCGAAGGCGTTCTGCACGGTGGAGCGGTATGGCTTTGGGAAGGATTCGTACTGGCAGGCCGTCGATATGCGCCATGAAGGCATAGTCACAACCTGGACGCTGCTGCGTGGCGGCCAGAAATTTGCGGAACTGTCGCTGCCTATGGCAGGTGAGCACAACGCACTGAATGCTACGGCAGCGGCTGCCTTAGCCGCGGGGCAAGGCGTTCCGGTCGAGGCGATTATTGAGGCCCTGGCTACGTTCAAGAGTGTGAAACGGAGGCTCGAAGTGCGGGCCGAAGTGGGAGGTGTGACGGTGATTGACGACTTCGCGCACCATCCTACGGCCATTCGAGAGACGCTGCGCGCGTTGAAGAGTGCTTACTGCGGGAGAAAGGTTTGGGCCGTGCTGGAGCCTCGGTCGAATACTCTGCGCCGCAATGTCTTCGAGCGCGAACTGGTGGAGAGCCTTTCGCTTGCGGATGAGGTTGTGCTGGCAGGAGTCTTCAAGAGCGATGCGATTCCGGTGCTGGAACGCCTTGAGCCGGAGCACGTTGTGGACGCGCTGAATGCGAAGCATATTCCGGCGGTGTTGTGTGTCGATGCGGACGCGATTGTGGCCGAGATCGCGCCGCGTGTGCGTCCTGGTGATGTCGTGGCAATTCTGTCGAACGGTGGCTTTGGTGGGATCTATACCAAGTTGCCGCTGGCGTTGGAGAAGTTGCGGTAGGACGAACAGCCGCGAAATACAGGGGTTTCGCCGCTCCCGTTGGTCGGTCGAAATGACAGGTTTCGGGTGGGGGAGTTTTGTTGGTACAACCGCAGTATTAGGTAGATAGGTCCGATTGGTCGATTGGAACTTGAAGCCCGACGGAGCGCATGAGTTCGAGAGCGTTGCTGGCCTTTACGATGCCTGGTTTTACCTGGTAATCAAAGATCAATTCACCGTTTTCGAATCTGTCCTCGACATGGAAGTTGGCTGCCAGGGTTCCGAGCGATTCGGGGATCTGCGTTAGAGCCAGGTCATGAGTGCTGATGATGCCGATGGCACCCTTCTCCAGCAGATTTTGCACAATGAAGGTGGTACCTTTCAGCCGGTCGTGGGAGTTGGTTCCGGAGAGAAGTTCATCCATGAGGAAGAGCACGGGGAATGGGCCGTCGGCAAGATCCGATATGAGCTTGATACGGCGGATTTCGGCGTAGAAGCGAGAGATACCACTACTCAGTGAGTCGCTGATGCAAATGGATGCGGCGATGGCGAGAGGAGAGAGGGTGAGGCTGCTCGCAGGGACTGGAGCGCCACAGTGGGCGAGGACGACGTTCAGTCCGATGCCACGGATGAGCGTACTCTTGCCGGCCATGTTGGGACCGCTCAGGACGATCAGTTGCAGATGGGGGGCGAGTGTCAGGTTGTTGCGTACGGCTCGTGAGGCTGGAAGCAAAGGATGGGCAAAGTTGACGGCTGCAAAGATTGGGCCATGAGGCGTAAATGTTGGATACACATTGTCAGAGTGTTCATACGCGAAGCCGGATAGTGCGGCGAGAGCTTCGAGCTCTCCAATGGTGTTGAGCCAGGAGCGAATTTCGGGGCCAAATGTTTCTTGCCAACGTTCTGCCGACAAGGCCAGATGGACGCTCCAGAAGGTGACGCAATCAAGAAGACGGCCCATGAGATTGTGACGCGATTCGAGAAGATCGACGATGCGACGAAGTCTCGCGACTGCCATAGAAGGCTGGAGGCCTCTGCGTTTCAGTGCATCCTGCAATCCAGTTAATTTGGGCGACGTAAAGCTTTCTTCCTCGAAGAGTTGAAGGACTGAGGAGAGCAACCCAAGGTCCGCTGTGGCGGCTTCAATGGCATCTGCCGATTGAGTGAGGCGAAGGTTCAGGTAGCGATAGTAGGCTGCGTTCAGAATCGTCATCCCTATGGCGATGGAACCAAGATGCCAGATGCCTGCCCCTATAAGGCTAAGGATCCAGAGGGTGGTAAGGATCAGGGCTACGAAGGCGATGGATCTGTTCCTGAGAATAGGCGCGCTCGTCCCCCAGCTGGAAAGAGCCTCGGGGTGAACGCCAATACGAATCGTTTGGCCAAGGGAAGAAAGTTTTTCCCGGAAGTCGACACGCTCTTTTAGATCGAGCACTGCAGCCTGCCGTGCGAGAGCTTCGTCGATCGCCACGGGATTGAGAAGCCAGCGAGCGAGCGTCTCTTCGCCGGCTCGTGTGCGTGCCGTGCAGAGCAGCTCAAACAGGGAGGCCTTGCCGAAAAGATCGAGATCACGGGCGTAAGGATGTTCGAGGTCGAGGAAGCGATCGCCGGTTTCGCCGGTGCCGGGCCAGAGGTCGTTGAGTCTTGCCATGCCGCGCTCGAAGAAGCTGATGGAGCGTGTGCGATAGCGCAGTGAACGTAGAGCTCTTTCGTGGAGAACAGCGAGAACGGCGAAGCTCGCTATGAGGGCCAGCAGGGGGACGAGCAACGCGAAATAGCGCAGGAGCAAGAATGCAAAGATTGCGATGAGAAATGCCAGAACGAGTTTGGTGTATCCAAGGGCTCGTGCGCGCCGCCGCTCCGTGATCTGCAGCTGTTGCAGAGCCTGCATCCGATGAGTGTAGACATCCGCAGGAGTCTGATGTAGCTCCTTTACCGATACTGCATCCATCTGATGGTTCTCCTGGAACTAGAGTACCCTTCCGTTACATAAGTGACAGGCGAACACGGTATCCTGAAGGAACATGTTTGCCGCTCTTCGGATGTTGTTTGTGTTCATAACTTTGGGTGCGCCCGCGGCGCTAGTGGGGATTCCGTGGTCGGCACTGCGCGGCAATATTCGTGCCATGTACCGGTGGGGCATGGGGACAGTCCGGCTGGGCGTACGTGCGGCCGGAATTCGGGTGCGTGTTGAGGGGTTCGAAAATATTCCGCAGGGCCGCTCCTGCATCTTCATGAGCAACCACGTGTCGAATCTCGATGCTCCTGTGTTGTTGCCGGCTCTTCCGGGCATGGTCAGCGTGTTCCTGAAGAAAGAGCTGATGCGCATTCCTCTGTTGGGAATGGCGATGCGTATGGGAAAATATGTCCCGGTATCGCGGGGGCACTCTCGTGAAGAGGCCCGTAAGAGCGTAGAGGCGGCGGCAGACGCGCTGCGTTCTGGGTTGCATATCTTTGTGTTTCCCGAGGGGACGCGGTCGCCTGATGGAAAACTGCTGCCGTTCAAGAAAGGCGCGTTCTTCCTCGCGGCAGAGACAGGAGCGCCTATGGTTCCAATCGTGATCCGTGGAACCGAGCGCATGATGCGAAAGGGCAGCTTGAAGGTTGTGCCGGGCGAGGTCGTCGTGCGGTTTCTTCCGGTGGTCGAGCCTCAGAGCTTCGCCACGCGAGAGGACCTGATGGTGGCTGTACGTGGTGAGATGGAGCGCGCTTTGGAAACGCCGATCAGCTAGAGTGCGAGCTGGCCAGTGGTCAACTACGACTCATGAATGGAGTGACGAGCGCATTTTATTTGACGATGGCGTTATAACCATCGGCGAGCAGCCGTTGGCGCGTGGCATCAGCATCTTTGCGATTGCTGAAAGGGCCGACCTGGATATGGATCAGCTTATCTTGTGGCTCGTTACGCGCTGCCACGGTGTATCCCCTGCGCTGGAGCGCGCCGACGAGCAGGCCGGCGTCTTCCTGGTGCGAAACGGCAGCTACCTGGACCACGAAAGCTCCGTTTGCCGCTACCGCAGGTAGTGGCGATGTACTGGGAGGCGGTGACGCTGGGTGGCTGACAGGCGCAGGTTCAGAGGCAGGAACCAGTTTGGGGGCAGCAGCGGCAGGTTGGGCCGCAGTAGTCGTTGCGGTGACGTGGGGGGGCGTTTTGGCTACGGGAGCAGAATCATCTGAGTCTTCCGGCTGTTCTGTTTTGGAAACCGGAGCGCTAGCCGGAGGATTGGCGGCAGGGGAATGGCCCGCAGGTGAGCCCGCTGCAGGCTTAAAGGCGCTGAAGTTGGCTGAGGTCGAAGGCGTATCTGAGGTGTCCGAGGCTGCAACGACGGGGGGCGCCGATCTATGACCCATGTTGTAGCCGAAGGCGAAGAACAAGGCGCACAACAGCACAAGGCCGAAAAAGATGCCGAGAACTGAGCCTGTGCTGAGGGTCAGTTCCCGGTGGTTCTGTCGACCATGGAGGTCGTCATCGTCGTCATCAAGAAGGTGGCTCATGGAAGTATGAAGGCCTTGTGGGGATTAGTAGCGAAGGTAGAAGCCGATCGTAGGCTCGGTGCTGGTGGTGTGTTTCAGAATCGTAAAGTAGTTCTGACCGAAGTCGGGTGCCAAGTAGAAGAGCTGGCGGAAGGAAGCGCGGAAGCCAAAATGGCTTGAAAAGTACTCCTGCTGCAATCCAGCCGAATAGTAGTAGGTGGCTCGTGCCTGTTCGGGCAAGCCTTCACCGCCGTGTGGTGTCGGTTTGAACTCTGTGGCGCCCGCACCTGCCGATACGAAGGGCTGGAAGCCAAAGAACTTATGATCAGGCGTGAAGATATAGCCGAGAGTGTATTCGCTGGCGCGAGTCTGTACGCCAAGCGTAGATCCCGTAGTGCCTGGGCCGGGTGAGAAGTTCTCGGTATAGCGAGCGTAGCCATAGTTGAACTCAAAACCGACAAGCGGCTTCACAATGTAGCGAATGGTGAACACTCCGCCGATTGTGTTCGAGGGGGTCAGTGAAAGGGTGGTGCCCGCATTCGACGCAGCGCTAGGCAGAATAGGTCCGGAGACATTCTTATTGAACAGGCCTGCGCCGCTGATACCGAAGTCCATACGAGAGAGCTGACGGTCGAGAAGTGATACCTGCTGGGCGCCGGCGCTGCCGAACGTAGAGGCAAATAAGGCTGCGGCGAGGAAGAGCGAGACTTTGCGAATCAAGACTTGAGGACTCCGGGGCGCGAGGTGCGCGCTCGTTCTAAGTCTAAACCCTTGTTGGCACGGGCGCGGCGGGCTAGATGGGTAAGAAGTGAGGTTCCTGCTCCCAGGACAAGACCGCACCCCGTAGCCGTGAGGGCGTGGACTTGGGGACTGTCACCTCTTCCGACGAGATGCAAGAACCCGAAAATCAATGCGAGGGTTGCTGTAACCGCAAGCAATAGAGGAGTTTGACGCGTAAGCCCGAGCAGAAGCAGGCCTGCGGCGGCAGTTATAAGAACAACCCCAATAAGGCTCAGAGGCAACGGCAGGAGCATCGCAATAGCCAGCAGGACGATCAGAAGCCCGATTGCACCGGGAAGAATCAAACCGGGCCGGTTGAGTTCCAGATAGATGAGTAACAGGCCGAGCGTGAGGCAAAGGACAGCAGCATCTGGGGAGAGATGGAGGGAAGGGATGATTTCAAGAGCAGTACAAACGAAATACATCGATCTCTCCATTTCTCCTTCGACTCGCCGCTTTTGCGCAAGGGGTGATCGAGAGGGCAGATGTGTGAGCGCTCTTAGAGCCGTTCCCGTATTACTGTAAAACGGATGGTCCCTGCGAGTGCCGTTTTTCTTGGGGAAAAACGGCGTATGAACTCTTGACTCGCTCTACACCTATACGGGAACGGCTCTACGGTACAGACTGGCCGCGCTGCTGAAGATTCTGGCGCAAGGCCTGGGCGGCAGTGTTGGCGGGTTCCAGGCTCAGGGCACGAGATACGTCGTCGGCGCAGGCGGCTAGAAGTTTTTCGGCGAGATCGAGCCGCGCGAGAACCAGGTAAGCGGTGGCGTTCGGTTGGATCTTGAGGGATTTGTGAGCTTCATCGCGGGCTTCAGTCGGGTTGCCGCTGGATTCACGAACCTGGGCAAGACCGGCGTGGGCTGCGGCATTGTTAGGGTCGGCGGTGAGCGCGGATTGGAACTCTCCCTCAGACTCTGGCAGCAGTCCCTGACTTAAGTAATCGTTGCCAAGTTTTGTGTATTCAGTCGCCTGTTGAGGCGGTGGAAGCGTAGCCATGCGTACAGCGCGCATCTGGTCGAGCTGGAAGGCCGCCTGGCGGAAGCTGGCCTCGGAGTAGTTCCGACGGACGCGTTCGACCGGACTAAAGGAGTTCGTGATGCTGTCTGTGAGTTTCGTTCCAGGGGAGACGATACTGAGGTGAGCGCGGAGAGATCCGGCTTCGTTGTCGTTGGGTTTGAGTTTCAGGGCAGCGTCGGCTTCTTTGAGCGCGGCAGCGGTATCTCCACGGCGAAATAGCGCAATGGCGAGGTTGTAGTGGTAGTCCTCATCGGAGGGATCGGCTGTTGACGCACGCTGGAAGAGGCCCGCGCCATCTTTGCCCTGACGGCTTAGAGATACTGCTTGATCGTTGACCACTTCCGGCAATGGAAGGCGAGTGGCAATGAAAGAGAAGGCTTGCTCGGCGCCGGCGTAGTTGGCGGAGTTGAAGCGCGCAAGCCCGAGATAAAAGTTGGCTTCGAGGGCAAGACGGTCGCCGGCAGGGACCTTTGCGAGAGTTGTTGCAGCAGCAGCGAAGTCGCGTGTGGCGTATTGCTCTTTGCCGAGAGCCAGTAGCGCAGCTGTATAGTCGGGCACGATCGCAACGGCGGCTTGCAGGCGCTTGATGCGTTCGTCGGAGGCTGCAGTGTTGGTTCCGCGGATGTAGTTCTCGAAGGCTGGCAGGGGAACAGCACCGGGCGCGGTGACGAATGTGCTTTCAGCCACATTGAAGTGCGGATCGAGCGCGCGTGCGATCTTCCAGGCGATGGCGTTTTCGGCGTCGAAGAGACGGTTGAGTGGAGACCCGTCTTCGATTGGAGCCGTGAGGGTAAGGGCGTCGATGGAGAGCACCCGCGCCTGGATGGAGATGGTGTCCTTCACGACGTTGTAGCTACCGACGATCACATAGTTGGCGTCGAGTTGCTGGGCGATCTTGATCGTGGTCGCGCGTGAGGGCTTGAAACCCGGCGGCAGTCCGAGATGATCCAGGGCGAAGGCGCGGTCGTCACGCGAGATGGTGAGAAAGCCGGCTGAATTGAGGCGTTTGTCGAGGGTGTCCGGGAAGGAGTCGCCGATCCAGTTGAGCGACGGGTTGCCGGAGCGATTGTCGAAGGGCAGTACGAGGACGACGCGACCGCCGGATTCCTGCGCATGGGCTGGAGTGGTGATGGAGGCGAAGATCGCCGTGAGAGCGAGGATCAGGGCGAAAGGCTTCGACAAGGACCGCATTGGGTCGATTATAGGCTGTCAGAAGCCTCTATTTTTTTGTCGAGTTTCACGAAGGCTTCAGTGAGGTCGAGACGAATGGGTCTGCCCGTTACGGTTAGATTCGTCGGGTCGGCTATGTGGAGACCACTTCTATCGTAGGTGTAAGCGGCCCGACGGAGAGGGTCGATGAGCCAGATATTCGGAACGCCCATAGCAACATAGTCGGCCAGGACAAGCTCCGCGCGCGAAAGACGATCTTCCGGCGAAAGAATTTCGATGCAGATTAACGGAGGCGTAGTTGTTATCTGTTCGTGAGGTGCATCGGCACGCAGTACTGCTACATCGCAGATGCGCACTCGATTAGCAGCGACACGAATACGTTGTTCCACGACGGCGTCTGTGTCCCATTCCTCTTCTTTTAGCGTGAAGATGAATGTGATGAAACTCTGAATTTTGGCGTGCTCGTATTCACCCAAATGACGTTCCTCGATCTCGCCGTCAACGAAGTCAGCGTCGGGGTGATAACTGGTGCGAAGGTACTCGTCAATTGAGAGCAGCGCTGGTGTGGTCGCCATGAGACACCTCTGTTGAAATTATGCGCCGCGAATAAGGTTTTCGGCTATTTTTTACCGAAGATCTCACCCATGCGGCGTATCTGCGCGCCGACGCCGCGGAGCTTCTCTTCCATGTGTTCGTAGCCGCGGTCCATGTGGTAAACGCGGTCGAGGATGGACTCTCCATCCGCTACTAGCGCTGCCAACACGAGGGCGGCTGAAGCGCGGAGGTCCGAACACATCACGGCAGCGGATTGCAATTGAGCTCCGCCACGGATTGTGGCTGTGCGGCCGCTGACCGAGATATTAGCGCCCATTCGGTTGAGTTCGCCGACGTGCATGAAGCGATTTTCGAAGATGTTCTCTGTAACCACGGAGGTGCCTTCGGCCTGCGTGAGCAGTGTCATGAACTGTGCCTGCATATCGGTGGGGAAGCCGGGGTACTCTTCTGTCGAGATATCGACGGCCTGGAGCTTGCCGCCGGAGTGAACGCGCACATTCTCTTTGCCGACGTCGAGTTTGACTCCGCACTGCTCCAGCTTTCCGAGGAGCGCGCCAAGGTGCTCGGGGTTGCAACAGTCGATGTTGAGATCTCCGCCGGTGATAGCCCCGGCGATGAGGAAGGTTCCAGCCTCGATGCGATCAGGGTTGATGCGGTGCCGGGCGCCATGGAGTTTTGCTACGCCCTTGATGCGGATGGTCGAGGTGCCAGCGCCTTCAATCTGTGCGCCCATTGCGTTCAGCAGAGCTACCAGGTCGGTAACTTCCGGTTCTCTTGCGCAGTTCTCGAAGAGCGATTCGCCTTCTGCGAGCGCAGCGGCCATCAGCAGGTCTTCGGTGCCGGTGACGGTGATCTTGTCGAAGACGATGTGTGCGCCCTTCAGCCTCTCGGCGCGGGCTTCGAGGTAGCCGTGCTCCTGGGTGATGGTTGCGCCCATGGCTTCGAGGCCTTTGATATGCAAGTCGATGGGGCGTCCACCGATGGCACAGCCGCCGGGCATGGCAACGCGGGCCATGCCGGTGCGTGCGATGAGCGGACCGAGCACGAGCGAACTCGCACGCATGGTCTTGACGATCTCATATTTGGCGACGGGGTCGGAGAGTACGGCGCATCTGATCGAAGTGCGGTGCTGCGCGCGGCCATAGCCGAGTTCGACCTCCGCGCCCATGCTCACGAGCAGCTTGCGCTCGGTCTCGATGTCCTGTACCTGGGGGATGTTTTCGAGGATGACCTCGTCTTCGGTGAGGATGGCGGCAGCCATGCAGGGGAGCGCGGAGTTCTTCGCGCCGGAGATTTTGATGGTGCCGAGTAGAGGGTTGCCGCCGCGGATTACAAACTTGTCCATCCATACAGTTTACGAAAGGGTTAAGAGGAAACGAGTGCCGAAGTTGGTGCGGAGGGTTAAAGAGGGGGAGTTACTGGTCGAGAGCAAAGGCAATAAGGGCGTCGTCACGCTTTTCATTGAGGCCGGCATGTCCCCCCGCCGCGATCACGAGAAATTGCTTTTCATCCAGGGTGTAGGTCATGGGCGTGGCTTGAGCGGGTGTGGGAAGCTGGGTATTCCATATCTCCTGTCCCGTAGAGGCGTCAAAGGCGCGCAGCTTCGCATCTCGCGTGGCCGCGGCGAAGATGACTCCTCCGGCGGTGACGATAGGGCCTCCTAAGGTCAGTGAACCGGTGGGCTGTCCCGATGCGTTGGAGCCAAGCGGCGACTGCCACGCGATATGGCCTGTATTGAGGTTCAAGGCTGTGACCGCTCCCCACGGGGGAGCGGTGCAGGGATTGCCATCGTGGTCGACGACCGGTTTGCGGTTCAACAGATAGGGCGAACCGCGTTGCGGTGAGGTCTCCGCTCCAAAGTGAGGTGTGTCGTACTTCATCGGGAATAGGCAGACAAATCCAGCGATGGAGGCGACTGCCATGCTTATGAGCAGGCCGCGAAGCCCGGGATTCCAGCTTTTACGGATGAGGCAAAAAAGAAGGAGAGTGCCGCCTGCCAGGTACAACCAGATAGGCCAATCGCGTACGGTTGGTTCGATGTCATGTTGCCAGCGGACAGAGAAGGTGTGGCGATCGAGGAGTTGGATGGCAAAGGGAACGCGGTTGTTGTTGGCGTAGAGGATGCCCGTAGCAGGATCGAAGGCGAGCGATCCCCAATTGACTCCGCCGAGACTGCCTGGAAAGAGCAGTGTTCCGGCGAGACTGGGCGGTGTATAGATGCCGTTGTAGCGCAGGGCAGAGAGTTGAGCTTTACAGAAGCGTGTGTTGGCATCGCTGCTATGCCAGCCAGTGTCGTTCTGTAGTGGAGGAGATAGTGGAGCGAGCGAGGGCAGACTGGAGAACGGTTGCGTGGGCGAAGTGACTTCTCCGGGCACATCCGTTTGAGGAACGGAGCGTTCCGTGACCGGGTAGAGCGGTTGGCCGGTGCGGCGATCCAGAACAAAGACCTGGCCGGTCTTTGTGGCGATGGCAACGGCGGGCGTTGTGTTGCGGAAGGTGAAGAGCAGAGGCTGGGCGGCTACGTCGTAGTCCCAGAGGTTGTGATGGACGGTCTGGAAGGCCCAGACTTTTTTGCCTGTCCGAGCGTCCAGAGCGATGACGGAGTCTGCGTCACGGTTGTCGCCGAGACGTAGACCGCCGTAGAAATCGGGCGAGGCGCTGCCGGTGGGGACGAAGACGAGCCCGAGCGCTGGATCGGCGGAGATCACCCCCCAGGCGTTACCGGCGCCGGTGCGTGGATGTTGCGCGGCGGCCCAGGGCAGCGGTTCCCAACTCCAAAGCAAACGACCAGTATGCACATCGTAGCCGCGAACGACGCCGGATTCGACATCGACCTGCTGGTTATCGGCGACTACCGAGCCAACAACGACGACATCGCCGATGACGGTTGGCGGCGAGGTAAGGCCGTATCCTCCAATGCCGGTGTAGTGAACGCCGTTGCGAAGGTTGACCTCGCCAGAGTTGCCGAAGTCCGCGCAGGGTTTACCGGTGGTGGCATCGAGGGCGAGCAGGCGCGCGTCGATGGTGCCAATCAAGATGCGGGTGGCACATACCGCAGTGATTGGGTTGGGACCGGGTGATTCCGGCCAAAGGGAAACGCCGCGCGAGGTCAGGATCATGTCATCGCGCTCGGGCTTTACATGAGGATCATATTGCCAGAGCTGTTTGCCGGTTGTGGCCTCCAGCGCAACGACGACATCGAAAGGTGAGGAGAAGTAGAGCGTATGTCCACGGAGGACAGGCGTGGTCTCAAAAGAGGCGTCGTTCAGGCCGGTGCGCGGTGTGTCGAGCGCGTGGGTGTGGAAGGTCCAAACCGAATGAAGATGGGCAAGATTGTTGGGAGTGATCTGCGCAGAGCTGGAATAACGCATCCCACCGGGATCCCCTCCATAGGTGGGCCAGCCTTCGCCGACAGTGTTTTGCTGTGCGCCGAGCGCAGACGAGGCCATAAGCGCGATAAGCCAGAGTTTCATGAAGGCTGAGGCAATCGTGCGGCGCGACATGGTTTGAGTGTATGGGAATGCAACAAGCCTCCACGAGGATTGCTCGCGGAGGCTTGTTTACAGAGAGGCGGTGTTATGCGGCTGGAGGAGGCGTGGGCGGCTGCTCCTGGCCGTTACCACGGTGGCCGTGGTGCATGGCTTTCAACTGCTGGACCTGGTCGGGGGTGAGGACGGCGTCGAGTTGTTGCTGGGTGCTCTCATGGATGGCATGCATCTGCTGGTGCTTGTCCTGCGGGGCGAGCGCGGTGTTCGACCACAGGGCTGCCATCTTCTGGTCGCGGTCGGCCAGGATGGGCTCTACTTTCGCGGCTTGGTCGGTGGTGAGGTTGAGCTGCTTGGTGAGCCGCGCGGTTTCGCGCTCCGGGCTGGGGTGGCGATGATGATGTTCTGGGGCTGCTGCCGCTGTGGGCTGCTGGGCGTCGGGTGCCGGGGTCGTCTGGGGCTGCTGGGCGAAGGCTACTGAGCCGGCGAGGACGAGGGCGAGTGCTGCGGGGAGGATTGTGCGTTTCATCGAGAACTCCTTAATGCGGCGCCGGGGAGGTGCTCGCCGCTTGCTGATGGAGTAAACACGACTGGGGAGAAATGTCGCGAACTGTTGGAGAGTGCCGTAAAACGTGCATTTGAGTTTGAGAGGAAACAGGAAGTAGAGATGACAGGCCCTTAACGGCTAAATTCTAGAGTTTCGCCATGTATTGCTGGATGATGTATGTCGTTTAAGTGATTGATTATGAAGCTTTTAGTTGTGGCTTAAAAATTGAACCATAAAGGGGCACAAAAGGATTGCGCTGATGAAGGGGGTTCTTCGAGAGTGCGCGGCATAGTTCAAAGGCTCCCAAAGTTGTGCGCTGGCGTGATGCGGGCTGAGAGCTTTCAGGATGGAGACGGTCAACCATGAAATATCCGAAGATCCTCGCGACGCTAGTGCTGGCAGGCGCTGGTTTTGCTGCCATAGTGGCTCCCGCTCGTGCGGCTATCAACAGCATGAGCCTTGGGGCGACGTATACGGATCAAAATACGGAGATTAGTTTCCGAGTCTACTCCTCGCAGGCCACCCGCATGGTGCTCTACCTCTATTCGGCTGGGTACGGCGTGCAGGAGTCTGCGACCTATGTTCTGAGCCCAGCTGGAAGTGGTGTCTGGTCGGTGACCGTTCCGGTTTCGGCGATTCAATCCGCGGGGATTACCGGGACGGTCTACTACGGCTATCGCGCCTGGGGACCGAACTGGCCTTATAGCGCGAGCTGGACCAAGGGGTCTTCGGTGGGATTTCTCTCGGATGTGGATGCTAATGGCAACCGCTTCAATCCGAATAAGCTGCTGCTGGATCCTTATGCGCAGGAGATCAGCGAGGACCCACTCAACGCCTCGAACCAGAATGGCGATATCTTCGCGTCGGGTTCGCTGTACCGGACGATGGATAGCGGTACGTACAACTCCAAGGGGATCGTGCTGCCGGCCAGCAGTCAGAGCACCGGAACCAAACCGACGCGCGCGCAGAAGGACGATGTTCTGTATGAGGTGAATGTTCGCGGTCTGACCAAGCAGGACCCCAACACCGCGACGGTCTATCAGGGGACGTACTATGGCGCCGGACTCAAGGCGAGCTATCTTGCCAGTCTCGGTGTTACCGCCGTTGAGTTCCTGCCGGTTCAGGAGACAGAGAACGACGAGAACGATGTCATTCCGAACTCGGATGCGGACCAGAACTACTGGGGATACATGACCGAGGACTACTTCGCTCCGGACCGCCGCTATGCCTACAACAAGGCGCCGGGCGGGCCTACGGCTGAGTTCCAGGCGATGGTGCTGGCCTTCCACAACGCGGGGATCAAGGTGTACATCGACGTGGTCTACAACCACACTGCTGAGGGAGGCACCTGGAGCAGCACGGACCCGACCACTGCGAGTATTTATTCTTTGCGCGGCCTGGACAATACCACCTACTACGAGCTCAGTTCAGGCAATCAGTATTTTTACGACAACACTGGGATCGGCGCGAATTACAACACCTACAACACGGTCGCGCAGAACCTGATCGTCGATTCTCTGGCCTATTGGAAGAACACCATGGGTGTCGATGGCTTTCGTTTCGATCTGGCCTCGGTGCTGGGCAATAGCTGCCTGAATGGAGCGTATGAGAGCGCCGCTCCCAACTGTCCGAATGGGGGATACAACTTCGACGCGTCGGACTCGAACGTCGCGATCAATCGCATCCTGCGTGAGTTCACGGTGCGCCCGGCGGCAGGTGGAAGCGGACTCGATCTCTTTGCCGAGCCCTGGGCGATTGGGGGCAACTCGTATCAGCTGGGCGGATTTCCTGTGGGCTGGTCGGAGTGGAATGGCGCGTTTCGGGACACGATGCGCGAGGCGCAGAATGAGCTTGGTACCAGCTCGGCGAGCTCTATCAGTCAGGATGCGACTGATTTCGCGGGTTCCTCGAACCTGTTCCAGGCCAGTGGGCGATCGCCCTGGAACTCGACGAACTTTATCGATGTACACGATGGCTTGACGCTGAATGATGTGTACTCCTGCAATGGTTCGAACAACACGCAGGCGTGGCCCTATGGGCCGTCCGATGGCGGGACGAGCACGAACTATAGCTGGGACCAGGGAGGAGCAGCAGCGGATCAACGCCGTGCTGCCCGCACGGGTATGGCCTTCGAGATGTTGTCGGCCGGAACGCCGCTGATGCAGGGAGGCGATGAGTATCTGCGGTCTCTGCAGTGCAACAACAATGCCTATAATCTCGACTCGACTGCCAACTGGTTGAACTATAGCTGGAGCACGGACCAGTCGAACTTCTACAACTATGCGCAGAGAATCATTGCGTTCCGCAAGGCGCATCCGGCGCTTCGTCCGGTGACCTGGTATAGCTCCAGTCAGGTCGTCTGGTATGAGCCGAGTGGTGCGGTGGCTACGACCAGCTACTGGGACAATACCAGCAACTATGCGATCGCCTATACGGTTAATGGTTCTTCCTTCAGCGATGCCAACTCGATGTATATCGCCTATAACGGGTGGTCGGGTAGTGTGACCTTTACGTTGCCAGCTCCTCCTACTGGTACGAGCTGGTATCGAGTGACGGATACGTGCAATTGGAACGATGGTCCTAATACGTTCGTCACTCCGGGAAACGAGACGTTAATTGGAGGAGCGGGAACTACATATGGGCAGTGTGGGCAGTCTTTGTTGTTGCTGATTTCGAAGTAGAGCGGGGAAGGACAAGCAACGGCAACAGCCTTGACGCAGAGGGCGCGGAGGAAGAACGCAAAGGTCGCGGAGGGTTACGTGGCGAAACGAAAACTCATTGACGGCTGTTCGTTCTGCACGGATAACTGGCGAGAAGTCGACTTCTCAGGACTGATTTGGCGTGGATGAGCGCATTGGCGATGATGCACTCTTTGAGAAGCAATGGGCTCACAGCGTTAAGGGTTTCGAGCTGATGCCCAATCTGATTCGCAAATGTCGCTGGGATATATGGATATAGACATTCTTCAGTCATGGCAGTAGGATGTCTACATCCAGATGGCCGATAGCGCAAAATACCAGAACCGTATCGAACTGTTGCAGGGAACGCTGGACATGCTCGTCTTGCATGCGCTTCTGCGCGGGCCCGTGCACGGCTACGCTATCGCTCAAGTGATCCGAAGTCGGTCCGGCGAAGTGCTCACAGTGGAGACCGGTTCTCTGTACCCGGCTTTGCATCGTCTCGAACGGCAGCGATGGGTCAAGTCCGAATGGAAGCTGACCGAAAGCAAACAGCGCGCTAAGTACTACCAACTTACTGTTCTCGGGAAGAAGCAGCTCACGACTGACCACCAGCGCTGGCTCCAGTTGGTTCGCGCGATCGGTGCTGTGATGGAGCCGGAGGCTCAGCCGTGAAGATCTGGCGGTGGGACAGCGCTAAGGAGAGCTTGTCGGAAGAGCTTGAATTCCATTTGAAAATGGCAATAGCAGAGCGTGTTGCTCGCGGAGAAGAGCCGGCACAAGCCCGCGCAGCCGCTCTGCGTGAGTTCGGCAACCTCTCACTCATCAAAGACGTCACGCGTGCGCGCTGGGGAGGGCTTGGACTGGAGAACCTGCTACACGATATCCACCATGCACTCCGCCAGCTACGCCGCGCTCCCGCATTCACAGCGACCGCACTACTCACGCTGGCCTTTGGCATCGGCGCGAACCTCGGAGTTTTTCAGCTTCTCTATGCCGTGATCCTGGCTGACCTGCCCGTTCCTCACCCGCAAGAAGTTGTCGTGGTTCACGTCGCGCGCAGCCCGTTCGATCACGACTGGGAGATCTCTTATCCCGCCTACCAGCGCCTGCGTGCCTCTACGCCTGACATTCCGCTCATCGCCACCGCCTACGCAGGGGATGCCAATGTTGAGATCCTCAATCATGCACCGGTAAAAGCTTTCTGCCGTCTCGTTTCCAGCAACTACTTCAGTGGCCTTGGCGTTACACCAGCCGCTGGACGGCTGTTCGTGGAAGCCGATGAGCAGCAACACGGCGAGTGGCCAGCGGTGCTTCGCTATGACTTTGCGCGCAGCACCTTCGGCTCAGCGCAGCAGGCCGTGGGCCAGCATATGCTGCTCAACGGCCAGGCATTTGTTGTCATCGGCGTGGCGCACCGGCGTTTCTTCGGCGATGTAAAAGGCTATCCGCCCGCCCTGTGGATACCTCTCGCACTGCAAAGCACCGGCAAGATGGGCGTTGGATGGGACTCGCTCGGCCCCGGCCACAACGTGGACCTCGACAAGCCCTGGTATAACCAGCCGGGAATCTTCTGGCTCACTCTCATGGCGCGCATTCCGTCCGCCCGCCGCGCCGCCGTGCTTGCGCACTGGGATCAGGTTTTCCGGGGCGATCGCGAAGTGATGACAGAAGCAACTGCCGATCCGGCAGCCAAAGCTGCGCTATTGCGTGTGCGAAGCGAAGCCGTTCCGTTCAACTCTGGCCAAAGCGGTATGAGGAAAAAATTCACCGCCCCCCTCACGCTGCTTATGGCGCTTTCAGGTTCTATTTTTCTAGTGGGCTGTCTGAATCTCGCGAATCTTCAACTCGCGCGACTCCACGCGCGCGCCCACGAACTCGGCATGCGCATGGCTCTGGGAGCAAGCCGCGGCAGGCTTCTTCGCCAGATCGTTCTTGAGGATGCGTTGCTTGTTGTTGCCGGTTCTGCCTTAGCGTTTGTTCTGGGGCGTGCTGCCAGCGGCATTCTCGTGCGCTGGGCTTCCAGCCGTAATGCTGGCATCACGCTTGATCTGCATCCGAACCTGGCGCTAGTAGCTCTGGGTGCGGGTTTAATGCTGCTCTCGCTGCTATGCTTCAGCATTCTTCCGGCGATGGTTTTCATTCGTAACGGCGCCGTGCAGACAGCGGGATCGCGCTCGAAAGTAGCAGGCATTGCGCAAACTGCGAGCCAGCGCCTACGCAGCAATCTGCTGCTAGGCGCGCAGGTGAGTCTTTCGCTGCTGCTCTCCACGATGTCGGGCTGCTTTGCTGCCACGCTGGCGCACTGGGAGACGGTTGATGTAGGCATGGACCGCGAGCATGTGCTGATCGTTCGCCCGGAACTGGACGGGCCCCGGTACGCTGATCACAGTAAGCAACTGCCTGCGTTCTATCAGCAGATACAGGAGCGGCTTCAGGCATTACCCGGTGTGCGCAGCGCGGCGGTCGGGATGTGTGCCGGCATTCATTGCGGCTGGATCACGGCGCTTTACGCGCACGGACGTGCGGGACTTACCGATGCGCAGGTGCATGGGCAGGAGGATCACGTCGGCCTCGGATTCTTCGCTACACTTGGCATTCCGATTGTGCGCGGGCGCGATTTTGCTTCAAGCGATACGGACCAGACGCAGGCTGTTGCGATCATCAACCGAGCGTTTGCACATCAACTCTTCGGCGATGCCGATCCAATCGGCCAATGGGTGGGTTATGAACCTGCACCGAACGACAAGAAATTTCTGATTGTGGGCGAAGTTGCCGATGCCCGCGTAAATGGCGCGAAAGACGATCCTCCGCCAGTGGTTTACATGAGTATCAATCAGCATCCTGCACCGGTGAACAGCATCCGCGTGCGAGCCATTGGCGATCCGGGCCAGCTATCGCAGAGCGTGCGCCGGGCGTTGCATGAAGTTGATCCTTCGATGGATATTGATGAGATTGTGCCGCTGGCAACGGACCTGGACGGCGACCTGGGTACTGAAAAACTTCTGGCGCGGCTTGCGGGAATCTATGCCAGCCTCACGCTGCTGCTGGTCGGGATTGGTTTTTACGGCGTGATGTCCTCGCGTGCCACGCGCCGTAAAAACGAGTTCGGCATTCGTCTCGCGTTGGGAGCCACACGCCACCGCATTCAGATGCTTGTTGTGGGGCAGACAGTGCGCATTCTACTCGCGGGCATCGTGCCCGGCGCAATTCTATCGATTTTAGCGGTGCGTGCAGCAAGTCACTTCCTATACGGGTCTGTTAGCACGAATTCGCTCGCAATCATCGCAGCAAGCCTCGTGCTCCTGTTTGCCGGTTCTATTGCAACGCTCATCCCAGCTCAGCGTGCGGCGCTCGCCGATCCATTGGAAACACTACGCAGTGAATGATCGCCGTGCTTAGCGCAGCGAATTGGATTACGTATCGAATCACTTGATTGTTGCCAACAGTCCAATGCACTCATTAACACCGGTTACGCGTGATCGTCAGGGATTACTCCTCACATGGAGCTCTCTGTAAAAGATCAGATAAAAAGTAGCGTAGTTGCCGCTGATCTCGAAGTAGTGCGGGGAAGAATAAGCAACGGCAACGGCCTTGACGCAGAGGGCGCGGAGGAAGAACGCAAAGGTCGCGACGGGGTCCGTGGTGAAACGAGGGTGTTACGAAACTCATTGACGGCCGTTCGTTTTGCACGAATAACTGGCGAGGAGCCGACTTACGAGGACTCATCCGAAAGAGCTATTCTCTAGTCCGAAGCGTTGTTGATCGAAGACCGATGCCCAAGTCCCCAATCTGCCATTGCTGCCATCACTGGGCGTAGCGTGTTCCCGAGTTCCGTGAGTCTGTATTCCGTCTTGGGCGGAATCACGGGATATTCGCGGCGCGAGATCAGCCCCCACTCTTCCAGTTCCCGGAGTTCCTTCGTAAGTATTCGGTCACTGACGGGCGGACAGGCTCTGCGCAAAGCCGAATACCGCTGCGGTTCTTCCCGTACGAGAGCCCAGACGATCCTGGCTTTCCATTTGCCGCCAAGAATGCGAGAGGTGAAGGCCACGGGGCATGGGCTTGAAAACTTCATCAAAAGACACTAACAAAAAGATCCGTACTTGTAAAAAGTTAGTGTCAGCGTTGTGATGGTTCTCGGAAGGTCGCTGCATCATCGGTGGCCGAAAAGGAAAACACAATGAAAGCTGTATGCGTCACTGAATCTCGCGAACTGGAAGTCCGGGAAGTTCCCACCCCTACCGAAGCGCCCAGCGGACACCTGCTGATCGAAATCGAAGCCGCAGCCATCAACCATGGCGACAAAATCTTTCTTGCGCGGCCAGCGGCAACAATGGGTCTGAACACGAGCCTGTATGACATATGGGGAGCCTCCGCTGCTGGCAAAGTGCTGTCTGCTGGTTCCGACGTTCCGGCCGGCTATGCTGGGCGCAAGGTCGCGGTTTATCGTTCGCTGACGTCCAGCGCGCAGACGGTTGGACTGTGGGCGGAACGCTCTGTTGTGCCCTTTACAAGCTGCGTGATTCTTCCGGAGGAGCTCTCCGTGATCGATTACTCCGGCTCACTGGTCAACGTCATCACGGCTCACGCGTTTCTCGAGACGATGACTTCGGAAGGTCATACAGGAGTCATTGTGACGGTCGGCGCTTCTGCCACGGGGCTTGCTATCGCAGCGTTAGCACGCGAGAAGCAGATCCCCGTCCTCTTCCTGGTTCGCTCACAGCACGCACGCGAGCAGCTCGGAGCGCTGCATCTCGAACACGTACTGGTCACAAGCGGCGCCGACTTCGACACAACATTCGAGCAGCTTGCTGAAGAGCTGAAAACGACAGCCGTATTTGACGGGGTGGGTGGCGAACTCATTACACGCATCGCGCCACTCCTGCCCCGAAACTCCACCGTCTGGTTCTATGGCTTCCTGGCGGGGCCAACGGCTGTCTCGGTCCCATCCCTGACGTTTATGGCGAAGAACCTTACGATGAAGACCTTCAGCAACTTCAACAGCACCACCGTACGCGATACGGCTAAGTTGCGAGAAGCGCTTGGGTACCTCCACACGCAGATCGCCGACCCGCTGTTTCGAACGAACATCGGAAAGACTTTTCGGCTCGACCAGATTCGCGAGGCAATGGCGTACGAGACGCAGCCCGGTGCGAAGGCGGTGTTGCTCGCGAAAGGGTGAGCTGTGACAACGACTGGAAAGGCGGCACCCTTTGTGCCGCCTCGTTCTCATCACTGACGACAAGCCGACTTGTGGTGACCAATGGCAGTTCGTTTCTGCAAAGTCGCTTTTCGCCAAGTTCGCATCCGACGTTTCCGAAAACGCCGTTTTTGATGCTGCTGGCCGTTTGCATTGTCGACCGCATACGGCACTTGGTACGAACATCGTCGATGGCGCTGCCGCTTAAATCAGTCGCACAGCTGCACTGGGCACATAACGATTTTCTGGAGTCGCCCGTGCGAAAGATATCGCCGCTTTGGGGCGTGCATCCATGGCCGTTTGAGCTTCTATGCTCCATTTAGCTTTCTGCAAGAGATCAGATAAAAAGGGGCATAGTTGGTGCTGATCTCGAAGTAGTGCAGGGGAAGAACAAGCAGCGGCAACAGCCTTGACGCAGAGGGCGCGGAGGAAGAACGCAAAGGTCGCGGAGGGTTACGTGGCGAAACGAAGGTGTTACGAAACTCGTTGACGGCCGTTCGTATCTCGCCCGTTGTGCGTCGTGCTCTCACACCATTCAATGCCAGCGCGCTATATCCCCCTTGTTGTTCTATACGATGGCCTGTGAGACAACCGTTCTCAGCAATTATGCGCTTGACACGTTCGAACTCTGAGGACTTCAGCACCGCTGGTCCACCTGAGGTCGAAGAAGGCGTTGTCAATTGTATTGCCGCAGCTGGGCCCGGCTTGTCTGTTGCAAAATTTGTGTCCAGGTATAAGACGACGTTGTCCAGGTCTTCCTTCGAGCCATCCGTACCGCGAGCCGCCATTTCGTCGACACTTTTTCTCCACTCATCCGGGGTCTTCTTAACGCGGGTAACCATATTCGCGCTGTGACAGGCAGTGCAGTTGTGGATAAATTCTGCCTTGCCTTTGCCGTCTGGCAGAGTTTGGCTAAAGGTTTCCTTTGATGCGCAAAGGAAGCACAATAACGCGTACATCGTCCTAAACACCACTTTAAATTTCTGGTCCACTATTGCCATCGCTCTTCCGGGTTTACAGGAGGCGGATTCGAATGGTCCGCTGCTACTTCGAACTCGACTCTCCCTGGGGGTGGACGTTTCGGTCCACGGTCCGCATAAAACAGTGGGCCGGAACGTTGATCTCGCCTCTAGACCTAGAGGATTGTCCCGGCGATAGAAGAAGACGTAGCCTTATTTCGAGGTCAGGCGGAAGAGACCACCTGGCTTCGCATCCTCGATCATCCACAGCGCGCCATCAGGAGCGACCTCCACGTCGCGGACTCTGTGACCTACATACCACCGCTCGGCAGTCTTCGCCCCTCCCTTACCGTCGAAGGTGATGCGTATGAGTGATTTCGTTATCAGCCCGCTCGCAAGCGCCGAGCCATTCCACTGTGGAAACATAGCGCCTTTGTAGAACATGAGGTTGCCCGGCGCGATGACTGGGGCCCAATAAATAACAGGCTTCGTCAAGTCAGCGCGCGTGTCCGGATTGGGAATGGGCACGCCGTTATAGTTGTGTCCGTAGGAGACCAGCGGCCAGCCATAATTTTTGCCAGGTTGGATCAGGTTCAGCTCATCGCCGCCCCGTGGGCCATGTTCAAGCTCCCACAACCGGCCATCCGGCGCAAAGGCCAGACCATAGGGAGTACGGACTCCCGTGCTCCAGGTCTCCGATGGCGTCAGGTTAGGGCCAGGAAAGGTATACGTTCTTACGACAGGGGCTGTCTTTGCGGCTTCCGTATCCTCGGGCGGGTCAATGACGGGCACAGTGGCCGCGCCTGTCTTGCCAGCCATCGGATTGCCCGGGGCCGGTTTGCCATCCAGTGTCAGGCGCAGGATCTTGCCGAGTGGCTGGTTAGAGTCCTGGGCTGGCGTCATGCGCTGCCGATCGCCAGAGGAGAGGAAGAGATACTTGCCATTCGGAGAAAAAGCAACTTCTGCGCCGAACTGTCCGCCATCGCCCCTCTCGCCGTCGCGCCAGATTACCTGGAGCCCCTCGAGGCTCGCCGCATCCTGGCCAATGTTCAACTTGGCCCGCCCAAGCGCCAAGCTCGAACCTCCGTTACCCGGCTCTGAATAAGTGAGGTAGACATTGTGGTCTTTCTTATAGTGCGGCGAGAGATATACGCCCAGCATTCCACCCTGACCTCTCCAGAGAACGGCTGGCAGGTTCGTAATTGGCGTCTTTGCTCCTTGCTGGCTGACGAGCCACAGACCGCCAACCTTCTCCGTAATGAGCATTCGCCCGTCGGGAAGGAAAGCAATCTTCCAGGGCAGATTCAAAGTTGTTACCTGGACCATGTTGAAGGGCAGGCCAGGCTCAGGCTTCTGTTTCCCCGCATTGATCTGTGCATATACGCCGCTCGCGGCCATAGCTAAGCAAAGTCCCGCGATCGCTAAGTGCTTCATCCCATTTTCCTTTTATCGATAGAGTGATCCACTTCATCGCGACAAGAAGCTTCTAGTTAACCCTCACAGCCTGTATTGGCTTCATATTTTTTGCTGGGGGGGCGATAGGAAGTATCTCCGCATGGGTAGCGTCCTTCAGGGTTACAAGGAACCCGAAGGGATGGTCCCCACCCCCATCCCCAAGTGTGACGCGTAGCACATTGCCCTCCAGCTTCGTTGTAATCGGTGAGGGCGTGGTGTCTTCGGCGGGGTCCGCCATGCTCAGTTCTCCATCATCGTCCAGCGCAATCCTCGATGAAGTAAGTGTTCCGGTGATCACTGAGCCATTCTGAACCAGAACCATCGTGGAGAAACTTTGCCCCTGGAACATCCAGTGCCAGGTTCCGGCGAACATCTTCGCGTTATTGGTGGATGCAGAAGCTTCTTGCAGGCTCACTGCGCGCGCGAGTACCGTGCTCGAGCCAAATAGAAAGCTTGTTGCCAAAGCCAGCCCAATCAGACCGGCGCGGGATAGCGAAGTTCTCTTCTCAGTCAGCATCATGATTCGATCCTCCAGGTTGTCACCATCGAAAATACCCAGCCCTACTGCGTTGCTACGAGGTGCTTGCAAGCACAATGACGCCAGGCGTAAGAGTGTGCGGGCATATACGATTCGCTGTCCAAGGCGAACAGCGGCGTAATCATCGCAGGCAAGTTCACGCGTCTGCGAAATCTTCGACATCAGGTACCGAATGCCGGGGTGCCAGGCTACAGGCAGCGTGATCAACTGACACAAAAGGAGCACCAGAAAATCTTTCCTGCGAATGTGACCGTATTCGTGCGCAAGGATCGCCGTGAGATCCTGCCCGTCAAGAGCTGGGATCACTTTGCTGGGCAAAATGATCGCGGGATGAAATACACCAACCGTGACCGGATCGTCAATGGCTGTCGATTCAAGAAGGGCAACCCGATGCGGAGGCTCGATTCCTAAGCCAACCATCCCGACTTCACGAGGAGAGATCAACGAAGCATCTCTGCGCAGGCGATGCACGCGATAGATACCGCGGCTAAAGTGGATCAGCTGATAAAGAAAAAACACCTGCCAGATAACAAGGAGCGCAGTCTTTGCACCTGGAACCAGGAGGGTCGGCTCATGCACCTGGGAGTGCCCATTCCAGATCCAGAAGGGATGGGCAGGGACCTCCGTCCCCTGTATCAGCTGCTGCTGAGATCTCTTTGCGACCACACTCGGATGGGTTTGCCAGAAAGTGTTGCAAACAGGTGCAGCCAGACAGAGGGCGAATATGGCGAGATAAAAGTAATGTTGATACTTCGCTTTGGCTTTCGCGATGAAGTGTGAGAGTATCAGCGCCAAAATCGCAAACAGTCCAATCTGCGCCGACGCATTGAACAGCCAGTCGAATACGAGCTCTCGAATCGTGCTCATTTCGCTTCCTCCTCGGCGTCCCCGGCGGCTTCCAGTTTCGCCTGCAATTCAGCAAGTTTTTGCGGGTTGAGGTGCTTGCTCCGTACCAGAGAGAGGAGGAGGTCATCCACTGACCCCTGAAACACTTTGTGTAGGACATCCCTGATCGATTGGGAGTCGGCTGCCTCTTGAGAGACGGTGGCACTGTACTCAAAAGCGCGCCCAACGAGCTTCCTCTTCACTCTTCCTTTGCGATGCAGGACATTCAACGTGGTCTGTATGGTTGTGTAGGCGAGTTCAGGCTCCCCTTTCAACCCCTGCATAACTTTCTGTACATTCCCGGCACCATCCTCCCAGAGCACGCGCATGATTCGCCGCTCTAGGGGAGTCAGGACCTTAGCAGGTTTAGGCATTGACAACTCCTCCTATACGCATAGGAGACTATCTCGCGGATTCTATTTTTGTCAACTATATGTATAGGAGATAATCTTGGCCGATGCGTTTCGTGGGAGCTCGGCCTTCCAGATAGATCACCAGCTACTGATCTCGAAGTAGTGCAGGGGAAGAACAAGCAACGGCAACAGCCTTGACGCAGAGGGCGCGGAGGAAGAACGCAAAGGTCGCGACGGGGACCGTGGCGAAACGTGCGGGGTGCGGTATATGAGGTCTAGGTGCGGCTCGCGTACTGATTTGGTTTGTTTCTCTGGCACGGCGACTATATAAAGAATCCATCCTGTTATGCCTGGAAGGCTCTTCGGATGACATTTCTGCTTGATCTTCGTTATGCCCTGCGGCAGTTGAAGTTTGCCCCTATGTTTACGGTCACGGTAGTGCTCACGCTGGCGCTCGGCATTGGAGCATGCACGGCCATCTTCTCGCTGATTGACACCGTCATGCTGAAGTCGTTGCCCGTGACTGATCCTTCGCGCCTGTACCAGATCGGCATCGGCAAGCCGTGCTGCGTGACGAATGGCTTGCAGGAAGACTGGGACCTCTATTCGTATAAGCTTTACAAGCAACTGGCGCCGGCCGCGCAGCCGGAGTTCGATCAGGTTGCGGCCTTCCAGGCGCAGCCGGGTGTGTTGAGCGTTCGCTACGGTACGGATCGCGCACAGGCGCGGGCGCTGATGGGCGAGTATGTGAGTGGCAACTACTTTCAGACGCTGGGCGTGAACCCGGTCGCTGGGCGCATGCTGAACCCTGAAGACGACAGGCGAGGTGCTCCGGCGGTGGCTGTCATGAGCTATCGCACCTGGCAGCAGAATTATGGCGGTGATCCGAAGATCATCGGTGCGACCTTCCAGATTGAGACCTTTCCCTTCACGATCGTCGGCGTGGCGCCGCCCGGCTTCTTCGGGGACACGCTCACCAGTAATCCCATGGACCTGTGGGTACCGCTCTCGACCGAATACCTGACCGATGCCGAAGCTCCCTACAACGATGTGCCCTCGATGGCGTGGCTACGCATGATCGGCCGGTTGAAACCGGGTGCGACAACGGCAGGCGTGGCCGAACGCCTGACTGCTGACCTGCAGCACTGGCTCCCTATCGAAGGCGCGCTGCCGCCGCAGTTCCAGTTACAGCTTAAGGACCAGCTTTCGCGGCAGGCCATTCGTCTTGGTCCCGGTGGACAGGGCATCGGCGAGATGCGCGATTCCTATCGCAGCAACCTCCGTATCCTGCTGGGCATCTGCGCGGCGGTGCTGCTGGTCGGCTGCGCCAATGTCGCGAATCTACTGCTGGCGCGAGGCATGGTACGGCGGCGGCAGACGGCATTGCAACGTGCATTGGGAGCATCGAGGGGGCGGATTCTGCAGCAATCGTTTCTTGAAAGCCTGCTGCTTGCAGTCATGGGAGGCGTGCTCGGGGTGGCGATCGCATGGGTAGGTGAGGGGCTTATTGTGCGACTGGCCTTTCGTCATGCCGCGGTCGTTCCGGTGCATGTTTCGCCATCGCTTCCTGTTCTGGGCTTCTGCCTGGCGCTATCGATTGTCACCGGCCTGATCGCAGGAATGGTGCCTGCATCGCTGGCTTCGCGGACGGACCCGATGGTTTCGATGCGCGGAGCCAGCCGGACTATGGGTGGGGGCGGCGGCGCAGGGCGGCCGCAGATGACGATGGTCGTCGTGCAGACGGCGATTTCGCTTGTACTGGTGGCTATGGCGGGCATGCTCACGCACAGTATCTATAACCTGAGCCATCAGGACTTGGGTTTTCACACGGAGAATCGCGAGATCGTGACCATTGAGCCACCTCTGGCGAAGTACACGGTTGCCGATCTCGACAGGCTTTATCGAGAGTTGAAGGTACGGCTGGAGGCTCTGCCCGGAGTCCGCAGTGCGAGCGTGGCTCTCGACAGCCCTATGAGTGGTCACTGGTCTGAATACGTGGTGAAACCAGGCGAGGGTGTGCCACCGAGCGATAGTGCGCACCAGGTGCAATACGACCGCGTGGGACCCGATTACTTTGCAACAATCGGCCAGCCGCTTGTGGAGGGCCGCGGCGTCCTGCTTTCTGACCAGGAAAACACGCGCCATGTTGCCGTGGTGAACCAGGCCTTCGTGCGCAGGTTCTTCCCGAACGGAGATGCCATCGGCCGCCACTTCGGTTTCAACCTGCCGGCTTACAGTGACAGTTTTGAGATTGTGGGTGTGGCGCGCGATGCAAAATATGCCGATCCCGCACTGCCGGCCGAGCCCATGGTCTTCGGCTCGCTCTCGCAGAGCATTGCCTATACCGATAGTGCGCTCAAGGAAAACGAGAAGTGGGCGCACTTCATCAACGGCGCACAGCTGTGGATCGATGGCGACATGGGCCGGCTGGAACCGCAGATCCGGCAGGTCTTCGCAGAGGTTGATCCCAACTTCGCCATCACCGATATGCATCCGCTGCAGCAGCAGATCGATATGCACTACGACCAGCAGCGAACGGTGGCCGAGTTGAGCACACTCTTTGGTGGCCTTGCCATCCTGCTGGCGTCGATTGGTCTCTACGGCGTGATGGCGTACGCGGTCACACGACGCACAGTCGAGATCGGTGTGCGTATAGCCGTAGGAGCAACGAGGCTCAACGTGCTCCTGCTGGTACTGCGCTCGGCTTTCGTGCAGGTGGCGATTGGGCTGGCATTGGGGCTAACACTGTCCTTTGCTGCTGGCCGCATGCTGCATTCGAGTCTGTATGAAGTAGGAGAAGTCGACCTTGCGGCGCTGGGTAGTGCGACAGCCATCCTGCTCCTAAGTGCATTGATTGCGAGCTTCATTCCGGCACAGCGCGCAGCGAGCGTAGAACCGGTAACTGTTCTGCGCGCGGACTAGCTGTGGGGAAGAACGAGCAACGGCAACAGCCTTGACGCAGAGGGCGCGGAGGAAAAACGCAAAGGTCGCGACGGAGATCGTGGCGAAACTTGGAGCGTTTCCTTCGCGGACTTTGCGTCAAAGCTATTGCTTTTACCCAGCATTAGTGCGTCGCCTGGACTTCAAGACGTGTGATTTTGCGATGGACGATCCATAGTGGAATGCAGCCGAAGATGCCGAAGCTGCAATCGATGAGTCTCCAATAGAACGGAATCCCGCGGAGTGGGCCGGCGATCAGAGCTAGTGGGATGACGCTTGCGCAGGCGATCAGACCGAAGGTGATGACCCACTTGTTGCGTACGGGGTCCAGTAACGGGCCGATGAAGGCGATGGCCAGGACAATATGCGCGAAGGCCAGCCAGTCCGTGCCGTAGGCGAGGAACGGGTAGCGGGTGTTCTCGTCAGCCAGTGCGGTATGCACGGTGATCAGCCATTGGTTGAGTGCGGGTGCGTGGCCTGCCAGGTGAAGATCGGCGGAGAGGCGGACGAGCAGCGATAGCTCGGACTGAAGAGGGAAGGCCGTCACCCCGCTGAGGATAAGCCCAACGATGAACACCACGAGCCAGATGCGAATCGAGCGAAGGAGGCTTGTGGCAGCCATGAGGGGTTAGAGTTCGAGGCGGGAGTCGTCGATGGCGAGGCGGACGTTGCCGTCGGACTTCTGCAGGCGGCGTACGGCTTCCATCTTGTCGACGTTGGCTTTGAGCATGACGACGGCGATGGGGATCGACTTGCCCGCGGACTTGATGGTGCGGATCGCGGTTTCGCGGTCGATGTCGCAGAGCTTCATCAGGACGCGGATGCCGCGTTCGACCAGCTTGGCGTTCTTCATGTGTACGTTCACCATCAGGTTGTCGTACACATAGCCGAGCCGGGTCATCGCGCCGGTGGTGATCATGTTCAGGATCATCTTCTGCGCGGAGGAGGCTTTCATGCGGGTCGAGCCGGAGACGATCTCGGGGCCGACCTCGGCACAGATGGTGACGTCGGCGACCTGCGAGAGATCGGAGTCAGGGTTACAGGTGACGGCTGCGGTTTTCGCGCCGCGTGAGCGGGCGTACTCGGTTGCGCCGATGACGTAAGGGGTACGGCCTGAGGCCGAGACGCCGATGACGATGTCCTTGCGCGTGGGGCGGCGACGGGCTATGTCGCGCTGGCCCAGTTCGGGAGAGTCTTCGTTGACGTCGGAGGCGCTGGCGAGGGCCTTGGGGCCGCCGGCCATGATGTATTGCACCTGCGAGGGCGCTGTGGAAAACGTCGGTGGGCACTCGGAGGCGTCCAGGGCGGCGATACGGCCCGAGGAGCCGGCACCGACGTAGATGAGGCGGCCGCCGTCGCGGAGCGAGCGGGCAACGATATCTATGACGATCGCGATTTCGGGCAGAGCCTTCTTTACGGCTGCGGCGACCCGGGTGTCATCGTGGTTGATGATACGTGCGATTTCAATGGCGGATTTGGTGTCGAGGCCTGTAGACGCATCATTGGGCTTCTCCGTCGTTAGGCTCTGGAGGTCTGCGGGAGTGCGTTGCATTGGCTTCTCGATAATGAGCGGCTTCTCGATAGTGAGCGACGGAAACGAGGACATAATGTATGTAACTTTTGACTTATGATGCTTTCGCATTCTAAATCAAAGCGTGTAGAGCTGGCTTCCCGGGGCTGTGGTCAAACTCTATCACGCGCTCCCATTTAGAATGATGGACGACATGAGCGACTGGAAAGTTGTACGACGTGCCCTGCTGTCGGTTACGGACAAAACGGGTTTGGTAGAGTTTGCGCGCACGCTGGCTGGATTTGGCGTTGAACTGGTTTCGACGGGGGGCACGTCCAAGGCGTTGCGCGATGCGGGCCTTGACGTGCGCGATGTGGCCGAGCTGACGGGATTTCCCGAGATGCTCGATGGCCGAGTGAAGACCCTGCATCCAGTGGTACACGGCGGCATTCTGCATCGCCGCGGGGATCCGGCGCATGTGAGTGCGGTGGAGAAACACGGTATCGGGCCCATCGATATGGTGGTGGTGAATCTGTATGCGTTTGAGAAGACCGCGGCGCGCGAAGGCGTGAAGCTCGAAGAGATCATCGAGAATATCGACATCGGCGGGCCGTCGATGCTGCGCTCGGCGGCGAAGAACTTTGAGGATGTTGCGGTGGTTTCGAGCGTGCAGGACTATGTCGCGCTGACCGAGGAGTTGAAGGCCAATGAAGGCAAATTGAGCCTGAAGACGCGCTGGCAGCTGTCCCGTAAGGCCTTTGCTACCACTGCGGCCTATGATGCGGCGATTGCCACGACGCTGGAGGCGCTGCCGGATAGTCCTGAGGAGAAGCTTGAAAAGACGAGTGAGTTGCCGGTGACTCTGCGCGTCATCGCTCCTCGGCAGGCGACGCTGCGGTACGGCGAGAATCCGCACCAGAGCGCGGCACTGTATGTGGACGGCTCGGGCCTGGGGATTGCCGGGGCGGAGCAGCTGCATGGCAAGGAACTCAGCTACAACAACCTCGTGGATCTCGACGCCTGCTGGTCGCTGGTGAGCGAGTTCGAGGCCTGCGCGGTGGCGATTATCAAACATACGAACCCGTGTGGCGTGGGGCAGGGAATGACGGTGGCGGAGGCCTATCTCCGGGCGCTGGCTGCAGACCCTGAATCGGCCTTCGGGGGCGTCATCGGCATCAACCGCACGGTTGACGGGGCGGCGGCGGCGGAGATTGCCAAGCTGTTCGTCGAGGCTGTGGTGGCGCCGGAGTTCACTCCCGAAGCCCTGGCGGCGCTGGGCGCGAAGAAGAATCTACGCGTGCTGCGGATTAAGCCTGCGACGCCGTTGCGCATGATCAAGCAAATCTCAGGCGGCTATCTGGTTCAGGACGAAGACACGGCCATGGTGCAGGCAGACCAGCTGAAGGTTGTCACCAAGCGCGAGCCGACGGCGGAGGAGATCACGACGCTCCTCTTTGCGTGGCGCGTGTGCAAGCACGTGAAGTCGAACGCTATCGTCTATGCGCGGTTCGATGGAGGGTTTGGGCAGACAGTCGGCGTGGGCGCGGGGCAGATGAGCCGAGTTGCTGCCGCGAAGTTTGGCGCGATGAAGGCGGCCTTGCCTCTGAAGGGAACGGTTGCTGCTTCGGACGCCTTTTTCCCTTTTCCGGATGGGTTGGAGTTGATTGCGGAGGCGGGGGCTACGGCGGTGATTCAGCCGGGTGGCTCGGTGCGTGACCCTGAGGTGATTGCCGCGGCAGACCGGTTGGGGCTGGCGATGGTCTTTACGGGGATGCGGCACTTCCGGCATGGGTAAAAAGCAGGGATTAGGGAGTAGGGATTAGGGATTAGAAAAGCGGGAGATTCGCTAATCCCTGTGCCCTAATCCCTGGCTTTCGCTAGCAAACAGCATCCAAACCCTGTACAGTGCCGTCTAAGGAATTAGAACGAGTGTTTTAACAGGACCTGCCCATGAGCCCAGTTTTACGTACTTCACTTTTGCCACTCTGCTGCACCGTAGTGCTTCTCTCGTTTGCTGGCTCCGGGCGTATGCTCGCCCAGAATGCAACTGCGAAGACGGTTGCCCCGGCCCCTGCTGCTGATGCGTCCGATCGATCTGCTTCGTACTACCACTATGGTTTGGCGAAGATTTATGAAGACGAGGCTTCCAGCGGTGGACGGCAGGACCTTGCGACACAGGCCATTGAGCAGTACAAGCTCGCGCTCGACGCCGATCCTGGCTCGCGTTTGCTGCAGGACGGCCTGTCTAACCTCTATTTCAAGCTGGGGCGGATTCGCGAAGCCGTTACGGCTGCGCAGGAGCAGGTGGACAAACATCCTGACGATGCGGATGCTCACATGCTTCTCGGGCGGGTCTATCTGCGTTCGCTGGGCGACGGCCAGGGGCCGCAGTCCACTGACATGCTGCAGTTGGCGATCAAGGAGTACCAAAAGATCGCGGAACTCAAGCCGAATGACCTGGAGACCCGCCTGCTGCTGGGACAGCTCTACGGCCTGAACCACGATTCGGCCAAGGCGGAAGAGCAGTTCAAGGCTGCGCAACAGATCGATGGAACTTCCGAAGAGGTTGTGCTGAGCATGGCCCGGTTGTACACGGAGCAGGGCGATCCGGAGCATGCGGCGAAGGTGATTGCCGATGTGCCGGAAGATGACCGCAGCGCTCGCATGGACTTTGCGCTGGCAGGGATCTACGACCAGCTGAAGCAGCCGAAGAAGGCGGTGGAGGCCTATAAGCTCGCGCTCGACCAGGACCCGGACAACGTCGACGCCAAGCGCGGATTGGCGAACGCGCTGATCGCCGCCGGAGAGACTGATGCCGCGGCAAAGATCTTCGCGGACATCATCAGTTCCGATCCGCAGGATGCGCAGTCGCTTATTCGCGAGGCCGATATTCAGCGCCAGCAAGGGCACTATGAGCAGGCACTGGCAACGCTGAAGAAGGCCGGTGCGCTGGTTTCGAACAACATGGAGCTCGACTATAACGAGGGGCTGGTATACGACGCCCTCGGGCGCTATGACGAGGCCATCAAGAGCTTCAAAGACATGCTGGCTTTGACGGAGCCGGCAGACGGCAAGTATGACGAGCAGTCGCGAGGCAATCGCGTGCTGTGCCTCGATCGGCTCGCGTTCGTCTACCGCGAGTCCAACAGGACGCAGGATGCGGTGGAGACCTACAAGCTGATGGCGGCGTTGGGGAGCGATGATCTCCAGGCGCGCTCGGCGGATGACATCGTCCAGACGTATCGTGAGGCCCATCGATGGACTGACGCCCTGCATACGGCCGCCGATGCCGCCAAGGCGCTGCCAAACAACCGTGACATTCAGTTGACCTATGCCAGCCAGTTGGGAGACGCAGGCAAACTGGACGAGGCTCTCAAACTGGCCAATGCCCAGTTGAGCGGTAAGCCGAACGGCACTCCGGAAGACCGCGTGGTCTACTTCACGATTGCCGATATCAACTCGCGTGTGAAACGGTGGAAGGAAGCCTCGCTGGCGCTGGATAAGGTAGATACTCTTTCTGCAAAGCCCGAAGATAAGGTCTTTCTGTACTCCTACAAGGCCAACGTTGCGGATAAGCAGAAGATGTTCGATGAGGCCGAGTCGGAGTACCGCAAAGGTCTGGCGATCGATCCGCAGAGTGCCGCTATCCAGAACGACTATGGATACATGCTGGTGGACCGCGGCATTCGACTGGACGAAGCGGTTGCCATGCTGAAAAAGGCAGTATCCTTCGATCCGCAGAATGGCGCTTATCTGGATTCACTGGCATGGGGCTATTACAAGCAGGGGCAGTACACCCTTGCGGAAGACTATGAGCAGAAGGCCGCCGCGCGGACAGGCAATGATCCAACCGTGCTCGACCACCTTGCGGAGATCTATGCCAAGACCGGCAAGCTGCAGCAGGCCGTGGCCGAGTGGCAGAAGTCGCTGGCGCAGTATGCCACGTCGCTGGCGCCTGAGGCCGACCCTGCGGATGTCGAGAAGGTGCAGCATAAGCTCGAAGGCGCTCGTGTAAAGCTGGCGCATGCAGGTGTTGGTCCCGGGAAGTAGCTCTGAGCGCCAATAGCTGGTGGAGTGTCGGGTAGTTGACGTCTGCTCTACACTCATAAGTGATGGTGTCCAACCTGCATTCCTGTGGCGTTTTCGGAGAGATTGAAACGCAGTTATCGGTGCGTGCGTTTCCGGCTCCTGCGAGCGACGACCGCAAGCCGTTCGAGCGCGACCGGGACCGCATTGTGCAGGCGCGTGCGTTTCGGCGTCTGGCAGGGAAGACACAGGTCTTTACCAGCCGAGCCTCGGACCACTTTCGCAGCCGCTTGACTCACACCATAGAGGTCGCCCAGGTGGCGCGGCAGGTGGCCGGTGCTTTGGGGCTCAACGTCGATCTGGCGGAGACGCTCGCGCTGGTTCATGACATTGGGCACCCGCCGTTTGGGCATGCTGGAGAACGTGCGCTGGACGAGTGCCTCAAGCGGCATGGTCTTCGCTTTGATCACAACCTGCATGCGCTACGCATCGTTGAACGATTCGAGCAGCGGTATGCGGGCCATCGCGGTTTGAATCTCACGTTGGGAACGCGCGAAGGGATCATCAAGCACTCGCGCGACTACAGTGAGGGGGCACACCCGGATCTGACGGAGTACTTCCTGAGCCAACGGCCGCCCCTCGAGGCACAGATTATCGACCTTGCGGACGAGATTGCCTACCTGACCGCTGACCTGGATGACGGCGTGGAGTCTGGACTGCTCGACGTGCGGCACATTCGCGACCACGTCAGCATACTGCGGAGAAGTTATGCGACGGTGCAACAGGCGCATCCTGAGGCGCAGGAGAAGTACATCTTCCACGACGCGCTACAGGCGATGCAGAAGACGCTGGTGCTGGACCTGATCCGCACGACGCGCGAGAATGTTGCCGCCATCGGAGCGCGGTCGCTGCCGGAGATTCGCAACTGCGAGCACCGGCTGGCGGTCTTCTCGCCGCAGGCGGAGGCGGAGCGGCTGGAAGAGAAGCGATATCTTTACGACACTCTGTACACCTGTCCGGAGCTTGAGCTGGAGCACTCGAAGGCTGCCGAGGTGGTGTCGGAGCTGTTCGATTTCTGGGTGAATGAGCCGGAGGAACTGCCCGAGGCGTACTTTGCGGAGGTCGAAAGCGAGGGATTGGCGCGGGTTGTGGCCGATTACATCGCGGGTATGACCGATAACTTCATCCTGCTGCAGTATGCCAATGTTCGTCGTAAAGTGCGGTCGAGCTTCGCCACCGTGCGTTTGCGATAGGTGTTTTCCTCGCAGGAACCGCGCGTGCGACTTGCCTTTGCCTCCAGGTGTTGTTAGCCTTAAGAAGAACTGAGCAGAGCGAAGTCTCGCAATGCATGCGTCCCCGTCGTCCAGCGGTTAGGACACCGCCCTTTCACGGCGGTAACACGGGTTCGAATCCCGTCGGGGACGCCAATCAAATCAATCACTTACAGCCTAATCGACTCGCGGATAGCGCATCACGTGACACAAGCGTGACATAGAGCTTGTCTGTAACGTGTGAATCAACGTGCGTTGTCGGTTGTTACAGCTCGCCCTGGATTAGCTGAGATACGACAAACTCACCGCCCTGTACGGCAAATTCTTGCTGATTAGCTACCCATTCATCCGTATATTTGATTCGCAATCGCTGCGAGTCATATCTACTTGATAAGTAAAGAGTTGCGAGCGCATGCGGCATTGACCTGCGCACATTGCGGCAATCAATGGGTTTCTGCTGAGATTGCCAGAATCGAGCCAGAATCAAGCATTTTTACGCGCCGAACACACTCATCGGCAATGGCTTTGAGAATCTTCCATGACCACCTTCGGAAGTCACTCATTCTCTACTACTCATATATTGATGATCTTCTATATATAAAGGACTTAGCTATGAGTGCCTTCAGGTATGAGAACCTTCGTACAGAAGAAGATCATCACTGACAGAGTATGGAGAGGATCATGTTCGACACCGCTTCCGAACACCCGATAGCATCGATTCTGCTTTCGCCAGCGGCTACGATTTTTGCTGCGATTGTCGCTGCCATCGCCGCGATATGGGGCAACGTCAGAGCGGGCAAGAGTTCTAATGACCTTGCGGAGTACAAGAGCGCTACTGACAGAGACTTGGCAAGGTTGAATGCGACGCTGGCACATGGGCAGCTCATTAGCGCGACGCAATGGAACGTCGAATTCACCGCGTATCAGGCGATCTGGCAAGCACTCGTGACCGTGCGCAACGATACGGTGGCCATAGCCACTTATGAGCAGCACCTTGAAGCGCTTGATTTGCTAGCGCACATGTCGGACGCTATGAAGCAAGAGAGCGTGAAAGCCAAATCCAAGGCCCTTGACGCTTCACTGACTCAATTGTCCAATGCTGTCCAGAACAATGCGCCATTCTACCCACCGCACATCAGGACAACGGCAATCAAGGTCATAAACCCGCTTCGCGGGTTGGCAAGCGGACTGTTGGCCTTCGCTGTTGCTTATAAAATAGGTAAAGCGTGGAATGAGGAGCAGCTAGATGCTTGGCGATCACTACGCAATCAAGAGATCGCGACCGCCCTTGCCGAGACGGAAACCCTGGAAGTAGCCATTAGGGAACGTCTCAGCACCGTTCGCGTTGTCGCCTAGCGCAGCAGGTTCTCAGGTGGCGGAATCATCTGCGCTGGAAGTGACCATTCCCAGCCGTCTACAAACTCGCCTTTGCGTTTCGTGCTCTGAATGTTCATCGCGTCCTTTGCGCGTTGCAGAGTGACGTGAGCGATATGCGCATTGCGTGCGAGCTGCTGCACTTGCTTGACCGGAACCGGCCCGTTGGCAAGTGTGTTGTAGAGGAAGTTCTTTGCCTCATCCATCTTCTTCCCATAGCGCTCTGTATCGTCGCTTTCCACGCTGGAGAGGATCGAGCGCGATGTTCCCTGGATCGAACTGCCCCATACAACGCGAGTTGTTTGGATCGTTGTCCCGTTGCCAGCTTTTACATCGATTGGCTCAATCGTGTAGATCACGCCACCTTCGTCAGCGGAGATGTTCGACTTCGACCTTGTGAGCACCCGCATATCAGATTCTTCCTCTTTCGCTGTTGCCCACACCATGCGTGCGAGTGCCGCGAACGCTTGCGAGCCGATGACTCGCTCTGCCGACTTCCGGCCCGCGGTCGCTTTGCCAAAGTGCGTGATGCCAAGCACGGCGCAATCAAACTCAGTGGCAAAGTCCACAATCGGTTGCAAGCTGCGACGTACATCATTCGCCTTGTTGATGTCACCGACTACTGCGCTAACGATTGGATCGATGATGAGCAATGAGATGCCGCCTATCTTGCGGACTTCAGTGCGCAAGTTGTCCATGTCGCACGCTGGATCGAACGGTTGCCGCATCCCGCTTTCGTCTGTTGTGCTCTCAATCGCTGCAACGCGGTTTATGTCTGCTTTCGCGGCCATGAGACGCGGCTTGATCGTGTGAATGAGCGAGTCTTCGCCCGACCAGATGAGCACGTTGCTCTTGCTGGTGCAGCGCTGGCCATCGGGCCAAACGCCACCCGTTGTAATCGTGGCCGCAAGACTGAATGCCAGAGTGCTCTTTCCCGTGCCGCCATCGCCGCTCAGAAGCGTCAGCATGCCCCTGGGGAGCCACTGATTCCAATGCCAGTCAATCGGCACTTCCTGGACGCTCGCAAGGCTCGTGAGCACGACCGCACGCGGCACGTTTGGCTTCGCCACCATTGGCGCATTCTTCGTCGGATCGTACCGCTTGAGGAAGCGTGAGATGTCGATATCGGGAAGACGCGGACGCGGATTGCTCAGGCCCTTTTTGAAGCCGCTTGCTAACGTCTCTTTTGTTTCATGTATGCCGTCTTTAGCGACATAACCGTTTTCCTGCATGGCTAGCAGCAAAGCATCTGCGATTGGCTGGCGTGGAATGCCCCAACCTGCCGACAACTCACCGATCTGCACTGCCGCAATGTTGAGCGCACCATTTCGGCCCTCACCTTCACGCATCGCCCGCAACTCGCCGCACAGCTTAGCGAGGATCATCTGCGCTGTGCGTGTTTCATCTTCTGTTGGGATTGGTTCAGCCGTTGCCGGGCCGGTGGCTACAGGCTCACCACTCTGAAGACGTGAACGAGAGGCGTTCCCGCCAATACGCTCCGCAACGGTCGTAAGAAACTCCGAGACTTGTTGCGGAGAAACGGCGGTAAGCGAGTTGCGGTGGATGGTGCGCAGCTCTGTAGTCCAGCAATAAGCGATGTCACTAGGGTGCATGCCATACGCAACAAACTGCCGTCCCTGGCCCAGCACTTCCAGAATTTTCTTCCCAGCAGCGTCCGCAACATTGGCGGAGTTCACCTTATCCTCAGTCGAACGGTAGAGAAGCAAGCACTTGGAAGAATTCGTGCGATAGCGTAACGGCGCATTCCCCAGCGTTGTCTTCGCCAACTCCACGATCCAGTGAGCAAGCGTCGGATCGTCGGTATCGATGTCAACGGGAACCAACCCATCTGCGAGGATGCCGGTATTGAGAGCATTGCCGTCTGGATACGCCGAAGCGCTTTCAGCAGTGAGCGCACGCGCACGCGCGGGCCACTCGCCACCGATGGGCTTTTTGCTGCCGGTTGTGACAGGTACGAATGGGAAGCCCGAATCAAAGAGTTGTTTGCGTAGGGCCTGGACTGCGAGCGGCGTACTCATTTAGTTGACGGCCTTTCCGTTAGCGAAACTCAGAGCTGAAGAGAACGCACGCATCAACGCAACAAACTGATTGTGTCTATCGAACTGAGCGCGTGCGACTTCATTCATACCGCCAATGTTGCGGCAAGCATCCATCAAACCGACGACTTCACTATCAGCTTTCAAGTCTGCATAGGCATAGCCGTTGCAATAGGCTTGCCGCCAGTACGGAACGCCGCGCCACATAGGGATGACTATGTGTTTTTCATCACTAATCTTCATAACGAACACGTATAGCGGCGGCGGTGGGCAATCAGCAAAGGCAGTAATCCAATCAAACTCGGAGAGAGAGCGGCGTATTGCAAAGGTCATCTTCGGATTAGCTTTGAAGAAGTTACGGTCAGATCTAAATGCAGTGTGATCGCGGTACTCTACAAGCGTTTGCTCTTCAATGTCGGCAAACGGGCGAGTTGCTGGCAAGATGTTGCCATAGTCTCTAAGCGACATTACTCACCGCCTAACTGTCCAATGCCGTAGCTCTCAAGGTCACTGATGTAATCGTGTATCGAAGCAACAATCACTAACCGCTTCTTGCCTATCTTGATTGTGCGAATAGCATTGTTACGAATAAGCTCGTAGACCATCGTGCGACCTATGCTAAGCGCTGCCATAGTCTCATCAACTGACATAGTTATCTGCTGAGATTGTGGCAATAGTGTGTTGTGATTGTGCTGATATGGATGCGATGAAACTAGCGTATTCATTGGTGATTCCTTTCTCTACGGTTTTTCCCGACAGCCGATGTCGGATTGTGGCACAAATTTCCTGCTATGCGCAAAATATTTGTTATGCGGAATAATTTTCGGGTTAGAGTTTCAATTAGAGGGGTAGATTCTTGGCTGATACGCTCACAACTCTGAAGCTCGATGCGCGGACAAAGCATTTTGCGCAGGCCGTGGCGCGCGCTTCAGGTATGACGTTCGGTGAGCTGATCGAAAAGCTGCTAGACGATTTCCTGGCTCAAGCGTCGCTGGACGAACATGGCAAGCAAAAGCTAGTCAGTGAATTGATGAGCGAAGCGTGGTCAGAGCATGAGGCTGATCGAATCGCCTTATTGGGCAATAGGTTCCCCGAAGCATTGACTGAGCGAGATAGAACGCTTTGGCAGGGAATCATCAGTGAGTCACCGCGCTATTGGAAAGTGCCACTAACGGGCAAGCCAATCCGAGTGAGCGAGAAGTCATTCAACTTTGAGCTTTTCCGCGAAGAGTTGTGGTTATTCGATGATGTGACGCGCAACGAGATGAGCGTTCGAGCAAACGAGCTGCGCAGACAGAAAGAGCTTGCGGCTAAATGGCCCAAACAGAAACATCCGTTACCACTAGGTATTGCAAAGGGAGGAAACAAGAAATGAGCGTACCAACTACACCAACTATCGAGGAATTGACAGCAGAAATTACCACGCTGCGCAGCGTCAAAGATGAGCTGCTGGCAAAGACGCATACACAGAAAACGCGCATTACAGAGCTAGAAGCTGAGCGCAACACAGCAAGTGAAGCCGCCGATAAGGCGACGGCTGCGATGCGTGCCGTTGTCATTGATCGTCCGTTGAACACAATGGCAAATGAGCTGTGCAGAGCCGCGCCGGAACTACTAAAACAAGAGCTGTTGAAGGATTACGAGTTTTCGGCAGACGATGCTGGGAACATCGTTGTCACTGACAGAGCAACGAGCAAGCCCATCGCTGCAAAGGATGGAAAGCCCGTAGCTTGGGATAAACCATCCTTCGCAAAGTTCCTTACTGGTGAGGGATATGCCGAGCGCACGGATCGCCATAAGATGTATGCGGCCCTGGTACCCGTCTCATTCGCAAGCGGCGGCGCAGGACTTGGGCAGTCGCAGCTCCCCATTAGGCAACCTGATATTGAGTCAAAGAAGATCGAATTTGGCTTGCGCTAGTCGCGGGGGCTCATGCTATGTTGTCCGTGGTAGGAGCGCCCGGTGAGTTCTTCCTCCTAGTTGTTCTCGCCGGGCCTGCTAGCCAATGCGCCAGTCGGCGCACCATCCAAGCAATCCCCGCAGTCGCGGGCGGCATAAGTGGGCAGTCGCCCTCTTGCTGAATCGTTGAATCCCAACATTCATGTTTGAAAGAGAGCAACCCAATGGCTGTTACCCAAATTGCAGATGTAATCGTTCCTGCGGAGTTCACCGCATACCAAATCGAGCGCTCGATGGTTTCGACCGCGCTCTATCAGAGCGGCGTATTAGTTCGCAATGGCGCTATCTCTGACCAACTCGCTGTCGGCAGCAACAACTTTTCAGTCCCGTTCTGGCGTGATGATATTGCCGGAAACGCTGAGGCGCTTGTTTCGAGCGATGATCCTACCGTACTCAGCTCTCCGCAGAAGATCACCAGCGGGCGGCAGATTGTGCGCAAGTCGTTCCTCAATCAATCGTGGTCTGAGATGTCGCTTGCTGCGGAGCTTGCTGGCGATGATCCTATTGGCGCTTTGCAGGATCGCGTTTCTGCTTACTGGAATCGCCAGTGGGAAAAGCGGCTTATCGCTTCGTTGCTTGGCGTGCTCGCTTCCAACGTGGTCAACAACGCAAGCGACATGGTGAACGACATTAGCGGCGCTACTGGCACTGCTGCTAATTTCGCTGCTGAGGCTGTCATTGACACTGCTGCAACGCTTGGCGATGCACTCGATAGCGTCAAGGCAATCGGAATGCACAGTGCTATCTACACGGAAGCATTGAAGAATGACCTTATCGAGTTCATTCCTCAATCGCAGGGGCTTCCCATCAAGACGTTTAGGGGGATGGCCGTCATCATTGATGACAACCTCACTCCTGCGGCTGGCGTGTACACGACTATCTTGCTTGGCCCTGGCGCTGTTGGTTTCGGTGCGAGCGCACCCAATACGGGATACGGCACCGAAATCTTCCGCACGCCTGCTTCTGGCAATGGTGGTGGACAGACAACGCTCTATAGTCGCATGAACGTCGGCATTCATCCTTTGGGGTTTGCATGGAGCGACGGCAGTGCTGGCACTGCGATTGCTGGCGACTCGCCAACTCTCGCGGAGCTGGCGGCTGCTGCCCATTGGTCGCGTGTGGCAACGTCTCGAAAGAGCGTGCCGCTGGCCTTCCTCGTTAGCAAGTAAACAAGATCGCGTGCTGGTTACACGCGTAGGGGCTGGGAGTAAGCACCCAGCCCCGCCCCGTTTTAATGAGGCTACACAATGAAAGACCTAACGCACGCTAGCCGCGTCGTTCCACCGTTTCCCAACTACGTGATGAAGGATCAAATCATCGCGCTTGCTTCTACGGGCTTTAGTAAGCAGGGAATTGCGCGGCATTACTGCGTCAATCTCGGCACGTTCAATCGTTGGCTTGAGGAAGACGATGTACTCGCTGAGGCGTTCGCTGTAGGACGTGAGCAAGAGCGCCAATCTCTGCATAACGTGCTTTATCGCTTGGCGGTGGATGAGAAGGATAAGGTTTCGGCAATGTTCTTGCTCAAAGCTCGCCACGGTTACAAGGAAGGCGATCAAGCCGAGCAATCGAATCGCGTCAGCATCACTTTCAACTTGCCCGGTGCAATGACAGCAGAGCAATACAAGACGATTGAGGCGGTTGCCACAACGAAAGATGGGAAGCTAAAAAATGTCCGCGACTGAAATACAGCTCAATGAGTTTCAGCAACGCTTGCTGACTGTGCCGGAGGACTTCGATGTATTCCTTGGCGGTGGCCGTGGTGGTGGCAAGTCGTGGGGCATTGCGTGGCTCGCGTTGCGCCATGCTGAGCAATATGGTGTTCGCGCTCGCATCCTCTATCTGCGCAAATCGTACAAGGGCCTTGGCGACTTCGAGCTGACGTGTCGGGAAGTGTTCGGCATGGTCTACGGCACCGCTGCGAGCTATAACGCGCAAGAGCATGTCTGGCGCTTTCCCAATGGTGCGTATCTTGAGCTTGGCCAGCTCGAAAGCCATGCGGACTATGCCAAGTATCAGGGCCGCTCATTCTCGCTGTTGATCGTTGATGAGGCTGGCCAATATGCCACACCTGATTTGCTCGATTTGATGCGTTCCAACATGCGTGCCGCTAAAGACGTTCCTGTGCGCATGGTGATTGCTGCGAATCCGGGAGGCCCTGGGCATCATTGGTTAGCCAAGCGCTACGTGTTCGCATGCAATGCGCCGTGGCAAGTGTTCCATGAACGGCAAAGCAAACGCCGTTGGGTTTATGCGCCGTCAACCTTTGCTGGTAACGACCTGATTGACCGCGAGCAATACCGCGAGCAGTTGGAATCGTCATGCCCGGATGATCCAGAGCTGCTACGGGCCTGGATCGACGGCGATTGGGCCATCAGCCGGGGAGCGTACTTTGCCGCGTGCCTGGACGAGTCTAGGAACGCTGTAGCGCCCTGGGAAGCGCTGCCAACAGAGCCGGGCTGGGAAACCTACCTCACGCACGACTTCGGCTCGTCTGCGCCCTCTCTGACATTCCTGGTAGCCCGTTCGCCCGGCGCTACCCATGAAGGCATTTGGTATCCGAATGGCTCGCTCATCCTGGTAGACGAGTTGGCCGCTGTGTCGCGTAACAACCTAAACATGGGGTTGGGATGGACGGCGGCAATCACAGCGGACGCCATCAAACATGATCTTTGCGCCAAGTGGAACGTCGCGCCTTACGGAGTTGCGGATGATGCGTGCTTTGCCCGCACAGGATCAAGCAATGGCAGCATCGCGGAAGAGTTCGCCAATGCTGACGTGCATTTCGCGCCTGCCCGTAAGGCTGACCGCATCAGTGGATGGCAGTTGATGAAGCGAATGCTTGCGGACGCTGGCAAGCCGGATAAGCCGGGCCTCTATATCAGCAGAGCATGCGAATACTTCTGGGCCACGGTACCGTATCTCACCCACGATCAAAAGCGCAGAGAAGACCTTGATACGCATGGCCCGGATCATGCCGCCGACGCTTGCCGCTATGGATTGCTGGCTGAGCGGGCTGCTGTCGGGCTGGAACTGAGCTGGCCCGTCTAGAAAGCTAGATATGATCCGCGACGAAACGCTCTATATCTGTGAGCATTGTGCCGACATCTCTCGCATCGAATGTCAGTGTTTCCTCATGCGCGGCATTGTTGCGAATGGCACACAGGGCTGTAATCTGCTTCTTGCGCAGTTCGTTGTATGCACCGGCCTTCGCAAGCTCATCATTCATCTTCGCCAGTGTGCCGGGCGTCAGCTTGTTGCGTTCGCAGAGTTCGCGAAGCGTTGTTTCCAGCACCACTCCTGCAATCACAGCAGCGCCACGCAGGTATCCACCTTTATGGAGTTGTCGGGCCTGCTCTAGCTCAGTCGCAAACATCTCAGCTTGGACAAGACTCTTAGTGGAAGCAAGATAGCCGCCTTCGTAGTCTTCTTTTGCTGCTGATAGAACAGCCATCATCCTACGAAGGTTGCTTAGGGTCGTAGAGTATGTGCCGGATTCGGATTCGATGAATTCTGAAACTTGGATCGAATCTGCACCACAGGTTTGTATGAGCAAGCTCTTTGCTTTGACTTTCCAATTCAGGAGCGCGTCTCGGTTGACTTGCTCCCTTGGGTTGCCGTACAACCCACTTTCGAGAAACTTGCCAGCTTCGACAGTCTTACCCTGTTCGAGTAGCTGACCGTAGCGTGCGACCATTGCAGCAATCATGTGTGGGCCTCATTCTGTTTGCACACTTCGCAGGAGCGCTTGTGAAAATGAATTTTATCTACGATTGCGGGAATGCGTTCGCGTGCATCTGCGGTAAGCCTGCGGAGCGTTGCGTCACTAGCAGTTCCTTTGCTGACAGGCGAACTCCAAAACTTGATTTGGCTGTGTTCAAGCTGCAACTTCGCTTCTAGTTTCGTTAGGGTCGGACAATTCATCTGTTAGCTCTCTTCGGTATAGTAAGCTGCGCCAGACAGGGACGCCAGCGGCCCGTTGTGGCGTCGCTGGCGTTCTGGACAGGAAAGGGGTGCCCTGGATCATGCTGACCCGCCTAGCCAGTCTTTGCGACCAACTGTGGCCCGGGCGCTGCGACCGGCATAAAGCCAAAGCTAGGCGCATTCGCCCGGATGAGCTTCTGCTTATACGTCTTCGAAAGATGCGCGTAATGCCGCTCTGTAATCCGCGTATCTTTGTGGCCTAGTTGCTCAGACAGCACTGCGATAGGCACGCCGTTCATCACAGCATGGGAAGCATACGTGTGCCGCAATATGTGGAAGGTTACGCCCTCGATCTTCGACGCCTCGCAAGCAGCATCCATCGGCCGTTTTTGCTCTGACTTCATCCACGGCTTGCCGTTCGCCTTGAGGAAGATCGGTTCGAAGTCAGCGCGGCCCGCCGTCTGAGCTGCGAAGAACGCAACGCCTTCATCGTTCAAATCGACATAGCGCGCTTCACCATTTTTGCTCTCAGCAACGTACACACGGGCATTCTCGCGCTCGAATGCGAGTTTGGACATTGCCGTTAGCTCCCCATATCGGCAACCCGTCAGCAATGCGCCCTGTACCAGCTTGCGGAAGCTCTCTTCGCAGTTGGGCATCAGCTCCGTAACTTCCTCGCTCGTTAGAAAACGAATCTTTGGCACGTCCACCTTGCGGAATGGCTTCACCGCTTCCCACGCTGCTTTGTTCGCCACCTTGCGTTCCTGGTGAGCGAAATTGAGCGCGGCTTTCAACACTGTAAGGATGCGATTGGCTGACGCTTGGCGCTGGCGCTGCACGTCGGGATCGTCCATATCGACATCGCGGTACGCCTGAGCCTCTAGTACGTCCGTTGCCCGCTCTCGGACGCGCTCGACTTCCTCACCATTCAACATAGTGCGGACTTTGCGCTTTTCCTTGACTGACTTTGTGCGGATACGGGGAGCTTGCGATGCGAGCACATCGCGCCATGCTTTCACTTTGCCGTGCGTCAGCTTGGCCAATGCGATATTGCCCAATACCGGCTTGATATGGGCCTCAGCAATTTGCCGGGCACGATCCTGCGGCTTGCGCTTCTCGCGCTCTTTCTCTGTCACGTAGTCGTCCAGAGCTTCCGCTACGGTGTATTTGCCGACGTTGACGCCTGCATGCTCGTTCCGCTGCGCTTGCTCGCTGAACACCTGGGCAGCTTCTACGGCCTGGGAGAAACTGAGCACCGTTGTGCCGTTGGCCTCTACGCTGTCGTCCGCTTGCCCTATTGCTTCCCATCTACGCTTCCTTGTTTCCGCGTTGTAGATGCGGGCAATCCATGTGCCTTGATTCTTGCCGGTTTTCCGGTAGCCAAGGTGCTTGCCTTCGGCAATCAAGTGCCAGTATGGATCGGGACGCTCAGCAATTTTCGCTCGCTGTGTTCGATTCTGCATCTGCGGATTCTTCATTGTTCGGGGCATTCTCAGTAATCTCCGATTCTGTGTCACGTGACACGCCACGTGACATAGACTATCGCGAATCTAGGCGAACGCAACAGATTTTTTTTCGGCCCGCATTGGGCACGGCGCGCGGTTTTTCGAGCCTTGAAAGGGTGGTGCCGGGGTGATATGCCCAATAAATATAGGGTTTTTATGCGTTCTCTTGTGTTCGCCTACGTTCGGATTATGTTGTGATTCGATCAAGTGAGTTGCTGTGATTGAAGCAAGCGAAACAGGCAGCTACGTCCCTTTCACGGCGGTAACACGGGTTCGAATCCCGTCGGGGACGCCAATTCCTTTCAACAACTTAGCGAAAATCCCCTGTTTCCGTCGCGGAGCATTCTGCGGAGCGTTTAAGCCGTCATTTGATACTCCGTTCCGGCTATCTGAGGCCTGATCATCTCGACAACCTTCTGTTGGGCGGCACGTTTCGCCGGCATCTGGGCTTGTGCATAAACATCCATCGTTACCCTCGCCGAACTGTGCCGCAGCAGCTCCTGCACTACCTTGACGTCCTCTCCATTGGCGTGGAGAAGTGTCGTGTACGTGTGTCGAAACGTGTGCCACGAGACCCGTTTGGTGATGCCCAGCCGCTTGACTACCGGCTGGATGTGACACCGCATCACGGTCGATAACCAGACCGGCTGCTTACCTCTCTTCTTGCCGGCTCGACTGCTGCTGGCAGCGAAGACGAAGTCGTGTGGAGCTTTGTACGGTGTGACCTCATACCAGGCAAGCAAGTCTGCCGCCGTATATGGATCGAGCGGAATTCGCTTCTGGGATGCCTCGGTCTTGCAGGGGCCGACGATCTGGTCGACGACGGAGCGTTGGATATTTGCGTCCAATGCCACAAAGTCGAAATCGAACCACTTGAGACCTGCGAGTTCACTCCGACGCAGCCCGGTCACCATATCCAGAAACACCAACACACGTTCCCGCAGTTGGAGTTCTGGAACCATCATTTGCATCTCCGACACCTCAAGAATGTCCGGAATCCTGACTCGTTTGGAGCTCTGGCGAACGCCAGACCCCCGCACCGGTCCTGAGATGGGGTTGTGGTCGGTAAAGCCCCACCGAACGGCGTGGTTGAAAAGTACACACAGGATGTCTCGAATTTTGGCCTTGCTGCCCGGAGCAAGCTGTTGCATGTGTTTGCCCTCTTTCGCGCGCTTTGGTTTAACCGGAACAGAAGAAGATTTTTTCTTCCGCCAATTCAGATCAAACTTCAGATCTTCCAACCACTCCTCGACCGCAGGGGTTCTGACGCTTTGCAATTCATTGCGTCCCCAGCGAGGGGCTATCCACCGATTGAGATAAGGCTCAAAGCGACTGCGTGTCGACGACGCGCGACCGCTCTCGCCTTTCTCTACCAGTTCCTTCTGCCGAAAATGTTGGATGACATCATTTACAGTGATTCCACTGAAAGCATGTACCTGATTAGAGTTGATGGCCAGCCGCCAACCGCGCACGGCACGTTCAGCAGCCGCTTCTGTTGGGTACTGGTCTAGTGTTCCTAATTGTTTCTTTCTTCTAACGCGTTTCCCATCTGGTCGAACATGGTTCCAGCAAAACATCCAAACCGGACATCCGCTTCCATTCTTGTCCAGATAAAGAGATCCATTCTGTTTCCGCGCATTCCTCAATGATTCCTCCTTTCGCTGAGGGCGCAGAATGCATCGGTAGGCCCAATTTTACTCTTCGTCTTCCGGCTGATACGCAAAGGTTCGATCGCGCCCTATTGGTGGCACGAAGCGACGAATTCCCAAAGTGAAAGCGAGTCACAGTAACGAAAACGCGCTCGTTGAGCTGTGCCCCGAATTGGATTTCAGGTGAATGTTCGGCTATCTCTCGCCTGAAGCCACTCACCGAGTTCGGACAATCGGAATCTCCATCTCTTCCTTCTTCCGTCTCCGACCGGATGACCAGGTAATGTTCCCGCCCTCGCTAAACGCTGCACTGTAGCAGGATGTAAACGCACGAACTGGCTGGCTTCTGAGGCACTGACAAACGGTTCAAACGTTAGTTCAATCGGCGGCGCTAGCTCTTTCATGAGATGACCTCGGGCAAACGGGACCTCCCTTCGAACGGTTGGAGTTCCTCATGCTTAATGTGGTTCGAGAATGGGCCGCTCGTCCAATACTTCTCATTTATCGGGTGATAGCTTTTACGTATCACCTCAGGAAAATTTGCTCGAAAGCGAGCATTTAGACGCGCGGCGTAATTATGGCCAAAACGCATCTTTTCTGTTGATAAGCCGGGCCCAAATTGCCAGAATTTCCACAGGCGGAGATGAGGTTAGCCCGCTCGTTTGGATTTGAGTCGAGAGCACTACTTCTGTTCGAGCGGTGGGCTATGTATGAATGGGCCGAGCTTCGCCATTTTAAATATTTGCTGACGATTCTGGAAAGGCAGGGATTCCGTGCTGCTGCGGAGGAGTTAAGAACCGCACAACCGAATCTCAGCGTTCAGGCTCGGCAGTTCCAGGAGAACGCTTCGATTCGTCTCTTTCGCAAGATGAAAGGCGGGCGTATACGGCCCACGGATACAGGGGTTGCGTTTAAGGTATTAGCCCGATTTCTGCTGGAGACACGCGACGAAGTGGTCGATGCACTCATAGCAATTGAGCGCGGTGAGATTACTTCTGTTCGATTCGGATGCACTCCTCTGGTCGATCAAGGCTTGTTCGGAAGCTTCTGCGACTTACACAAAGAGATTCTTCCCGTCTGCCCGGTACGACCAACACATGGAGACACGGCCCATCTAGCGGAAGAAGTCGTGTCGGGAACCGTGGATGCCGCCTTTGTGACGTTGCCATTGCGTCATCCGGATCTACGAATCGAAGAGTTGCGGCGTGACCGGCTCGTAGCCTGCTTACGGCGAGACGACCCCTTCGCGGCGAAAGCGTCTCTACAAGCCGCCGATCTACAGGGCAATCTTGCGGTCCTCTATCACCCGCAACGACATCCAGATGCTCACGGGAGGTTGTTGGAACTCCTCGGAGATGCCGGTGTGAAGATTGAAGAATATTCCTGTGCCTCACATCCTTCCGAGATGCAGACTCTGGTCAAAGGAGGGCACGGCTTTGCGTTGATCCGGGAAGGAACAACCCTCGATGAAGAGTTAACGACCCGTCCGATTGCCGGGGTGGATTGGACGGTGGATACAGCCTTGATTTATCACAAAGCTCGCCATCCAAAGACCATTCCAATCCTGGTTAAGCGCCTCGTGAAACAGCTCTCTCAAACTCAGAATGGCAAAGAGACAGCACTGAATAAAGTAGCCGTTCCCTCACAAGCCTCTATTCCAAATGGAATGCGCCCTGCACCGCGCGAGAAAGATGGGCCAGTTCAAATGACGCTCATAAGTTAGAAGTCCCACCATTGGTGGGAGATAGAACGAGGTGATACTTGGGAGCTATCACCCGATAAATATTAGGTATTAGACGCGGGCCATGTGCGAGCCCAATCATCACGGCATATTCCCGACTGAGACCAGTCGATGGAGGTGCCGATGTTCCGTAAAGACCGTGTTGTTATCCCTGGTAACACAGCCCGCTTCGCCAAGCGATTGGCGCAACCCTTCACCAAACAAAACCTACTCTGCGCGGTGCGCGCAATCGCTCCCGCTCTGTTCGCACTTACGCTCTCGAGCGTAGCGCATGCGCAAGGAACGATGGACTTCTCTGGGGCGCAAACGCTCATGGGGACGTTCAAGTTGTTTGCCGGCTACGCGGGCGACGCGACCTTCGCGCCCAGTCACTCCAGTGGGCTCTCGGTCACCATCACGAAAACGAGCGTCGGCGCTGTTTTGACTGCGACGCGAAAATCGGTGCAGCCGGGACAAAAAGTGACGTTCTCTATCTCGGCGACGGGTGTGACGAATGGGGTTGTCCCGACCGGCACCGTGATCTTCACGAATGCAACCACCGGAGTCGTGCTCGGTTCCGAAGTGCTCTCCGCTACTTCATCTTCAACAACCACACCCATTTCGATCGCCTACGTCACAGTATCTGCTAGCCAGCTTCAGTTAGGTGTTAACACGATTACAGCGAGCTACTCTGGAGACTCGAACTATATTGCGTCCAGTGTCGCTTCATTGACGATTGACCTGTCGGGATCATTCATCACTACGATCAATCCGGCATCTTTGACTCTGACACCGAACGGCACAGGTAGCGTAGCGGTCACCGTCACGCCCAATGGCACAGTACTGACTCAAAATTCGCTTACCTTTGCGTGCCCTGCAACGATGCCAGCGGGAATCACCTGCTCTTTCAGCCCAGCGATTGTGGGAAGCAGTGGTGCAATCACCTCAAAGCTCACGCTGCAACTCGCGGCGCCGCTCTATGTGAAACCCACTTCGACAGCGAGCGTTCGCACACGCAGAGGCTGGTTGGGCGCAGGATTCACAGGTGGTCTGGCTGGCCTGGTTTTGCTCATACTGCCCAGGCGTCGCCGTCATCATCTTCTGGCACTTTCGGTGATCTTTTGCAGCTCGCTTCTGATTACAGTTGGCTGTAGCGGAGGAGGCACAGGAAGCAGAGAGAAGAACCCGCCCGCGCTGATCGCCACGACAACCACCCTCTCTGTTTCTCCAACAGCGCCCATTCTGGGGAGTCCTGTTGTGTTCACCACGAAGGTAGCGCCAAGTTCTGGGACCGGCCTGCCCTCTGGCACAATCACATTTTCAGAGGGAACTACTGTTCTTGGTACGGCAAGTCTGTCTTCAGGATCGGCGAGTCTCACCATTAGCTCGCTCCTTGTAGGCTCGCAGGCGGTTACTGCCGCATATGGAGGAGATTCGACTTATAGCGGTTCAAGCTCGGCCGTCAGTACCTTGGATGTGGCTTTCAATGGCACGATTGCAGTGACCGCATCTGACAATGCCGGTGACCAAAGCAGCGCGAATCTTTCGGTGACGATAGAGTAATTGCCTCAGTCGCTCAGATGGCTCTGGTGCAAATTTAGATGAGGCTAAGAGGAGTGCCTGATAAGGCATCTGCTATGCCGCAAGGACTGCGTTCCAGAGAACGGGCTCGGATGTGTAGTTGACCAAAGGCGAATTGGCCTTGCGGAAGAACGCCTTGGCCGCCGCTACATCACGCTTCGGACTGAGACGGAAATCCACGGTATTGCCGTTCCTGTCCACGGCACGGTACAGATAACCCATCGTCCGCGCACCTTCAGATAGGTCTCGTCTACACGCCAGGATCGGCTAACTTTGCGTGCATAGCAAGCCCAGCTCTTTGCAGTTTTGGGGCCTTCGCATAAAGCATTGAAAATACCGCGAATTCCGTCGAATGAGGTACCCAGGAATCGTTGGGTTTAGTACCCTTTTATCCCTTATTGGAAACCATTTGGAAACCTTAAAGTTTGGGCGTTCTGACTCCTATTTGTAGAGTTAGATTCGCTGTCTGCGCTGATACCTCTTCGGAGGTGACCCGGTTGCATCGCATTTACGCGGCCTCATGGGGCTCGTGAAATGCAGTGGGTCGGATCGAAGAATTGGCAATTGGACCCGAATGAAGTCAAATCGAGCCTGGAGCCACAACCCTCGTGCTTCTAGCTAGTTGAAAACGTGGGCTTTAGATGGTCGTGGCGAGAACATTCGAACCTCCCCTCCGACCTCCTGGTCCCGAAACCGAAGCGCATGTTATAACGTTTTGATTCTTCTAGTCCGGTGTTGCGTCGTAGTACACCGTTTTAGCTGGTATTTGGGGCGATTGGACCCAAGTTTCAAGATTGCCGCACCCACGCTACCTCGGGCGCTTAAGAACCCAAATATTCGGCGGTTCAAAGCCAGAGATGGCTTTGGTCAGTGTTACATATCCCTTTGCGGGTACCGACAACTGGGATTATGCTGAATTCTCGTCTGGACATCGCGACCGAATTAAGCACAACTCATTGATGGACTTCACGCTGGTCCATGTGCCGTTGCCGGAGTAGAGAGCCATCGAGAAAGCGTCGAAGGTAAGACGTGTGACGCAGTTGGCGCCGGAGAAGGGTGTAGCAGTTGGTGCTCCTGCGGGTCTGCAGGTAGTGCAGGTAGTCGTTGGCCTCGGCCCATGCGTGATAGGCGAAGTATTCCGGGCGGAAACCAGAGGCGAGGCCGTACGCTGTCGCGTCATGGTTGAGATAGTACCAATTGAGAAATCCATGCTCGTTTGTCAGATAGTCTCTTTGGAATTGACGCGGTCGCTTGATTGGGCCGCCGCAGAATGGTGGTGTTTAGATGGCGTCAAGGCCGGATACTATCGAGGGAGATTGCAGCAAATACATAAATTTATATATACATCTTTATGAATATAATAAATGAGACCTGCTAGAAGGTCTCCCTCATCCTTTCGGCAGGTGGTTTCAATCGGACGCTTGCGGGCCTATGCCAATTACCTATTTACGCGGACTGACTGGAAAGCATCGACAGCAGGCTGCCGACAGACAGTTGGCACGTTATCTCGCGTTCATCGCCGGGGCAACGAATGCCGGAGGGTTTCTAGCAGTCAAACAGTACACCTCGCACATGTCTGGCATCGTGTCGGCGATGACAGACAACCTGGCTTTGGGGATGTCGGATTGGTGATGACTGCGCTGGGGGCGCTTGTCGCATTCATGGCGGGCGCTGGATTCTCGGCGATCCTCATCAACTGGGGCCGTCTGAGAGAGCGGCACAGTGAATACGCGCTTCCACTCATGCTTGAAGCGCTGCTCCTGGTGGCCTTCGGATTGTTGGGTGGGAACTTAGAGCATCATGAATGGCTTTTCATGCCGGCCAGTGTAATGCTGCTCTGTTGCATCATGGGGCTTCAGAACGCCATCATCACGAAACTCTCTCACGCGGAGATTCGTACCACTCACGTCACGGGAATGGTGACAGACATCGGCATAGAGCTCGGTAAGCTCTTCTATTGGAACGCTTCGCGCCATGACCCGTCAAAGCCGATGGTGAGAGCGGACAGGAAGAAACTGTGGCTACTATCTTCTCTCGTCTTGTTGTTTTTCTCGGGTGGCGTCGTGGGGGCAATAGGATTCAAGCGCATTGGCTTTTCCGCAACACTGTTTCTAGCCGTGGTTCTGGTGATCCTAGCGACCGTTCCGCTGATTGACGATGTCAGGGCCGCCGCGGCGCGGAACCCCAGGTGAGTGTCCTGAGAACCTCAGCGCGCCGCAGGTGACGCGAGCGATTGCTTCGCTTTGGACCATAGTCTTATGTAATTTTCCGGTTGGGGCGCTCGAAGAGAATCTTCTATGGCTTTCCGGTATCCGCCGAGATAGATCGCATACAGTACGACGAGCGAGCATCCGACCCCGAACACGAATCCCAAAAACCAACCGATTCCGATACTGACAAAGGCATTCATCATAGCCACACTCAAAGGACATGCACGCGGGCAACCGGAATGGCTGCGACTCGCTACAGATTGGCCAGCATGTCCTGAACACCGACCAAGTGTTTATTAAAGATTTTCTTCGCCACATCGAGAAGCCGAAAGATCTCCGGGTCTCGGATCGAGTAGAGAACGCTCAGGCCTTCTTTGCGGGCGTTCACAATATGGCGAGCGCGGAGAATTGCAAGCTGCTGTGAGAGCGTGCTTTGTTCCACTTCCAGCCTGGAGCTGAGATCATTCACTCCAATTTCGCCGGCGCGGAGTTCATCGACGATACGGATACGCATCGGATGTGCAAGCGCCTTGAAGAACTCGGCTTTGAAAAGGCTGAGCTCAATGGGGTTCGATGCCTTCATATGTCTTTGAATATTAGCATTCAGCGATCGTACCGTCTGCCTCACTTCTTCTCCTCACCACCTGTCGAACAACGCTGGTTTGCTTCTTTCTCTCTCCAAGATCCAGGTGACGGTTTCCGATCCGCAGCGTTCGATATCCCGAAGGACTTTGCCACATTCATGAGAAGGCGTACGAGGAAGTTGGGCCGATTTGCTATTGCGTTTGCCATGGTCTGAGTGTATTCCTATATTGCAATGTACGAATATATTGATGCTGAAACCTGTTCTGGAAATCACGCTTCCCAGCGAAGCAGCGTAGCTCCTGCAGAAAATCCAGCACCCACCGATGCGAGCATAACAAGGTTGCCTCGTTGGAGTTGTCCGTATTTCAGCGCGGATGCCATGGCAAGAGGGATGGTAGCGGCGGTAGTGTTTCCAAAGCTTTCGATGTTCACAACAATCTGTTTTTTGTCCAGACCAAGACGCTCCCCGACCGCCTCGATGATGCGTCGATTCGCTTGGTGGGGGATGAAGCAGTCGAGGTCCTTGGTCTCTAACGCGTTGCGGGCAAGCAAGGCGGTCGCTATTTCTGGCATCTTGCGCACCGCAAACTTATAGACGCCCCGGCCATCCTGCACGACGAAGTGCTGCCGATTCTTGACCGTTTCCTCTGAAGTGGGCAGCAACGATCCTCCCGCCGGCATGTAGAGACTTTCACCTCCAGAGCCATCGATTTCATGAAGAAAATCAATCATACCGACTTCCCCCTCAGCGCATGGCTCCAACAATACCGCCCCAGCGCCATCGCCGAAAAGGATGCAAGTGGCTCTGTCTGTGTAGTCCAGAATGGAACTCATCACATCGGCGCCTATCACCAATACCTTGGTGTGGGCTCCTGACTCCACCAGCTTGGCGCCCATCTGTAATGCGTAAATAAATCCTGCGCAGGCGGCAGAGAGATCAAACCCCCAAGCCTTGGTAGCGCGGATTTTTGTTTGCACCAAGCACGCTGTAGATGGGAACGTCATGTCCGGGGTGACGGTCGCTACGATGATCGCGTCAACGTCACTGGCGTTGACGCCCCGTCGAGTGAGACATTGTTTGGCTGCTTCGGCCGCGAGATCGCTGGTTGCTACCCCCTTAGCCACTACATGCCGTTCCCGGATACCGGTGCGCTCAACGATCCACTCGTCCGTCGTCTCTACAAGTTTCTCCAGATCGGCATTCGTTATGACGGCTGGCGGGACGAAAGTTCCCAAAGAAGAGATCTTGGCCCGCACCGCGAGCCGAGGCTGTATTTGTAGTTTCATGGAACCTCTCACTACGTTCGTATCTCAGCAGCCAGGTGTGAACTCGCAGCTTCGCAGAGTTCCGTCTTCGTGCGGTTTCCGAAGCGGGTCAGAACGTCCAGCAGCGGCTCGTCCAGCAGCCACCGATTGTCACCTTTGGTCGCGAACACGATCTTGTTGGAGCCGTCTTCTGGCAGAACCACGACGATACCCTGTTCTGGAAAGCTGCGCTGGATGCGGTCCAGCAGCACGCGGTCGTTTAGACCGCAGAGATTGACCACCAGTATTCCGTTGGGACCAAGCGCACGATAGCAATTGTCGTAGAACGTCTGAGAGCAAAGTTGGGGTGGCTGTCCATCATAGTCGAAGCCGTCCACGATCAAGACTTCAGGCTCGTCGGAAGTTTCGACCACGTAATCTGCACCGTCTCCGCAAACAACGTGAAAACGATCGCCATCCAGGGGAATGTGAAAGACCTCTCTGAGCGCGATCACCCCGGGGTTTATCTCAATCACCGTGATGTCGGTCGCGGGTAACTCCTTGTAGCACCACTTAGATATTGAGCCGCCGCCCAAACCAATCATGGCGATGCTCTTGGGGGAGCTATTGAAGAGCAAGAAACCCATCATCGTGCGTGTGTACGAGAGAGTAAGCAGTCCGGGGTCGTCCGCTTTCATTTCGCTTTGGACGACGCAACTCTGAAACTGCAGGGTCAGGAAGCCGGCATCTTCGTAGACGAATGGCGGCACCGTTGATCTTCTTCTTGGTTCGAGTGCGAAAGCGCTGCAACGTGGATCGCAATACTGACTTTGTCCCAAATCTATCCCCGCTTAAGAACTGTAGGTACGTTGATCCCCGAGCGATGGATCGCGTGAGAGCGGTTGGCGTAGAGCCACAGTTCAGTCGCTGAATATATATAGTAATATTAGAATGTATGAATATACAAACAGGGCCGAGAGATCAAATCCTGAAGGGTGAGATTCAGGGCTGTGCAGCCCTCCTAGCAGGAAAACGCGCTGAGCTCGCTCGCTTGAGACAGAGACTTGCGTCTCTTCTTGACGCTGAGGAACGTGAGCGCCTGCTCGCTGCGAAGGATGCCTTGGTGGGGCGGGGGAACATCCTAAGTCATCGTTTGGACGAACTTCAGAAGGAGCAGCGACTGAGAGCCAGATCGAGGGGAGTTGCAATGGGAACTACACGGCTCGATTGGCCTTAGTTGAAGGGGCCGCAACCGCGTCGGCGCCCCTGGGAGAAGGCCATCATTTATCGAACATCCTGGGGCAAAATTTCGGCAGTGCTCTCTCTGGGTAATAGTTTGGTGTTTCCTGTTCTCTCTGCCTTCGACATTGCAGACATGCGCCGCCGTTGGCATGAGAATGTCGATAGAGGTTCTATCAATGTTGTTCAAGATGCTTGCCGAAAATGATAGTTGTGAGAATCGCTCTAACGATATTTGCAGTTGTGACGGGGCGTGTTCAGGGTACGGGACACGAAGCAACTGCCCACCGCTGATTGTCTTGGCAACCATGGCGGTGTCTCAGGTGGCACTTGCCCATGCATGTATCGTGAAGTTGCTCGGAACCTGTGACCTAGTGGTTGCATGATGCCTTCGTTAGACCGTTAGCTGAACTCGTGTCTCCGTTTGTGTGAGCAATCCGGCACAGTAATCCTCAATCCTTTCACCGAGGATGCTTCCAGTCCCCTCCGCAATGGAGTCAGACTTACCACCGGAGTCAGAGTTGAAAGCTGCTATCTACGACTCGAATCGTTCGAGCCCTGATCAATTGGTAGAGATCATGGACGTTCCGCGCCCGAAATTGATGGCAGGGCACCTCCTCCTCTGTGTGCTTGCTTGCGGAGTCTGCCGTACCGATCTCCATATAACCGAGGGGGATCTGCCTGCCCTCTCTCAGAGAATTATTCCGGGTCATCAAATTGTTGGTGAGGTTGTGGAGGGAGCCACTCTTCGTCTACCCCTTCGAACGCGGGTGGGTGTCTCCTGGATGGGTGGCGTCGATGGGGATTGCTGGTATTGCCAAAATCACATGGAGAATCTCTGTGACCATCCCGTCTTCACTGGATATTCAGTGAATGGCGGCTACGCGGAGTTCGTACTGGTTCGCGAGGACTTTGCATATCCACTGCCCGACGAGTTGGACAACGCGCAGGTTGCTCCATTGCTGTGTGCAGGTATCATCGGTTTCCGGAGCCTGCGAGTTGCCGGAGTGATACCCGGTGAAAAGGTAGGGCTATTCGGTTTTGGCAGTTCTGCAGTTTTAGCCATCCGAATCCTGCAGTTCTGGAAATGTCAGGTTTATGTCGTCACGAGGGGGCAGGCACACCGCGACTTCGCCACGTCGCTCGGAGCAACGTGGGTGGGAGACGAAGATACCGTTCCTCCAGCGTTGTTGGATCGGGCGATTAGCTTTGCTCCCAGTGGCAAGGTTGTGATCAGTGCGCTGAGCTGTCTTAGGAAGGGCGGGGTTGTCGCGGTCAACGCGATCCATTTGGATCAGATGCCGGCATTCGATTACGACAAGTTGCTCTGGGGTGAACGGCAGATCCGCAGTGTGGCGAACATGACCCGCGACGACGCCCGGGACTTTCTTAAGCTGGCAGGACAACTCCAGTTTCGGCCGGAGGTCACCATCTTCTCGCTGGAAGATGCCCACAAAGCTCTCATCGCGGTGAAGAACGAAGACGAATCTGGATCGATCGTGATTGTTCCCTAATCCCCACTGGAGATTAGAACCTGTTCGATGAGCGCGAGGAGTAATCTGTGGGACGGTCGTATCGATCTCCGTTGAGGAAGAAAGTCGTGCCGTTTTCTTGGAACAACAGGGGTAGAGGCTGAAGGCACCGTTCTGTCCTGATTTAGACCACTGCGATCATGTGACGCTTTGCGATGGCTTCGATCTCGGGAGGGGTCAGAGCGGATAGGTCTGCTGTTTCAGTAGCAATGACATGCCGAGAGGTATCGTGGTGATTCTCTTTCAAGTACTCCACGAGATGATCGACTGCGCTACTCTTGCCGGTGCCGTGTCCAATCAGAACGATCTCATTCGCCGGCAGCAGGTCCTTGGCAACCTCTTCGTAAAACGATTTCTCTTCCGGTACCCGCTCACCCTTGTAGTGGGCTTCCTTCTTATGGATCAGGTGATGGTGAAAACCGAAGGGGTCGTAGGGACGGACTGTCTCCTCTGCTTCCAGGGCTTTTCCGTTGAAGTCCTGGTACACATGCGCGGCGTGATGATCGATCACGACCACCATCCGACAGGGTTGCGTGGCTTCAACAGGCGACAAGGCCGGGCCCGCGTCCCGAAGGAACTTCCTTAACCGCGCGACTTCTTCGACACCGAGTTCGTGCGTGTGTGGATGTTTGAAGAAGGCTCTCTGTGCTCCCACGGTGAAGACAAACTCATCGCTTCCATGTGGCTTGACGTTGCCGATCTGTCCAATCAGGTCAACAGTGTCGGCCCAACTCAGATTCCGGGGTAGCTTGCCGGTGAGAAGGCTCGTATGAAGCAGGTCAAGATCATGGCGAATATGTGTACTCATCCGTTAAGCATGGCACTCGCGAAAACGCAAAACTGTATAGCTTTGCTCACATAGCTCTTTCGTTTTAGGTGATATTCAGACGCCTAAAGATAGGAACTTTAACGAAATTCAGAATAAAGAAGAAAAGCGTGGCCGCCAGGAACTCCGAAGCCAAGACAGGGATTGAGAGTGAGGACATCTCGATACCGCGACTCGCAAGCAACGAGATGAACAACATATCCGCTGCAGAAGACACCACAAGCCACTTCGTTGGAGGCAGGCCCCAAAGATGTTGTCGGTCACGCACAGCATAGGTAATTGCCTGGTTGCCATAGACGATGGCGATGACACAGAACGTCCGCAGGTGATTGATGTCCAAGTGCATCCTGTATCTGCCGACAGCAAGAGCGGCCGTGCAGAACGCCAGAAAGCCAAGTCCCAAAAGGGCTCCGGCCGCCGTAATCTTTCCGATGTCCCAAGAATTGGGGGTTTCGGAGGGGCTCACCCGATCCGTGGCGAAGGCCATCGAAAGAAAGTCGCCAGTAATCATTACGATGACCATCAGCAGCGGGGTCAGCACGGCTTGTCCGGTCATCAGGAGGCCGATGGCGAGGAACAGGAGCTGGGCGATCTTCTTAGTCGTGGATCTCAAGGTGTAGCTGAGGATGCGCTGAAAGATGACTCTTCCCGTCTTGATGGCAGCCACGATACCACTGAGACCGGCTTCAGTGAGGACAACGCCTGCGGCTGATTGGGCGACATCCGTTGCGGTGGAAACCGCGATCCCGATTTGAGCCTGTCGCAACGCCGGAGCATCATTGGCACCGTCGCCGCACATTCCCACGGTATGCCCACTCTTCTGAAATGCCTTCACAAGATCGAACTTTCCTTCGGGTAGTATGCTCGCGAAAACGGAATAGTCTTCTGGTTCAACACTCGCCGGGATCGGGCCCGCCGGACAGGTAGCACCATTGAGCCCGACCTCGCCGGCAACAATAGCGGCTGTCTCCGGCGCGTCTCCCGTGACCATCACCGTCCGCACCCCGAGGGTTTGCAATTCAGAGATGAGTGACGCAGAGTCTCCGCGAGGCGGATCGCTTAATGCGATCAAACCTATCAGTCGCAGGGCCGTGGATGGCCCAAAAGCAACTGCCAGAACACGAAACCCCTGTTTTTCCAGCTTGTCGGCTGCCTCCGATGCTTGTGTATCGGGTGCGGAGAGTGTGAGAATCGTTGCGAAGGCACCCTTGACGATCTTCACAGCCTGGCCTCTGGCATCCGTCGCGGTCGCCTCCGATGTCTTCTTAGCGGGATCAAATGCTGTAAATGTCACCAGCTTTGGCGTATCCGAAGCCGGTTTTTTCTCGGAGGCGGATCGAATCGCAGCGTCAACCGAGTCTTGGCCACCTATGGAACTCGCGAGCGCCGCAATCCCGAGAACCTGGTTTTCCTGGAACCCATTCAGTGGGAAGACACTCGTCACCGAAAGCTGATTGGCCGTGAGAGTGCCCGTCTTGTCCACGCACAACACATTAATCGTGCCGGCCTCATCCACCGCAGACAGGCGTGTAGGAAGCACACCTAGTTTAGCGAGAGATCGAGCTCCGATAGCTGAGGACAATGTGAATGTGGCCGGCAAACCCACCGGGATAGCGGCGAGTACCGCTGTGAGGAAAAGGGGAACAACCTCACTCCAGGGCATCGAGTGAGTGAGAGCGTATACACCCATCAGTAGGATGACCGCGCCATTGAAGAAGGCAAGGTTTCGCACAATCTTCAGAACAGCCTTCTGCTGCGAGCTGACGACGTGTGCTGTTCGCACCAACTCGGCGGTCTGCCCGAACTTGGTTCGAGTACCCGTTGCCGTCACCTGGGCTGTCGCTTCACCCCGCTTAACGAGGGCTCCAGAGAACGTATCTGCACCAGCGCCAGCCTCCACCGGTAGAGATTCCCCCGTCAGCATCGATTGGTCCAGCAGGATCGAACCACTAAGGATATGAACATCCGCTGCGACCACCCCACCCAGCGAAAGCTTGACCAGGTCTCCGACAGCCAACTGCGCCGCGGGAATCAGTTTCCATACACCGTCACGCTGGACTGAGGCATTTAGGGCGAGTCGCGACTTCAGGGCGTTAAGGGTCGCTTGCGCGCGACCCTCCTGCACAAACGCCAGCGCAGCGTTGAAGATAAGCAGTGCAGCGATGATGCCAGCCTCAACATATTTGTGCAGCGCAATCTGCAAGACCATTGAGGCTTCGAGAAGCCACGGAACGGGGGCCCAGAACTTCGAAAGCGCATTTCTAAGCAGATGGGCCGAAGTATCGGGCATCGCATTCGGTCCGTCGTGAGTGAGCACGGTTGCGGCTTGGGAGCTTGATAGGCCCGCACCAGCCGCCGAAGGGACGGCGGAATTATCATTCTGGACGGATATTGAGACGTTCGAAGTGTCGCTGCTCATCATGTGCCCCTTTGCGCCGGTCACTTTCGATCACGGTCGACCGCGCATCTATAGGAACGCACGTTTGTTGAGCCTCGCATTCAATGCCCAACCGTACTGTGTCTTTTTGCTCACTCCGTTCTGAAGTAGGTCCGGTTTCGCAGATGCTTTACCAAAAGTGTGCAAAATGAACCAGATCATCTTGCGAGGCCTTGAGAACCTCTAGATGCAGGGAAAGAAGAGGCCAACGGATGCCACACAAGCGCAGAGTGCAAGAAGACACGAAGGTGTACTTGATTGGTGGAGGAATCGCGTCGATGGCTGCCGCGGGTTTCCTGATTCGCGACGGAGGCCTAAAAGGACACGACATCACCATCCTCGAAGAATCCGACAAGATCGGCGGCAGTCTGGACGCTAACGGGACGCCTGAGACCGGCTATGTCATGCGCGGCGGTCGGATGATCGAGAGCAAATACCTTTGTACCTTCGACCTGTTCTCTTCCATTCCGACCCTCGACAATCGCCAGTCCGTGACAGAGGAGACCTTCGCTTGGAACAGGACGATGAAGACTGCATCAAGATCCCGTCTCTTCCGTGAAGGAAAGAGTGTCAACGCTCCTCTGTTCGGACTAAGTGAAAAGCACATCTTGACCATCGAACGACTTGAGTTGGAGCCGGAGTCTTTGCTTGGACGCACGACAATCTCCGACCAGTTCGATGCAGATTTCTTTGGGACGGACTTCTGGTTCATGTGGTGTACGACCTTCGCGTTTCAACCTTGGCACAGCGCTGTCGAGTTCAAACGCTATCTCGTGCGTTTTACGCACATGGTGTCCGGCTTCAACACGCTTGGCGGCATCATGCGAACGGTTTACAACCAGTACGACTCGCTTGTTCGACCTCTGCGTAGGTGGCTCGAAGAGCGGGGCGTTCAGTTTCATCTGAACACACGCGTGACGGACCTTATTACGTCGAACGCCTCAGATGGCTTCGCGGTGGAACAGATCCATTGCGAGACTTCTGGCGCTCCACACATAATTCAGGTGACCTCATCCGATTTTGTGATTGCCACATTGGGTTCCATGACAGAGGGATCGAGTTTTGGATCGATGGATCAAGCTGTTGTTCTGAATGACGCGCGAGCTGGAGGATCCTGGTCGTTATGGGAGAAGATTGCAAAGCGACAGAATGATTGCGGCAGGCCCGCAAACTTCAGCGACCACGTAAAAGACTCGAAGTGGCTATCCTTCACGGCAACACTGCACACGCCGACCTTTTTTGACTGCATTCGGGATGCTACAGGCAATGCTCCCGGTGAGGGTGGTCTGATTACGTTTCCCGAATCGAACTGGCTGGCGTCGATTGTGCTGCCGCATCAGCCGCATTTCATCGGTCAGCCGGAGGATGTCAATGTGTTCTGGGGCTATGGTCTCTTTGTGGACCGACCTGGCAACTTCGTAAAAAAGCCGATGGCTGAATGTACGGGCCGCGAAATCATGACCGAAATCATGGGGTATCTTCGGCTTAATGCAGAAATCGACAAGGTGCTGAGCAGTTGCACATGCATTCCGTGCATGATGCCGTTTATCACCAGCCAGTTCCTGCCGCGCTCCAGTGGTGACCGCCCAGCAGTGGTTCCTCCACGCTCCAAAAATCTCGCCTTCGTAGGCCAGTTTTGCGAAATCGAAGACGACGTGGTTTTCACGGTGGAGTACTCCATACGTTCTGCACAGACTGCTGTGTACTCGCTGCTCGGGTTGGACAAGACGCCACCGCCTGTTTACAAGGGAAACCGTGATCCGCGCGTCCTTCTGAAGGCTTTTCTGGCGTTGCATGGTAAGGCGGAACGGGAAGCTTCTTTAGCAGAATCGATCTCGTCATAGGCCCAAGAACATGTACAAAACTGCTCAGTCTTCCGGTTCTGAGATGGAAGAGCATAGAAGTGCTGCGCACAAAGAATGTGCCCTCTGGAGATCAAGATGATCGAGCCGACTCGTTCCACGTTCAATCCGAAAAAGATCCTCGTCCCTATGGATTTCAGTCCATCGTCCGTATCAGCCTTGACGACGACAACCGAACTGGCCCGGCAGTTTCACGCCGAACTCTATCTCCTGCATGTAATCCCAATGCTACCGATCGTCACTGGGATTGAGTTTCCTACCTCCTTTTATCCGAGCCAAGAGTTTCTTGGAGATGCCGAAAAGGAATCGGAGAAAAGATTGGCCGAACTCGTCTCCAATCTCTTGGAGCAGGGAATAAAGGCTAGTTCCAAGGTTGAAATTGGTAATGATGTTGTGGGAAACGTGCTGATGGTGATCGAACGGGAACACGTCGACATGCTGGTTATCTCCACTCACGGCATGTCCGGATGGCGCCCGGTCGTATTCGGATCAATCGCGGAGAAAGTTATTAAACTCGCCGAGTGTCCAGTTCTTCTTCTCCGAAGCGCGAAGATTTTGGATAAAGATGATCCCAAGGGTGCGAAGTGATCGCGGGGAGCGCAGCAGATTTGGCGCAGGCCCAGAAGTTTGAGAAGCCGATGAAGAAACTTGGGATGTTCTGGTGGGCATTCGCCGCCCGCGGCGGGGGAGCAATCCTCTTCTCAGGAATTCTTTTTTATACAGGGAGCCTGTTTGGATCAATCTTTTTCGATCCGATCATGTTCGTTTTCCTGGGACTCATCCTCGGCTTCTACATCCTGAGCAATGGCATCCTCCTCGGAGTCGCCTCTGGCTATGCGGCTGAACACCAAGTGGGCATTTGGCGTCTTCTCCTGGCCGAATGCATCTTTGACACCGCGCTGGGAACATACGTGGGACTGACACTCTTGCTCTCTTCGGAGTCGCTGGCATGGCTAGCTGGGTTGCACGCACTGGGCACAGGTTGTTTTCTGGCAGCACTCGGATGGCAGCTCCGCGTAAGCAAGACCTACGCAGGGCTACTTGGCGTCGCCGGCTTGGTGGCAATCGGTGCCGGTTTAGCGTTTGTAACCCATCGTGACGCTTCCACACAGAGTGCGACCCACTGGCTGGGCGGATTTGAGTTGTTTTATGGGGTCGTCATCTTTGTGTTCGCTGAGGGATTGCACCGGCACCACACGCCGATTATCCGCGGCGAAAGCGTTCAGTTCTAGTCTGTCTGAACAAAAAACCGGATCGAGACACCGCCCAATGGATCAAAAAGTTGACGACGCGCCACTCGCTATGACTGCGATACGCACAGTGAACAAAACGCACTCGCCCCATGGTGTGCCATCTCCGCTGGGAGCCTCCCTCTTGGAGGACGGAACCAATTTCAGCCTCTTCTCGTCATGCGCGACGGGTATCACAATCTCGTTCTTCGATCATGTCGATGCACTCGTCTCCCAGCGATCCATCCGATTAGATCCAGCGATCAATCGAACCGGTCACTATTGGCACATCTTCATCTCTGGAGTGAAGGCCGGACAGATCTACGGGTATCGAGCGGAGGGTCCTAATGACCCCCAAAACGGACAATGTTTCGACGAATCGAAGATTCTCATCGACCCCTACGGAAAAGCGGTTGCAGTAGGGAAGAACTACAGCCGTGGTGATGCCTGCCGCCCCGGCGATAACACGGCAACGTCGATGAAGAGCGTTGTGGCGGATATGGCTCTCTTCGACTGGGACGTTAGTTGACCGTTATCATCCGAAATCGGAGACAAGGAGAGCTCATTCCAAAACGGAGTTCCATCCTTTCTGAAATTCTTTAGAATCGCGACGCCCTTGCGGCGATTGGACAAAGCATCCCGCACAATCGCAAGGCCGGGCTGACTCCGCTCATTCCCCTCAAGGAATCGGCAGTTCCGTCCCTGGACTTCAGCTCGGCTATAGCCTGTCATCTCCTCAAAGGCCGGGTTGACATAAACCAGAGGAAGATCGGGTAGTGTTGCGCTGGCAACAGAAATACCAGTGGTGACTGAACGGAAGATTCTTCGATTAAGACGTAGTTCTCTCCATGCTGCGGAATACCGGTTTGCAAACGCACAATGCGCGTACATGATGACTGAAAGTTGAGTCGAGATCTCAGTCTGGGTCATTGGAAATTTAAGGATTCCATCGAAGTTGCAGTCGACGTGGGTGGAAATAAAGGGGTGTTCAGGTCCTTGGCGAATGACGGCGATGATTGCAGGACTGATTCCATCACCGTCGACTTCGTGCTGTTCGAAGAGAAGAACGAGTTCCTGCGCGACGAGTTGATCCGCAACGATGAATTCAAATGTCTGTAGGCGTTGGAGTTCTTTGGCTTCGGCGTTGAAGATCGTCGTTGAAATCTTCATCTCGCTTACAGCCGTCAGAACGTGCTGTTGCTCTATCGAATCAGCGAGACAGATTGCGGCGCCAACCTTTTGGACGAGAGCCTGCGGCTCGAATTCATGAACATCTGCGAACTTCATCGTCCGAGCAACTTTCTGGGTAGTTGCGACCCATCGTTCTAGTTTTGCGGATGGAAGCTGCTCAAAATGATACTCAGTAGTCTTTGCGACTGGGCTGCTTCTATGGTGTCGTCAGTGTACTTGATCTGGTTCGAGACCGGGGTTTTGAGGACCAGCAAGTGTGGTTTGGTTATGCCATAGGGACTTGTGAAGCGCATCGAGTTCCTTCTCTATGCGGCTGCGATGGCTTGCTTTGCGGAATACCTTGTGTACTGCCTTGCTTTCTGCGCCCGTTCAAGAGATTCAATCTACTTCTCTTCCACCGTTGGTTTTGCTGCCATGGGAATATACCTTTTTGACACTGCGGCTTATAAGCCAATGCCGCCGCACCGCAACGCTGAGCAATACGATACATAAACCCCTATCGAGGAAGAAGAGAATGATTCAGTGTTCTTAACTAGTCAAAAGCTCAATTGGAGTCGCGATCAGATGGGAAGGCGAGATTCCCGCGAAAGCGCCTGACAGACTCATCCAGAGTACGAGGAGGATCAATGCAACTTCAGAAGAGCAACTCAAACCAATACGCATTTCTTCCCTCAGGGATATTGATCGTTGAGCCGAATCCTGGGCTACTGGCGGCCAGAGCTCAGTTACTTTCAGCAGCAGACTACTATGTCGCCGCCTCCAGCGAGGCGGTTCCTGCAACTGAACTACAGGAAACTGACATCAGGGTGGCCATTCTCAGCCGCAGTCTTGGTGATTCGCTCGTCAGTAAGCTGGCCCAGGAAATTCGACTCTACTATCCGAACGCTCGAATCCTCATCTTTGGAATGTCACCTTTGAATCTGGACGATCACCTCTATGACGAATCGATTGATCATCACTGCCGCCCCGAACAATTGCTCGAAACTCTATTTTGTTTAACCCAAGATTTTTCGGGTGGGCGAGTTCCTTTCCACGCGAGAATTGGGCCGCAATCACTTAGTCTCTCGGGTTTAGGTTGGATTTCGCTACATAAAGGACCAGCGGAGAGCGATCCATCGAAAGCGGCGGCATCAACTTTGGAGACCTCTCCGACCGGGAGGGACGTGCCCTCTGACGAAACCTCGCCTCATTTGGTTTGAACGAATGGGAATGGAATTGGAATGCCATTCAACTATCTGAGGAAACTCACAGGCCACGAGCGGACTCAGAATGGGGGCGTTATCGGGGTGCTGGAATTTCGTCACGTCGGCTTTCTATTTATGTCCCCCTGGCGATAGTTCTACTTATCTTGGCAGGGGTGCCAGCATCGGACGATCTCAGAGGTGTCAAACCTTGATTGGACCGCACCTACTCGATACCGTGTGAGTGCTTTGGTTTGCTAGGGATACGAATGAGCCTTTACCACGGCTTTGCGAATGCATATCGATCTATTGGTCAGATGGATGGAGCGTGAAGTGGAATCAAGAGAATCCAGGCGAAAGTTCATCTGGTATGTCGCCGGCGGATTTGCGTCCTTAAGCACGTATGCACCATCGATATGGGAGCAGGTCTCCAGCCCCTTGGCTTCGAATCTGGCGGAGGGCATTCAGGCACTAAAGCCAGGACAGTATCTTTGGGCTCCGATGGTTGCACCATATGGACCAGTACTGGCTGTGATCAGCCTTACGTCTCAGCGTGTCTACGTCTATCGCAATGGCGTTTTAATCGGCGCAGCCACGGTTTCTACGGGAAAGCCTGGCCATCAGACACCAACGGGCGTGTTCACTGTCCTGCAAAAGCAGGTGCATCACAAATCCAATCTCTATGACTCCGCACCGATGCCATACATGCAGCGCCTGACGTGGTCAGGCGTTGCGATGCACGCGGGAAACTTATCCTGCGCAACGCGCTTGAGCATGTACACAACGTCGGCGATGTCCCCCCACGTCGACGCCGGTCGAGGTGTAGCCGCTGTCCTTCTCAAGCAGATCCTCAGCGACTTCCTTCTGGGATGCCTGGGCGTTGTTGGTGATGAACGCTTCGGCCGCGACGGCAATATTGCTGTTCCGGAAGCTCGTCCACTCCGGCTTCAAGAAAGCCCCTATACAACTTTTCTTGTGAAGCGATTTGATCGTACCCGACATGGGAGGCGGCTCGCCTTTGTCTCTGCTATGACGCTCACGCAGCATAAAGACGGAGAGCCTGGAGCGAGCTATTTAGAGCTTGTCGATCTCCTGCAGTCAAGAGGCGCCGACACTGCAGTCGATTGTGAACAGCTCTTTCGCCGTGTTCTCTTCAATGTACTGATTCACAATACAGACGATCACCTGCGCAACCATGGCTTTTTCATCGGTGAGCAGGGAATCCGGCTTTCCCCGGCCTACGACATGAATCCTTCAATCGATCGCGAGGCATTGACTTTGGCGATCAATGAAGTCGAAACAGCTTGTGATGTCGCGATTGCAATGGATGCCTATAGAGATTACGGCCTGACTACCCAACAGGCTGATCGTGCGCTACAGCGCGTTCAGACGGCGATCCATAGCTGGCGCAGCGAAGCTAGCCGACTGCATATCCCACATGCGGAGCAAGATCTGATGGCGGCAGCATTTGAGCCGTAAGACAAGCTAGATTTCTATCTGGCCTCATTGTTCGATCGATTCTGAATGAGAGACCCCATACTGCTTCGAAGTCGGCTTCTCACAGCGAGAGCTTAATGGCGATATGCGCGTTTCGCAGGACTAATGTCCGATGCCGGCTCTAGCTCGATGAGCGCATTGGCCTGAAGGCGCCAGTTGAGATCCGTAATATGACGGTGAGTATCGACTGGCACGTCCTGTTCAAGCAAGGTGGTTCTCGATCAGTAGTGCTAGCTCTTTTGATCAGGTTTGGGCTCGTTGTCTCAAGCCAAACAAGCCCGTGCATCTTCATTAGGGATATCAAAACGCTATATCACGCGCAGATTCAAACAATCGTGTCCGCATATCGTGATGCTGCACGGTTCAGGAGAGCGCGGGATAGCTCGTGTAACCGGCAGCGTCTCCTCCGTAGAAAGTCGTTGGGTCTGGTTCATTCAGAGCGGCGCCGAGTTGCAGCCGCCTTGGCAGATCCGGGTTGGCTAGAAACGCACGGCCGTATGCGACTGCGTCCGCATGCCCACTCCGTATCGCTTCCTCGCCCTTGGGCCCGTCATATCCACCATTCACAACGTAGAGACCTTTCCAAAGCATTCTCAGGTAAGCAGACAACGCGAGATCCTCCTCGCTGCTTCCCTTGCTGTCCTGCGCCTGTTCAACGACATGAAGATACCCGAGCCCATAGCCGTTGAGTCTTGCAACTGCGACGGAGAAGGTATCGCGTGGGTTGTCATCCGACATATCGTTAAAATCAACCGTCGGAGAGATGCGCACGCCGATCTGCTTGCTGTCCCAGGCTTCCAGAACCTGTTCAACTGCTTCCGTGAGAAAGCGGACTCGATTCGCGGCAACACCTCCGTATTTATCGGTTCGCTGATTCGTTCCTGTTCGGAGAAATTGATCGATCAAGTATCCATTCGCCGCGTGAATCTCGACCCCGTCGAATCCGGCTTCCTTTGCGTTGGCCGCTGCCCGTTGATAATCGGCGAGGGTTTCTTTGATCCCGCTAGCCGTCAATGCAACCGGCTCTGAAACCTGTGCTGCACCCGTGGCGATATGCGTGTGGGCATTGGCGCGGATTGCCGACGGAGCAACGGGTTGCGCGTTGTTTGGCAGCAAGGACGAATGAGAGATTCGGCCGACATGCCACAACTGCAGAAAGATTCGGCCTCCACTCCTATGAACGGATTCCACTATTTGCTTCCACGCTCGCACCTGCTCATGGGAATGAATCCCTGGAGTATTGAGGTACCCCTTGCCCATGGGCGAGATCTGCGTCGCCTCGGTCACGATGAGGCCAGCCGAAGCGCGTTGGGAGTAGTAGGTAGCCGCGAATTCGCTCGGCACGCCATTTGCGTCGGCGCGCGTGCGCGTAAGGGGCGCCATGAAGACGCGATTTTCCAGGACCAAAGATCCAAGCTGAACAGATTCGAACAGATTCGGCATTACTGTACTCCTGTTGGTCTAGCGACGCAGTGGGTTGTTTGTGATGAGCCGGTGCTGGAGAATCTCTGTTAGGTTTCGACACGCCCGCTCGGTTCCTACGCCGCAGCCAAGGCGGCGTAGGAACCTCTACTCAACAGACCGTCGTTACTTCGCAACTGCGCGGGCAGCCTCTTCGATCACATCGACCACCACGTCCGGGAAAGTGACGGGGATGGCGTGCGAAGACTTCAGCTCAATGACGGTAGAGCGGGCACGATCGGCTTCGAACTCGAATTCTGCCTGGGGAATGACGGGATCGAGCAGTGGCCTGATTTGCCAGCTCGGCTTGCTCGCCCATGCAGCCGATGTCAGTTTATCGTTGAGGGCTTGCAAGGCGATGGGGCGCTGGGTGGCGATCATCAGCGCGAGCACGCTCTCGGGCACGTCGGCGGCGAGGAGGTAGCTGTACTTCTCGGCTTTGACGAGGAGATTCGTGCCGGTGGTACCGTCGGGCAAGGTGTATGGGATCAGATCGACGGACGAGGCGAAGTCGCCGCCGGGAAACCGTTCGAGGCAATCGTTTGTAGATTCCCCGACCCCGGGCATAGGGGAGCCCGCGTAGACCAGGCCCTTGACCTTGGGGTCATCCCCGGCCTGGGTGATGACGGCCCCGCCGTAGGCATGAGAGACGAGGATTACGGGCCCCTCGATCGTGTCCAGCAAGCTACGCAGGTAGGCAGCGTCGACGAACAAGCCCCGCAAGGGATTGGAGAAGACCTTGAACCGGTAGCCTTCCCGCTGGAGCCGCTGGATCACTCCATGAGTCCAGAGCGACGAGTCTTCGACGGCCCCGTGTACGAGCACGATAGTAGGCTTTAGTGATTTGATATCCATTGTGATTCCTCTCCATGAGTGTTGCGCTAGGGATGGGCGGCTGGCTTGCGCATTGAGCCAAGCCGCCCAAGATCATCATCTGTTTCGTAATGAAGAGCCCGCCGAAGGCCCTATTTCTGGGCGACCACCTGCAGCCGATGAACCTTAGGAGCCACCGAAAATAGCTCCTCCGCTTTCTCCACAAGCTCCTGCCCAGCCTCGCCGTTTAAATGGGCTTCGCGTGCAGCTTCATCATTGAAGGTGTCGAAGACTCTATAGACTCCAGTCTCCCCCTCGACTTTCGCCGCGTGCCACGACAGCGTTCCAGGCTCTTTTCTTACCAGCGTGGCCTCCTTCTCTAGAAACGCCTCGACTTCCGCTTCCTTCCCCGGTTTAGCCTTCAACTCAACAAGCAACGCGAACTTAGCCATTTCGACACATCCTTTCTTGAACAGTGGTTTGGTTGATAGTTCCTTCTGTGCGAGGTTCTAGGCCTCAGACTGAAATGCCGGATCGAGTTCCGTAGGGGAAATGTGATCCAGGTAATTGCTCATCGTCTTGAGAGCGACTCCGATCAGAACCTCAAGTACCTGGTCCTTTCTGTACCCGGCGGCGAGAAAGTTATCCATGACCTCCGCGCGCACATGTCCGCGTTCACGGACGATCTCCTTAGTGAGGGCGACAAGCGCCTCTAACTTCGGATCGGACACAGGTTGGTTGGCCCTTACTGCCGAAACAACCTCGGCCGGTACATGCATGAAAGCCTTCAGCAGCGTGCTGTGAGCTGCCATGCAGTAGCCGCAACTGTTCTCAACGCTGGCGGAGAGCAGGATGATCTGGCGCTCCACGGCACTCAGGCTGCCCTTATCAAAGGTTTTTTCCAGCCCTACATAGCCCTCGAGCAAAACAGGAGAGTTTGCGAACACTCCAAAGAGGTTTGGAATGAACTTGAACGACTTTTGGATATTTTCCAGGATTGGACGAGACTTCTCAGGTGCGGTTTCCACGCCGAGCGGAGTGAAGAGGGCGATTTGCTGATTCATTTGGCGTATTCCCTTCGTAAACTTCATTCAAGACAGACAGGTCTGTCTTGAAGTATAGAAAGAGTATAGACAGACTGGTCTGTCTTCTGTCAAGATAAATCCGATGAAAGCACAAAAACAATCCGATCCGCGGGAGAGAATCCTGGAGGCTGCCGACCGCCTCTTCTACACAGAGGGTGTACGTGCAACCGGCACCGAGAAGATCATGTCCGTTTCCGAGGTCGCAAAGGCGACCTTCTATCGGCATTTCCCGAGCAAAGATGACCTCGTGATCGCCTACCTTGAATATCGCGACCGATCCTTCTTTGAATATCTCGATACCCCTGCGCCCCCGGAAGATATCCATGAAGCCTTAGCCAGAATCGAACGGGTCGTAAATCGAGCCGACATCATCGGATGCCCGTTCCTTCGGATCGCATCTGAGTACCCGGATTTTGACCACCCCTTCCATCGCGTGGCGGTCGAACACGAAAACAAGTTTCTTGCCTATTTAAACAATCTGCTAGAGCCCTTCGCAATCGACACAAGGGCGGCGGCCGCGGCGTTACTTAGCGTCGTCGATGGAGGCCTCACCACGAGAATGCTCTATGGGACATCGAAAGAGGTTCCGATTCTCGCGCCCGCCGAGGCAGTACTCAAGAGCTTTCAGAGCGCGCGCACTCAACGCCGCAAATGATGGCTGTCATTATGAAGCCTCATCCCGGCAAGTCCCCCGGGTTCAGCTTGCGGAGCGCGGTCTGCCCTCTCTCGATTGATGACCCAAAACATCAAGTGAAGTGTTCGCATTTTTACAAACCCTCCTCCACTCTTCCTGGCCTTTCTTTGCGCCTTCAGCGGGGCCGCTTAGCGTCGCCTGGTGCATAATCGGCAATGTAGTGCGCCGGGATAAACCGGCATGAAGCAAGGAATGCAAGAGTCCTACGAGAAAGGAGTAGCGAACCGCTCGGCCCCGAGTTTTGCGTTGCACACCGCGAGGTGGGCAGCGAAGCGTAAACAGGGGT
>Ga0185299_10000395_pt1 | contig 123795 bp, 99 predicted proteins | sample PaiPotPPA55metaG_FD_128002 | JGI IMG/M metagenome (GOLD analysis project Ga0185299, IMG submission 128002) | Iron sulfur acid spring bacterial and archeal communities from Banff, Canada, to study Microbial Dark Matter (Phase II) - Paint Pots PPA... ... | reverse complement strand
GTATGGGCGTGTCGGCGTATGGGCGTGTCGGCGTATGGGCGTGTCGGCGTATGGGCGTGTCGGCGTATGGGCGTGTCGGCGTACGGGCGTGTCGAGGTATGGGCGATGTCCCAGCGGTAGGGCGAATGCGCCCCCGGACCGGTAGGGCGAAAAACTCGGCGCGCCGAGGATGGGGCTAGCTATTCAATTTTTCCGCGCCGGTTTTGAGCCGCTCCGTGGACGTGCCACTACCTGTAACGCGTCCGAGTCTTCAACGCTGGGTTCGCGAGAATTCTCCGTGGATACCACGCGCATGCATGGCTCAAATCCGGCGCGGTCTAGCCAGCGAGGTGGTTTCCGTTGCCCGCGCCGAGACCCGCCGCCGCTACGCTTTGGCGCGGCCCTGTCCTGCGTCGTGTCACGCCTTGAGACAGGCCGCGACGTAGGCCTTGCGAAATCGGGTTTTCGCCCTACCGCGCCCTGGGTTTGTTTAACACTGTTCGCCGTTTCGCCGTTTCGCCCATTCGCCCACTCGCCGTTTCGCCGTCCTTGAACTCCTGCGACTCCTCCCCTACGCTCTCCGCTCGAACCTTCATTAACTGGTGCAAACTCAGGTCCGACCATGGCACGAAATTCTGGACTCCCGCGGACGGCCGCGGAAGCAGTACCAGCCTTTGCTCGAACACCTCGAGCGCTACTATTCGTCCGCCGACCTGAAGGAGCTGGAGGAACGCCTCGAGGCTACGCTGCGGGAGCTGGGTATCTCCTTTGAAGGTTCTAAATCACACGGGCGCAACACCTGGTTCTCGGATCTGCTCCCACATATCTTTCTGCCGGACGAGTGGGACTTGCTGCAGAAAGGGTTCGAACAACGGATTCGCGCCTTTGAGCTGTTTCTCCAGGACATCTACGGCCAACGAGAAATCCTGCGCCAAGGGGTACTCCCAATCCCGGTCGTCCTGGGCAGCCCCCATTTCCACCGGAGCGCAGTTGGGATGCGCCCTCCTCAGGGATCATACCTTCACCTGAGCGGCCTGGCCATCTGCCGCGACCCGGAAGGCCGGCTGACCGTCAAAAATCACTATTTTGGCCATCCTTCCGGCCTTTCCTACATGATCCAGAACCGGCGCCTTTTAGCTCGGGTCGTTCCGGATCTATTCGAACATCACCCGGTAGAATCAGTCGCTCAGTTGCCTACCGAGATTCTGATGCGGCTACGGGCCATGTCTAATCTGGCTGACCCGGCGGTGGTTCTGCTAACCCCCGGTGTCGCCAGCGCCGTTTATTCTGAGCACAGCTTTCTGGCCCGAAGAATGGGTATCCCGTTGGTGCAAGGTGAAGATCTGTTGGTTCTGGACGGCAGCCTTTTCCTAAAAACCGTCTCGGGCCTCGAACGAGTCGATGTCGTTTATTCGCGGGTAGCCGACCCGTGGCTCGACCCGTTGATTTTCAAGACCGAAAGCCGTTTAGGCGTCCCCGGTTTGGTCCACTGTTTGCGCAAAGGCACGGTCACTCTCGTGAACGCCATTGGTTCGCAATTAGCCGATGACCGGAGCCTTTTGCATTTCGCGAGCGCCATTATCCGGTTTTACCTGGGCGAATGGCCGATCCTGCCCACTTTAACCACCTATTGGCTCGGCGATCTTGACCAGCGGGAAATGGTCATGGAAAACCTCGATTCCTTTCAAATCCGCCCGCTCACGGGCGAACGCTTTCTCGCCTTAGACCAAGCCGAGAAAGGAGCCCAGGAAATCGAAAACGAAGTGCGAAAGGCTCCGCACCTTTATGTGGCTCAGCCGCTCGATGATACCGCTCGAACGCTTTGCTCCGTTAAGGGAAAACAGGTCGAACGGCTTCAGGACCACATCATTTACGGCGCACGCGCAAGTAACGCCTTTGACGTTTTTCCGGGGGCGCTCACTCGTTTGTCTTCGTCGATTCAGGGTCGTACGGAATCCGAACATGGCGGCGGAGGCAAAGATACCTGGGTGCTAAGTCCGCACCTGACTACCCCGGCGGTGCCTCCCGCTTTTCGGCGCCCTTGGATACTGCCGACCCGCCAAGTGACTAGCCGCGTCGCCGAGGGCTTTTACTGGTTGGGCCGCTATCTCGAACGCGCCTTACACGTCTCGAAAATGATCCAGTACATCGAGACTATCGAGATGGAAGAGCTTAGCCTGGCAGAGCGGAAGCTCTATCGCCCGATCTGGAACCAGCTTTTACCTCCGGTAGAAACGCCGGGTCGCCGCAACCGTCGCGGCATCAACAGCGTTAACGAACGCTACTATCTGATGCTGGACCCTGATCAGGCTGGTTCGGTTACATCGATGATCCGGCGAGGATTAGCCAATGCCGGCTCTCTTCGAGAAGTGATAAGCCCGGAAGCCTGGTCGGTTCTGTCTCTATTGCGAGGTCAATTTCAACGGCGACGCTTTCAGGAAGCCGCTCCGGAAGCCGAAGCCCGAAGAACAACTCGCCGGATTTCTGATGCCATCCTGTCTTATATTCCGCAGTTCTTCGCTACCGCTCAACAGACCATGTTAGCGGATGACGGCTGGCGGTTTTGCGAGCTAGGGATGTATGTAGAACGTGCGATCACGACCGCTAATGCCGCCTTCAGTGTGGCTTCATCCGTCCGCCGGGCGCAGGAAGCTCGCCCAGCCTTGGATATCGAACTTTCTGTCTTTTTACGTTTGCTCGGTTGCCGCGATGCCTATCGCCGCATTTATCAGACTCGTTCGGAACCCGCTCCGGTGCTGGAATTCCTGTGGCAGAACCCGGCGATGCCGCGATCTGTCATGTACTCACTCGAGCGTTGCACCACGCTCCTCAGTGCCTCCCTCCCCAAGAATTCGCCCCAAGCGAGTACCGCTCTAAATTTCCTGCAAGACCTGGTCCGCCAGATCCGCCGGCTAGATTGGTATTCTTTCTTCCTGGAATCCGAAGAGAGCCCAGGCTGCGTTCTCCAGGCCGACGAACTCGTAGCCCTGACCAACCGCTTGTTCGACGAGATCGAACAAGTGCACTACGTCATCGCCGACAACTTCCTGACTCACCAAAGCATCATCTCTGAGCCCGAACCGACGCTGTTTGGTTAAAGGTTATAGGTTTTAGTTTGCGGGTTGCGCTAGCTTGTGCAGGGCTCGACACGCCGACACGCCGACACGCCGACACGCCGACACGCCGACACGCCGACACGCCGACACGCCGACACGCTTCTTCTCGCTTCTAGCTCCTAGCTCCTGTATCCTCCCCTCATCCCCCCAAAGATGAGCGCCAGTCCGCTAGCCAAGGAGTTCTGCCAGCGTGCCTTAACCGATCGTGATGCCTTTTGGACTGAACAATCCAAGGCCATCCACTGGGAACGCCCATTTGACCAAGTCTGCGACTTTAGTCACCCACCGTTTTCGCGGTGGTTTGTCGGCGGCAAAACCAATCTTTGTTATAACGCGGTCGATCGACACTTACCAACTCGCGCGGCTCAACCCGCCCTGCATTTTATTTCTACAGAAGTAGAAACCGAGCGAACCTTCACATTCCAAGAGCTTTACACTGAGGTAAACGCCTTTGCGGCCGTGCTTCGTTCATTCGGGCTACGGCGCGGTGACCGTGCCATCATCTATTTGCCGATGATTCCCGAGGCACTGTTTGCCATGCTGGCTTGTGTCCGCCTTGGCGTTATCCATTCCGTCGTGTTCGCGGGCTTTGCGCCGGCCAGTTTAGCCACCCGCATCGATGATGCCGAGGCCGCGATCTTAATCACTGCAGATATCGGGTTACGGGGCGGTAAAGTGGTTCCTCTTAAGAGGCTGGCGGACGAAGCGGTCGCGCTCGCTAAGCTCCCACCCAAACGCGTCCTGGTCTGCGTCCGCGGCTTGGATCCAACGATTCCATGGGCCGAGAGTCGCGACTGCGATTACGCCGCGCTCCGGAAGGACCACGAACAAGAGGTCGTCCCGGTCGAATGGTTGGATGCGACCGAAACCAGCTATCTCCTTTATACTTCCGGTACAACCGCAAAACCAAAGGGGGTGCAACGTGATACCGGGGGTTACGCCGTGGCGCTGGCAACCACGATGAAATACTTGTTCGCGGGCGAACCCGGTCAGGTCATGTTCACCGCGGCTGACGTCGGTTGGGCGGTTGGACATTCGTACGGCGTCTATGGACCCCTGATCCATGGAATGACCACCGTCTTGTACGAAGGCCTGCCGATCAGGCCGGACGGTGGTATCTGGTGGAAGATCATCGAACGGTTTCGTGCCTCAGTGATGTTCACGTCGCCGACCGCCATCCGGACCCTGAAAAGGCAAGATCCAGCGTTGCTCAAGAAATACGATACCAGCAGTCTACAACGACTTTATCTGGCCGGGGAACCGCTGGATGAACCTACCTGGACGTGGATCAGCGAGGCCCTCAAGGTCCCGGTCATTGATAACTATTGGCAGACGGAGACCGGATGGCCGGTTCTCGCGCTTCTGCCTAAGCTTGAGCCACCAAACATCAAAGCAGGTTCGCCAGGCATCGCGATGCCCGGATATGAAGCCAGCATCGTCGATCCGATCACCGGCCAGAGGCTGCCTGCTAATGAGAAAGGGATCCTGGCCTTAGGACTACCGCTACCGCCAGGTTGTATGCCTACGGTTTGGAAACATGACGATCTGTTCGCCAACCACTACTGCAATCGTTTTTCGGAGGTTCAGCTTTACTCGACTTTCGACTACGCCATCCAGGATGAAGACGGCTATTTCTTTATCCTGGGACGTTCTGACGATGTCATCAATGTCGCCGGGCACCGGTTAGGGACCCGAGAAATCGAGGAAACCATCTGCTCGCATCCGCAAGTAGCGGAAGCGGCTGCCGTAGGCGCGAGCGACGAGCTGAAGGGCCAGGTGGTCCACTGTTTCGTGGTGGCAAAACAGGATTTACCAGACGCGGAAAGCCGGGTCCGGTTGCAGAAAGAGATCGAATCGATCGTAGTCTCTCATCTGGGTGCCTTTTCGCGCCCCGCCGCCATCGACATTATCCGCGCTCTACCTAAAACCCGGTCCGGCAAAATCCTACGCCGGGCGATTTTGGCCGCCGCCGAAGGCAAGGAAACCGGCGATCTCAGCACCTTGGAGGATCCGGTGGCGCTTGAGGCCATTCGGGAAGTGATCCGGAATAGGGGTGAACGAGCGGGAACGCCGTGAGCGCCAAGAGCGAGCGAGAACGAAGCTGGTATAGCGGCGCGTTCTCGCTCGTTTACGCTCGTTCACGGCGTTCTCGCTCGCTCATCTGACCCCGGCAGCTTATGAAAACCATCAAGGTTTTTGTTTCTTCCCCCGGAGACGTTCAAGCGGAACGAACCATTGCCGACCGGTTGATTCGAGCGATAGCGGAGGAACTGGGGATCCCCATCAGCGTTCAGTATTCAAATCTTCTACGCGATCACGAACCTTTTGAAGCTCGAGTTCAGCCCGCCCAACCACAGTCTTCCGATCTGATTCTATGTCCCTATTTTTGGGAATACCAAAGCTTCTCACCGGAATCGGGTTACCAAGACCAGATTCCCAATACGTCGTCCTTCGATCTCGTGATCAGCATCCTCTGGTCACGTTTAGGCACGAAATTGCATTCTCAGTTCCGGATGCCGGATGGGAGTGAGCCACGATCCGGGACGGAGTACGAAATAGGTTGGGCCAAAGCTCAGCGCCAAAAGACGCCCGGCGTGCCGGCACTGCAGGTGTATCGGAATCGGAGCCGCCCTAACCCACCGCTCGATCCCCCGGAAAAACGAGAGGAGTTTTTTCGGCAATGGGACCTGCTCAAAGCCTTTTTCGATTCCTGGGAAAAAGATAGCACGGGCCAATTCATCGGAGCCTTTAATAACTACGACAACCTGGAAGGCTTCGAGAAACTCTTTCGAGAACACTTCCGCGATTTCTTATTGGCTCAAGTTACCGACGAACAACGCCAGCGATGGTTGGCACGGCGGGGACAGGCTCGCCGGTGGAAAGCGAATCCTTTTCGAGGATTGCGAGCGTTCGATTTCGAACACGCGCCGGTTTTTGCCGGGCGAACCTTCGCGGTGCACGGGGTTCTGACCGCACTGACCCAACAGGCCGAGACCGGTCGACCATTTGTGCTGGTCGTGGGGGCGAGCGGTTCAGGCAAGAGTTCGTTGGTTAACGCAGGTGTTGTACCGCTTCTGATCGAGCCGGGAGTGATTGAAGGAATCGGACTGTGGCGACGATCCAGCATGCGCCCGGCAATGGCCGGACCACAGCACGACATGTTCGACGCCTTGGCTGCCGGACTACTGGCCGAGCCGGCGCTCCCGGAACTGGCGGACCTCGAGTCGGAGGAACCAGTGCGAGACCTGGCTGCTGAGCTCCGGGCCAATCCCCAGGGAGTCGCCGACCGGGTCAAAGACAAGCTCAATCAAGTCTCACTGCAGTACCGATTGCATCAGGAAAGACGGCTTCACGACTTGGAATCAAGCTTCCGCCAGGAGCAACGGGAAGCAGAAGCGGTTAGTGCCCGCCAGCAACTGGAGAAGCTGGAAGCGCCGCGCACCCGTCTGGTACTGGTCCTGGATCAGCTCGAGGAAATGTTCACTTCCGGGTTTCCCGAAGAGCTGCAAGTCAGCTTTATCACCGCGGTTTCGCTGCTCGCCCGCAGCGGGCGCGTCTATGTGCTCGCTACGCTGCGCAACGATTTTTATGCTCGTTATCAAGAGTTTGATGAGTTGATAGAGCTAACCAAGCCTGCGGGGAAGTATGATCTTCGCCAACCGACGCCGGACGAAATTGGGAATATGATTCGACTGCCGGCCGAGTTAGCCGGCCTCTCCTTTGAAGCGGAGCCAGTGACCAGCCAACCCCTGGACGAAGCATTGCGCGATGCCGCTGCCGCCACGCCTGAGTCTCTGCCACTGCTGGAACACGTCTTGTCGCTGCTCTACGACAAGCAGGTGGCTCGGGACGACGATTTGCTTTCCTGGTCCGACTATCGCGAACTGGGCCAACTACGAGGCGCACTGGCCAAGCACGCGGAGGCGGTATTTAGAACGTTGCGCCCGGAGGAACAGGAGGCTTTCCCACCGGTGATGCGGCATTTAGTCACCTTGGGCCAGGGCGAAGAAGAAGTCCCCAACCGGCGGACTGTCCCGTACTGTGATCTAGTCAGTTCCATCGGGATCGAGCCCAATCAAAAGACCGGTGCCCAAGCATTCGTTGATCGATTTATTGAGAGCCGTCTATTGATAGCGGATACTGATCCTGGCGGAGCAGTCACCATAACCGTGGCGCACGAAGCGCTGCTACGGGAATGGCAACGCGTCAAAGATTGGCTAGGGCAGAACCGGGAGTTCCTCCGAATGCGAGACCGGTTGGACTCCAGTCTGAAGCTCTGGTTGAGTCGCGGTCAGCAAAAAGATGACCTCCTGGGCCTGGGACTCCCGCTGGCCGAAGGCGAAACGCTCATCAAAGATTTCCGATCGTCTCTCAGCCAAGAGCAAACCAACTACGTCCGAGCCAGTATCGCCGAACGCAGACGCCGCAAACAGATACAAGATCGGGTTCGCTATTCGATTATGGCGGTGATCAGCATGCTGGCGATCGTCGCTGGTTTTCAATGGTATCAAGCAGAACGACAACGCAAGAGTGCCGCTCAAGCACTTAAATCTGAAGCCGAAGTCACTGCCAAGTTACAGGACCAGTTGCGTCAGGCGAGTTGGGCCAGCTTCAACCAAGCGGAACGCCAATTTCAGTCGGGAGAATGGCGGGAAGGCGTGGCTTTGCTAGTCCGCGCGATCAGGTTCGACCCCGCGAACCGCGTTGCTTCCCAACGATTCTTTCAGGAATTGATTATTCATCGGGAAAAGGCGCTTTCACCGTTGGTCGCAACCTTGCCTCACGGCGGTGTGGTCTATCATTCGACATTCAGCCCTGACGGTACTCGCATCCTCACCGGCAGCTGGGACAAAACCGCCAAACTCTGGGACGTAAGCTCCGGCAAACTCCTCCTTTCTCTGGTTCATCAAGGCGCAATCAATGCCGCTAAGTTCAGTCCGGACGGAACACGTATCCTGACTGCCAGCGCGGATAAAACGGCAAAGCTTTGGGACGCAGCGTCAGGTCAACTCATCGCTTTGTTTTCACATCAGGACGGCGTTACCGATGCCGTGTTCAGTCCGGACAGCGCCCAGGTTCTAACCGCAAGCGTCGACAAAACCGCCAAACTCTGGAACGCAAATTCTGGCAGGTTGATCGCCAGCTTCGCTCATCAAGGCGGTGTCACTTGTGTGGCCTTTAGTCCAGACGGTAAGCGGATTCTCACCACCAGCGGCGATCGAACCGCCAAAGTCTGGGACCTGGATTCGGCGAACGTCGTCGCCTCTTTTGCCCATCAAGGGACCGTCTACCACGGAGAGTTCAGCCCGGATGGCGCCAGCATTCTAACGGCCAGTGCAGACCGGACGGCGAAGATCTGGAAAGTGGACTCTTCCGGTCCTATCGCCTCCTTTAGTCACGAGGATGGCGTCTACTACGCCGTTTTCAGCCCCGATGGGACCCGGGTCCTCACTGCCAGCGCCGACAAATCAGCAAAGCTCTGGGAAGCATCAACCGGCAAGTTTATCGCCTCCTTCGAACATCAAGACGGGATTTACCGCGTAACCTTCAGCCCCGACGGACAACGGATTTTGACTGCAAGCTGGGATAGAACAGCGAAACTCTGGGAACTAACGGGTAAGCTGATTGCTTCTTTTGATCACCAGGATGAGGTGCAGGATGCGGAGTTCAGCCCGAACGGCGCGGAGATCGTGACCGCAGGCTGGGACAAGATGGTGAGACTATGGCGCGTCGCTCCGGGTGAGTGCATCGCTTCATTTAACCATCAAGATTCGGTTAACGACGCCGAGTTTAGTCCAGATGGCAGGCGAGTCATTACAGCGTGTGGGGATAAGACCGCTCGCCTCTGGGACGCTAGTTCGGGCAAATTGCTATCGTCGATGCCGCACCAGGAAAATGTGCATACCGCTGTCTTTAGTCCCGATGGCGCTCAGATCCTGACCACAGGCCCGGACCGCAGCGCCAAGCTCTGGGATGCGGTTTCGGGTAAGATGATCGCTTCCTTCCTGCATGAGGAGTCTGTTACTGCCGCTATCTTCAGCCCGGATGGAACCAGAATCCTAACCGCTAGCGCTGATAGGACCGCCAAACTTTGGGATAAGACCACAGGAAAACTAGTGACCTCCTTTCTCCATGAGGATGGAATCAATCACGTTGCCTTCAGTCCAAACGGTGAGCGGATATTGACGGCCAGTACAGACAAGACAGCTAAGCTTTGGGAGACGACGTCTAGCAAGCTGCTCGCCTCCTTCGAACATGAGGACAGCGTCACCCACGTCGCGTTCAGTCCCGATGGCGCTCAGATCTTGACTGGGAGCGAAGATAGAACCGCCAAGCTCTGGGATGCGGCTTCCGGAAAGCTGATAGCGGTTTTCAGTCATCTAGGGGCGGTGCGTTGCGCAAATTTCAGTCCCGATGGGATCACCATCCTCACTGCGAGCGCCGACAACACCGCCAGACTCTGGGACGTGGCATCTGGCAAGCTGATCGCGATTCTTACTCATCAAGATACTGTCAGATCGGCTGTCTTCAGTCCCGATGGCGCCCGGATTCTTACTGCGAGCGCGGATCAGACTGCCCAACTTTGGGACAACAGCACCGCCGCCGCGCTGGCCAGCCACGGGCCAGATCCGCGCACACCGAAGGCCGCTGCCCCCATACCGCTGCCGGCTCTATCCGATGTCGCCAGCGGACTGCGGTTTTCAGACGAGGGCTCGCTTGTCGCGGTCGATGAATCAGAACGATCGCGGCTAACCAGGCAGCTGAACGATCTAACTACCGGCGATGATCCAGAAGCGCGCTTCCTGCGGTGGTTCCTTGGAACCGGAGGAACCAGAACTGTTAGTCCAGCGAGCAGCACCAAAGTAGCCGCGTGGATCGAGAACGCGCTTTTAACCAGCCCGGATCTTACCGAAGGATGGCTCAGAAACGCTCTCCTCTGCCTCCCTGACGATGCCTTGCTCCACCTGGCGTTAGCCAAGTTCGAGACTAACTCTAGCCGCGCTGATTTCCTTCGCCGGTTTGGCTTAGCCGCGCTCCCCAAAAACAGCTCTCTCTGCGTTCGCGCAGCTGAGATCTTAATCGAGCAAAATCAGCCGAGGCTGGCACTGGCAGCAGTCGATAAAGCGGTTCTCGCGGATCAGGGAAACTCATCCGCGCAGCGCCTTCGCCTAAAGATTCTGGACTCGCTCCCTAAATGAAAAGAGTTCCCTGCGAAGGATTTACTGATATAATAAGAGAACTCTTTAATCACGAATTCTCCAATGAAAGGGCTCCGAAATACGCTGACCTCGGGCTCCCTCGGAATGATGATTCTGTTGACCTCCAATGGGTTCGGTAGTTCCTCCAATCAAACCCCGCGTTTTAGCCGTAAGCCGGCAACCCTTGCGGGACTGAATTTCAAGGTGTTTCTCGAAGAGGAAAAACCGAGTGCACCGGAGAAAGCAAACCTCGACAGCGATGGCGTTATCCTGAAAGGCTATGATGCCGTCGCTTATTTCAAGGAAGGAAAGGCGGTGAAAGGGAATCCCGACATCACCAGCACTTATCACGCCGCCAAATTCTTGTTTGCTTCGCCAACGAACAAGACAGAGTTCGACAAAGATCCTGGCAAATATGCTCCTCAATTCGGCGGATTTTGCGCGTATGGAGTGACTCTCGGTGTATTGGCCGACCCCGAAGGGCCGGACGCATTCATCGTCTACAAAGGCAGGCTTTATATCTGCGGCAACCAAGGCGCCTTAAAGGACTTCAGGAACGGAATCGACGACAATATCGGTAAGGCCGGGAAGAATTGGCTGCAAATCGCTGCTCCCTGAGGCAGGCGAATGGGCGTGTGGGCGAAACGGCGAGACGGCGACTGGGCACCGCGCGGCAACGCGGCATAAATATTATGTCGAAAAAGGCTTCAGAAGATTCGTGATTTAGACGTCTATCAAGGAGCAATGTCCCTATCCTTGGACATTTTCGATATAACAAAAGGGTTTCCGGTCGAGGAGCGTTATGCGCTAACCGACCAGATCAGGCGCTCGTGTCGTTCAATCTGCGCCAACTTGGCAGAGGCCTGGAGAAAAAGAAGGTATCCAGCGGCGTTTGTATCAAAGCTCAATGACGCCGAGACCGAGGCCGGCGAAACCCAAGTGCATGTCGAATTTTCTTTTAGGCACAATTACATCGAGCAAACGACCTTTGAAGCACTCGACGACGCATGCGGCAAGATTATCGCTCAGATCGTAAAAATGATCGACCAATCGGAGAAATGGATAATTAAGGCCGCGCCAAAACATCGCCGTCCACGCCACTAACGCCCATTCGCCGTTTCGCCGTCGCGGGCTTGCGTTCCTTCCGCCACCTAGCCTATCAACGTCCAGGGCATGCTCTTCCGCGTTTCTCACGTTACGAATTACCACTACACGGGAATGTTAGTCGGTTTAACACACATGTTTACTAGCAGTTTTACCGTCATCTAACATCCCGATTTGCGTTGAGTATTCCGGGTCCATCGGATACGAACTACTGATAATGGAAAGAATTTTGTGGAGCCAGGCCAGGCATCGAGATGGAAAGTTGCATCGTCCCGATTCAATCGGCCGTGGCGTATCATTACTGCTATTGACGGGTAGCATCGTTGCGGCGATTTCAAGTTCCGGAATTGCGGATACGATCGATTCTCGTAAAGCTCTCGTCGCAACGGTCAATGTCGGGCTGGAGCCTCAGGGTTTAGTTGTTACCCCGGACGGAAGTGCAGTTTACGTAGCAAATTCGGGTTCAAACACCGTTTCGGTAATTAGTTCCCCTGCTAACAGTGTCGTTGCCACGATTCCGGTTGGCAATGTGCCAATGTTTGTAGCGGTCTCACCAGACGGATCAACCGTTTTCGTCAGCAACAACCAGGACGGCACTGTGTCTGTGATTTCAACCAATACGAAAACGGTCACTAACACCATATCGGTCGGCACGGCACCGCTGGGACTCACAGTGAGACCAGACGGAAGCCAGCTTTGGGTCTGCACCGCAGGTGCCAGGATCAATAAAGGGAAGGTGGTAATCGTCGATACCAGTACTCTCGCCCCAACAAATTCGATTACGATTCCAGTCGGTCAGAGACCGCTTCAGGTTGTGTTCAATCCAGCCGGAACCAGGGCCCATGTATTGAATCAGGGAGACCTGTCGACTGGGGGCGGCCAGGTTCGAGGTTATATGACCGATATTGATACAATCAATGAACGCATTCTTGAGGAGCGGACTTTCATGCAGGACAACATCGCTCCGTCCGGGATCGCGATGGCTTTGAAGAACTTTGAGGAGGATTATATATCCTGTGTGCAATCAGAAAAGGAATTGGTGAAAATTGGGAATCGGCCCACGGTCGTATTTCAGGTTTTCCATATCGGTCCGCATCCAAACCCAAAGTCGTATCTAACCGGAATAGCTAGTGGAGGCGGTCACTACGGCAGTCGTGATCTCTTTATTGCTGATCCGGGAGAGAGCAAACTGGTTCGAATCCGACAAAGATGGAATTATGGCAGACCATCCCCCCATTCCGTCTGGCTCGGTGAAGATATTAAGCCAATGTATGTCGCCCTATCGCCCGTGCTTGTTAGCGTCCCCGATGGAGCCGTGCACTATGTGTATACCAGCAATCCGAGCAGCGGCACTGTTTGCGTGATCGACAATTTAAATATTGCCGACTAATTGCAAATGGGCGCGCCGGCGAATGGGCGATTGCGTTACCTCGAGGCTGGTAGGGCGAAAAACACTCACGGCGCGGCTCAAAACCGGCGCGAAAATGCTAAAGCAGCTAACCACCTGCTCGGCGCGCCGAGTTTTTCGCCCTACCAGCTGGGGGTATCGTGATCGCCGTTTCGCCGGTGCGCCCACTCGGCGCGGACTTGCGTTCCTCCACCGCATGGCATATCACGGTCCAGGGCATGCTTTTCCGCGTTTCTCACGTTACCGATTACCACTACACGGCACCGGTCGCGGAAGCGTATCTAGAGCTGCGGTTAAAGCCGCTGAATCGACGGGATCAAGCCGTTAAACAGCATACGCTGACCCTCGAACCGACCGTACGTACTTCCGATTACGAAGATTATTTCGGAAATCAGGTATCGGTCATTTCACTGCCGTTTCGCCACTCCCGTCTGGTGATTGAAAGCGAAGCGGTCGTCAGTACCACTCGGATGCCGCTGCCGGAGCAGAGCCTGGCGCTAAGCGTCCAAGAATCTCGACAAATCCTCAACTCGACTCTGCCTTTCTCGTTCGATTATTTGCAACCAACCGACATGGTGAGGACTGGCAGAGACGCCACCCAATGGGCGAAACGATACCTGCGGGGGAACGCGGTCGTGCGCGAGGGGTTAGAAGAACTGAACCGCGCCATCCACGACACTTTCGAATACCAGCAAGGTTCGACCAAATTCTACACCGAGGTCAGCTCCGTTTGGAAAGCCCGAAAAGGAGTATGCCAGGACTTTGCTCATATCATGCTCAGTGTGCTCCGAACCGCGGGGCTGCCCGCCCGCTATGTCTGCGGCTACATTGAGACCGTCCCGCCCCCGGCGACGGGAAACGGTTCGCCACGATTGGTCGGCTCCGTTGCCACCCATGCATGGGTAGAAGTGCTGGTTCCGGGCCAAACCTGGGTGGCGTTAGATCCGACCAACAACTGTTGGTGCGGAGAACAACATATCGCGGTTTCGTTTGGCCGAGACGCCAGCGATGCCGCGCCTGTGCGCGGCACTTTTAAAGGAGCCGGCAGCCAATCTATGAAAGTCAGAGTTAGGGTAAGACGCTTGAAGACGTCCCCACCCGCCACTGGCGTCGCCTGACGCTCCGCCTATGACAAATGACAGATTACAAATGACCTATCGAACCTCACAACCGCCGTTTTGCCGTTACGCCGCGCATTCCGTTCCCGGCGTTCTCGCTCGCTCCCGGCGTTCCCGGCGTTAACGACCATGCGTGTCCAAATCGAAAACTGTATGAGATACAGTTACGAAAAGCCGGTCAGCTTTTCGCCGCATCGGGTTCGCTTATATCCGCGCACAGACCAGGCGATCGTGACCCATCGGGTGGAAACCTTGATCAACACTCCCGCCGATATCCATTACCGCCGGGATCTGTTCGATAACCTGGTGGCAAACTGTTTTTTCCCGCAGCCGGCTGATACCCTGGAGATCCGCTCTCGACTCGAAGTGGAGCTATGGCCGAAGAATCCGTTTCACTTTCTCTTGGCGCCGCGCGCCACCGAGATCCCTTTCATATATTCGCCGGAAGAAGCCAAAGTGCTGGAACCTTTTTTGACGGTAAAACCCGAAGAAGATTTCGATCCCGACGGACTCTGGCGCTTCGGGACTAAGCGGAACACGGTCGAGGCCTTGGTCGATCTGGCCCAGTTTCTACACAATGAGATCGCCTATGAAGTGCGCGAAGATGGCGACGCCCGGCTGCCGGCCAAGACTCTTGAGCTTCGATCCGGCGCCTGCCGCGATACCGCGCTGCTCTGCGCCACGATCATGAGGAAACAGGGACTCGCGGTCCGCTTAGTCAGCGGGTTTCTTTGCGATTTTCAGATCGATGTGCCCGATCACCGTCCCGACAGCTTTCTCCATGCCTGGATCGAGGTGTTCTTGCCCGGCGCCGGCTGGGTCGGTATTGACCCCACCAACGGAACCTTTTGCGATCATCGTTTCATTCCCACCGCCGTCGGCGTCTCGCTAAACGATGTTGCGCCGGTCGAGGGCAGCTATTTCGGACAAGAAAAGGTCCCGGGAACTTTCGAATCCAAGCTCCAGCTAAGCCCGCTGACCGAGTCAGATCCACAGCCGATCGCGGAACGGATCGAACAGATCCTGCAAAACAAAAACGTGGTTCTCACGATGGGTGGCGAACCCACTTATGTCCCGGAGAATCCGGAGGGCCCGGAGTGGAATTTCGCTGCGGTCGGTCCGACAAAACTCCGTTACGCCTACGCCTTTGCTCAGGCCGTGGACAAACAGCTTTGGCCGGGCTCAATGTTGCTCTATTCTCCCGGAAAACTTTACCCGGGCGAAGTCAATCCCCGCTGGGCGTTGCACGTACTGCGGCCGGAAAAACCTTTCGAGCTGTCCAAAAGCCAGGAGGTCAAGCCGGATGAGCGCCTCGCGAAACAGTTCCGAGATGGCCTGGTTCAAAAACTGAGCTTGGAAGATCGCTGGTTGAAAGCAGTCGATCCCAAAGAGCTAAAAAAGGCAGTTTGGGTTTTACCGCTCGACTATTCTGACGATCGGTGGCGAACAGAAAAATGGAACTTGCGGAGATTGGAGCTCACGGGCGCCGAAGGACCTAGCGGTCTCCGTCTGCCGTTGCAGGAGTTACCTCCCGACGCGTTAAGACGAGCGATGGTCATGGACCTCGCTGCGGATCACATCGTGCTGTTTCTCCCGCCGTTGTTAGCGGTTCCGTTCGAACAGTTGATTCGCGTCTGCTCGGAACTCATTCCAACCGTTTCTGTGAACTGGCAAGGTTACACTCCAGTTGATGCGCCACCGACTTGGTCGCACTTGGTCTTTTCGGCAGATCCGGGGGTCCTAGAGGTCAATCTCCCGGCATGTTCCACCTGGGAAGAGTACCAGAAATGGATCGAACAATTGTCGCGCATTGCCTTCTCCATAGGATTGCGGGCTCATAAAGAAAGCAGCATGATTTTCGGAACCGGCGGCGGCAATCATGTTTTGTTTGGTGGGGTCACGCTGGCACAGAACCCGTTCTTCTCCCGTCCAAGTTGGGTTTCCTCGATTTTGCGTTATTGGCAGCGCCATCCGTCGCTGTCCTATTTATTTACCGGAGCATACGTCGGTCCGTCGGCCCAGGCTCCGCGACCCGACGAGAGCGGTCAAAGTCTCCTGGATCTAGAGCTGGCTTACCGCCAACTCGAAAAATTGTCGGCTGGCGATCAACGCGACGCCATTAGCGAGATTGTACGCCATCTGCACACCGACAGCAGCGGGAACCCGCACCGAAGTGAAATCAGTTTCGATAAGTTCTGGAGTCCACCCAACGGATTTCTGGGACTAATAGAATTCAGAGCCGTGGAGAGCCTGCCTAAGACGGAATGGATAACCAGCGTGGCCCTCTTGTTCCGGGCCGTCACGGCTTACCTGCTCGAAAAGCCTTACCAAACGAGTTTGAAAGATTGGGGAAACCATCTCCACGACCGGTACTATTTGCCCACACCTCTCTGGACTGATCTCACTGACGTGCTGACCGACCTGGCGCAATTCGGTCTTCCGTTCGATCCGGCCGTTTTCCGACAAATATGGGAATGGCGCTTTGCCTTGTTACTCAAATTTGAAGGCTTAACCGTTAGACAAGCACTAGAAAATTGGCCGCTCCTGAGCGATACGCCGAAAGACGGAGGCACCACCAGCCGATTTGTGGACACTTCCATCGCGCGTCTCGAGTTCGCCGTTACGACCGAGGCGTATCGTAACTTTTCTGTTTGCATTAATGGCAGGGAACTCCCATTCCGCTCGCTTTCGCCCCGAGAACTGGTGGCCGGCCTACGCTATCGAGGCACCGCCTTATATCCTTCGTTACATCCCAAGATTCCCGTGCAATTGCCGTTGGAGCTCACTTTGGTAAGCCGCGAAACGGATCAACCAATCCATCGATTCAGTTTGGGCCCCGGCCAATCCGCTTTCAGCGAGCAACCGATGGGAGAGTTTGCCCGCAAAGCCCCGCTAGAACCCGGTGTCCCAGAGCAGATGACATGTGACCTGCGGATCGAAGAATCGCTGTTCCGGGAGGAATAACGGCCAGCGTTAAGACAGAACATCTCATGCAAAGTCGCAAAGGTAAGACAGGTTCTAACCGCAGATGAACGCAGATTTACGCAGATAAGAGAAAACAGAATTCACAGAAGATCACAAAGGGCACAAAGAAGGCATTTAGACTTTCACCTCTCACTTTCTGAACTTTTGCGTCTTTGCGGCTTTGCGTGAGATTTTTTCTTATTTCTGCGTCTCGACTAACCCTAAGATCCCGCGTAACCCCAGCACATAGCCATCCGCGCCGAAACCGCAAATCACACCCGTAGCCACTTGGGAAACATACGAGCGATGCCGGAACGCTTCCCGGCGATGAATGTTCGATAAATGAATTTCGATCACCGGGACTTGCACCGCGCTTAACGCGTCTCGGATCGCAATCGAGGTATGAGTGTACGCACCCGGATTAATGAGAATTCCTTGTCCTTTCTTCCCTGCATCCTGAATCCAGTCGATGAGTTGGCCCTCGTGATTGCTTTGCAAAAACTCGATTTGCAGCCCGTTCTTCGACCCGAAATCGCGGCAAGCCTGCTCAATTTCAGAAAGCGTGGTTTTCCCATAAATCTCCGGTTCCCGCTGTCCCAGAAGGTTCAAATTCGGCCCGTTCAGGATGTAAATGGTCTTCACTTAGGGTAGCTAAGGAAACTTCAATCTAACCGCGAATGAACGCGAATAGTAACCGCGAATGCACGCGAATGGAATCCAGATTGCACTACAGAGGACAAAGTTCGCCAAGACTTAGGGCCTCAGCTTAGTCGTCTTCTCCGTAAGCTTTGTGTCTCCGTGGTAAAATCTGGATTTCCTTCGCGTCTATTCGCGTCCATCCGCGGTTGGCACTCTTGTTCGTGTCCATTCGCGGTCATTATCCGCGTCCATTCGTGGTTGAGTCTTCCATTCGTGGTCCCAGTTCCTCCGGGAGAAACTGCGCGAAATGTTCCGGCTTCACCTTTCGCTCTGCTAAAGCCATTCCTACCTGCTGGATCTCACCCAGAAACTCGATGGCATCCATGGGCTGGACATGTGCCGGCTGAACATTGGGCAACCCGAGCCAATCTAAACCTGCTCGAGATAACTCGGCATCATACCGCACATAGCTAAATAACTTCGAGCTACCACGTAGACCGGAGCCCCGCATATCTCCCAACTCCGAATCGATTGGTTCACCCTCCAACGTTTCTCCAAAGATCCGGCAGAGAAAATCTTGTTCTTGTTGAGCCGCCGCCAGGAGTGAAGCCGGTACCCGGCTGGCGTGATACAAGATGTTCATTTCATTGGGACTCAGGTTCGCGTCAGTGCCGGTACTATTGCCGCTCCCGACCGAGATCAAGAGGAGGCGATCAGATCCAACCTCCCACCCCAGCCGGTAAACATCGGCCGTCGCCATCAAAAAAAGCTGGAAAGCCGGGTTGTGATACATCGTCATGGCGCCGTCCACAAACACAAAAGGTCGTTCTCCAACGTGGATCACTTCCGGTGGAAAATAAGTTGGAGCGGCGGTACTGGCGCGCACCAATTGCCACAATGGCAGTTCCAAGTTGCAGTCGGGTAGCCGTCGATCATTGAATGTCGCTGTCGGATTGTTACATACCGGCCAAGGCGAATTAGTACTGGCGTTGGACAGGACCAGCATCAACAGAGTTTGTAACCTGTCCGATCCTAACTTGGTGTCACCGATCAGTCCTTGTAACATCGCCGTCAGGGCGTCATGCCGAAACTTGGAACGAAACCGATCCCAAAGCCTGGACTTCAGAAACATTTCCGGGCCAGATGCGATAAAGAAATCCCGGATCTCATCCATTGATTTTCCGAGCGCGACCAAAGCGGCGGTGATTGCCCCGCAACTCGTTCCTCCGACATAATCAAAGAAATCAGCCAGGACCAGAGATGGCCTGCCCGTAAAAAGACGCAACTCTTTTTCGAGCTTGGCCAGTACTTCGATACCGACCAACCCTCTTATGCCACCGCCATCGCAAGCCAAAAGCCGGCGACTATGCTGCGGACGCAGTTTGGTATGAAAGCTCATTGAAGAGTTCCCGGTTCACCGGTTCACCGTTCACGGCTTTCCTATAACGAGCACAGATTCCTAGCGAGACTTTTTGCTTCGATGAGGGGCGAAAGAGAGGAGCCAGGCGGGAACGGAGCCCAGCATGCGGTGGGGCGAAAACCCGGCTCCGCCCTTGCGTTACCGCTCTCAAAGCGCTCAACTAGAAGGCACGCTAACTCGCCATGAATCACCTAGTTAAACACGCGAATCGGCGCGCTTTTCTCGCGGCTTGCGCCGGGATCGGCGTAACCTCTAACTTCTTCGCCGGCGCCCTCTGTGCACTCGCTGCTGAGGACCCGACATCACAAATCGATGACACGATGATTGATGAGGCCGCCTTTCTGGCTGGGGTCTCGATTACGCCAGGTCAAAAGAAAGACATGCTGGTGAAGCTCAATCAGCAACTCCGCGGGATCAAATCGGTTCGCAAACTGAACCTGACAAACGATGTGCCCCCAGCCTATCGATTTGATCCGCTGCTCACTACTCGATTCGCCTCCGAGACAGAACCGGTCCGGACGGCGAAAGCCATTAGCCAGGCACCGAATATCGCCGACTCAGAGATTCCCAAAGATCTCGAGCAGCTCGCCTATTCGAACGTGCGAGAGCTGGGGGAGCTTCTGAGACGACAAAAGATCAAAGCGGTCGACCTCACGCAAATGTATTTGGCGCGACTCAAACGCCTCGACTCGCGGCTCCATTTCCTGATCACTCTCACCGACGAACGCGCCATAGCCCAGGCAAAAGAAGCCGATAGAGAGATTGCCGCCGGTCGATACCGAGGACCGCTTCACGGTATTCCCTGGGGCGCTAAAGACCTGCTCGCGGTCAAAAACTATCCCACGACCTGGGGTGCAGGCGGGTTCGAACATCAAACCGTCGATGCAGACGCGACCGTTGTTAAACGTCTGGACGAAGCCGGCGCCATCCTCATAGCCAAATTGACCCTCGGCGCCCTGGCCATGGGTGACAAATGGTTCGGTGGCCGGACCCGAAATCCGTGGAATACGGACCAAGGTTCCAGCGGTTCATCCGCCGGATCGGCCTCCGCCACCGCATCCGGATGTGTAGCGTTCGCCATCGGATCCGAGACCCTCGGCTCCATCTCTTCGCCTTCGACCCGCTGCGGCACCAGCGGATACCGCCCGACTTTTGGCTTTGTGCCTCGCACCGGCGCCATGGCCTTAGCCTGGACGATGGATAAACTCGGACCGATTTGCCGCTCCGTTGAAGACTGCGCATTGGTAATGCAAGCAATTTACGGTCCCGACGGGTCCGACCTCACCGTTCATCCCGCCCCGTTTTCTTGGGATGCAAGTTTCGACTGGCATTCCTTGAAGATCGCGTACGTCAAAAGCCTGTTTGATCCACCCAAACAGGAGGAAATGCCGCCAGAGGATGCTAGCCCGGAAGAATTGAAAGAATGGGAAGACCAGAAGGCGGATCGCGCCGCCGCCCGGGTACGTGCCGATTACGATCGCCAGTATGATCTGGCTGCGCTGGATCGCCTGAAAAAAATGGGGGTCAATCTCGAACCGGTCGAGCTCCCCGATTTTCCCGTCGATTCCATTGCGCAACTTCTCACCGCGGAAGCAGCCGCCGCCTTCGACGACTTAACGCTCACCGGAAAAGATTCCCTTTTGACCGAGCAGAGCTCCGAGGATTGGCCCAACCTTTTCCGGGTTAGCCGTTTCTATCCGGCGGTTGATTATATTCAGGCTAACCGGGCGCGAACCCTGCTAATGCGCGGCATGGCAGAACTTTTCTCCAAAGTCGATGTGATCGTCGTTCCTTCATCGTCAGCGGCGCAGCTCACCATCACGAACCTGACTGGACATCCTGCGGTGATCATCCCGAACGCGATCCGAGGCCAAGATGCCCCTAAACCGCCTGCGATCGATACCGGTGATGACGATAGTATCGGCGGGCCGGGCACTCCGATAAGTATTACCTTTCTCGGCGGCCTTTATCAGGATCCGAAAGTCCTCGCTTTCGCTCGTGCTTACCAAGCTGCATCGAGTCTGGTGAATTTGAAACCTCCAAGATTCGAGTAGACCGCGGACATTAGTCAGGTTAACCGCGAAACGATTACAGATCGTAGCCCAAGCCTTGCAGGATCATCTTTGAACTCCACCATTCTAGAATCCGAGTTGGTTTGTCCGATTTGCGGTTTCGCTAAGCGCGAGACCATGCCGGTCGATTCCTGCCAATTCTTTTACGAATGCTCAAACTGTCGGTCCCTTCTGCGTCCAAAACCAGGTGATTGCTGCGTTTTTTGTTCCTACGGTTCAGTAAAGTGCCCTTCGATGCAGAACTCAGACTGCTGCTAGAGCAACATGGTTGCAGCAGTTTTGCTGATTAACACGCACAACGATTCAGCCGCGAAACGCGCAAATCCTTGTGCCAGCCGTAGCTGAGAGCTTGGCACCGTTGCTGCTAAGCGCGTGCGTCGTCCCTCGTCTTCCCTATTACGCACGCCATTTCAATAAGTAATCTATGAGCTCTCCAACCTTTGCAGTCCGTGGCCCTGGCGGTCAACCAATCCGGTTCGCCTATTGGGTGCCGAATGTCAGCGGCGGTCTTGTGATCAGCAATATCGAACAGCGCACTAGCTGGGATATCGATTATAACCGCGAGTTAGCGCAAACCGCGGAGAACAACGGGTTCGACTACGCATTGAGTCAAATCCGTTTCACAGCTGGTTACGGCGCTGAATATCAACATGAGCCAGTGATCTTTAGCCACGCTCTTTTGGCGGCTACCAAGCGTTTGAAACTTATCGTCGCTATTTTACCCGGACCCTGGAACCCCGCCGTCGCTGCGAAACAGCTTGCTACGATGGATGAACTGACCGGCGGTCGCGTGGCGGTGAATATCGTGAGCGGTTGGTTCCGAGGCGAATTCCACGCGATCGGTGAACCTTGGTTGGATCACGACGAACGTTATCGCCGATCAGAGGAATTTATCCGCGCGCTCAAAGGCATCTGGACCGAGGACAGTTTTACCTTCAAAGGTGATTTTTATCGATTCAATAACTACTCCCTCAAGCCGAAGCCCCTTTCGCAACCGCACCCGGAAATCTTCCAAGGCGGTAGCTCTCGAGCGGCTCGCGATATGGCAGCGCGGGTCTCAGATTGGTATTTCACGAATGGCAACACGCCCGAAGGCCACGCTGCCCAGATCGCCGATCTCAAAGCTAAAGCAGCTCAGAACGGGCACTCGGTCAAAATCGGCGTCAACGCATTCGTCATCGCTCGCGAGACCGAGCAAGAAGCGCAAGATGTGTTGAACGAAATTATCGAGAAAGCCAACCCGGAAGCAGTGCACGCCTTCGGCCATGAAGTTAAAAACGCCGGGAAAGCCTCTCCCGAAGGCGAAGGTAACTGGGCGAAATCCACGTTCGAGGACTTGGTGCAATACAACGACGGCTTTAAGACCAATCTCATCGGTACACCCGAACAAATCGCGGAACGGATCGTGCACCTGAAAACAATAGGGGTCGATCTGGTTCTAACCGCCTTTCTGCACTTCCAGGAAGAAGTCGAATATTTTGGTAAACGAGTGTTACCCCTCGTTCGCGAGCTCGAACAACAACGGTCCTTAGTTGCCGCTTAAATCCCACTTCTATGGCTGACGTCTTACTTATTTCAGGCAGTCCCACCGCGTCGTCGAGATCTGGCGCGTTGCTCACCTATTCGCAGAACTGGCTACACAACAAGTCGAGCTTCGAGACAGTGCTGGTTAGCGTCCGCGATTTTCCTGCTGAGGACCTTGTCTTAGCAAAATATGACAGCCCAGCTTTCGATAGCTTCAAACAACAAGTCAGCAACGCCGCTGGGATCATTGTCTCAACCCCAATCTACAAAGCGGCTTACACCGGTTCCTTGAAAGCGCTGCTCGATATTCTGCCGCAGTACGCGTTCCGCGGAAAGACCATCTTACCCATCGCATCCGGAGGGGCTCTTGGACATCTGTTAGCGATCGATTACGCCATCAAACCCGTCCTTTCCACCCTGGGTGCAAGCGACGTTCTGCAAGGGGTTTACTTGGTGGATCAACAGTTTCGAGTTGAAAATGGCCAACCGATTATTGCGGAAGAAATCCAGCAGCGCCTCGATGAATCGTTGTCCCAGTTCCTAGCTAATCTCGAAAGCCGCGCAACGGTTTAGGTAGGACCCACGGAGCCGAGCGTTGGTAGGGCGAGTGCCTGCCGCGCCGTAGGCTTGGCGAAGGAGGGCTCCCGAACTGCCCCGAAAGTTTCGCAGGGACTGTAACGTTGAGCAACTGATGGCGAATGCTGGTCCAAAGCACCCGCCGACTCGTCCGACGTAGCGCTGTCTTTCTGCAGCTCTATCATTGTTGAGCTTGCGAAGTCGGAGCCGTGTCCATGATGTGCCACGACCCCTGACCGGTAGGGCCGTAGACCACTCGTCGCTTTTGTTGACGCGCACGCGAACGCGAACCACGCGCTCCCCACCCCTCAAAATCTTCTCAGCAACGAAATTCCTAGTAGACGAGATAAAGGCTACTACTATAGTAGAGTATACAAATACCCGCTATAGGTAGACCACTGGTCGCTGAACCCAGCTCTCGCCCCAAGTTATCCCAACCGCGGGCAAGAATACTGGTGTTTGACGACCCTCGATCCCGAGCCTTGCTCGACCGGATCAGGCTCGTCGCGCCCAGCGCCGCCAACGTCCTCATCATCGGTGAAACGGGGACAGGCAAAGAGCTCATCGCGCGCCACATTCACCAGCTGAGCGCGAGGGGCGCCAGCCCATTCGTCGGCGTTAACTGCGGGGCGTTCTCTGAAAATTTGGTTGAGAGTGAACTTTTCGGACACGAGCGTGGCGCCTTCACCGGTGCGCTTGGCGCCAGAGCAGGCTGGTTCGAAGCAGCACAGGGAGGAACTCTGTTCCTGGATGAGATTAGCGAGTTGCCGCTCCATCTTCAGGTAAAGTTATTGCGGGTATTGCAGGAACAACAGGTCGTGCGAATCGGCTCCCGCCAACCTATCGAGATAGATGTTCGTATCGTCGCTTCCACCAACATCGACTTAGAGAAAGCGGTGACTGCCGGCCGTTTCCGCGAAGATCTCTATTTCCGTCTTCACGTGGCCACTATCCGGGTCGCGCCACTTCGTGAACGCCGCGGTGACCTCCTCCCCCTCGCCCACTACTTTCTCCGCGAATATTCGCAGCGACTCGGCACCAACGTCAGGCTGAGCTCGGAAGCAGAGGCGCAGTTGATCAATGGATACAGTTGGCCGGGTAATATCCGAGAACTTGAGAACGTCATTCATCACGCCCTGATCGTATGCGACGGCCAAGCGATTCGTCCGAATGATTTGAACCTCACTAACTTGCGTGCCGTTAGCCAATCGGATCCAACTGCACATCAAGATACTACCAGCCCAGGTGAGGAACAGCTTCGCAATGCTCTCCTCACACTATTTATGGCGGAACCGGACCAGCTCCATAGTCTGATTGACGACACCGTAATTCGCACCGCATATAACTTTTGCCATCGTAATCAAGTCCAAACCGCGCGGCTCCTTGGCATCAGCCGCAATATTGTTCGAGCCCGCCTCGCTCATTGCGGAGAAATCACTTCCTCTCGCTCACATCCGTCAACCGAATAGTGTCACTGTCTCGAAAGCGCCTCTGGTAGGAAACGTCGTGAGGCGAAGAACGCGTATCTTGGCCGAGCTAGGATTTCGAACAACCTGCCATGAAATGGCACAACAGAATAGCCCAGGGCTTTAGCCCTGGGTTAGGCGTTTGAGTGAATGTGCCCTGAAAGTGGCACCAGAAATCGGCACGCTTGGCGGAACGAACGTCTAAACCCGATGCCGCACAACCTCTTCGGGCGCCACTTTCAGGGCGCGCTTTCGCACTACGGTAACCCAGGGCTAAAGCCCTGGGCTATTCTGTTGTGCAATTTCATGGCACGGGCCGCTCCCCCTCTTTGGTGGCGCCTTTCACCAATCGCTTGAGACCTTTTCGCTTTGCGTGCGCCTATCCCATCACTCCGGTAGCAAGACTGCTGCACACGCAACAGCGGTTTTGATCTGGAAGCTCTGCTGAAAAGCCGGAACTCTCTCAGCTGAGTTAATTTTGTCACGTTAGTAACTCATATCCAGAGGCTAATGTTTCCCTGGCTTTAACGGAGTGGCCTAACTAACTCCTCATGGCACCTCGCCTGCTTACACCCCGGCCAAACTCTAAACCATGAGCAAGCGCATCTATTTTAACGCTTTCCATATGAACTGTGTCGTCCACCAGTCGCCTGGTCTTTGGGTGCGTCCGGACGATAAGATGCAGGAATACACGAGGCTCGCCAATTGGGTTGAGTTGGCTAAGCTGTTGGAAAAGGGTAAGCTCGATGCCTTATTTCTGGCGGACGTCGTCGGTGTCTACGACGTTTACCGCGGCGACCGCCAAGCTGCGGTTACCCAGGCCGCCCAGATCCCGGTCAACGATCCGGTTGCCCTGATTCCAGCCATGGCTTATGCCACCGAGCACCTGGGGTTCGCTTTCACGAGCTCGGTTTTACAGAATCATCCGTTCGCTTTCGCTCGTACCATCTCGACCATCGATCATCTAACTAACGGCCGCATAGCCTGGAACATCGTTACTTCCTATTTAGAAAGTACCGGTCGGAACTTTGGTAGAACAGGGTTACCGGAACACGATGAGCGCTACGCGATCGCCGACGAGTATCTTGAAGTCTGCTACAAACTCTGGGAAGGAAGTTGGGAGGATGATGCCGTAGTAAAGGATATCAAACGCGGTATCTATGCCGACCCCGCCAAGATCTGGGATGTCAAACACAACGGTAAGTACTTTGCCATAGATGGCTGCCACCTGGCGGAGCCTTCCCCGCAACGAACGCCGGTACTCTATCAAGCCGGCGCATCATCGAGAGGCAGACAGTTCGCTGCCAATCATGCCGAATGCGTCTTTGTTCTTGGACCTAACCGTCACGTAGTAGGAAAATACATTCAGGATACCCGCGAACGGGCTCAACGATTGGGCCGGAATTCCGAGGACCTCCTTTTCTTTGCTTATGTCAAAGTGATCACCGGGGGCACCGAAGCGGCAGCCCAGCGCAAATACAACGAATTCTTTGAACAGATTAATTATGACGGCGGACTAGCTCTCCTAAGCGGCTGGACCGGCATCGATTTTGGTCAATTCGAACCGGACCAACCGCTCGAATACATCGAAACCAATGCGATTCGCACTCTTGTGCATGGCTTTACTGAGGCTGATCCGACCAGGAAATGGACGTTACGTGATCTAGCCAAATATGTCGGCATCGGTGGCGCTGGTCCCGTCTTGGTAGGTACCCCGGAGCAGATTGCGGACACCTTCGAAGAGTGGGTCGAAGCCGGAGTAGACGGGTTTAATCTCGCGTACGCCATTACCCCCGGTACCTTCGCTGACTTCATCGACGGTGTCGTGCCCGTCCTGCAAAGGCGCGGGCTGATGCAGAAAGAATATCAAGAAGGAACGCTGCGGGAGAAGCTGTACGGCCAAGGTCGCGCCCGGCTGCGTAACGATCATCCCGCAGCCACCTATCGCATTCAAAAGTCCAGCCCGATCAAAACTTCGCCGATCGCCCTGGCGCGGGCTCTGACTCGCTAGGCGTCCATCAACTGCCTCTGGAGCAACAGCTGGCGTGCAGCAACGTTGCTCCAGCAACACTGCCGCTGGCGAAATCGTAGCGCATCGATAGTTAGCTCAGTCGAGAGAATCTATTAAACGAACTTTGGTATGGCTGTTGCTTAGTCGGGCGCGTGCGAACCGGATGAACCAAGGCATCGTTGATCTCCCAGAAACGGCTACCGGACGGTCAGGGGTAGGACATTCACTGGCTTTGCGGCTCGATGCGATTTTCCTCTCATTCGGCGGGGTCAAGGCGCTTGCCGACGTCCATCTCGCGATCGCGCCCGGTGAGATTCGCGCCATCATTGGACCAAACGGAGCGGGCAAGAGTTCTCTGCTTAACGTAATAAGTGGCATTTACCAGCCCGATCACGGGCAAGTCTGGATCGGAGATCAGCGTTTCTCTCGCGTGCCGACTCAACGGCTGGCTCGTTTGCGTGTAGCCCGAACTTTTCAAAACTTGGCGCTATTCAAAGGGCTAAATGTTCTCGACAACGTCCTGCTTGGTCGAATCGCCGATCGCAAAGCAACCTTTGTAGAGCAGCTCCTCGGATGGGGCCGGGCTGGACGCGAACAGAACCAAGCCAAAGAACGGGCCGACGCCATGCTCGATCTCCTTCATCTAAAACATCTCTCCAACCGCTCGGTTAATTCGCTGCCCTACGGATTGCAGAAGCGGGTCGAACTCGCTCGCGCGTTAGTTGCCGATCCAAAAATCTTGCTTCTCGATGAGCCCTTGGCTGGCATGACCGCCGGTGAGAAACAGGAAATGACCCGCTTTATCAGAGCTGCCCGCGATAAGATTGGAACTACTATCATCCTTATCGAGCACGACATCGGAGTGGTGATGGGTCTTTCCGACAAGATTGCGGTGCTCGACTACGGTCGAAAAATTGCGGATGGGACACCGCTTGAAGTGCGGACAGATCAGGCGGTAATCGATGCCTATTTAGGCGTGGCCCACGAGGAAAGCCGAGCTGTTGAGGTCTAATGATTAACTTCGATTTCGCATTTCTCATCGAAGTGTTAGTAGGCGGCTTGTTAGCCGGCGTGATGTATTCACTTGTCGCGATCGGCTTTGTCTTGATTTACAAGACTTCTGGCGTCCTCAACTTCGCCCAGGGAGCGATGGTTCTTTTCGCCGCGTTGACCTTCGTCAGTCTGTTAGAACGCGGAATGCCATTCTGGCTTTCCTTGATTATCACGCTCGCGGTCATGGTCATTTTGGGGATCGCCGTCGAGCGAGTCGTTCTCCGCCCGCTCGTGAATCAGCCTCCCATCACGTTGTTCATGGCAACCCTTGGCCTTTCCTACATTATTGAGGGTGCGGCCCAGCTCTTGTGGGGCACGCAGGTTCATGGGCTCGAACTGGGGATTGATGACACTCCGTTCGAGATTGCCGGTGTCTTGATCAGCAAGTTCGACCTCGTCGCCGCGGCCATTGCTGCCGGTATGGTTATTCTGCTGACTGCCTTTTTTCGCTACACCCGGATTGGTCTCGCCTTCCGAGCCGTGGCCGACGACCAGTTCGCAGCCCTCGCCGTAGGACTTCGCCTGCCCCAGATTTGGGCGGCTGTTTGGACTGCTGCGGGCGTCGTCGCGCTAGTAGCCGGTCTCATGTGGGGTGCCCGACTCGGCGTGCAGTTCTCACTTTCTCTTGTCGTCCTGAAAGCCCTCCCCGTGTTAGTTCTCGGCGGCTTCGACTCGATCCTTGGCGCCATCGTCGGCGGCTTGTTAATTGGAGCTTCGGAGAAACTCGCTGAAGTCTATATCGGTCCGATGGTCGGCGGGGGAATTGAAGGTTGGTTCGCTTACGTCGTTGCTCTCGTTTTCCTGCTTATCCGGCCGGCCGGATTGTTTGGCCAGAAGCTAGTCGAAAGGGCCTGACACTATGTCCACCATTGCCACCAAGACTTGGACGACGTCACGACTGCGAGCCTGGTTGGCCGCTTTGGCACTCTTGATCGTCGCCTATGGCCTGGTTCCATACTTCGGCACTACTTATCTTCTCGAGGCGATCCTTACCCCTTTTCTAGCCCTCTCCCTGGCCGCAGTCGGACTTAACTTGCTGACCGGATATGCCGGTCAACTCTCGCTCGGCACTGCCGCTTTCATGGCTACGGGAGCGTTCGCCGCCTACAATTTCAACTTACGTATTCATGGATTGCCTCTGACGGCCAGTTTACTCTTAGCCGGGGCGTGCGCAGCGGCTATCGGCATCTTATTTGGCTTGCCCAGTTTGCGACTGCGAGGGTTCTACCTGGCTGTCTCCACGTTGGCTGCCCAGTTCTTTGTGCAATGGGTTCTAACTAAGTTCGGCTGGTTTTCTAACAACAATCCATCGGGCGTAATCGACGCGCCCCCGTTATCTCTGTTCGGTTTCTCTTTTGAGGGACCGCTGGGGCGTTATCTATTTACCTTGACCGTCGTGGTGATACTCACCGCCGTAGCCCAGCGGATTGTGAGCACACAAACTGGACATCATTTCATCGCTATCCGGGACCATGAGCTAGCCGCCAGAGTAATTGGAATTCCGGTCTTTCGGACTAAGCTGCTCGCGTTCGGCCTCTCGTCGTTTATCGTCGGGGTGGCGGGAGTCCTATGGGCGTTTGCTTATCTGCGCACGGTAGAACCCGCCGGCTTCAACCTCGATCGATCCTTTCAGATCGTGTTCATTATTATTATTGGTGGCTTGGCGTCGATTCGCGGAGCTTTTTTCGGTGCGGCGTTGATCGTCGTTTTTCCGGTTATCTTGTCCTGCCTCGGTAGCTGGCTGTTTGGCGGACTCTTTGATTCCGGCGTTCTCGATATGAGCCAGCGCATCATTCTTGGGCTGCTCATTATTATTTTCCTCATCGTAGAACCCAACGGTCTCGTGGCTCTTTGGGACCGCCTGAGCCAATCCCTGTCTTCTATTACCGCATCCAAACGAAATCATCCTTAACTTATGTATCCCACCCCACCTAGACTCGGCGATATCGTCAATCGCTTACGATCCACCTCTATAAAACTGACTAAAGCCAGTTTATTGGCCGGTCTTACGCTTACCGTTCCTAACTTCTGCGCTTCTCTGGCCCAGGCCGATGAACAGAACTTTCCGTTACAAAGCTACCGGGTAGGAGCGTACGCCGCCGGTGGCACGGGCTTTTTCGGCGGATTCATCGACTACATGAACTTGATCAATATCCGAGATGGCGGCGTCAACGGGGTTAAACTAACCTGGGAGGAAGGCGAAACCCAATACGAAGTCGAACGCGGGGTCGAGGTCTATGAACGCCTGAAAACGGTGCCTGGTATTGCGGCGTGGAACCCGCTCTCAGTTGGGATTGCCTATGCCATGATCGACCGAATTACCCAGGATAAAGTGCCCTTGATTACCGTTAACCACGGGCGCACCGATTCCACCGATGGCCGCGTCTTTCCTTATGTTTTTCCGTTGTTGCTGAATCCCTACAGCGAAACCTCAGGCGTTATCAAGTTCATCGGAAGTAAATTAGGTGGTATTGACAATCTTAAAGGTAAGAAAATTGTCGTTCTCTACCACGGTTCACCGTACGGAAAAGAAACCATCCCGATCTATGAGCTCCTGGCGCAGAAGTATGGCTTCACCGTGCAGCAGATCGAAGTACCCCACCCTGGCAACGAGCAGCAGTCGCAATGGCTGACCATTCGTCAGGCCAAACCTGACTATGTCGTTCTACGCGGTTGGGGCGTCATGAATCCAGTGGCTCTCAAGACCGCGCAAAAAGTTGGGTTCCCTAGTGACCATATCATCGGGAACGTTTGGTCCAACTCGGAAGAAGACGTCATCCCCGCTGGAAATGCGGCGAAAGGATACATCGCTATTACCACCCAAGCTTCCGGCTCTCAATATCCGGTGGTGCAGGAAATCATCAAAACAGTCTACGGCGCTGGGAAAGGTAATCTCCAAGACAAAAGCCGCATCGGGAGCGTCTATCACAATCTGGGAATTGTGAACGGCATCCTTAACGTCGAGGCGGTCCGCATCGCGCAAGAGAAGTTTGGACATCGCACTTTGACCGGCGATGAAGTCCGTTGGGGTTTCGAACATCTCCGATTGGATCCGGACCGGGTAGCCGCCCTTGGCGCCAAGGATTTATTTCACTCGATCAATGTGACCTGGGACAACCATGAAGGCGACGGATTAGTGACGTTTCAACAATGGGACGGCACGAAATGGAAGGTCGTCTCTGACTGGATCGCTCCCGATTGGGCCTTGCTCAGACCGATTATCGAGAAGTCGTCTACTGCTTACGCAGCCGAACATAATATCAAACTCCGCACTGCTGCCGACGCCGAAGAAGTTACTAACAGCGTTGCCTCCAAATGAGCCGGCCGGATCAAGCATGGGACGCCTTGCTTTCCGTTGATCGAGTGGCCGCTATCTACAATCACTCGATCATGGCCTTGCATGAAGTCTCTCTGACCGTTCAGCGCGGTGAAATCACCGCGCTGATCGGCGCAAACGGAGCCGGCAAAACCACTACTCTTAAGGCGGTATCCAATCTTCTTCCCGCTGAACGTGGACATCTGACTTCCGGCGAAATCAGGTTTATGGGGCACAACGTTTCGCGCGCTACGCCCGCGAAACTCGTCGGATTGGGTCTCGCGACGGTCCTGGAAGGTCGTCACTGCTTCCCCTCCCTCACTGTCGAGGAAAACCTAATCACCGGCGGCGTAGCCCGTGGATCCAGCCGGCAAGAACTCGACCGCGATCTGGAACGTATCTATACGGTCTTCCCGCGGCTCCGAGACAAGCGGAAAACCATTTCCGGTCTGACCTCAGGCGGAGAACAGCAGATGACCGCCATTGGCCGGGCGCTGATGTCCCGCCCTAAACTCTTGGTGCTGGACGAACCTTCCATGGGATTGGCTCCTCGCATCGTCCAGCAGATATTCCACACCTTAAAACAGCTGAACGAATCCGAGGGCCTATCCATCCTGGTGGCCGAACAGAATTCCACCGTTGCTCTTCAGTACGCCGACCGCGTTGTTGTCCTCGAAACCGGTTTCACTGTGCTCGAGGGTTTGGCAGCTGAACTGCGAGACCGCACTGACATCAAGAACTTCTACCTGGGCGAAAGCGCCTTAGCTAAATCTGACTATGAAATGGTTAAAGAGAATAGCCCAGGGTTTTAACCTTTCTCGACAAACTAACCCAGGGTTAAAGCCCTTGGTGTCTGTCGGATTTTACCGCGAAGCGGTTATACACCATAGCCCAGGGCTTCAGCCCTGGGTAACCCGCACCCCAAAACACGCCCTGAAAGTGGCGTCCGAGGCGTTGGGCTGGTACCAGCTTGTTAGTACAATCGAGGGTAGAGATATCCGCCCGACAGCCCGGATCAATACACCAAGCCCAGAGCAGGCTCGTCGGTCGCCACTTTCAGGGCGATTTCATTGGTCGCGTTACCCAGGGCTGAAGCCCTGGGCTATGATCGGCCGCCGCTTCGCGGCGAAAATCCGACAACCTCCTGGGCTGTTCTCTTAAGCCATTTCATGGCTAGAAATCGACCTCTCATTACTCCCAAACCATAAAGAACCAACCATGAGTACTACCCTGGAACCCACTCGCGAAAAGACCCAGAAGAAAGGGGTGCCGGCATTTCCGCGGCCTGCCCAACCCGCCTACATCATTAAGAACGACGCCGAAGCCATCACCATCGCCGAACAGCTGGCGGCGGACTTTGCCAAAGGGTCAGCGGAACGCGATTACACCCGGACCTGGCCAATCAAAGAGCTTGATGCATTTTCTCAAAGCGGTCTTTGGTCGATTAACGTTCCCAAAAAATACGGCGGACCAGAGGTCTCTTACGCCACCCTCGCGAAGGTAGTCGAAATCATTTCCGCTGCCGACTCGTCCATTGGCCAGATCTCGCAAAACCACCTCGGCGTTGTGGCCGCGATTCGGACTGTATCCGACGAACCGCAACAAAAGCTGCTCTTTAACGAGGTGCTGCGGGGCACACGCTTTGGAAACGCATTCTCGGAATTCGGCTCGAAGCGCGCGGTCGACTTCGAAACGAAATTCACTGACACCGGCGATCACGTAATCGTCAATGGCCAAAAGTTCTATTCCACCGGGGCTTTGCTCGCTCATCTGGTACCGATTGTCGCCTTAGACGAAGAAGGGCGTGCCTGGTACGCAATCGCAGAGCGCGATGCACCTGGACTGACCGTTATCGACGACTGGTCGAGCTTCGGCCAACGCACCACACTTTCCGGAACCGTATTGCTCGACAATGTCAAAGTGCCAAAGACTTATTTGGTTCCAGGCTATAAAGGCTACGACAAACCGACCACCGATGGAGCTGTGTTTCAAATCATCCAGGTAGCAGTGGATACCGGGATCGCGAAGGCCGCGATCGATGAGACCGTTGCTTTTGTACGCAGCAAGTCGCGTCCTTGGGTAGATAGTGGTCTCGATCACGCTTGGCAGGACCCTTACACGATCCAAGCGGTCGGTGACCTCGCCCTCCGCTTACACGCAGCTCAAGCGTTGCTCGAAAAAGCCGGTCGCGCCATCGACCATGCGATCGCAAATACCACCGCTGCCGCGCAAATTGTCACTGCTGAATCCAAGATTCTGTCCACCGAAATTGCGATTGCCGCCACTAACAAGCTATTCGAGTTAGCCGGCACCCGTTCTACCCTGGCCGAGTACAATCTTGATCGCCATTGGCGCAACGCACGCACTCACACCTTACACGATCCCGTTCGTTGGAAGTATGCCATCCTGGGAAACTATTTCTTGAACGGGGTTAACCCGCCGTTACACGCCTGGAGTTGACGCGGTAGAGGACGAGTTCCCGCCCGTCCTGGAGCCAGGAGGCGCGGCCTTCACTCCTAGCTCCTAGCTCCTAGCTCCTAGCTCCTAGCTCCTTTCAGCTAACTTTGCGCCTTATATTCGACGCCAAGCGCGTTCAGCAGTTTAGGATTAATCCTCCCGGTAACGGGTAGTCCATGATCCGATTGAAAGCGCCGGATCGCCTGAAGGCTGCCTGAGCCGATTACGCCGTCGATCGGCCCTCGATAATAAGACTGTTGGGCAAGCTTGGATTGCACAGACATCGCCAGATCGCTCCAGTACTGAGTGCCGTTTTGCGTCCCGGCATTGGTTTGTGAATCGGAACTCGACGAATCGTCATAGTAAGGATAATCGGCGTAGTCTGGATACCACCACCACGGATCCCCTGGTCCCCACCAAGGGTAGCCAAAGGCCGCGAAATCGAAACCGACGAAGAAATTGTGCCGGAAAAAGAACTCGCGTTCTTCACGCCGGAACCCTTCACGATCTCGGAACCGGTCAAAATGATGGTCCCATCCCCCTCGGTCCCAGCGGTGAGCAAAATGATTCGCTCCGTTGCGGTTAAAGAAATGTGAACCCGTCGAAGCTCGACCTCCCATACCGTGTCCCCCCATCCCTCCCATAGCATGCCCCCCACCCCCCCCGGGATGGGCGCTCACAGTCTGGATTGGAATAGATAACAACGCGGCAAGGGCTGCTGGCGTCAGCCAGCGGAAAACGACTAACCCTTTCATAAACTACATCTCCTCAAGGAAAACGACTGGCAGTTTTCCCCAGTTTTTACTCAAATTATTAAACTATCTGAGGCTCGCCAAACTGAGTTCCTGGTCGGAAAACCGTCTCGGCGCGCCTATCTCGGTTGAGGCGCTCAGCGATGCACCACGGCCAGTCGAGGCGTCATCGGACTGCATCGCCTCCATTGATGAAGACTCATCATTGGTCATTTTATTCCCTAAGGTTACGAGCGGCCGGTTTTCGTCCCGCTGGGAACGGATGAAGGTAGCCAGGTATAAAATGCCTGGAAACGGAGCTTTGTCCCGAAGGGACTACAGGACTCAGCCTGGGGTTTTAACCCCAGGTGCCTATTAAAAAAAACCCGCCCCGAAGGGGCGGTAGAACCGGTGTGCTCGGGTGTGCAGGGGCCGACCAAATGGAGCGCCAAATCGTCGGTAGGGCGAGAACCCGACTTCGTCCCGCGCCCGCGGGATCGCGGCCCGATTTCGAAGCGTGACAGGAACGTAGAACAGGGCCGCGCCAAAGCGTAGCGGCGGCGGGACTCGGCGCGCCCATCGCGCGGCTAACCGTCTAAACCGGCGCGGAGCAGGCCAAGGGAGCAACCGTATCCTGTGCGCGCCGAGTTTTTCGCCCCACCGGGCCAGGGGCGCAACCCTACAACTTCACCCTATTCAGCCGTAACGCATTAGCCACTACTGACACCGAGCTAAACGACATCGCTGCACCAGCAATGATGGGACTCAGAAGCAGCCCATAGAACGGATAGAGGATCCCGGCCGCGATGGGAACTCCCAGCAGATTATAGATGAAGGCAAAGAATAGATTCTCCCGGATGTTTCCCATCACTTTCCTACTCAGTAGCAACGCCTTCGCTATTCCGTTCATGTCTCCCTTTAGCAGGGTAATACCAGCGCTTTGGATCGCAACATCGGTACCGGTCCCCATAGCGATACCGACATCGGCTGCTGCCAAAGCCGGAGCATCATTAATCCCGTCTCCGGCTACCGCGACCGTGGCCCCTTTCGCTTTCAGCTCTAGCACCAAACGTTGTTTGTCCTCGGGTTTAAGACCGGCCCGTACGTCATCGATGCGCAATCGCTCGGCCACCGCTCTGGCCGTCTCTGGATTATCACCAGTAGCCATCACTAGTTTAACTCCCAGATCATGGAGTCGCTGAATCGCGCTCGGCGTCGTCTCTTTGATAGGATCGGCTATCCCGATTAATCCAACCGTTCGGCCGTCGCTAGCTGCCCAAACCAGACTGCGTGCCTGGCTAGTTAATTGGCTAGCCTTGTCTACCAATTCCTTCGAAATGCTCACTCCATTCTCCACTAAGAATGCGCGGCTACCAACTAACACGCTCTTGCCATCAACGAAGGCCTTCAGACCGGCTCCCGTAACCGACTGGAATTGTTTCGCTTCTTTTGGACGAATGCTTCTTTTGTTAGCCTCAGCAACGACCGCTCTGGCTAAGGGATGTTCACTCTGGGTCTCCAATGCCGCTGCCAGTGCCAGCAAAGAGTTTTCCTCAGATCCAGCAGCCGCGACCAGGTCGGTGACCTCAGGCTTGCCGGCCGTCAAAGTACCGGTTTTGTCTACGATGAGATAAGTAATTCTTTCAGCAGTCTCAAGAGCCTCAGCATTCTTTACCAGAATCCCGGCTTGCGCACCTCGACCGACTCCAACCATGATTGACATCGGCGTGGCCAGGCCAAGCGCACAGGGACACGCAATAATCAAAACCGCCACCGCGTTCACCACCGCATACGCCAATTTTGGCTGAGGACCCCACACCGCCCAAATCAATGCTGTCAGAATTGCGACCGCAATGACAGCAGGAACAAAATATCCAGCTACTTGGTCCGCCAGCTTCTGAATCGGCGCCCGGCTACGTTGAGCCTCAGCCACCATGTGTACAATCTGAGAAAGAACGGTTTCAGATCCAACTTTCTCCACTCGCATCACGAAGCTGCCGGTTTGATTCACTGTTCCACCGATTACCTTGTCGCTGGAACCTTTCTCGACCGGTATTGGCTCACCTGTGATCATGGATTCGTCCACTGTGGTCGATCCGTCCGTAACTGTTCCGTCGAGCGGAATCTTCTCACCTGGTCGTACCCGAACGAGGTCCCCTGCTTGCAGCGCTTCGATAGAAACCTCTTCTTCGTGACCTTCGGCACTTAACTGATGAGCAGTCTTCGCGGCTAAACCGAGTAACGCCTGAATTGCTCTACCCGTCCGACGACGCGCCCGAGCTTCCAACCACTGACCAAGCAGAACCAACACGGTGATCACCGCCGCGGCCTCGAAATAGAGATCTAGTTCTCCGTTCTGTTTGAACGACGCCGGGAAGATGTTGGGCAAAACCGTCGCGACCGCGCTGTAAAGGTAGGCAGTGCCTACCCCCAACCCAATCAAAGTAAACATGTTTAGGCTCCGATTGACGATCGAACGCCATGCCCGTACGAAGAAGATACCCCCACACCAAAATACAACGACGGTCGCTAAGACGAGCTGGATCCAATTGTTAATCGCGGCGGGCACCAGCCGATCTGTGCTTACGCCCGGAAGCATCTTGCCCAGCGAAAGAAATAGGATCGGAACGCTCAGGATCACGCCCAACCAGAACTTTCTCGCTAGTAATTTTGCCTCAGAATCGTCCTCGGCCTCCGAAGCGGCCGCTTTAGGCTCAAGCGCCATCCCACAAATCGGGCAATCACCGGGATGATCCTGCTCGATCTCCGGGTGCATTGGACAGGTATAGGTGACTTGGCTGTGAGAAAGAGAGTATGCCGGATTAGGCTCCAGGGACATACCACACATTGGACAGTCGCCTGGGTTGTCCGATTCGACTCCGGAACACATCGGACAATAGTAGGGCTTAGTCCCTGGACTTGATTCTGCATCACGAGCGGCAGCGTGACCAGCATGCCCGGCGTGAGCACAGTGATCGTGCCCGTCATGGGTATGCTCAACCTCTACACCTTGGTTATGATCTTTATGTTCAGACATCACTTATCTCCCATCATTCCATGTTACCGAGCTTCGCATTGTTGCGTCTCGTAACCTAAATTGCCTCGGGACCAGGTCATTCTTCTATGACCGCCGTCATAGAACGTCTGATTTCTGTAGGCGGCTGGTCTTTTAGAACGGAAAGAAGCAATTCCAAGACAAGAAATCCCTTCTGAGTAATACCGAAGAGTAGTTTCATAGTTACTCATTTTGGTTAGCAAGCAATTATCATTTCGTACGATTGAGAAAGCGACGGCTCTTAACCAAGGTGGAGGCGCCATGCGGGGGCAATCGGAACTTCACTGATGATTCGACAAGAGGAAAACAGTCTCAAAGATCTCGAAGCCCGGCTAAAGATTGTCCCGTTTGACCCGGTCTCAACGAGCTACGGGATGGGATGGAAGGGACTGCAAGCGGTTCGTTACCGCAATAGTCCCCGCAGTGAATTTAGTGCGGCGTACACACCGGGGTCGCATGTACTTTTCCTGTACGTCCGGCCGCCGGAAAAGATGGAAGTGCGCTATGAGGGGGTGAAGCGGGACCTGCCGCCTCCCCCGGGTACAATCGCGGTGGTGCCAGCCGGGAGTTCCGTAGTGTGCAGCCGGCAGGGGAGCGTTGACTCACTCCTCATTTATCTTGATCCGAGCCTGGTCGCGCAGGTCGCGGCCGAGTCGTTCGAGTTCGATCCAACCCGGACGGCGGTGCCACCGGTCGATGGCTTGAACGCGCCCGAACTTCGCTCCGCGATGTTGGCGGTGGATACCGAACTGAAAGCCGCCGGCGGCGGCGGGCCGCTGATGGTGGAGGCACTCGCCACTATGCTGTCCGTTCACTTGATCCGCCGCTTCTTAGGGAAGGGCCGGTTGGCTGGCCCACCCGACGCCGTGCTTCCGCGCCGGAAGCTCCGCACGGTCATCGAGTACATCATGGAAAATCTCGAAGGCAGACCTACGCTGGAGCAAATGGCTGCCGCCGTTCATACCAGCCCCTATTACTTTGCGCGCCAGTTCAAAGCGGCCACTGGATTGCCGCCGCACCAGTATGTGATCGCACGCCGCATTGAACGAGCCCAGCACCTCCTGTGCGCAGACGGTGAACTCGGCTTGGCGGAGGTCGCGCTCCGTGTCGGGTTCTCGGATCAAAGCCAATTTTCCTCTCACTTCAAGCGGATCGTCGGCGTCACGCCGCGACGGTTTCTGATTTCCGCAAGAAAAGCGTAAAAGTCGGCAAGTTCTGCCAAGAAATCGTCCAGCGGTCCCAATAGCTTCTCCTCAAGCAGGACGCAGATTCAGCTGATCACGCTGCTGTCTATACCGTTCGGCACACGCGCTGAGTCGGAACTGTTAGTTGAGTGCAACGCTTAGTTATATATGAGAATTGGTTTCGTCAATCCTAGGAAAGAGCAACCCGTCGGTTCATTGAAACGAACGAACTGATGCTAGAAGTAACCCAGCAGATTTTGACCTCAGCGCGTGGTACGCGCTCAGCCCGTTTCCGCTTTGTCCTGCTCTGCTTCATGGCCTTACTCTCGAGCTCGTGTCAAAAGTCTGATTCGCCGGCAGCGCCGGTAGACGCAGCCTTAGCCCAAAGCATGAGCGCGATGCATTCGGCGATGCACGACGTCTTTCTGGACGGCAAGGCTGACGCAGACTTTGCCCGCATGATGATTCCTCATCACCAGGGCGCGGTCGAGATGGCAAAGGTCGAACTGCAATTTGGAGCTGATCCTCTTCTCCGACGCTTGGCCCAGGAGATCATCGTCACTCAGCAATCCGAGATCGATGTCATGAACCTCGCTCTAAAAAAATATCCCTTAACAGCAAAGAAGAAGAACAACTGGTGCTCACAATGATAATGAAAGAAACGCGATATCTTGTTATTTTTGGGATCCTCCTTTTCGGAGGTAATCTCAAACTCTTGGCGGGTCAGGCTCCGGGTTCGGCGTATGCGCCGGATATTCCACTAAGCTCGCAGGATCGGGTTTATACCGCCGATCAAGGTTCGAATACCGTCTCAGTATTTGATCCTTCGACCAACCAATTGCTTGGGGTGATTCCCCTGGGAATTCCGACACCGCAGAACTTAAGCCCCCTTTACACCGGGCAGCTGCTGGTTCATGGAATGGGCTTTTCCTTTGACCACAAAACGATATGCGTCGTTTCGGTCGGCTCCAATTCAGTGACTTTCATCGATACCGCCACCAACACTGTCAAAGCCACCACCTACGTAGGGCGCTCGCCCCATGAAGCTTTCTTTACACCAGATGATACCGAAGTCTGGGTGACTGTTCGCGGCGAAAGCTACGTGTCGGTAATCGACACCCAGACTTACCAGGAAAAACTACGAATCCCGGTTGGATACGGCCCCGGCATGACCATCTTCCGTCCGGACGGAAAGTACGGATTTGTCTGCTCCAGTTTTACTCCCACAACGTATGTGATCGACGTACAGAGCCACCAAATCGTCGCTACCGTCCCTCAATACTCCACGTTTTCGCCGAACATCGCAGCGACGCCGGACGGCACGCAGGTATGGTTGACGCTCAAAGATACCGGTAGGACTCAGGTATTTAGCGCTCAACCACCGTTCGCTACAATCGCGACCTTGAACACCGGTCCAATCACCAATCACGTGAATATCGTTCGAAATGGGAATGGCCAATTCGCTTACATAACCGTTGGAGGGGAGAACGTCGTCAAGGTTTATACCACGACTAATACGCCCCAGTTGGTCGCGACCATCCCAACCGGGGAACTGCCTCACGGCATTTGGCCCTCGGGCGATGGTACCCGGGTTTATGTTGCACTGGAGAATGGGACCGGGGTAAACGCCATTGATACCCAAAGCAATCAAGTGATCGCCCGGATTTCCGGAGGTCAATCTTCTCAAGCGCTCACTTATGTTCCGGGGGCCGTCCCAACAGGAAGTGGACTGTCGAACCTGGTGCCGATCGGGAATTCAGATCTAGCTGCGCACCTGACGATGGGGCCCCCCGGCTCGGATCCGGCGACCGCCCCTACGACCGTAGCCGTCAACAATCAAGGTCTCACTGATCTCCTTCAAGCAGCGGTTACCGGTCTGCAGCCGATGACCTATTATCAACTGGCTCTGGCCCAGAACGGCTCAAGCCCGTACGGCAAGCTGGAGCCTATAGTCGCATTTACCACCAATGCCGCCGGCGCCCAGATTGTGGATACGCTGGGCCCCCTACGGCAAGTTGTAACCGGACGGGCACGGAAAAGCGGTAAGGACCAGGAGCCCGATCGCCAATATCTCGTCATTATACCCGCATCAGGAAACAGCCAGCCTCTACAAGTCCAGTTAAACCAATAGGGTATACAGTGAAGCCACCTCCTCGAGGCAACAATTACAGTGCTTCGGAGGTGGCTTTGGTGTAACTGACACTTACCGACCGATCATTTTCGTCCCTACGGGTTAACCTGGCCTTCTGCGGCAAACTCATAAAGGCGTTTTGACGACAATACTTCGATTTTGCCCCGCTCGGTGCTGATGATCTTTGCGTCGACCAGTTGTCGCGACATGCGGATCGCAGACTCGACCGTCGTACCCGCTAACTTAGCCAGCGTCACCCTGCTTTCGGGTATCTCCGGACCGAACTTTTCAAAAAGATAAATCAGCGCGCCGGCGATTCGTTTAGGAACATCTTCGATGCTCAACCCGCGCATGTCCTGGGCGTGACACAGTCGTTGACAGGTGTCAGCCAGCACTTCTCTCATAAAACGATGATTCCGGGCCAGCAGATCATGCATCTCCCGGATCGGAAAGTGCAACACTCGCGACGGTTGCATCGCCACGGCTGTGACCGGATATCGAGGACACTCGACATAAAAAACTGCGCCGAACAAGTCCTGGGGGGCGGCCAATTCCATTATGAATTCATGGCCTTTGCTGGTTAACTTGACGAGCTCTATCTGGCCGGTCGCAACCATCCACACATCCGTTGCATCCTCGCCTTCGTGGTACAGAACTTCGGCCGCCGCGTAATCCCGAAGGTTAGCAATCCCGGCCAGCTCTTCCTGAGATTTTTCATCAAGCGCCTTCAGGAGCCGATGCTGACTGATGACCGCGAAGGCCTGGGATAGCTGCTTCATCAAAATAGTCTCCGGGGTGAGGCGTTTGGTTGCGCGAGAGATTCGAGTTCGATCTCACGCGCAATTGAAGATGGTCGCTAACCTGTTGCGATGCTCGCTTTCGCGGTCGAACGCGCGGCGGACGGCGGCAAAAGCTTCAGCTAACGGAAAGATATCCCGAGTAACCAGCAGATCGGGATCGGCCGCGCCGACCGGATGCCAATAAACGCCCTCCGCGGTGATCGTTACTTCGGGCACCAAATCCGCACGGGCCAACGCGACACCGTCCGAGGCAAAACCTCGCAACGCAATCCGGCGAATCACCCGGTCTTCCTCGCCAAACCGGTGAGCATCCAGGAACCGGCGACACTCCTCAGCTTCCTCGTCGGTTGAAACCGTTGCCGCTAATCGCACCCGAAAGCCTTCTTCGCGAGCCGATTGAATTCCCTTCCACGCACTCATCCAGGTGCCTTTTCCCCGATGTTCGTCGTGCCGCTCAGGGGTAGGACTATCAAGGCTGATTTGCAAAGTAAGCCGATCCCGCGGCAACGAACGGAGAGCTTCCAGCCGCCAACCCACCAGTAGCATCCCGTTAGTAAGCACAACTGTCGGCGCCGCTAGCGTGCAAGCGGCCAGGATATCGCCAATGTCCTTAAGTAAAAAGGGCTCGCCGCCGGTTACGAAGATCTCTTTGACGTCCAGCTCTACTGCCTCGCTGGCAATCCGTTGCACCCGAGCAAGCCCTAATTCTCTCCGGGCAGCTTTAGGCGACGACCGAACACAGCAATAGTCGCAATGCAGGTTACAATCGAAGTTTGAGTACAGCCAGAGACGTGAGCCGACCGGGCGACCATTGTCGGCATCGGCGGGGGCCTCTCCGCACCGGATCAGCCAGCGCATTCTGCCCGATTCGGCACTCGTATCGACCAAGGTATTCCGAGTGAAACGGCACCAGGTTTCCAGGCCTGGGCCCACCTCCGGATTGCTACCAACGACTGCCAGCAGGTCACCCGAGCGACAACGGTGCAGGGCCGAAATAAGCTCAGGCAACAGCCCGGTGCCAAACGATTTATTGCCGGCGTCGAGCTCAATGTTCGCTTTGATTCGCATACGCTGACTTTTAGCTGCTAGCTTGTCGATGCAGTTTTGTTGATGTCACACTTGGTCGAACCATCCCCGCGCCTTCTATCGAAATCAAATCGCAGCTCTAGACTTTTTCAGAGATTCGCTACGCCAAAATCCGAACCAGACGGCTCCATAAACCATTACCGCCTGACTTTGGTTGGCTGCGCAACCAGAGAGCATCCAAACCCAAACTTCTTCCCGGCCTTTGAACGAGGAACATTATCTGGATGATGATCAGAAAAAAGTAGGACCAAGGCCATTCGCCGGCCGAACGATAAAGGCCTAGCCAAAGGTTAATGGCCATCAGCGCTCCTAAAAATGCTCCTAACCTACTAAACAATCCCAGCATCAGCGTCGCCGCTACCAGCACTTCTAAAATATAGACTTGGGGTGCAAAGAAGTGGAAATGCGGAAGCACTACATCCTTTACGAACTGTTGCTGCAGCCCCGTGCTTGCCCATTTCACCATTTCCTCCATCCAGTAGCGCAGACCTTCGTATTCAGGGGGCGCTTTCCACACGGATTGTTGCCACCACATTGCGCCGATAATGAAACGGGCCAGCCAATGCCAAACATGAAAAAGTGAACGCTGACTCGGGTCTCGAAAAAGATTGAAAGCCGCGATGACGATGCTCGCAGCTATCAGCAGCCAAAAGACATAGCTCGTCCACTCTTCCTGGGTAAGAAAGTCAAGGACATCAGAAAATGGATTTGTTCTCACACCTTGATCAATTAATTAGCGGCTTCTCCATTAGCCGCTAAACCGTTGATATAATTTGGACTGCTGTTCGGAATCACATAGCTAAGAACTCGCTACGGACCTAGTTATTCCCAAAGAGCTTCCTTTGCAATCGCTCGTCCCGGAGCCGCGAACGCGGTAGCGGTCCGGCAGCTGCCGGATGCAATCGGACGTGGGAGTTCTTCCGAGCTTAGCGTGGGATCAACCGGACGGTTGGGTTACTAACCATGAAATGCTTTAAGAGAACAGCCCAGGGCTTTAGCCCTGGGAATCGCCCAAAACAAGCCCCGCCCTAAAAGGGCGGCCGAAAGGCGGTTCTATCGTGCCATCGTGTTTAGTTGCCCTGAAAGATCTCCGTCTCGGGTGATTGTTGATCCGATTGTCGCCATGGTAGCGATTAGCGCTACATCTTGGAAAAAGCACCACTCATCGGTCGCCCTTTCAGGGCGCGTTCCTGGTGGCGTAACCCAGGGCTAAAGCCCTGGGCTGTTCTGTCGGACCATTTCATGGTCAAAAACTGGCATCAGCTGTTGGGCAATGACCATAACAGACCTATTGGATCCGGCAGAGCTGCCGGACCGCTACCGCCGTAGCGCATCCTGTAGCCCCGCGACACATCTACGATCGATGCAGAAAGGCGACCCGAATAAACGTCACCGCAATACGAAAAGCTGCCAGAATTGTTCCTTTAAAAGTTCCGGAAACTTTGGAGACACCACCACGACGTCTGCGATGATCCGCCGGAATTTCCAAGATGCGGGCACGTCTCTGCGCAACCAGCATCTGCATTTCCAGATTCCAGCCGTACGTTTCCTCTCGCATCGGCAACGACTGCAACAGGCCCGACCGAATCGCTCGAAAAGGAGACATATCGCTAAAGGTGACGCCATAGCGTATCCGAAGTAAGCAACCAGCCATGCGAGCCGCGAAGATTTGCTGCGGGTTAAGACTGCCTGCCTCTCGTTTCCCCCGGGTACGCGAGCCGATCACAAAGTCGAAGCGATTTTCTTGAATTGGCCGGACCAACTGATCCATGAATTCAGGGCAGTCACTCCCATCACCGTCGATGAACGCGACAATATCGGCGCCTGCGGTAATAGCGGCATTCATACCAGCTCGACAGGCCCTGCCATAGCCGCGCATCGGCTGGCTGACCACCGTTGCGCCTGCTTCTTGCGCGACCTCGGCGGTGGCATCAGTGCTCCCGTTATCCACTACCACAATCTGATTCACCACGGTTCGCGGAATCGAGCGAACCACTTCCCCGATGGCTTCAGCCTCGTTCAATGCCGGAATAACCAGAGCAACCATAGACTTACCAACCACGAATTGACGCGAATGGACACTAATGATGTATCTTATTCGTGTTCATTCGCGTCCATTCGCGGTTGATTCCCTCACATCGCCCTCAACCTTTTGCAGAATACCTTTCTTCCGCAGAATCGGCTCTGCAGCCGCAAAATATTCTTTGATGCTGCCTTGTTGGCGAATCCAGTCAAGATACCGAATGATCCCCTCTTCCAGAGTCACCGAAGGTAGATAACCTGCCTTGCTGATCAACGTGGTGTCCGATATCAGATGCCGCATCTCACCGGGCCGAAACTCTCCATTCATAACCGGCCGAAGCGGTATTTGCAGCGCGTCAGAAATCATTGTCGCGATCTGTTTAATCGTGACCGCTCGAGCGCTTCCGACATTAACCGCCTTTCCATCTAACGTATCCGAAGTCGCAGCTAAAAAATTAGCCTGGGCGATATCCTCTACAAAACTGAAATCACGCGTTTGCTCTCCGTCTTCGTAAATTATCGGTGGCAAATGGTTCAGCAACCGGGTGCAGAAGATCGCGATAACGCCCGTATATGGATTAAATATTGATTGGCGGGGGCCGAAAGTGCACGAGTAACGTAACGCCACGGCCGGAATACCGACCTGCCTCCCCCAACTGAGCACCAGTTTTTCCTGATCCACTTTGGTTATCGCGTAAACCGTCTCTCCGCCCAGCGGAGCGAACTCAGGCGTCGGCACTGGTTTGGTTGGACTCTGACACATTGGGCAACGCACAGAGAAATCTCCGCGCCGAAGCTGTGCAACCGGTCTCAACCCGGGGAAAACCAGCCCGTGTTGAGGACACTCTCCTGCTCCTTCCGGGTAAACTACCTGCGACGAAGCTACTATGACCTTACGGATCGGAAGACTTTTCTCCCGAATGATTTCGAGAAGCTGAGCCGTCCCGAAGCTATTCACGGCCACATATTTGGAAATTTCCGGCATGTAACCTCCGTAAGCGGCTTCGTGAAAGACAACATCGATGCCGGCAAGCGCCGACTCGACAACGTCTCGGTCGCGTATGTCTCCCTGAACAAATTCTGCTCCGTTCCGTACAGCCGCTTGCAGCCATGAGGGTTCGCCTTCCGGGTGCGTCTGCGGCTCAAGGTTATCAAGAATCCGAACCGACCAGCCTCGCACCTGCAGCAGGTCAACAATATGGGAGCCAATGAGCCCAGCGCCTCCGGTAACCAGCGCCCGGTTTTTATGAGGTGATACGGACATGGTTTCCGTTAACTTTCCATTGTTCTCCTGGAACTGCGTTTACGCATTATCGCCTCTATCCACATCACGAGGAGAAGGGCAAAAAAAGGGAGAAAGACCCGAGATTGAAATCGAAAAAGATCGTCTGCTGATTGCTCCGTTAGCGACCGATAAAGAGGCCAGGCAATTAATGTCAGTAAGAGCACAGACGAACTGGGAATAAAACAAAGAAAAAGAGCTAACCAGCTATAATACCAAGGGTAATAGGGTGAGAGCAGGATAGAAAAGGCGACCGCTAAAAAGAAAGCCGGAAAGAGCCATCCATTCCGGCTCTTACTGTCGTCTCGCCGAAGCGGGGGTTGCCGCCAGACAGCCCAAAGCGCGATCGCCCCTAGACCAGCCAATGCGATCCCCGTAAAAACAGGCACCGGCAGCTCGTGCACGACTCCGCACCAATTTAGTAAATAGTTGACCAAATCCAGCAGATAGTAACGAGCCCCGCTCTGCAGCCCTTCCTCTTCGGCGTATTTGGGTAGGAAGCCGAGCACATGCGTGCCGGCGCCGATCACATAAGGCAAATAACAAAGGCCGATCGTCAGGGCATAAGCGACTGGCAATTTCTTATCCCACCTCCTGTACATAGCAGGCAGAAGAACCACTGGCATGAATTTCACGAGTGTGGCTGCTCCCAGCGCGATTCCGGCAATCCCGTATTTCTCCCGGGCCCGGGCAAATAGCGCGATGGCGACCAAGCAGATCATGAGCGCGTCGATATGCCCCGAAGCACCAAATTCGAAAATCGGCAGCGGGTGCCAAGCGTAAACTATCACTCGTTCGGCCGGCTGACCGGTCGCTCTGAGAATGGCCGCGACGATTCCCATTGTCACCAGGTCTATCAGTACAATGGCAGTTTTAAATCCAGGTACCGTCTGGGTCACCCGAGTTACCAGGTAGAAGAAGATTTGCGCCGCGGGCGGATAGATGGTGTGAGCGTAGGTCTTGCGATTAATCTTGGGATAAATCGATTCATCGCGCAGTTTAGCCAGCTCGGGGTCAACCGGCAGATAGAGATACGGATTGATTCCAGCAGCTTGAACTCGTCCGTCCCAGATATACCGATAAATGTCAGTGGAAAGCCGCGGAGGATCGAGCGGCAGCAGGATCAGTCGAAAAAGCGCACCACCTGACAGAATTATCAGAAGCGCCGTGGGCGGGAACTTCTTGCACCGATAGGTCAACCAAACCGCCAGAACAAAAGGAATTCCTGCGATCAAAAGCCAAAAGAGCGCCCAATAGAATCGGTTCTCTCGGTGCGCGCCGAAAAAGTAGAGCTCGCAAATCAACAACAGAGCGCCGAATCCAATAAGTCCCAGGAGCCATTGGTACTTGGTTAAGCGCCGGATGGTTTGATCGCCAGACGTCGACGCTTCACTCATGCGGAGGAACGGCTGCCGGATGCAAAATGTACACTAGGCCACATGCGGCCAGCGCCCTCTTTCTCCAATATGCGACGCAGGAAATCTTTGGTGTTCGGAGCGGATGAGCCGGTTGGCGCCGCTACAATTGCGCGTTCCGGGAAAAGCTCAGACAAGAGACGATTCAGCATAGCTTGATCATCCACATCGTACCAAGCTGGTAGCTTCACGACGGGCAGCCCGATCTCGGTTGATCTTTCGATGGTCTGACTACAAACCTGATCCGCATTCCAAGCGATGTCTTCAAAAAGCCTCCGGTGAGCGCGGCGCAGTCCTAACGCGTAATAACCGCCATCCGAGCTCTCCCCGATAACCATCCGATCGTCGCCCGATTTGAGAGCGGTCGCGAGCTCTTGCAAGTACTCCAGTGGAAGAGTAGGACTATCAGAATTGATCAAACAAACCGCGGCAAACCCGGCCGAGAAAAGATCCTCGGTTGCGGCTATTAGCCGATTACCGAAATCGGTTTCCTGCTGGGCGATCATTTTGAATCCTGCGGGTAAAAGCTCACCTAGCTGATCCTCGGAGCCAACGGGAGTATATATAGCGACGCCAACGGCGAAAGGGTCTTGCCGAGCCAGGGCTTCGATGCTCGTGCTGGTATCTTTTAAAAAACACCTGCTGATTCCGGCCGCTTCTTCCAGTGACAACGGAGGGCACAGACGCGTCTTCGAAAAGCCGTTTCGCGGCGTCTTGATCATAATGCCCATCGCGCATTTGTCGCCCAGATCGGGATTACGGTTAGCTGCAGTTAGAATCTCAGGTTTCATCTGTTTCTAACGCTAACCACTGATGTCGACCTACTGATTACTATTCTTCAGTTGTACTCGTGCGTTCGACTTCAGCAAGTACTGGCCATCTACGACAACGGTATCTCCTTCGCTGACGCCGCTCGCAATCACCGTAGAGCCATCCTCGCTAATTCCTGCTTCGACGGTCCTGACTTCAGCGATGAGATCTGGGCGGATTATATAGATAAACTCGCCGCTTGGTCCCTGGTTCACTGCGCTCGAAGGAACTACCAGTTGTTGGCGGCGGGTATCGACCAGGAGACGAATGTTCACAAATTGTCCTGGCCACAACTCAAATTGTCGGTTTTGAAATACCGCTTTCATCTTAATGGTGCCGGTGGCGTCGTCGACCTGGTTGTCCATTGCCCTCAATTCTCCTTGGCCTAGGATTTGGTTAGTCTGCGGGTCCACCGCTGCGACCGCGAGCGATTCATCGGTTCCGTTGGTTTTGAGCTTTTTGGTCAGTTCCCGCAGGTTGCCTTCCGGAAGCGTGAAAACCACTGAGATCGGTTGGAGCTGAGTAATAACCGCCAAGCCAGCTTGGTCGTTGGCATGAACGATATTGCCTTGATCAACCAGGCGCAGCCCAACTCGCCCATCAATCGGGGCGGTTATCTTAGTGAATTCCAATTGCACCTTGGCGTTGGCCACGGCCGCTTCATCCGCCTTTACTAATGCATCGAGCTGAGCAGTCGTGGCTTGCTGCAGATCAAGTGACTGCCGATCGATTATTTTTTTGTCAAATAATCCGGTATCGCGCTCGAGTACTTTTTGAGCGTACCCAAGTTGCGCCTGATCTTGGTTCTGCTTAGCGATAGCTTGATCCAAAGCCGCTTGATACGGCCGAGGGTCAATCCGTAAAAGCAAATCACCAGCCCGAACATTTTGCCCTTCGTGGAACGCTGCCTCCATGATCTTGCCATCGATCTGCGCGCGAATCGTCACCGTATTCAACGCTTGTACCTTCCCCAACCCGTCCAGGTATACAGGCACGTCCTCACGCCGAGCTTTGGCCGTCGCGACTGGAACATTATCTTCCACCTCAGGTTTGGCCGACGACGTACGAGATGGATTTAACCAAATCGAAACGACCATGACCGCGGCACCCAGAACTAAAATCGGGCCCCAAATCAGACTTCGAATGCGCATCGACGACATATCCTACATTAGTGCGTCATCACTTCCTCGAGATGACTCTTTCTCACAGACAATCCCTGGCCGCCTTGTCCGCGACCGCCGCGGGACCAATTAGCTAATCTATCCATCGTCAGGAATATAATCGGCACGGTATAAAGCGTGACAAATTGCGAGACTAGGAGACCGCCGATGACTGCTACTCCCAGCGGACGGCGGAGCTCCGAGCCGGCTCCGTTGCTGATCAGTAAAGGGATAGCTCCAAGCAAAGCACACATGGTCGTCATCATGATGGGCCGAAATCGCAATAGGCTGGCTTTGAAAATAGCGTCATGAGCACTCATCGCTTGTTCTCGCTGTAAGCCCAGAGCGACATCCACCATCATGATGGCATTCTTTTTAACGATACCGACCAACAAGATAAGGCCGATCAGGGTTATTACCGAAAGGTCATATTGAAACAGCCACATGGCCAAAAGGGCGCCAAATGTAGCCGAGGGCAACGACGAGAGGATCGTGATCGGATGAATGAAACTCTCATAGAGCACACCCAGGATAATGTAGACCACCAGAATCGCCGCGATGATCAAGATTGGCTGGCTACTAACTGAATCCTGAAACGCCTGCGCCGAGCCCCGAAAAGAAGCGATTATACTGTTAGGCTTTTTTATTTCCGCTTCGACCTTCTGGATCGCAGTGACCGCGTCGCTGAGAAATGCGCCGGGCGCCAGGTTGAATGAAAGGGTTACCGCCGGGAACGGTCCCAAATGATTAATAGCCAGCGGCGTGAACGAAGGATCAAGTCGGGCAATACTGCCTAGTGGGATTTGCTGCCCACTGCTGGGAGATTTGATACGGAGAGCCTGCAAACTATTCTCGTCTAAATGCCAATTCGGCTGGAGTTCTAGAATCACCTTGTGCTGACTCAGCGGGCTAAAAATGATCGCCACCTGCCGCTGTCCAAAGGCGTCGTAGAGGATTTGATCTACGCTGTCCGCTGAGATCCCGTATTTGGCCGCTTTGTCCCGATCGACTGCCACCACGGTGGAAGGAGCTGATGGATTTAGATCGCTGGCCACATCCTGCAGCTGAGGCAAAGACTCGAGTTTACTCGAATAGATTTGGGACCACTTATACAGCTCACCTAGGTTGCTCCCTTGTAACACGTACTGATATTGCGTCTTCCCGCCTCCTCCGATCTGGATCTCTTGCAGCGGCTTTAGAAAAACTCGAATTCCCGGAACCGCTTCTTTTAGTTGAGAGCGAAGCCGCGCGACAACTTGCGTCGCCGTCGCTCTTCTTTCGCCGAACTGCTTCAGGAAAATCATTATCCGGCCATTGTTAGGCGCGGGATAAGGTTCGACAAAATGGTAGACATTGTCTACGTCCGGGTCCCGCATCACAATCTCGGCGAGTTGCCGCTGTTTAAGCGACATCTCTGAAAAAGAGATATCCGGACTGGCTTCGGTTGAGGCGGTGATTAATCCGTTATCGGCTTCCGGTACAAAGCCTTTAGGTATGATGACAAACAGGTAGACCGATCCTAAGAACATTCCGATCGTGGCAATCAGCCCCCATCTCCGATGCTTTAGTACCCAAGAAAGCCCATCCCGATAAAAATTTACGAACCATTGCTCCACTCGTTCAGCCATAAGGTATAGCCGCCCCCTTGACTGTTGTTGATGACGCCTCAAGAAGAGGCGGCAGGCCACCGCCGTTTGGGTGATGGAGATTACTCCCGACAGGATGACGGCAACGCTAACGGTAACCGAGAACTCCCGAAAAACTCGACCGATGACGCCTCCCATCAAGAGGAGCGGTAGAAATACCGCAATCAAAGAAAGCGTCATCGATAACAAGGTAAACCCTACCTCACCAGCACCGTCGATTGCCGCCTGTAGCCGGGGTTTCCCCATCTCGATATGGCGCATGACGTTCTCCATAACCACGATCGCATCATCGACAACGAACCCGACCGCGATCGTCAGCGCCATCAGCGAGATATTGTCGAGACTAAAGCCGAACGCGTAAATGAAAATAAACGTGCCGACGAGCGATAGCGGGATTGATATCGCAGGGATGAGCGTCGCTCTAGCGCTTCGCAAAAATAGAAAGATAACCAAGGCGACTAATCCAATCGTGATCAGGAGAGTCTTTTCCACCTCCGATACCGATGCCCGGATCGTCTGCGTGCGATCGGAAACCACCTTGAGCTTGATGGCGGGCGGCACCGAAGCTTCCAACGCCGGGAGAGCCGCCTTTATACGGTCAACGAGAACTGGGACGTTGACCTTGGCGCCGCTTTGTTTGTGGACATCGATGACGATCGCTTGATTCGCTTGTGACCACGCTGCGATCTTTGATTCTTCGGCCCCGTCGATCGCTCGACCCACATCGCGAATGCGAATCGGCGAGCCATTACGCCAGGCGATGATTTGGTCCTTGTACGAATTTGCGTCAAGCAGCTGATCGTTCGCGCCAAGAATGATGGTTTTCTTGTCACTATCCAACGTTCCTTTCGGCCGATCCACTGTCGCACTGGCCAGAGCCGTACGTACATCTTCCAGATCCAATCCATGGGCAGCCAGAGCAGTTGGATCTACCTGAACCCGTATGGCCGGCACCTGGTCTCCGTGATAGTCAACTACGCCGACCCCAGGAAACTGAGATAGAGCCCGAGAGATAATATTGTCGACGTAGTCATAGACCTGCGGAAGCGGCATGGTGTCGGAAGTCGCCGCCAGGGAAAGAATCGAAAAAGCGCTCGGATTAACCTTCTCGTACATCGGCGGGCTTGGCAGATCCTTCGGTAAACCGCTGGCTGAGTTTATGGCGGCTTGAACATCCTGCGCGGCGGCGTCAATGTCCCTCTCCAAAGCAAATTGCAGCGTAATATTAGTTTGCGAGAAACTGCTGGTTGACGTCATCGACGTGACGTTCGGCACATTCGACAGGGAGCGTTCCAAAGGGCCGGCTATCGAACTTGCCATGTTCTCCGCGCTGGCTCCCGGCATCGATGCCCAAACATTAATCGTGGGAAAGTCGACGTCCGGCAAGGTCGAGATGGGCAATTGAAAGTAAGCCACCACTCCCAACACAAAAAAGCCCGTGACCAATAAGATCGTCGCCTTTGGCCGCTCAATGAAGGGTTTGGAAAGATTGGCCATGCCCGGTGATTGCGAAGTGAACCCTGCAAAAACCAACGAATATAGTTCCCGGGGCAATCGCTGCTATCGGTTTTTTTTTGCGTTTAGAAATAAGATGGCAGGCTAGTGTCCTGTCCCATAAATAACGTGGCTTTCGTTGCGATCAAAATAGGCGTCGGTCCCGCGGCCGCGGGACGCGAGGAGGGCGCATATCTGGATCGACACGTAACCGACGAGCAAGTTTTCCAGTTGCTAACTAACAAAGCACCGTCGTGTAGATTACAATTTTATCACTAGGATTCGTTTCGGTTTCTGGAGGAGCCCATTTTCATCGCAACGCTCAGGGCCGTGGCCAGTTGGCCGTTTTTCTGCGTTGCTCACTCCTCACATATCAATTCAGAGATGCTCGTCGCTTGTGCCAGTGCGGCTCGCACCGCCTTGAAAAACAGGGCTATAGCACTCACCGTCCGGACTCACTATGAGCGCTCGTACCCGATTACTCTCTTTCATTGGTCTAGCCGTCCTGACGCAATCCTTGAGTGCGCAACCGCAGGGCTCGGGCACCTCGCCGCAGGTCGCCTGGTCCGACGTTCGGCAGCTTGTCCAAAACCTCGAAACCGCGGTCCAGTCGAAAAACTTGCATGGTATCCACGAGCCGAGCATGAAGATTCGGGTGCCAATCAAAACGCTGAAACAACACGGCAGCACCTTGGGCGGCGACCCCAGCAAAAACATGGTCGCGGCGCTGAAACAATTAGATAGCGCCGTCACCGACCTGCACAGCGCCGCGGATGCAGGAGATCAGCAGGAAGCCGAATCAGCGTTGAAAGCGGTTCAAACGGCTTTTGATGAACTAAAAGCCCTGGACCCTGAGACCGCGTTCAAGAATCTGCGCTGAAAAGACGTCTCCGGTGCGGAATCGTGGAGCGCTGCCTGGCTTGCGAGGTGCTGACAGTCAAAGATTGACCACCCCATATCGGCTTGTCCGCAGTAGTCCGTTGTGAAGGGCGGCCTGCTTAGATGGGTTCGGACGACCGCAGGCGTGGCTGCCGCAGGAGTCGTATGATTAGCGGTTATGCAGTGTCCAGCCTATGGCGACGTCCTGGGCACCGGGCGTCGCGTCTATTCAAACGCCCAGTAGGCGAACGCGTTTTTGACGCAATCTTTTGTTGAGACGTGATCATTCATAGGGCAGAAGTTACTGGATGTCGTTTTGGCGCGCGAGGCTCCTTAGTTCAACAGTCGCTATCGTGGCGGCTCTCGCTTGGTTTACTTCGACTAATCACTGTCTACTCGGAGTAGTAAACGACGGTCAGGGCTCGGCTAGTTCTGCTTGCCATTGTTCGGAGCACTGCAAAGCCTCCGGCGGTCAACCTAATAGCCCTTCCCTGATGTTGACCTGTTGCCAAGGGCTACTCAGCCCCGCTTTGGAGCTCGCTCAAACCAAAGTAAAATTTTGTCCTCTTCTATTACGGTTCCGGTTAGCCGCCGTTGGTCAGCTCGTCGCTTTTGAGCCGCGGCAATTCGCGAATCTGAGCGCTGAGTACGAGACCGGTCCTCCTAAAGAGAACTGCTTCGTGTCAACGGAGCTAAAGCGTTCTCTGCCTGCGCACGCACCCCCCTTCTCGGTTTAGCCCCGGAATCTTTAGTGTCTGGAGACAAAGCTGTCTTGCCAGTCTGATCCGCGCTCGCGCTGAATCGAACACTTTGCGAGTTAGTCAACTCGGTTGACTGGCGGTGTGCTTCGTCAAAACCGAGTTTCGGCCAAAAGAAACACCATCTCCTCAACCGGATTAGCAAAACCAGTAATGAATCCATCTTGCCTGTTACTGATCGTCTTCAGTTTCTTAGTGAGCTGCGCCACGGCGCCTTCACCTCCACTGACAGCAGACAATCCAGCTAGCCCGTCAGCGGTCGAAGCAAAGTGGCGACCTCTCCCTAATACCCTAGGTACCGACGACCTGACAAGAAAAAGTCAGCAGATCTTCGCGTCAGGAGGCACCCAAGACGAACAACCGTCTGCCACTCCGCAACCAGAAATGGGTCAAATGCCCGGCATGAAAATGCCCTAGCCTGGATATGAATATAACAAGAAATTGCGTTGTCGCTCGTGAGGCGCTTCGTTCTCGTCCTCGTCCTCGAATCCGGCCACGCGGAGTGATGGAGTATTGGAGTGTTGGAGTACTGCGCCGATTTGGAATTGCACCTCGCGTCCGCGGGGTTGGGAGCGCTATCAGTGCAATCATCCTGCTGGTTGTGCCGCTCAGCCGAGCACGAGAAAAGGAGGCGGCTACGCAAAGTGTTCAACAATTGGTTCATGATCGATCCGGCAAAGAAGTGAGATCGGAAACTGATCAGGCAGCTCGGGAACAAGCTTTGCAAGACGTGCGCTCGCTTCTTCGCCAGCCGCTGACTATCGATACTGCTGTTCAAATTGCGCTCCTGAACAATCGAACGCTACAAGCAACATTTGAAGAAATAGGCCTCTCGGCTGCGGACGTTCGAGAAGCTGCCACCATTCCGAATCCCAGGTTTGATTTGGCCATAAGAGTTCCAGATAAGCCGCCGTCGGGGACCTATATCGACTACAACACCGCCATTGACTTTCTGAGCATCATTATGATTCCGCTCAAGAAACGAGTCGCGCAAGACCGGCTGCAATCTGTCGCCTTGCGTGTGGCGGATGACACGCTAGAACTGGTTTCTAAAGTAAAGATCGCGTTCTACTCCCTCCAAGCTTCCCAGCAGCTCTTGAAGCAATTCAAAGGGATTGTGAACACTCAGGCAGCTTCCCTGGACCTCGCTCAACGACAACATGAAGCCGGCAATATTTCGGATCTGACACTTGCCCTGCAGCAAGAAACTTATAGCCGTACCAGGTTGGACGTCACTACGACCGAGGCTGAAATCCGGCAGAACCGCGAAAAACTAACCCGCCTGCTAGGATTGTGGGGCCAGGATACAGACTGGCAAATATCAGGGGACCTCCCCGAAGTTCCTGTTTCTAACCCAGCACCTACAGGCCTGGAGCAATTGGCAATTTCTCAACGGCTAGACCTGCAGGCAGATTATTTGCAGGTCACAGGCCAAGCCAAGGATCTCGGATTAACCAAATCGTTTCGTCTCTTGGGTGCGTTGGATTTTGGGGTAGAAAGCGAACGCGAAACGGATTCCCAAACCAGAACCGGTCCAACCTTTGCCATCGAACTACCAATCTTTAATCAAGGGCAGCCGCGTATTGCTAGAGGGGAGGCACTCCTGAGACAGCAAGAAGCGAAGTTCGAAGCCTTAGCCATCGACGTTCGTTCTCAAATCAGAGAACTGCGGGATCAGCTCATCACCAAACGACAGATCGCACGTTTCTATCAAGACGAACTTTTGCCAAGCCAACATAGGATCCTCGGGGAAAGTCTCAAGAACTACAATGCGATGCAGATGACCGATTTTGAACTTTTCGCAACTAAGACGGAAGAGGCGCGTACCGAACGTGAATATCTCGAGGCGATTAGAGATTATTGGATTACTCGAGCAGAACTCGAAAGAGCGGTCGGCGGTAACCTCAATCCGCGCCAATCAGGAGAAGGCAAATCACAACAACTCTCAAATCGAAAGTAGTTCGTAGTCTCTTACTAAGCGTTCGATCAAGACAAGTTATGATATCTCGTCGCAAGTTCTTCTCTAATACCGTCGTCGTGGCCGGGGCGGCCGCGCTCGGTGCTGGCACTGGATCTGTCGAGGCGGTCGATTCCGTGGATACCCCCTCCGAAACACCTAAGAAGATGCCGAAGACTACTTCAGCGCAAGATCAAGAATATCCACCAGGCGAGCCTGGCAAGGACTACACTCCGGTAATCACGCCGAATGGATCGACGCTTCCCTACAAGGTTGTTGAAGGTGTGAAAGTATTTCATTTGATCGCCGGAGAAGTTGATCACGAATTCGCGCCGGGGCTCCGCGCTGAATGTTGGGGTTTTAACAACCAAGTCCACGGACCGACGATCGAGGTTGTCGAAGGGGACAGAGTGCGGATCTATGTAACTAATCAACTGCCTGAAGCCACCAGTATCCATTGGCACGGAGTATTAGTACCAAACGGGATGGATGGCGTGGCTGGACTTAACCAGAAACCTATTGAGCCAGGTGAAACTTACAAATACGAATTCCTGCTACGGCAACATGGAACTTGTATGTATCACTCACACACGGACGACATGACTCAGATCGCGCTCGGCATGATGGGAATGTTTATAATTCATCCACGGGACTCGACTGGTCCGAGACCAGACCGTGATTTCGTTCTAATGTCGAGCGAATGGCGGATTGACGTCGGCACGAGACGGCCTGTCCCGACTGAAATGACCGATTTTAATGTTCTTACATTCAATGGTCGTGCGTTTCCAGGTACTGCGCCTTTAGTGGCTAAGTCCGATGACCGGGTAAGAATCCGATTCGGCAATCTAAGTCCGATGGAACACCATCCGATTCATCTACACGGATACTATTGGAAGGTCATCGAGATGGATGGTTTTCCGGTCCCAGAATCAGCGCAGCCTCCAGGTAACACGGTTTTGGTCGCGGTAGGCCAAACGCGGGCTGTTGAATTCATCGCGGACAATCCGGGCGACTGGGCTATGCACTGTCATATGACCCACCACACGATGAACCAAATGGGACATAACACGTCGAACCTCATCGGGGTGCGTACCGGCAGCGTGGACAAGAGAGTTGGTAAATTTCTTCAAGGTTACATGACCATGGGCGAGAGCGGTATGGCTGACATGGGAGAAATGGGCATGCCTGTCCCCCGCAACAGTATTCCTATGGTCGGCGCACCCGGAAAACACGGTTACATTGATATGGGCGGCATGTTCACCATCCTGAAAGTCCGCGACAACCTGACCAATTACGATGACCCCGGCTGGTACGAAAACCCGCCAGGGACACTGGCCAGCCTGGCAAGCCAGGAGGAAATGCAACGCGAGTTAGGCAACTGAGTGAAAGGTGATTGGTGATTCGTAAATAGTTACCTGCGATAGCAGGGACCGGATCCATTCTCCGCCGAAGGCGCCCAATCACCAATCACCATTCACCAATCACCATTCACCAATCACCATTCACCTCTTCCCCCCTAGTGCCTGTGCCGGTGATGAAGATCCGGATAATGCGGGTGCGAGTGAACAACTTCCGCGTGCCGATGGAGGTGCGAGTGCGGTTCATCCGGCGGGTCAGCAGGATCATGAGCATGCCGATGATGTTCATCATGCCGATGCATGTGTTCGTGGACCAATGGTTCGTGCTGGTGAAAATGGGCATGGCTTTCGGTGAGATGTAGCCAGACCCCTAACACCATCAGACCGCCGGCAATCCAGAATACGAAAGACGCCGACTCGTGTAACATTGCCAATGACAGGGCGGCCCCGATAAAAGGAGCCGTAGAGAAATAAGCACCGGTGCGCGCAGTCCCTATGTGCCGGAGCGCTAACACAAAAAGGGTGAGACTCACGCCGTAGCTAAAGAATCCGAGTAAGCCGGCCCCAACCAACCCTGATGCAGAAGGCAATTTCGCACCTGCTACCAGCGCTAACAGTGTGTTCGTTGAACCGGCAACGAGTCCCTTGATCGCAGCTACTTGCGCTGGATCGGATGCTGACACCTTGCGAGTGAGGTTGTTATCGATCCCCCAACCTAGACAAGCGCCCACAATTCCCAGTGCTCCCCAGGGCACGCCCAACTCAGGCAGTGATTGCCAAGATAACAAGACACCACCAAAGAGAATTGCGGCCATGCCCAAGAAAATACGTCGATCAAAATTCTCTTTAAAAACGAACCAAGCAAGCAGAGCGGTCAAAACGCCCTCCAGATTCAACAGCAGCGAAGCAGATGACGCCGGCGTAACCGCTAATCCAAACATTAACAGGATCGGCGCCACCACACCGCCGGCTAAAATAGCACCTGCTAGCCAGGGCAAGTCCTTCGATTGCAACCGAGCCTCCTGCTTGGCTTTAAGCAAGAAACGTTGAAAAACGATCCACAACGCCAAGCCGATCCCTGACCCCAGATAGAGCAACCCCGCCAGCAACAACGGATCAATCTGTCCCAGCAGGAATTTACTGAAAGGCGTACTGGCACCAAACAGCGCCGCTGCGAGTATCGCCGCTGTCACTCCCTGCGTACGTTCCTCCATCTTCATCGGTTGACCTTAACTCGCATCATTCCAACCTTCCAATTGGTGAAAGCGCTCCGCCATATGCTGATGATCAGTAAAGAGCGTCCGGTTGAGTTGTCTTGCCCGAGACGCGGCTACGCGATGTCCCTCGGTACCGGAAAACTTAGCCTAACCGTGGTTCCAGCGCCGAGAGCGCTTTCCGCGCTAGCTAAGCCGCCATGCAGCTCCATGATCGATTTTACAATCGCGAGGCCGAGTCCGGTATTGGTCGAGTCTGAACTGCGGGCTGGATCCGCCCGATAGAATCGATCAAAAATACGGGGCAAATGTTCCGTTCCGATGCCACAGCCGTTGTCCTGAACTACGATCTCAACGCGTCGGTTATGATCGGTATCCACCGAAACCTGGACTCCTCCATTCCTCGAAGTGTGCCGCAAAGCATTGGACACAACATTGCTGAGAGCGCGTCGAAATAACATCGGATCAGCGAACAGCTCTCCGTCTCCTTGGCGGGTCAAGGCTACTTGGCGTTCGCGCGCCGCCGCATCATAGAAATCGAGGATGGTGTCAATCTCGGGACCTACCTTGAATTTAACCCGGCTAAGCCGAGTTTCTGCGTTCTCGGCTCGCGCCAAAAAGAGCAGGCTGTCGATCATCCCCGAAAGACGCTGATATTCTTCCACGCTCAGTTCAACTACCTCTCGGTATTCAGCAGCGGTTCGCGGTCGGGTTAATGCGACTTCGGATTCACTTCTCAAGTTCTGAATCGGTGTCCTCAGTTCATGAGCCAGGTCGGCGGAGAATCGTGATAGCCGATCGAATGATTCTTCCAGCCGCGCCAACATCTTGTCGAATCCGGCGGCCAAAGCAGTTAATTCACTTGGCCAGCGCCCACCCCCGAGGCGTTGATCGAGTTGCGACGCTTGTACCTTTTCCGTGGCCGTTGCCATCTCCTCCAGTGGACGTAGTGCTCGTTTCGCCAAAAGAAGCGCTGTCGCTGCGGAGCAGGCGATCCCGCCGGCCAATACCCCAGCAAGAATTTTCCCGAAATCTTCTGTAAACTCCTTGTCGTCCGAACGATCTTGCGCCACCTGAATCATTACCGCCTTAGGCAGATTCGAATCAAGAATTGCCGAGGCCGACATCAGTAAAAACCATTTTCCCGACGGGGTCTTATAATCGATGCCCTCCGTTGGAACCTTGTCGTCGGGCAACGGCTCAGGAAAGAACGAAGACGATAACCGTCTGCCCACCTCGGGACGTTGCTCGGCAATCACCTGTTTCGTCGCCGCATCCAAGACTCGCACGAAATAATCATTCGTTCCGGGCGGCACCTCATCGGCAAGCAATCGATCGTTGACCGTACGCTTATCCGCTAGGTCCGCTTTGACTGCCCGCAGTATGTCGGCCAAAAAGAGGTTATCAGCAGCATTGATGTGCTGCACCACCACCACGTAAAGAATCGACATGGCAACCCCTAACAGGATCGCACTAGAAACCGTGTAATAGCCGGCTAATTTTGTAACCAGCGACCATGGTCGCCGTTCTCCCCCGATACGGTCATCCCCTTGCTGAACCAGCTTCAAGCGCATAGCACCATCAGTTTATCCGTTCTTCTTTCTCGCTTGGTATGCTACCATCGCCAAAAGGGATTTTTCAGCAGAATCGGTTTGCCAAGTTAGCCATTTGCCCGGGCATAATGGAACGTCTTTCGCTTCCTCTGAATGGCTGAACCGCCTCGGCTGGATAGGCGGCTATTGGAAGCGCCGCACACTCTAGCGAGATTCCAGCACGTACCCTACTCCACGCACATTGTGAATAAGCGGCGTATCAAACGGGTCATCAACCTTCGTGCGCAACCGGCGCATCGTCGCTTCGACAATATTCGTACCGGTATCAAAGTTGATATCCCAAACCTGTTCTACGATCCTCGTGCGGGAGACGACTTCTCCGGCCGATTGCGCCAAACAATTCAGGAGCACGAATTCGCGTCGCGTGAGGTAGAGACTGCGTCCGGCTCGCGTTACTTTATATCGCCGAGAATCAATCTCCAGATCGCCAACTCGTAATACGTCCTGCTGCGTCGCGGATCCTCGGCGCAGAATAGTCCGGATTCGAGCCAATAACTCGGAAAAGGCGTAAGGTTTGACCAGATAATCGTCAGCTCCCATCTCCAGGCCCTTGACTCGGTCTTCCACCTTGTCGCGGGCAGTGAGAAAAAGGACAGGAGTATGAACACCGGCCCGACGCAATTGATCTAGCACCGCCCATCCGTCTAACGACGGTAGCATCACATCCAAAACGATCAGGGCATAACCTCCGGTGCCAGCCAGCCGTGCCCCTTCCAGGCCATCGGAAGCGAGATCAACTGCAAATCCGTTCTCGCGCAGCCCTTTCTGCAGGTGGGTAGCGGTTCGTACTTGGTCTTCAATAACGAGCAAACGCATCGGCCGATAATTAGTAGATGATACAGGTTCATGCGATTTGCAAAGCGTTAAAAAGGAATACAAGGAGTACGAGGAGTTCAAGGAGAGGAGCCAGGAGCCAGAATCCAGGCTGAACTCCTCGTACTCCTCGTACTCCTAAACGAGTGCTCCGCCGCAGGAACTACCGGCTCCAGCCGTGCACCCGAAACAATGGTTACCAACCGTGATCGCCCGGCCTGCCAACTGTTCCGGATCAAGGTCCCAAACAAAAAGCGGCTTTTCGTTTTTCCATTGCAGCCCCAATTGCTGATTAAAATCGCAGTCATAGACCTCCCCTCGCCAACCCACACTCAAGGTGTTCCGGCACATCAGGCCGGGTACGGAGGCCAGATTGAAAGCGCCCGCTAGCAAATCCAGGTAGGCCGGCAATCTTCCGGCGTGTTTAAGCCAAGCCGCGAAACGGCCGATCGGCATGTTCGCGATCGTGTACAGCCGGTCAAAGTCGATGTCGAAACTCAGCTTGAGCTCCCGTTTATAGTCGGCTTCCAGCTCAGTTTGATCCGGCGGAAGAAAGTCGCCGTTAGGGTTATACACCAGATCAAGCATCAGATCCGCTTGGCGCCCGTACCCCAGGCGGTTGAGAAGCTGAAGGCCGCGAATACTCAAATCAAAAACGCCGTCACCCCGTTGAGCATTCACGTTTGCGGGTTGATAGCAGGGCATGGAAGCAACAATTTTTACCCGTTTAGCTGCCAAAAACTCGCCCACCCATTCGTAGCCGGGCTCAACCAAAATGGTCAGGTTGCATCGATCGATAATCGTCGCGATGCGCGACATCTTCCGGAGTTCCTCAACCAGATAGCGAAAGTCTGGCGCCATCTCCGGCGCGCCTCCGGTAATGTCGACCGTCGGAATAGTGGTTCGCGCTACCCAATTCAGGATCCGATCGAGTGTTTCGCGCGCAATCACCTCTTTCCGTTTCGGGCCCGCGTTCACGTGACAATGAACGCAGGTGAGATCGCAAAGCTTGCCCACATTCAATTGCAAAATCTCGGTCTGCGCCCGGTGTAGTGTCAGTCCATGATTCGCCAAGGTCCGGGAGAAGCTCTGGCTGTTCATCCGATTAACTCCGGTGTGGTCACAGAAAGGGCGGAGAAGAATAGCCGCAAAAAGGCGCAAAAAAAAGGAGTACAAGGAGTACGAGAATAGGAACCGAGCGCCCGGTAGGGCCTCGGCGCGCTCGGCTCATCTCCTTGAACTCCTTGTACTCCTTTCAGCCCGCCGATAATACCAGCGATGTAACGTGCGGGGTTCCATCCCGAGATAGAATAGGCAAATCAATGTTGCGTTCCGGATCGCGGTTTGCCACGTGCCTGGGCGACGTGGCGGCGACCATAATGGTGGATCGAGTAATTCAACGCGGCCGCTGCGACGCAGTCGTCGTGAAAATTCCACATCTTCCATCAGAGGAAAATTAGCGAAGCCGCCCATGTCGCGAAAAACAGTGGTTCTCACGAATAAAGATTGATCACCGAACAGCGGCCCAGCTAACGAATCGATGCATCGGACCAACGGTTCCCGCCATAGCATTTTCGGCGGATAAAACCGCCGGTGAAAGGCGCCTCCGATAATGGCTTCGTTCTTAGCTACTCGTGCTAATGCTGCCAGATGCTCAAGTCGTAGCTCGGAATCGGCATGATGAAAGCAAAGCAATTGTCCGCGAGCGACCGCCGCCCCGAGATTTTGCTGCCGGCCACGCGATGGCTGGTCGCATGAAATCAGACGGATCATCCCGCGCCGATCCAAGTCCTTGAGGCTTTCGGCCGGTTCAACGGCTACCACAATCCATTCGCAAAGTTCAGCGGCCATTGGCAACCCGTTCACCAGCTTAACCACGAGGTCATCGTCGCCCCACACGGGAACAATCAGGCTAATTAAAGGACGGGCGGTCACCACCTGTTCAAAATCGCCTTTGCCTTTGTCATCTGCCATTTGTCATTTGTCATCAAAAGAGGTTCTACCTCGCTTGCGAGGTGCTAACAGTCAAAGATTGACCACCCCCATTTCGGAGGGACATCTGCGCCCCGGCCGGGAGGGGAGCCGCTTTGCAGGTTGGCAGCTCTGTACGTTGGCAGCCACCGAAAGCCTACGGGGTAGACAAGCGGCTCCCGGGAATGGCCGAGGGTGGCGCAGTTCTAACGGCCGCGTCCGAATCTATCGTCACGGAACAGAGCGCGGCGGGTAAAAGCATTACGCTGGGTAATTCCCGGGAGCCGCCTGTCTACCCCGAAGGCTTTCGGTGGCTGCCGATTCTAGCCTTTCACACTAGCGTTAATCGATCCCTTCAGGAAATAGCGCTGAAACATCAGGAAAATGACTAGCACCGGGAGCATCACCAGTGTCGCATACGCGAGCAATGTGCCCCATTCGACGGTGTTCGTTCCTACCAAATTCGCCAATGAAAGTTGTAAGGTAAATGTGTCCTGATTGTTAACCACGATGAGGGGCCACAGATAGTCATTCCAACGCCAGGTAAAACTGATGATGCCAAGCGCGGCGGAAATCGGAGCGCACAACGGCAAAATGATATGCCAATAGATGCGCCAATCCGTGGCTCCATCCATGCGCGCCGCCTCAATCACTTCATCCGGAATCCCCAGAATATACTGTCTCATCATGAAGGTGCCGGTAGGGGTCGCCGCTGGGGGTACGATGATCCCGATCAATTGGTTAACCCACCCGAACGTTTTCAGGATCAGGAAGACAGGCACCATCAAGACTTGGAGCGGGACGAGTAGCACGCTCAAAATAAGAAAAAGAATTATCCGCCGTCCCGGGAACCTGTACTTGGCCAGGGCAAAACCGGCCATGGAGCTCGTTAAAACCGTGAGCAAACTGCTCCCGGCTGCAACTATTATAGAGTTAAGTGCGTAGCGGGGGATATTCCCACTGGCAAATACCGCTTGGAAATTCTCTAAAGTAAATCCATGCAGATCAAGATTCGGTGGAAAAACGAACAGGTCTCGGGAATGGCGAAACGCGGAAAAGAATGACCACAGGACCGGCGCCAGGAAAATAAGACAAACGATTACCGCGCTCAGATCGTAAAGAACTTTGCCTAGCTTGCCGCGCATATCTTTAACCACGAATGGACGCGAATGGGCACGAAAAAAAACAAACCACAGATGAACACTGATGCACGCAGATCGCGCGTCCTAAATTGACGGAGGCGGACTTCGAAAGCCTATCTGCGTTATTCTGCAGTTGGATTTGTCTCATTGTCTTCGTGTGCATTCGTGTGCATTCGTAGTTTATTTTCTGTTGGATTGTTTGCTGCCTTACTGCGTTTTTTCCCCAAGCTGAGATTCGCTCTAGTCGTCACAACGCTCCCGCCTTCTTGAAGAGCCGCATTTGGACCCAGGCGATCAAACAGATCAGAGGCAACAGCATTACTGCCTGCGCTACGCCGTACCCGGGTTGTAAACGGGCGAAAGCAGACTGGTACATGTTTTGAATGATCAAACGCGTCGCTCCGGCCGGTCCACCGTCAGTCAATAACAAGATCGTTTCGAAAGCTTGGGTGGCGTGAATAGTCGCGAGCACCACAACGAGCAACATAGTAGGAGCTAACAATGGCAAAGTGATATGCCAAAACCTTCGCCAAGCTGACGCGCCTTCTATCTTGGCTGCTTCATAGAGATCCGGGTTGATCTGGCTTAGCCCGGCCAAGACCATCAACATGTAAAATCCCACGAGGTTCCACACGGTCGCAGCCACCACGCTAATTCGTGCGCCAGTATCATCCGTGAGCCAGGGGATTACGCTCAATCCGGCCCATTTCAAGAATCCGTCGATGACGCCCAAATCTTCGTTCAATAGCCATTTCCATGAAGTCGCGACTACTACCGGCGACAAGACGAAAGGAATGTAGAATCCAACGCGCGCTATCAACCGGGCAACCGTGCTTTTCCTTAGATAGACACCAATCGCAATACTGCCGATCAGGATCAGCGGGACGACGCTCAGAGTGTACCAGACGGTATTTAATAAGCTGAGACCGAATTGAGGGTCATGCAATAACCGCCAATAATTTTGTAAGGCCACAAACGTGGAGCTGCCATGAACGACATCAAAGTCGTACAGCGACATCCACAGTCCGTAAACCAGCGGCACAACGCTGAAAACGAATAGCATCCCCACCGTCGGTAGCAGGAAAAGATACGGCGCCAGCAACGAACCCCAGCGCCGGCGACTCGACGGGCTCGGAGACGGCCTTACATCCGCGGAGGATATTGTCTTAGGGGCGCTCATCGGTAGAAGGCTGGTAGGGCAAGGCTCCCGAACGGCCTCTAACGCGTCGCAACGCTGTCAACTTCGGCACCAGAATACCGCGTGTTGGACCTGTGCGACCGCCGAGCCGTGACCGAGCCGCATCCAGGGCCCAAGGCTCGGCAGGAATTACCCAGCGCTTTGTTGTTCTGCATCGCCCGCTGATCTTCTCAAATACGGCGCAAACGTTCTGGGCTTTAGACAAGCGCTGGGTAAGTCCCGGGAGCCGCCTGTTAGATACCGATAGAGATGCAACGCGATAAAGCGGCTCCCCTCCAGGCGAAATACCGGTCGAGGTCGACTTTAATCTCATTTCCTCACCTCCTGGTTTTCGCGATCGAGCTCAGTGGTCCCAATATTGCGCAGGTCGACCACCGCTCGTTGCGCGGACGCTCTACCAGTGGCGCATAGGATTAGCTCATCGAGCACATCATCCTGAGTTAAATTGACCACTGGCCTGGCTAAATCTTCGGAAACCCAAGTTGGGGTTGCGGCCAAATCAGATAACATCGGTTGAAGGTACTCAGTGTACTTTCCGTAGTTGATTTCCTGATTTCGCATCGGGGTCAGGAGTGAGCCGCCCAGCTTCTCCAAGTAATATTTTGTCGTCGCCGGTTGGGCCCACCAAAGCAACAACTGGGCTGCTTCGTCATGATTAGCGGAATGGCCGAACCCCATCAAGAACTCGCCTCCAGGACAGGTCGCGCGGATGGCGCCTTTCGGAAAATAGGTCGTGCCGAACGGGAAAGGCATCCCGCCGGAAATAAAGCCGCGTAGCTGCCAGTTGCCCGACCATAACATAGCCGCTACCCCGGTCTTGAATAACATCCCCCCATCTGTTTTCCCGGGCCACGAGGAGGTGGGGATCAGCTTAGCCGCCACTAGACTGCGGAAAAAATTCATAGCGTCTTCCGCAGGCTGGGCGTCCGGCAAAAAGGTTTTTCCGTCGCTCGAAACCCAGCGTCCATTCGCTTGATAAATCAGGTTCGACCAACGCTGAACGGTGCAATCAAAAGCCACTCCCATTCGGCATTCGGGAAGTTTCATCACCTGCTGCACCGCTTGCCGAAATTGGTCCCAAGTCCAGATTTGGTCTTCGTTCTGTGGGACCGTGACCCCGGCCTTGGCGAACAAATCTTTGTTATAGAAAAGCCCATTGGCCGTTGCCTCGATTTGCACGCCAATGATCTTGTCTCCCGAAACGATAAAAGGCTGATAACCTGGTAGGTAGCGCGATAGAAATTCGTTCCTGTCCGTGTATTTCGCCAGATCTAATGCAGGGTAAGCATAGTTTTGGATGATTGCGGTCGTTACTTCCACGATGTCCGGGAACTGGCCGGCGGTAGCCAACGTATTTAACTTCGCCAGAAACCCGTTGGAAGGAAGAATCGATATCTGAAAATCGATATCCGGATGTTTCTCGTGATACTCCTTTAAGAGGCCTTGAATAACATTCTGAGTGCTGGCATTCGAAAGCAAGATGACGCTCAACGTCTTCGCCGACAGTGTCCCGGCCATCATCTGGCAGGCAACCAACGTAGCGATGACCGCGCTGCGGATTCGTTTCATCTTTGGGCGGAAAGAGTTAACCGTTTACGGTTCGCTGTTCACCGTTCGCAGTCAGCGGTGGGTTGTCAATCGGTTGAGGCCATAACCAACTAGGTGTTTGTTCCACGCCAGGCTCTCCGCGCAGGCATAGGGTTATTCGGGAGGCTCGCCCTACCACTTCACTCCTTCCGGGAAATAAGGACGTAAGGTCCCACAGAAGCCTAATTTCCGAGTCTCGTGCTCGGGATCGACCCGAACCTCGCACACGGTGCCACCAGAAAGATAACTTGCCGATCCTGCCGCAGCCTCAGCGCTATTTGCAAAAACCGCACCGGTTGGACTCAGAGACGCCACATCCAAATAGGCGCGTTCATCTTTCAAATAGTGAGGGGCAAACGTCAAAAGAGAATCCCCATGCTCCGTTAGTCCACCGTTCTCCATCACCACATAGATCTCCAACCGGCCGTCATGGTTGATCAACCGATGAATCAGGCCCGGAGTAAACCAGACTATCGAACCCGGGCGTAACGGCACTTCTTGGAAACCGGTTTGCACCGGTTGTCGGTCGGTTGTCACACCGTATCACAAGTCGCCCAACGCCGGGAGGGGAGCCGCTTTGCAACCTAGCAACTCTGTAAGTCGGCAGCAGGCGGCTCCCGCGCATTACCCAAGGCTTGCCTGGCGGTTCCGACCACGCATTCGCATCGATAACGTTCACCATGCAGCCCTCGGTTAAAGCCACACGCTCGGTCATTCGCGGGAGCCGCCTGTCTACCCCGAAGGCTTTCGGATGGCTGTAACCCGATAGAACTGCTGACTTAAAAAGCGGCCCCCCTCCCGGTCGTTGGGCACCGAATGGCGTTTGCTGGTCAGACCAGGAACGATGCGTCCGCGAGATCCTCACAACCCATAATACTTCGGATGTTGTTTCCCTAGCGGTAGATCGACTCGTTCGCCCGACTCGCTCGAATGGTAAACGGCTGCGATAAATTCTAAACTCCGCCTGGCATCCTCGATCGTCACAGGTGGTTGCCCTCCATCGCGTAACGCCGTAAAGAACCGATAAAACTGACCTTCGTAGCCCTCGAGCTCCGGCGTGAACTCGCCCAATGCGGCAGTGATCGCGGTCGCGCCTTCCTTATCCACTGGCGAAAATGACCACGGATCCCGCGAGTTCGTATAAGGCTCAATATTGCTCTCGACCGTCAGCCGGCGAAACGTGAACCGGTGCCGCGAGATCTGGGTTATTGAGCCCAACGTAACCGAGATCGTCCCCAACGAACCATCTGCCAGCTCGACCGCAATCGCGACGCAATCCTCGACATCAATTGGGCTCACTCGGGTTCGCGCGTACGCGGACACGGTTTTGGCCGGTCCTAGAATGTAGAAAACCATATCAACCGCGTGAATCGCTTGGCTAAGCAGGGCACCGCCGAGCTCGGTCGCTCGTTTTCCCCGCCACGGTTTATCCCGATAATATTCTTCCGATCGCCACCAGGCGACATCGACATTGAATACAAAAGCCTCGCCCGTCAGTTTGCGATCAATCAAGTGCTTCAGCTTCTGCAAACCATGTCCGAAACGGTACTGAAAAATCGGCATCACCTGTCTTCGATATTCGGCTGACAAATCTAAGAGGCGATCAGCGTCCGCCAGGCTCCCAACCAGCGGCTTCTCACAAATCATATGTTTCCCAGCCTTCAACCCCGCGGTAATCTGCTCCAGATGCTGATACGGCGGGGTGCAAAGATCGATCACATCGAGATCCGTCCGACTCAGAAGGTCTCGAAAATCATGCACTACTTCTTTGACGTTCAATTCACGTGCGACGTGTGAGGCTTTGACTGGGTCAAGGTCGCAGAGAGCAACGGGGTCGAAATAATCGGGTAAATTCTGGTAGGCTTTAATGTGCTGGGAACCGATGCCAGCACCGACAACAGCGACTTTCAAAGGGCTCATAAAATGAGGTTTGGCGAACCGAGCGAAAAAAAAGGTGAGCTAGACAATGGCTCGGTCATATATCATATATGGTCAAGGCGTTTCTCCTTTCACTATGCCCCGTCGCACCATCCAAATCGCTATGAACGGTGTTACCGGCCGGATGGGCCGGAATCAACATCTGATCCGTTCAATTCTCGCTCTCCAAAAGGAAGGGGGCCTTCAGCTCAAAGATGGTACCTGGCTTTATCCCGAGCCGGTCCTCATCGGTCGCGACCAAAGACGCCTCCAGGAACTTGCCGGTGAGCTTAAAGTCGCCCGCTGGACCACCGATCTTTCCGCCGCCCTCGCCGATCGTAACACGGAAATTTACTTTGATGCTCAGATCACTTCGGAGCGCGCCACCGCAGTAAAAGCGGCGATCGAAGCCGGCAAACATATTTACTGCGAGAAACCGGTCGCCGATAACTTCGCCACCGCTATAGAACTGGCGAACCTCGCTAAAGCTCGGGGCGTCAAAAACGGCGTCGTTCAGGATAAACTTTTTCTTCCGGGCTTACGAAAGTTGCAACGGCTAGTGACCAGCGGATTCTTCGGCCGGATTTTGTCGGTTCGGGCCGAGTTTGGTTATTGGGTCTTTGACGGCTACCTGCTTCCGGCGCAACGGCCTTCCTGGAACTACCGTTCCGAAGACGGCGGTGGCATTATTCTCGATATGTTTTGTCATTGGCGATACATGCTCGAGGCGCTTTTTGGACCGGTCCAAAGCGTGATGGCGATAGGCGCCACCCATATACCCGCGCGCTCAGATGAATCAGGCAGAAGTTATCAAGCCAACGCCGATGACGCTGCTTACGCAATCTTCGAGTTGGAAAAAGGGATCATTGCCCAAATTAACTCCTCCTGGTGCGTGCGCGTCTATCGTGATGAACTGTTTTCTCTGCAGGTCGACGGCACCCAAGGCAGTGCTGTGGCCGGATTACGCCACTGCAAAGCTCAACACCGCGTCTGTACGCCGCGAGCGGCTTGGAATCCGGATCTGGCGGACTCACACAACTTTTTTGCCGACTGGAACGAGGTGCCGGATAACCAGCAGTTCGACAACGCATTTAAAACGCAATGGGAACTCTTCCTGCGGCACGTCGTTGAAGGCACTCCGTTTCCCCACTCCCTGTTAGATGGCGCCAAAGGTGTACAATTGGCCGAAGCCGGCATGCAATCGTGGCGAGAACGCCGCTGGGTCGATTTGCCCCAGCTTACTTGAGTTGAGCGTCCTATCCACTGAGTCCACCTCCGTCCACTAAGCGAGTCCCTCGGCGTGCAATGACCCCAGCGATCACCCTCCCTAACGAGGCCGGCACCCTGGAAACCTACCAACTGCGCGAACCTGCGCATTTCGCGGTCCACTCTGACCCGAAAGCTCGTTCGGTTTTTGCAGCAGCTCACGTCGTTGCCGATCCGTTGGCCGAAAACTGTTTGGGTGCTCCAGCTGCCATCGATTGGGAATCGACTTTGCGTTATCGCCAATATCTTTGGTCGCTGGGTCTCGGGGTAGCCGAGGCCATGGACACCGCCCAGCGGGGCATGGGCTTAGATTGGGCCGCGACTAAAGAATTAATCCAACGCGTTGCTACCGACGCAAAAAGCAGTCGTTCTCCCATTGTGTGCGGAGCCGGCACCGACCAACTACCGCCGAATCAATCCAACTCGCTAAGCGTGATCATCGACGCCTACCTGGAACAATGCGCCTGGATCGAACAATCTGGAGCCCGGATTGTGATGATGGCGAGTCGCGCTCTGGCCGCCTCGGCCCGGTCACCCGAAGATTATTACCAAGTCTACGAAACGGTTTTAAGTCAGACCCGGGACCGAGTGATCCTACATTGGCTAGGACCGATGTTCGATCCCGCGTTGGCGGGTTATTGGGGCAGTCAAGATCTGGATTCTGCAACTACTCATTTTCTGACTCTGCTTCGGAAACTGCAGAATAAGGTCGAAGGAATAAAAGTTTCCCTTCTAGACAAGGACAGAGAGATAGCGTTACGCCGGCAACTTCCCGGTACGATCAAGCTCTTCACGGGAGACGACTTCAATTACCCGGAACTGATTCTCGGAGATGCTCACGGTTTCAGCCACGCGTTGTTAGGCATCTTTGACGCTATCGCGCCGGCCGCATCCGCCGCTCTGGGCGCCTTGGATCAAGGTGACAAAAATACATTCTTGGCGCTACTAAACCCCACTATTCCTCTCTCTCGCCACATTTTTCAGGCGCCGACCTATTACTACAAAACCGGTCTTGTGTTCTTAGCTTATTTAAACGGCCATCAATCCCATTTCAGAATGATCGGCGGTCTAGAATCCGCCCGCTCCGTTCTCCATCTTTCAAAACTATTCAAACTCGCAGATCAAGCCGGCCTTCTGCAGAACAGCGCAGCAGAACGCATGCGCCGTTTCCTAAGCCTGGCCGGCATCGAATGAAATAGCCAATAGCCAAACGAACGCTCGGTGCGAACAAATGATAGAGCTGCGCACTGAATGACAAACCACAGATGACAAATGACAAATTCGTGTAAGCACCCTCACTGATTACTACCAATCACCAATCACCAATCACCAATCACCAATCACCAATCACCAATCACCTTTCACCAATCACCTTTCACCAATCACCTTTCACCTCTCACCTTTCACCTTTCACCTTTCACCTTTCACCTTTCACCTCTCACCTCTCACCTCCCCCATGCTCCCTTCCCGCCTAAGCATAAACCACTACTCCATACGCCAGTGGGATCTCCCCCAGTTAGTCAGAGGTTGCCAAAGCGTCGGGATTAGCAGCGTCGGTCTTTGGCGAGATAAAGTGAATGCCGTGGGTTTAGAAACGTCTCGCCGACTCGTCGAAGAAGCGAACATCGCGGTTTCCAGTCTTTGCCGCGGTGGTTTCTTTCCCTATTCATCGGAGGAGGAGCGGACCAAAACCACCGCTGACAATCGCCGCGCTGTCGATGAAGCGCGCGCGCTAGGTGCTCCGCTGCTGGTTCTCGTTTGCGGCGGGCTTACCTCGGCTGGATTGGAGCGGAGCCGGCAGATGGTGTTTGACGGGGTGGCCGCTCTAACGCCGTACGCGCAAGCGCGAGGAGTGAAACTGGGAATCGAACCTTTGCATCCGATGTTTACGGCCGACCGATCGGTCATTTCCACCTTGGCCCAAGCAACCGACCTGGCGAATCACTTTCCGCAGGACACCGTCGGCATCGTACTTGATGCATACCATGTCTGGTGGGATCCGCATCTGTACCAGGAGATCGATCGCGCCAGTGACCGCATATTCGCATTTCACGCGAGCGATTGGCTCGTACCACCTCCAGATTTCTTGAACGGAAGAGGTTTGATGGGCGACGGTTGCATCGAGTTTTCGAAACTGGTTGCCGCGGTTACCCGAGCAGGATACCGAGGTCCAATCGAGGTCGAAATATTTAACGAGCAGTTCTGGTCACTGCCAGGCGACGAAGCGCTGGATCTGATTCAAAAACGCTTCACCCAATTCATCCACTAACCAAAAAACCACCAAGTCACTTGGATTCAGTCGACCAAATCCGCCCCCAAACGGCGCAGGTCTTGCTTTACCTGCCGATCAATTACTGAATACTGGTTACTGCCCCAGCCCCTTTTCACCTTTCACCTTTCACCTCTCACTTCTCACCCTCTCACCTCCTCCCGTCCCCCGCTCCCCTATGCGCCCGATCACAAACTCGATTAGCAGCAAAAAAGATCTGGTGAAACAGGCACTACGGGAAGCAATCCTGAGCGGGGAATTGGCTCCTGGTACTCGTCTGATCATCGATGATCTCGCTAGTCAGTTGGGGGTGAGTCCGATTCCGGTCCGCGAAGCCTTACAACAATTACAGGCTGACGGTTACGTTGAAATTCAGCCTTTCTTGGGAACACGGGTTACCCCCATCGAAGCCGAGTCGGTCGTCGAGGTTTTCAGTTTGCTCGAGACCATCGAGATCGTCAGCAGCCGATATGCTTGTCTCCACTTAACCGAAGAGGAACACCAGAGCTTGAAACAAATGGTCGCCAACATGGACGAACTCGTTCGCACCCGTGACGCTGAGGCGTGGTCTCAAGAGAACCGACGTTTCCATCAAGTCATTTGCGACCATGCCGGCACCCGCTTGATCGCAAGTGTGTTGACCAAAGTACTAGATCACTGGGACCGGTTACATCGGGTCTTCTTGAAAGAAGTTTTCGCTGACCGCCTCCCTTTGGCCCAAGAAGAGCACCGGCAAATTCTCGCTGCCATCGAAGCCAGCGACCCCGACGGAGTGGAAGCCGTTATTCGGAAACATAACCGAAACGCGCTCGCTGCGTATCAGAAGTATCTTCAGGTGAGCAAGGAAGAGTGATTGGCAGCGCGGACTGCACAGAAGTTAAACAGAAGATCACGAAGGTCACAAAGACGGAGTTTTTTTACAGAAGATAACGAAGGCAACGAAGGGGCATACGGTCGAGACAATGTTTGGGGTAGCTCAATCCCTTTGAATCTCCGCTAACTCTGTTTTCTTCTGTTTTGACTGCGCTTTTCCTTGCCGCCTGGAGGATCGTTGGGTCTCAGACCTTCGTTAACTTGGTTACCTTCTGTAAAAAAACTCCGTCTTTGTTACCTTCGCGTTCTTCTGTTCAATTCCGTTTCTTCCGTGTCACCAGGAAATTTCGCGGCGTTCGCGGAAGAATTTCCCGGACAGCGAATGGGGCGCGTCGGTTGCCAACCAGACAGTCGTGTCCGCGCCTTCCTCAACGGACTTGGTAGCGTTTGGCCCACCCATGTCAGTTCGGACCCACCCGGGGCAGACCGAATTCACTGCGATACCGCGCTGGCGGAGCGCTTGATCGAACATGATGGTCGCTCCATTCAGCGTTAGCTTCGACAGGCAATAGCTCGGAACGTTAGCTGACAAGCCGTCTAACTCACCATAACCGCTGGAGAGATTAATAACGCGGCCGTGCTCCGCCTGGGTTAGGTGCGGGAGAAAGGCTTGTATCATCCTGATCGCACCAAACGTGTTGGTCTGAAAAGTCTTGGCTAGTAACTCCCGCGACAGGTTGAGAATGTCGACTCCTTCATCGGGATAAATAGCAGCATTGTTAACCAGGACATCCAGCCGGTCCGACATTTTTGCGAATTTATCTGCGGCCTGGGCGATGCTCCGGTCGTCGGCAACATCGAGCGCAAGGAATGCGACCTCGCCTTTGATCGCCGATGCGGCTTGATCGCCGGCGTCGGGATCACGTGCGGTTAATACCACCTGGAAGCCTTTTGCTGCCAACTGGCGCACAATCTCCCTGCCGATCCCTCGGTTCCCGCCGGTCACCAACGCAATCTTTCCGTTACTCATACTAAACAGTGTGACTGATCGCAGTTCGACGCGAGCAAAACGAATCAGCCGTGAGGCGTTTCGTTCTCGTCCTCGAATCCGGCCACGCGGAGTGATGGAGTATTGGAGTGTTGGAGTACTGCGCCAAGTCGGAATTGCACCCCGCGTCCGCAGGGTTGGTCGCCACTCGTGAGGCGCTTCGTTCTCGTCCTCGTCGTCTCGTCCTCGATTTCTGGTGAGCGGAGTGATGGAGTTTTGGAGTACTGGATTATTGCGCCCTGTCCGAATCGCACCTCGTGACCGCGAGGTTGGGAGTGCTTTCAGGGCGCGATCCTTTGTGCCCAAACCCAGGGCCGAAAGCTTTCGGCCCTGGGCTATTCTGTTGTGCCATTTCATCGCAACCGATCCATGGTTCGCATTGGCACCGCCTGCCACTTACCGGCAAGCCAGACGATCCCTGTGGCTGCCGGGCTCTCGCTTACATCGAATTGCCGGAGATCGCGGCATAAAGTCCGACCTTGCCCACTGGATCTTGCTCAAGAAAAAGTGTCGGGTTTTCGTTCAGACTTTGGGGGGTTGCTTCTTCTGAATCGGGTCCTCCGGACTGCGTCTCCGCGTGCTTCAGGTATTCCCTATAGATCTCCTGCTTTATTCTGTACTCTTTCCACCGAGGTAATTCACTACTCATATTTCCCCACCATTTATTGATAAATTTCTCGCCATCTGATCTGCTCGAATTTCTGAAAATCGAGCCGCCGGAGAACTTCCCCGGCCAGCAACCCGTGCCGCCCCAGACAGCTTAAAAGTCAGCTCATACGAGCTCATGCAAGCAAGTACTTACATGTATTTCACGGGAATGCAAGCGCGTGCTTGCAATTTTTTGGACGAATCGCGTTTTCCCTGGCATTTCGACCCTTTGATTCCGCGCGATCAAGACCGCCAACGAGTTTCCATTTCCGGCCCCCTGTGTCTCAACGGTGCGTTATCTTTTGTATCGCAGAAAAGCGATCAAGCTTAGTCCCATGACTAAGGGGCCCGGCCCGGCTAACAACCAGAAGACCGGCCGATCGCTGTAGGCAGAAAGGATCGTACCTGAAAGGACTAACGTGAACGCGAATCCAAACCCGCTGATGTCACCGGTAGTCCAACCCTCTTTAATCGGCTTGTTCATAGCGTTGCGAGACGATCGGCCCTTGATCGTCCGCTTGCTCTCGGGATCTTGCGCGACCTATCGGACTCTTGCGGAAAAAGCCCGACTTCTGGCTTGGCGCCAGGCGGATCCAATTTGGCAGATCGCTCGATGTGCTACATGTTGCTGGAGACGGCTGGAATTCGCTTCCTTGGATACTCGCCCACGCGAGTTGGCCAGTCGAGGTAAGGTAAAGTTGTTGCCGAAATTTCGTCCCTGACAACCAATCAAACTTTTCTTTTTCCTAATGTCTAATCTTACCAAAGTCGCCTTAGTCACCGGTGCGGGAAGCGGGATCGGCCGGATAGTTGCCTTAGCTCTGCTTGGGGATGGATACAATGTGGTGCTGGCCGGGAGACGACAAGAAGCGCTCCACGAGACCCAGGCCCTTTCTAAGAGTAGCAAGGGCAATTCGATAGCTGTCTCGACCGATGTCGCCGACCCGGCTGCGGTTCGAGATCTATTTGCTCAAACCGAACGGACATTTGGTCGATTGGATGTGCTGTTCAATAACGCCGGAGTCGGTATCTCGGCAGGCGAAATCGACGAGGTCACCTACGACCAGTGGCAACGCGTTGTCCAGACCAACTTGAGTGGACCGTTTTTCTGCACCCAGGAGGCGTTTCGGCTGATGAAACGTCAAAACCCGCAGGGTGGCCGGATCATCAACAACGGATCGATCTCGGCGCATGTTCCTCGTCCGAATTCTGCGCCTTACACGGCTACAAAACATGGCATCACCGGATTGACCAAGTCGACCGCGCTCGACGGCCGCAAATACAACATCGCTTGTGGCCAGATTGATATTGGAAATGCAGCGACAGACATGGCGCTCAAGATCGGGGAAGGCGCTACTCAAGCCGACGGATCCGTACGCCCGGAACCTTTAATGGATGTTTCGGTGGTGGCAGAAGCGGTTCTTTACATGGCAAATCTACCGCTAGGGGCGAACGTTCAGTTCATGACGGTGATGGCCACAAAAATGCCTTTCGTAGGGCGAGGGTAGGGCCGCGCTTCGTTCTCGTCCTCGTCCTCGTCCTCGAATCCGGTCCCGCGGAGTGATGTGGCTTCGAAAATATGGACAGCTGTGAGTTTATGTCCCGAAGGGACTTTAGGACTGAGCCTGGGGTTTTAACCCCAGGTGCCGATAAGAAAACCGGCCGCCCCAAAGGGGCGGTAGAACTGGTGCGCAGAAAGGTAAGACCTAGCCGAACGAGCCGTCGATCACAACGATCTGCCGCCCCTTGTGAGGGCGGGCCTTTTTGGACCTGTTTCCCGGGGTTAAAACCCCGGGCTGAGTCCTGTAGTCCCTTCGGGACAAAAACCTCCCTGACAGCTGTCCACGTTTTCGAAACCACATCAGTGGCCGGATTCGAGGACGAGGACGACGACGAGGACAAGTACGAAGCACCCTATGAGGGCAGACGACTTCGTCTTCACCCAACGAAATACCTGCTTGTCAGCAAAGGGTGATTCGTTAAAACATTGCGTCGTTATATGCAATGAGATGCGTAACGGGAATCGATCTCTAGGATGATCGTCACCAAGACCAAAAGGCCGCGTAATGTTGATGCGCCCAGGGCTGCGGCGATTCTCTATGGTGACTGGGGTACCAGCAAAGCGTACGTAATCGGGTTGGCCTTTGCTGTGGCCGGCTACAGCTCGTTTTGGCTCATCCTCGCCATGTGCGTCTTGATGGCGCTAGTCGGGATCAACTACATGGCCATCTGCCGGCATTACCCGAACGGCGGTGGCGTTTACGCCAGCGTACGCCATCGATCTGAAGTGATCTCGATCGTAGGGGCGTTTTTGCTGATTGCCGATTACATCGTGACTGCTGCGATCAGCGCCCTCTCTGCCTTTCAATATCTGGGCTGGCCCCATCCGGATCTGTGCGCAGCCATCGCCATTCTTTTCATCGGTGCCGTGAATTACTTTGGGCCGAAACATTCGGGCGGGCTGGCTTTTCTGATTTCGGTTCCGACAGTGATCGTGGTAGCTCTGCTCGCTTTTTTGGTGGTGCCGCATATTCCGCAAGCGATAACAAACGTGCGTCCACTGCAGGGGAATTGGCTGCAAAGCTGGAATGGGTTTGTTTCGGTGGTGTTAGCGCTCTCGGGGGTGGAGGCGGTCGCGAACGCCACCAGCGTGATGAAGCTGAACAAAGGGAGCACCGACGAGAAGCCGGACGTTTCTCAAACTTCCACCCGAGCAATCATTTGGGTGATGCTCGAAGTCTGCATCTTCACGGCGCTACTCGGATTGGGTATGCACGCGTTGAATGGGCTGCACATTCGCGGCGATGAGGTGGACGCTCCCGGAGCGCCGGGGGTACGCGATTACATGCTCAAATATATGGCGCAGGTTTTCGCGGCCGGATCCTGGGGGGCAGCGGCGGGAGCGATCGCAGGGTTCTGTGTCAGCGTCGTTTTTGGAGTGTTACTTTTGTCGGCGGTAAATACCGCCATCGTAGATCTCATCGCGATTTCTTTCTTGATGTCGCGAGACGGGGAATTGCCCAAACAGTTCGAACGACTGAACCCTTTTGGAGTGCCGACGCTCGGTTTGATCGTAGCCGCGATTATACCCGCTATCCTCGTGATTTCGGTGAGGGACATGGCCGGGTTAGCGGACCTTTATGCAGTCGGCGTAGTGGGAGCGATCGCCACTAATCTGGGCGCTAGCTCTACTGATCGGAAGCTCGTTTTAGCAAGGTGGGAACGGGTCCTGATGTTCTGCACCTTCCTGATTATGGCCGCGATCGAGATCACGCTGTTTATCGATAAACCAAACGCTCGCCTCTTTGCGTTAGTGGTACTAGCAGTCGGCCTGGTTCTCCATGGCTTGGCTGCGGAGCGGGCGGCTAAACGGCGGGCAGCAGAGACCGCACCTACTTCCCCGCGGCCGAGCCCGATTCAGGCGGTTCCGCGTTTTCCGATCGAGCAGCGCGAAATGTCCGGTACCCCCATGCTGTGCGCCGTTCGAGGAATTGGCCGGACCTTAGACTTCGCGATTTCTGAAGCCAAAGAAACCGATCGGCCGCTCTACCTTTTATTTGTCCGGGAGCAACCGGTGCTGGCGCCCGGTGACCGCAGACGAAAATGGATGGAAGACGAGGAAGCGAGCGCGATTTTTAAATACGCCAGTGAAAAAGCGGATGGCATCCGGATCTTACCTTGTTATGCGGTCAGCGATTCGGCTGCCGATACCATCGTTGATATTACCGCGACCGTTGGCGCATCCCGGCTCATCGTGGGTGCGCCACAAAGAAATATGCTGGTGAACCTTCTTAGAGGAAACATCATCAAGGCCATTTCTGATATCTTGCCGGAGGAAATCCATTTCCTGGTGTATGCGTGACCGAGTGGTGAGTTCTAGGTTATAAGTCCTGGGTTCTTGGAAGCATGACCAGATCTCGGATAGTTACATTGGATGGACGAGTGAGCATGAAGAAAACCGCTTCGGCGACGTCTTCGGACCGCAGACCTTCGCCGAGATTGGCGCGGTGGTCGATTTCGGCTTGCTCATGAATACCCCAGAGCTCGTTTAACACCATTCCAGGAGCGATTGCGCCGACTCGGATTCCTTTCTGGAGAAGCTGCCGGCGGAGACCATGAGTAAACGCTTGAATCGCATGTTTGGAGGCGCTGTACACCGGTTCCCAATGGATCGCTTGATGGCCGGAGATTGAACTACAAATGAGAATGTCACCGGCGGCTTGCTCCAAGAATGTTGGTAACACCACGTGCACTGAATTCAGGACTCCTTTGATATTGGTGTCGATCAAGTCGGACCAGGCAGATGGAGTCCCGTCCGCCACATCTCCGGATAGATAGATGCCGGCATTCGCAAACAGAACGTCCAATTTGCCGAACCGGGCGATCGCGGTTTTGACACTGTTCTGTATTTGGTCAACGGCAGTGACATCACACGCCAAACCGATGGCGTCGCCACCAATTTCCTTGACCACCGCTTGCAAACGGTCCGCGGAGCGGGCCACCAGAGCCAGTTTTGCTCCATTGGCGGCAAGTAGTTTTGCCGTGGCTTTTCCGATGCCGGAGCTGGCCCCGGTGATTAGAATAGTTTTTCCGGAAAGGGACGTCGGGGGCATGGGAAAAATGAGATGGGATTTGTGATGGTTTGCGTTATCAGCAGGGACTTGTCCGCCAAGCTTTAGCGACGGCGGAAGCCGCGACTTAAGATAGCCTAGTCCGGCGGCTGCCGAATTGAAAGACAGGAAGCGGCAAGTGCCCCCTGATTCAGCAGACCCGAAGGACGGCTCCGTAGGAGCAAAATATTTATAGCTACGGCAACCGGCAAAGCGATCAGCTCCGTTAGGAGCGACATCGAACAGCAGCTTCCCAAGCAAACTAAACTTTCCAACTAGATTTCGCTCCTACGGAGCTGATCGCGTGTTCGTTACGGTAACTATAAAGATTCAGCTCCTACGGAGCAGTCACCGTCCCTCGCCAGTGCTTTACTAAGATACACAATTCCGGGCCGATCGGCGTCGAGATCGCGGAACGCAAGGACCCACTGATCGGTGGGAATCAAGTCTCTGATTGGCCATAACTCAAACACCCGTTTTTGGGCGATAGCGGGAAGGCCGATAAAATCGGGGACGATACTGAAGCCGAATCCTTGCTCAACGGCGTGAACGACGGTTCGTAAGTCGGGTGCAACAAATCTTAGCTGGGTCTCCAGGCGCAGCCCCAAAACTTGTTGCCAAAATCTACGCGTGTTCGGTAGTTCGACACTGTAGCCCACCCAATACTGATTCCTGATCCAACTGGCCAATTGGCCGACGCTGCGGAACGATTTTTTGGTTTGAGACTCGGCGGACCAATCAGGACATAGCGATTTTCTGCCAGGATTCGGTACTGCAGGGCTCGCACGCTGGGTTTGGTCACAGTGATAACGGCGTCGAGCATGCCGGACTGCAACAAGGCATGAAGTTCGCGAGGCTCGCCAAAGGTTACCTGACAAGCAAAATCGCAGGGCTTGAGGCGAGGGAGCACAAAGATATCAAAGTAGTCCGGTGAGGCGCCGATACGCATCGGTGTTTGTGGCCTATCCAGCGTCTTAGCATCGGTGTGTTTCAGAATTCCTCGCGATACCTGTTCCAGCCTGTCGATAGATTCAAATACCTGATCATACAGAGACTTCCCTCTGGCGGTGGGGATCATGCCACGGACCGTTCGCTGGAACAGAGGCGCGCCCATGGTTTCTTCCAAGGTCGAAAGCTGCTGGCTAATCGCGGATTGAGTCAGGTGCCGCACTCTGGCCGCAGATGACACCGAGCCCTCTCGGTAGATGGTTAAGAAGTTACGGAAGAGTTCTGCGCTGATCATTAGTCACACTTAATATCTATTTTAGTATTATTAAATTGAGTAATGCCAGCGGCGTTCGATTGTCGAGCGATAATTCAATGGGAGTCAAAATCGATGAATAGAAACCGCACCAAGATAATACCAGCCCTTTTGCTGGCCGGTTTGACGTTCGGCAAATCAATCCAGGCCGACGCTAATCCCGAGTTTCGGTTGATCAGTTCGGCCTTGATAACAGGGAGACAATGCTTGATGCACAGGTCCTTGATTCCTTTGGGTGTAAAGGTCGGAATCAATCACCGGATCTCCGCTGGATGCGGCCACCAACTGGAACCAAGAGCTTTGCGATCACCATGTACGATCCCGATGCGCCGACTGGGAGCGGATGGTGGCATTGGATCGTCTTCGATATCCCGCCGGCGGTGTCGGAATTGGCCATGGGTGCCGGGGATCCAGGCAAGAATCTTTTGCCGCTGGGATGCCGGCAAGGTAGAACCGACTTCGGTCCGCCCGGATACGGAGGACCTTGTCCACCGGCAGGCGATCCGCCCCATCGCTACTTGTTTACGGTATATGCCTTAGATATTGATAAGCTGGGTGTTAGCGAGGCGGCTTCGCCCGCCATGGTAGGCTTTGTCATGCACCAACACATTCTAGCGAAAGCGGTCTTGGCGGTAACCTATGGACGGTAAATTGAAAGGAATAACAGCCGTGAAAACGACGTCTAGTCGCGATCAATTCAACAAACAAGCCGCTCTCTATGCCACGAGCGCGGTGCATCGTTATGGTCCGAGCTTACCGGTACTAGCCGAAATGGCGGGTCCGGAGCTGGTCGATCTGGTGCTGGATGTGGCAACAGGAACCGGTAACACCGCGCTGAGCCTGGCGCCGCATGTGTCCAAAGTCATCGGACTCGACGTGGCGTCGGCGATGCTTGACCAAGCTCGCGCCAGGGCGGAGGCCGAAAACGTGCGGAACGTTGAGTTTTTGCCAGGGTCCGCTGAGGAACTGCCTTTCCCGAACAACGAATTCTCGCTGGTCGTATCCCGGCATGCGCCTCATCATTTTCATAGCCTGGATAGATTCCTCGGCGAGGTCAGGCGAGTATTGCGACCTGGTGGGAGGTTTGTGTTAGCGGACCAAATCAGCCCATCCGACCAGGTAGCAGAGTGGGTAGACCGATGGGAGCGGATGCGTGATCCGTCACACTTTCGTCAGCGGACAGTAGCTGACTGGCGTGAACTAGCTGAAGCCGCGGGGTTTTCTTGGGTAAGAGATCAGTTGGTTCAGTACGGGTTGCCCTTTGATTGGTGGGTCAAACAAGCAGGATGTAAAGAGGAGACCGTTCGTGAGTTACAACAGCTAGCTCTGAGCGCCGATGAGATTGTCCGGCAGGAGATGGGAATTAAGTTTGATGAGTTGGGCCGGGTCGAGTCGTTTTTAGAGCCGATGCTAGTGGCCAGGATGGAGTAGCAGAAACTTGATTGATGATGAACCGCCATGGTCCATGCTTTAAACAGCTTCCCGGTTTGCCGCTCATCCTAGCTTGGCCAAGCCAAAGCCTCCTCGCTCAAGCAAAACGTTGCGCCCTGGTCGTCACCTAAACGACTGGCTCTTTCATGGCGATGCCAAGAGCCATTTGCGGCAATCTCGGCCAGCCTGTTGCATTTGTATCTCGCTATAAGAAAGTGAGGCGGGCTATCCCATCACTCCATCACTCCATCACTCCATCACTCCATCACTCCATCACTCCATCACTCCATCACTCCATCACGTTCCCATCCCCTTCCTCATGGACATTAAACGCAGCGGCTCCCAGCCTTCCGGCAAAGGATCAGTCGAATATTTTACCGGCGCCGTCCGCATTGATCCCCTGTTCGAACCACAAAATCCGGCCCGGGTATTTGGCGCGAGCGTTACCTTCGAGCCGGGTGCTCGCACCGCTTGGCACACTCATCCGCTGGGTCAGACTCTGATCGTAACCGCAGGCTGCGGTCTGGCGCAGCGCTGGGGAGATCCAATCGAAGCAATTTGGCCAGGGGACGTGATCTGGTTTCCCCCCGGCGAAAAGCATTGGCACGGCGCCACAGCCACCACCGCTATGACGCACATCGCCATTCTGGAACAGCTCGACGGTAAGTCAGCCGATTGGATGGAAAAGGTTAGTGACGAACAATATCAGGGCCCCCCAGGAGCTGAATAGGCACGAGACGCCCCTACTCTCCCCTACACCTCTACTCCGTCCAGAGTCTCGACCTTCGCTTCCTGCCAAGATTCACCGATCTCGACCATCGACTTCAAGCTGTTGACGAACTTGAACCAACCAACCGTGTAATCATCCGTGGAGCGATCTGGCCCGAACCCGGAATGGACCAAGGTAAGATGGGTGCCACCTTCTGAGCCTTCCAGAACCCAAGTAACCACGGTTTCTTCTTGGAAACGCCACGAATAACTGAGCTTGTGATCGGGTTCCAGTTCCAGGATCTTGATTGGCCCGAGGCTGCCCCCTTTTGCCCGCCCGTGGCCTCCTTCCCAACCGAAGTCAATTTTCCCGCCAACTCGCGCTTCCACCGTGGCCTTGTCTGCAAGGTAGCGTTCGAGTCCCATTTCTGGAGACTGGATGCGTCAGTAATGGCCCGGTACACAGCCGGCGGATCGACAGGCAGAATGATACTTAGGCGAAGGGTCTGGTTCATGGTTTGGTTGGGTTATGGCCAGTTTCGCTACTTTCTAACCGCCGGCTTTACCGGTCGTACTTATCGTGAAAACGCACCCAGGCCATGGCCCACTCCAGCTCGTCCTCATCACGCCCTTTGGGTACCAAATCGAGATAGTTATATGCGGTGTTCAGGATATCGATGCCGCGCGCGTAGGCAGAATAGGTGTGATAGATATTCGCGTCCCCGTCCTTATAAAAAACGCTTACCCCCGGCATATCTAACGAATCCGTTTCGTACTCTCTATAGTTGTACTCGACCTTCGCCTTCAAGGCTTCCGGAGTAAACGAAACGTGATAGTCATGATTGAAATCATTGTCACCAGATGAGAACCACTTGAAGCTCCATCCCATTCGCTGCTTGAACGCCTCTAGTTGGTCCGACGGCGAACGCGAAATGGCAACTATGGTGACATCTCGATGGTTCAGGTGAATACCGGCACTGTTGAAACTATCCGCCCAGAAGGAGCAAGCGCGGCATGGTCCTTCTTCCGGCCCAAACATAAAATGATAGACCACTAATTGGCTTCTATCCTCAAACAAGTCGGCCAAGGTCTTCTTTCCATCCGGCCCGGCAAAGACATATTTCTTATCTACCTTAACCCAGGGTAACTCCCTGCGTTTCTGGCTCAATTGATCCCTGAGCTGAGTAAACTCTTTCTCTTGGATCAGAAACTGTTTTCGCGCGTCGTGCCATTCATCTGAGGAAACGACTTTGTGGTTAATAAGGGCTGGGTTCGCCATATCATTGTCCGTTATTGAGGAGTTCATGAGTTCGGGAAAAACGTATGCTGGCTCCTATATTAGAAGTGCTTTCAAAATGTTGAGAGTGACAAATGTGGCGCGATACGACTAGACTCGCCAACCGCGGCGGCAGCGCAGGCTGGAATCTCAATGAGATGGACGGATCAGAGTCCATGGCTATCTGCGTTAATCTAAGGAAACTAACCTTTGTCCCGGAGGGACGAAACGAGGGTAGCCAGGCATGAAATGCCTGGTAAGGGTCAGATATGATCCGTCCCATAGGGAACGGTGTGATCTGTGGCGCCACACTTTGTCCACCATCCCAAACAAAAGCGCCCGCTCGCCAACCGATCATACCGTCCCTACGGGACGGGCTTCTGCCTGGCACATTCCAGGCATTTCATGCCTGGCTACCATCATCTGGTCCCTCCGAGACAAAACACACCTGCGTCCTTAGGTTGACACCTACGGGCGGCTGCCGGACGACGGTGGAAGGCTTTGCGGAGGCGTGCCCTACCTACCGAGCCATTTCGGTTTCTCCTTCTTGATGAAAGATTCGGCGCCAAGCCGGAAATCATCGCTTTGGTAGCAGCGTTCGATGACGTCAGTAAAATCGGTTGAGTGAACATTTTCATAGAGCCGCCGGACTGCTTCCTTCGCCGCCCACATGGTTAAAGGAGCGTTTTGAACGATCAGCACTGCCAGTTCCCGCGCTCGTGACAGCACATCCATCGGCTCCTCGACCATCTCGTTAATTAACCCGACGGCATACCCTTCCTCCGCCCCCATTAATCTGCCCGTAAACAGGAGCTCTTTAAACCGGCCCGGACCAATAAGGACAATCAACCGAGCAGAATTTGGCAGGGACAAACAATTACCCAATGTCTTTGCCATTGGATATCCGAACCGCATGTTCCTGGCCGCAATCCGTAAATCGCAGGCGGTTGCCAGAGCCGCTCCTCCACCGGTGCAAGCGCCCGCAATGGCCGCAATGGTCGGTACCCGGCAACGCTCTACGGCACTAACCACCCGTTCGATTCTATCTTCGTACTCGATCCCCCCTTTCCCATCGGTAATCCCTTGCAAAAGACTAATATCTGTCCCGGAAGCGAACGCAGACGAATCAGCTCCAGCAAATACGATCGCCCTGATCTCATCCTTGGCATTAGCCTCCAAGCATAATTCGTAGACCTCCTCATACATCTCGAAGGTCAATGCATTACGCACCCCGGGGCGGTTGAAGATAACCTCCGCGATGCCGTCGTTTCGTTGAATAATGATGTCAGACATATTGCACGCAATTGGTAGGGCGAGGCTCCTGAACTGCCCAATGAGCCCTGCGGAGAAGGCAAACTTCCGCCATCCCTTCGCGTTCAGAAGCCAAAAAGCGCGCCGAGCCGTGATCCCATCGTGGGCCACGGCTCGGCGCGCCTCCCGGTCTACTCACGCCTATTGTTGTATTCATTGACCAACGCCCTGTGAAATATTTAAAGTTATACGGGAGCCTCGCCCTACCAATCACCTCTCACTTCTCACTTTGAAGCACCACGCCGTCCCGCTCCATCTGCGCCACCTCTTCCGGGCTAAACCCGATCTCAACCAGAATCTCGCGCGTATGTTGTCCCAGAACGGGTGCGCCAAGCTTCACGTCCCCAGGGGTGCGAGAAAATTTCACGGGTGCTCCGATCGTCTTGGTACTGCCCAGGGTTTGATGCGGTACTTCCACTACCATGTTTCTGGCTTGAGTTTGCTCGTCTTCCAGCACGTCTCTCGTATTGTAAATGGGTCCGGCGGGTAGACCGGCTTTCTCAAACCGGCTTAACCAATCGGCGGTAGTTCTGCGCCGGAAATAAGGTTGCAATACTTCGGTTAATTCATCGAGATGGGTCATCCGATCTGCATTCTCCGTGAACCGGGCATCGTTGAGTAATTCCGGAGCATCCAATACTTCGACCAGACGGAGCCAATTCGCTTGATTGGCGGCGCCGACCGTCATCCAGCCGTCAGCAGTCGGGAACGCCTGGTAGGGCGCACTCATAATATGGGCTGATCCAATCGGTTTCGGCGACTGGCCGGTCGCGAGAAAAATCGCAGAGTGAAAATAAGTTTGCACAATTCCGGCTTCGAACAGGGAAGTGTCAACTAACTGACCCTGTCCCGTCTTCAGCCGATAGGTATACGCCGCCAACACCCCCATGGCACCGAGAATACCGGCAGTGATATCGGTAACGGGAGGGCCAACCTTTATCGGGGTATCATCGTGACGCGCGCCGGTGATGCTCATCAGACCGGACATACCCTGGGCGACGAGATCAAACCCTCCGCGCGCAGCGTACGGTCCGGTGCGGCCGAACCCGGACAACGCACAGTAGATCAGCCCAGGGTTCAACTTGTGAGCGTCCTCATAGCCCAAGCCAAGCCGTTCCATGGTTCCAAGCCGAAAATTCTCAATGAGAATGTCGGTAGCGCCCATCAATCTTTTGACAATCTCGACCCCCTGAGGCGCTTTCAAATCGGCCGCGATCCCGCGCTTGTTCCGGTTCAACATTAGAAACGCCGCCGATTCTCCTTTTATACGTGGCGGCACCATTCTCCGGGTATCATCACCCCCGGCGATTTTTTCTAATTTGATCACCTCTGCGCCCATATCAGCCAACATCATGCCGCAGACTGGCCCAGCCATGACATGCCCTAGTTCGAGCACCTTAACTCCTTGAAGCGGACCAAAACCTGATTGCTCCGTCATACAGCCAAAAATCTCACGCAAAGCCGCAAAGGCGCAAAGAAAAGAGAAGACTGAATAGCCGCAAAAGATCGCAAAGAACGCAAAAAAGGCGCGTTAAAAAGTTAAGCATGATACTCGGAACTATCTGCGAGAGGGGCGAGCTTCAGCCAAGATCTAGATCTGCACAATCGAGCCGCTCAATATTCCGTTTGCTCCGAAACTTCTGCGTTTTTAGATAATTTTGTCTTTTTTTTGTGCTCTTTGCGTTCTTTTGCGGCTATTCCGATTGGTTGTCTTCTCTTTGCGCCTTTGCGGCTTTGCGTGAGATTTTTTGTGTTTGCTTGCGGCCGGCTATGCCAGCAATGGCCCGTCTTGCAGACCACTATTTTCTGTCATTGCGATCCGATTGCATTTCCGGCGCCTAAAGTGCATTTTGGGAGCGGTTTATCATGCCGGAAGCCGAACGTTACCAACAGTACGAAGTACTTCGGCGCGACGACGGCAGCCTTTGGGAGCTTGGCCGCGGAGCCATGGGGATCACCTATAAGGCTTACGACACCAACCTGCATTGTGCGGTCGCCCTCAAGATCATTAACTCCACCTATCTGGGAAACGACATCGCCCGGCAAAGGTTCCTGCGGGAAGCACGCGCGGCAGCAGCCCTCCGGCACCCGAATGTCGCCACGGTCTTCAATCTCAGCACCGACCAAGACAACTATTTCTATGTCATGGAGTTCATCGACGGGGAAACCGCCGAGGCTTACGTGAAACGAAAAGGACGGTTAGAACCCGGTGAGGCATTGAACATCGCCCTGCAAGTGGCGCGAGCGCTGGGCGCGGCGGAGAAACAAGGATTGGTCCACCGCGACCTCAAGCCATCCAATTTGATGCTGGTCGATCAGGAAGGCGAATCGGTCGTTAAAGTGATCGATTTCGGGCTAGCCAAGAGCGCCAAGGGCGGAGCTGAAGACACCGGCTCTCTGACTATAGAAGGATTTGTCGGTACCCCTCATTACGCGAGTCCTGAACAGGTAGAGGAAACCGATTTGGATGTCCGTTCCGACATCTATTCACTCGGCGCCACGCTCTATTACACGATGGCGGGGAAACCGCCGTTCTCCGGATCAGTTGGCCAGATCATGAGCCAGCATTTGTATAAGCCGATCGCGATCGAGCCGCTGACCGATGTACCCGCGTGCGTCGTTTCTTTGCTCCAACGGATGTTAGAAAAGGACCGCACCAAGCGGCCCCAGACGGCCCGCGAGCTCCAGAGCGCCATTGTGGATTGCCTGGACGACCTTCAAGGCGCAAAAACGGCCACTCTGATCCCTGCTGCTGACGCAACCACCGCGCTGGCTTCAGGCGCTGGTCAGCCGGTTATTCCGGTACCGCCGACCGAAGCGCCGACCCCGGAGACAAAGGAGGCACCGGCGGCTGTTCCACCAAGACCTCCCTCCCGGGTAAAGGCGTTACCCCTAGTCGTCGCCTTAACCCTCATCGCCTGCATTGGCGTCGGCATTTACCTCTACTGGCAATCAAACCGCGGCCAGCAAGTCGCTACCACCCAAACGATCTCTCAACCTAGCCCTACCACTACTCCTATCCCGACGCCTACTCCAATACAGGAGATGGCGGCGCTCTCGGTACTAACTGAGCCTCCGAACGCCTCGATTCTTTTGGACAACAAAGCGCCCGACTCGCCTCCCAACACGTTCACGCATGTCCCTTTTGGAAAACATCAACTCGTGGCGACTCTAGACGAGTACGAACCTCTGGAACAAGAAATCGACATCGATAGCGCGATGTCGCCGGAAATCCATCTGACGCTCAAGGAAAAGCCGAATCGAAGAGACCTCCTATTGGCGGACGTGAAGAAGTACGATGAAGGCACTCCGGAATACCTGGCTGCTTATGTACGATTCGTCCAATTTTTGACGAGTTCGAGCGCCGCTGATGCTCAGGGCGAGACGACGAAGCTAACCCATCTCATCGACCAGCTCAAAAGTCGGACCCCGCCGGTCAGCAAGGACGAATTTAGCCTTTTCTATAAACAGATCATCTCAGATGCAGCCGACCTTAACATTCTAACGGCGGCACTCTGGTTGGCTGACAATGAGAAAGGCATTGAGGCATTTAAACTGTACCAACGGGCTGCCAACCTGGGCGATTCCTACGCGATGATGAAAGTGGGCCGGTTTTACCTGAGAAAAGGCACGACGAACGATGATGCCGAAGGTTTTCGCTGGCTGAACGAAGCGTTTAACGCTCCCCACCCTAATCTGGAAGCCGGGGCTTTTATTGGTGATTGCTATCTCAGCGGCAAAGGAACTAAGCAGGACGTCGCCAAAGCCGAAGAAATCATAGTTCCCTTGGCCAACCAGAATGTGGTTCCAGCGATGACCCTAGCTGGGAGGATCTTGCAATATAAGGCCGACCTGCAACGGCTCGAAGCCGAAAAACCCGCGAACCAGCAACAGCGGAAACAGCTCATCGCCCAGGCAAATGACTGGGATCGACAGGCAAAAGATTGGTGGGAAAAAGCGGCCGCCAAAGAGGACTGGAACGCGCTGGCTCGTCTAGGCCAATTCTATCAGGAGGGCTGGGGCGGCCTTCAAAAGAACGAAGCAGAAGCTGAGAAACGGTACCAGCAAGGCGCCGAACACGGGAATGTGTTGAGCATGTTCTTGTATGGACTCCTGATTGAGAAGAAACCAGGTCGACGCCCGGAAGCAGAAGGCTTAATCAGTAAAGCCGCCAGTGCCGGTCTTCCTTCGGCCGAGAAATGGTGTAACGAAAATAGTGTGACCTTCTCCGAGATTCGATCGGATGACTAAGCGGTTATAGGTTTTAGATTATAAGTTTTAGGTTTTAGGTTGGGTTTGAGGCGTAAAAATGCCCGTAGCCGATCCGCTTCCCAGGAGGCACCATCTGCAACTTAAAACCTAGAACTTATAACCTATAACCGTTTACTGCCCGACGTATTCCGGATCGAGGCCGTTGAGCTTGGCGATGGTGCCCGCCTGCAACGGAGTTTGTACCTCATACGCATAGTCGTCGATTAGAGATTCGCCTTCCAGGGAGAAGCGCATCCTCACCTCTTTCGCTGCCGGTGAGGTTTCCTTGCTACGGACGGTCGGAATCAGGACCGCTTTGATTTTCTTCTTCTTCAGTTCCGCCTTCTTCTCCGGCGTCAGATGACTGAAAAAGGCCTTTGCATTCTGCTCTGCGACCCGGCGTTGATACTCCGTTGCCGTGTGCCGGATAAACATGGTTTGGGTCTGGATGATCCTCAGGGTTTGATTCTCACCAAAGGCAAAGATCTCCGAGATCCCGAAAACAACGCACGCCACCAATGCGGCACCTCTAAAAATTAGGTTTTTCACGGCTCAGACCTTTTTAAAGGACGCGGCCAAACAAGGCAAGTCTGACTGGAATTCCACCACAGAGACACAGAGAAAACGGAGGTTAGCAAGGAAAGATCAGGATCTAAGCCCGGAACTGCTCCGATCACGTTTAGAACACCTTCGACCGTTCGGAATGAGGATAGTCGCCGTTACCGAGAAATCCTCCAGACCCAACCTGCTTCTCGCCATAACCTCCTAACCTCTGTGTTCTCGGTGTCTCTGGAGTTAAATTCCAGTGAATTCGTTTGGTCTTGATTCCGCTGTGGCACTTAGCTACAAAGCCGTTCGGAAGTTTATTCCATGGAGTTTGACCGTCGCTCGACTGCGACTCAGGACCGGAGCCTTGGGTCAAAACGACAGCTCCATTGGTTCTTTCGCCCCTGATAGACACATCGTCATAGCCCTCCACACACAATGAAAATACCAGTCCAAAGAAGGATGCAGGCCTGTCAGTTGGCTACTGCTCTCGCTCTTTTTCTAGTCTCCACCAGCCTGCAGGCGCAACCAACTCCCGACTGGTTTCTGTTTCCCTCCGCAGATTTGCTCAATTCGCCGGCTTTCAGTAGTCCAAGAATCACGGATCCCGCGTTCCCTCAGAACCTGGGCATTCCGCAACTCACTTCTATGAGCGCAACCGGTCTCTCATCTTCTGTTCCTGCCAGCGCCTCCGCCGTCAATCACCCCAGAACCTTTAGCCCAGCGATTGATCCAGCGCCGATTACCAGCTGGACTCTTCCTAGGCAGGGGAATTGGTTTTTCTCGGAAAACTGGAGCAACGGGGTGCCGACCTCGACTTCCACCGCGGTAGTTGCGCATGGTGGCACTGCCTTTATCGAACCAGAAGGCGATTCAAAAGCCTTTTCCGTGACCGCTAAGGTCGGATCCCTTACTATCGGATCCATTACCGGAGCTGGAGGTAAGGTCATCGAAGACAACGGTTTCCTTGATGTCTTCCAAAGCCTGACAGTACAAGCAAACGGAACTCTGAAAAGCTTAACCGGTACTGCGGTTAATGTCCTCCACGGTGGAACCGTAACAAATTCTGGAATTATTATAGGAATTGGTGGCGCCATTGAAATGGACGGCGGCGGTACCGTTAACAACAATCAGAATGCGGTAATCAGCGGGGAGCTCTCCCTAGGCTCCCGCGACTACGGTATCAGAGGCGGTAACGCGGTAACTGGCACCGGAGTAATGCATGTGTTTAACTCAGGAACCATCTCGGGAGGCACAGGAATTCTACTACAGGCCGGTGGAACAATTGTAAACAATGCCACCGGTAACATCGAGGGAATCGGCGGGGGGGGTGTGGGAATCCAAACCCATGGGGCACCGGTAGACATCACAAACTCTGGTGCTATCTCGGCGAACTCCACCGGAGTCATAATCGGCGCTGGCGGCAGCCTAACAAACGAAGCCGGCGGCTCAATCACCGGAGGTAAGGGCGTGGCCATCGACGCCACATTAAGCTCAGGAAACACGGCCTTTTCCAATGGCGGGACCGTCAATGGCAGCGTGGAACTCGGCGCCGGGGCTAACACCGTAACGCTGGTAACCGGCGGCACAATCAAAGGTGACTTGAACCTGGGTCCAAATTCCGGGAATGAACTCATTCTGGACGGGCCAATTGAAGAAACGATTAGTCAAGCCGTCACCGGCACGATCAGCGGGTTGGGGTCCTTGAGTGTGCAAGGCGGGACTTGGATCATCGATGAAGATTTAGCCGCTCCGGTGTCGACCGATGTAATTACGGGAACCTTGAGCCTCGGTCAAAGCGCGACTCTAACCACACCAGCGCTAACCATCGAAAATGGCGGAACCTTGATGGGCACGGGGACTATTAGCGGTAACGTTATTAACTCCGGAGTAATCAGTCCAGGTAATCCCTTTGGAACTTTGACCGTTCGCGGAAATTTCACGCAGACCGCCAACGGAGTCTTTCGCCTTGAATTGGGGGGTACGGCTCCAGGAGACTTTGGGCAATTAGCAGTGACGGGTCGCGCCTCTCTGAACGGAACGCTTCAGCTGGTGCGGGTTGGAAACTTCCAGTTCATGCCCGGTGATAAACTGGTCTTCCTTACCGCCGGCAGTGTAACCGGGTCGTTCAGTTCCATCACCAATCTGAACACGATCGTTAACGTTAAGGTGTTGGTTCTGGCAGATGCGGTGGAATTAACTGGGACCCAAGGCGATTTCGTAACCGCGGCTTGCAACCCGAACTCGGTAGCGGTAGCTCGAGCCTTAAACAGTGCAGTAGGTGATCCGCGCGCCGCTGGACTGATTACCTTTCTCGATAACCAACCACTTAACCAACTTTGTGCCGACTTTACGCTAATCTCTCCAGAAGCATTGACCTCAGTCTTTGACCTTGCCGTCTCGCTCGCGAACGTGCAGTCGGCTAACTTAGAGCGGCGGCTCGATGACCTTCGGCAGGGTAGTCATGGCTTTAGTTCGTCCGGCTTCACTATTAACGACACTGCCCCAAGCTTCAGCGAAGGACTCTCCGGGCCAACCGGTTCTGAAGGCAAGAGCGGTCCTTCGGTAGTAGCGCCAATACCGGAGAATCGCTGGGGCTTCTTTGCCACCGGCCTCGGAGAATTCACCGATGTTAGTACCGCTGATGGCGCCCGCGGCTTCAACTTCCGCACCGGAGGAGTCACAGTCGGTGTCGATTATCGGATCGGTTCTAATTTCGCCATCGGCTTAACCGGCGGTTATGCGCATACCGGCGTTGACCTTTCCGGCAACGGCAACATTAACGTCGACGGTGGCACGGGCGGGTTCTATGCTACAGCCTTCGGAAACGGTTTTTACGTGGACACCTCCGTGACCGGAGGCGCCAGTAATTATGATACCCGGCGTACGGCTCTTCTCGGAACCGCCACCGGCAGCACTGACGGCGGAAACCTCAACGTTCTCGTCGCCGGTGGCTATGACTGGACCAGCGGCGCTTTAACGATCGGGCCCATCGCGAGCTTTCAATACACGTATGCTAGTATGAACGGCTTTGCCGAGACTGGCTCGCTCGCCCCGCTAAGATTTAGCGATCAAAATGTAGATTCCATTCGCACCGCCTTTGGAATTAAAACGTCTTACGATGTGAAAATTGGTGGCGTTCTCATCCGGCCGGAAGTCCGAGTGTCCTGGCAACATGAATACGCCGACAGCGCTTACTCCATCGTGGCTAACTTTGCGAACGGCGCCGGAAACAGTTTTAATGTGGTCGGTCCAGAACTCGGCCGCGATAGTTTGCTGATCGGCGCCGGCGTCGCCGTCCTATGGAACGATCGTATTTCTACCTACATTTATTATGACGGTGAGCTCGCGCGCACCAACTACGATTCTCAAAGCGTATCGGCGGGTGTCAGGATAACGTTTTGAGGACGTGGGGCGCGCCGGCAGGCCGCGACGGCCCGCGGGGCGTCATCGGTTTGCCGTAAATGACGTATCGGATCTTGTCCCGTAGGGACTGGACGAAGGTAGCCTGGCATGAAATGCCTGGAAAACCGCGCCCCGCGGATCCGTCCCGTAGGGTACGGTCTGATTCACGAACGCAGACACACCACCACGTAAAAGGGCGATCCCAGCACTTTCTCGAGTTTTTCCCATCACATCGTAATAACGTTTATTTTTTGTGTTTGCATCTACGGTTTATTTCAATAAAATCGACATGTGGCGAACACCTTCTCTTGGCTGAATATCCACTGCGTATTTACCACCAAAGAACGCGTTCCCGTACTAACTCCAGATATCCGGGATCGCCTCTGGCCATACATGGGCGGCATAGCCAGAAAGAACGGAATCTTTCCTAAGTGTATAGGCGGAGCGGCCGATCATGCTCATCTTCTCCTGGCGCTGTCCACAACGATGGCCGTTGCCAAGGCTGTTCAATTGATAAAATCAGGATCGTCTGGCTGGATACATGAGAACTTCCCCAACTTGCGAAACTTTCAATGGCAGCAAGGCTACGGCGCGTTCAGCGTTGGCATTTCTCAGGTCCCGGAGACCATCATTTACATCGAACAACAGGTCGAACATCATCGCACCCGAACCTTCAAGGAAGAATATCTGGCCATCCTGAAAAGACACGGCAGCGATCTCGATGAAAAATACCTTTGGGGCTAGCCACGCCAATCATACCGTACCCTACGGGACGGATCCTTGGTGCGCGTTTTTCCAGGCATTTCATGCCAGGCTACCTTCAATCGGTCCCTACGGGACATTCATTTTCGCCCTGATTTCCCTCATTATAGCATCCCCACTCCGGGCCACGGAACGAAGCTCGGATTCCGCCACTACCCCTCCCTATATCCGGATCCAAACCAACGGATTTGGCAAAGCCAGCGCCGCCGACATTACCCTAATGTTAAGCTCGGCTGCTTCACAACTCTTCCGTTATTGCCCGCATACTCAGCTCGATGGCATCGACGTTTATTACCGGTCAGATCATCCTCAAATCGACCTCCATCGCACAGCCGGCGACCGGATTCTGATTGGGCTATCGGCGCGCGACACTCATTGGGCTCAGTACAGTTTCCAATTTGCCCACGAGTTTTGTCACGCGCTGGTTAACTTCTCCAATCATTCGTCATCGGCATTGGGCAACGCCCCCAACCGCAATCTGTGGCTCGAAGAAAGCCTATGTGAAACGGCATCGCTCTACGTCTTGCGAGCAATGAGCCGCTCGTGGGCAAATAACCCTCCCCACCCGGTCTGGCAGGCTTACGCCCCCTGGTTTAGCGATTATGTCGATAGACGAATGGCCCTACCCGAGAATCGTCTCCGGATCGGAATGTCATTCTCAACCTGGTTCCACGAGCACCAAACCGCATTACAGAAAGATGCCGATCAGCGTACTTGGAATACTATTGTCGCCACTCAACTTCTGCCGATTTTTGAGGCCGATCCGGCCGGTTGGGAAGCGGTCACCTTTCTCAATCGCAAACCCTCCGATCCAATAGAATCGCTGTCCCAGCACTTCGCCGAATGGCAGGCAAGTTGTCCTAACCGTCTACATTCGTTTGTCGCCAAACTCGCAGCCGTTTTCGGACTGGCTCTCCGTTGAAATTAACCGCCAGCACCCGGTGGGGCGAAAAACTCGGCGCGCCCATGACGCTGACTTCAGGCTACAACAATATCGCGCCGAGTTTTTCGCCCTACCGACCTTCGCCGCTTCGCCGTATCGCCGTATCGCCGTATCGCCGTATCGCCGTATCGCCGTATCGCCGTATCGCCGTATCGCCGTATCGCCGTATCGCCGTATCGCCGTATCGCCGTGTCGCCGTATCGCCGTGTCGCCGTATCGCCCATCGCCCTTTCGCTACCCCCCGCCCCGCGCCAACCATACCAGCTCCGCGATATGAAGCGGCTTGCGATCGGTATTTTGCTCGATCTGTTCCCGGCAACTAAATCCATCGGTCACCACCATGGTATCCGCATCGGCAGCGCGCACGGCGGGCAGCAAGACCCGTTCAGCTAGCGCCTGAGAAACCTTAAATTTGCTTTTCTCGAAACCGAACGGACCAGCCATTCCGCAGCATCCGCTGTCCAGCGATTTCAGATCCACTCCCATCCGTTTTAGTAAAGTTTCTTCGTGACTAAACGGTAGTACTGCCCGGTGATGGCAATGGCCGTGCAATAAGATCTTTTTACCGGTTAACTTAGGAGGCTCGTAACCCCGCGCTTGTGTCTGCAGAAAGCTGCTGAACGTGAATGTCTGTTGTCTTAGACGATGGGCAACTCCATGATGCGGAAAGAGATTCCGTAGTTCGTCCCGAAAGACGCTGGCACAACTCGGCTCTAACATAATCACGGGCAGACCAGCATTGACCGAGGGCGCGAGTACATTCAGGACTCGTTCCAGATACTTTTTCGCTGAGTTGAGCAAGCCGAAATCATACAGCGGACGTCCGCAGCAAAGATGCCCATGAGTTTGGGGCACTTCGACGGAGAACCCGGCGTCATTTAACACTTCCCAAGCCGCTCGCGCGGTACCGGACCGGAAATAATTGTTAAAGGTATCGGCGAACAGAACCACTTTGCCGCGGGCTCCATTGGTGCCAGCACGTTTTCTAACCCAACTGACGAAGGTCTCTTCGGCAAACTTCGGGACCTGCCGTTCCTCAGCTAGATGAAGCAGTGACTTTGCGATTCGATTAAGCCCGGTCGACGCGTTCAGCTGGTTGACGAGCCTCGGCGCATGTGAAGCGAGTTGCGCCCATCGATCGATAAATCCGAAGGCATAGTGACTCAGTGGACGCAGCCTCCCTTCATAATAGTGGGAAAGGAATTCGGACTTATAAGTAGCGATGTCCACGTTCGTCGGACATTCGCTCTTACAGCCTTTGCAAGAGAGACAGAGATCCATCGATTCTTTAACTCGTTGGTCCCGCCAACCATCCTGCAGCAGCTCGCCTTGGAGCATCTCGAAAAGCAGATGCGCGCGCCCGCGGGTGCTATGGATCTCTTCCCGGGTTACTTGATAACTCGGGCACATCGTTCCGGCATCCGTTTTGCGGCAAGCGCCAACGCCGACACAACGTTGGGTCGCCTTTTCGAATGAGCCTTGATCGTCCGGAAAATGAAAATGCGTCTCTACCTGCGCCGGATTATAATCAGCGCCGAGTTTCAGAAAAGCTTCCGGCGGATAGGGATCAACGACCTTGCCCGGATTCAGTTTGTTATCCGGGTCCCAAAGTTGTTTGAATCGGCGAAACCCTTCCACTAATTCGGGACCGAACATCTTCTCATAGAGAAACGCGCGAGCGTGACCGTCGCCGTGCTCACCGGAGATGGTGCCACCATAGTTGCCAACTAGATCAGCGGCTTCCTCCAGGAACTTTCGAAAGTGGCGAATCCCTTGGTCTGTTTCCAAATCGAACGTCACGCGTTGGTGGACGCAGCCTTCACCGAAATGGCCATAGTACCAACCTTTGTACCCGTACTTCGCTAGCAGCGCTTTGTAATCCCGAAGATAGGAACCAAGCACGCGCGGATGTACCGCCGCATCCTCCCAACCCTCGTGCGTAATAGAATGCTGTCCCGGAATGATCGTGGTGCCGCCGTTGCCCGCTTCCCGCACTTTCCAGATTCTTTTCACCTCCCCTGGGTCTCGAACCACCTTAATCACCGGCGGCTCTGGTCGCTCTCTCAGCCACGTCACCAGCTTGTCTGCAGCCGCATCCGCCTCAGCGAGGGTGTCACCGCCGAACTCCGCCAGCAAGTAACCGTTGCCCGGCGGCAATAACGCGATATTCTCTGGTTGCAGATTTTTCTGGCGCATCACGATGAGGACATCACCTTCAAAGCCTTCCAGTGCGATCGGCTTGAACGTAAGAATGTCAGGCACCAGATCCGCTGCGATAAAGACGTCCTTGAAACCGAGGCACACTAAGGACTTGTATCGAGGGCTGTGAACCAGCCTAACTTTCGCCTCTAGAACAATCACGCAGGTGCCTTCACTGCCAACCACAGCCCGAGCCACGTTGAACGCGGTGCCGGGTAATAATTCATCAAAATTATAGCCCGAGACCCGGCGCGGGATCTTAGCAAAACGCTCGCGAACTAACGCTCCGTACTGATCTCGCAATTCTACCAGCTCCGCATAGATCCGTCCCCGGCGGCTATCTTCGCTAACCATCCGATTCAGCTCCGCCGGCGGTGTTGGGCCCAGGGTGAGGATGGTCCCGTCATAAAGCAGAACGCGCATCTCCTCGATATTCTCCTGCACTTTACCGCCCATGAGCGAATGGGTCCCTGACGAATTGTTGCCAATCATCCCTCCCAGCGTGCAGCGGTTATGGGTCGAGGGATCCGGAGCAAACGTCAGCCCATGCTTTTCCGCCGCATCGCGCAAAGTATCTAGAACCAGACCTGGTTGGATACGAGCGAACCTCTGGTCCGGATTGAGCTCGAGTATGCGGTTTAGATATTTCGAAAAGTCTAGCACCACGGCAGCATTGCACCCCTGGCCGGCCAGGCTGGTGCCGCCTCCGCGAGAGAGTATGGGCGCACCGAATTTGCGGCAAACGGCTACCGCGGCCACCACATCGGCTTCATCACTCGGAACCACCAGCCCGATCGGAACTTGGCGATAGTTCGATGCGTCCATCGAATAAGCGCCGCGAGAACCAGGATCAAACCTGACCTCTCCTTTGATATTGGCTCGCAATTCGCGCTCAAGTTCAGCAGCCTGTGGAAAGTTATTGGTCTTAACCCCGTGCGAGCTCGCCGGTAGCCTTCCATCCTTGTGATCCGAGAGAGTGGCAGTATCCATTTAAACGATTGCCGTGATTGATAAATAGGACGTCCGACGACTACGCATCGCTGTCAACCACAGCGTCGCATGACTCCGCGTTGGTAGGGCGAGTGCCTGCCGCGGCCTCGTCCCGCGCGCCGCGGGAAGGCACGCTCCAAGGCTGCCCCACCAATCACCAATCACCTTTCACCTCTCACCTCTCACCTCTCACCCGCGATTCCCCACGGACGTCGGGATCCGAACCCAGAGCGCTTCGTCTGGTTTCATCCAGAAAGCGACAATTGAACCGACGGCAAACAATCCCATTGAGCCCACAAACGGCAGCGTCCAATTGTGCGTTTGATCGATAATGTAACCGAAGGTCACCGGTGAAAGAATCGCTGCCAGTGCGGAGCCGCAGTTCATTATTCCGCTAGCGGAGCCGGCATAACGCGGAGCAATGTCCATCGGTATCGCCCACATCGGTCCGATGGTCATTTCCGCGAAGAAAAATGCCGCGGCCAAGCAAATAATCAGCATGGTTAAATTCGCAGTCAGGAACAGGGGAATCATGCAAACCAACGAACAGAGAAAGCAAATCACTACGAGATTGCGGCGCGCTAGCTGAAGATCTCGCGTCTTACGCAAGATCTGATCGCTGACCACTCCACCTAGGGCGTCTCCGATCACTCCCGCAAAAAAAACAGCGGCCGAAAACAGCGCGGAATCTTTGAGTTCCAGTGAATACTGATTCTTAAAATACTGAGGTAACCAGCTCAGATAAAGCCACAAAGTCCAGCCGTAGCAGAAGTATACGAAAGTCACCGGTAACATTCGCAATACGAGCGGTTGCCAGGGAACGCGATTACGTAGCCGCGTAGACGTATCCTGGTAAGCCGGCAGCTCAGCCAGCTCGGTTTCCGTAATTCTAGGATGATCCGACGGGTTATCGCGAAACAGCAGGAACCAAAAGACCACCCAGATACAACTCGCTATCCCGAGAACGATAAAAGATCCGCGCCAACCAGTGGCTGCCATAAGAGCGACCACCATGGGCGGCGTTAATGAGTTGCCGATCCGGGAAAACGCATGGGTGAGTCCCTGGGCAAACCCGCGATCCACGGGTCGGGTCCAGCTAGCCATGGCTGAGGTTGCGGTTGGAAATGTTGCACCTTCGCCGAAGCCCAACAACAGGCGAGCAACTATCATGGCCACAAATCCATTTACCAGGCCCGTCAGAATGGTGGCTATCCCCCAGATCAGGGAGCAGACCGTTAACACTCGGCGCGGACCAAAGCGGTCACCTAGATAACCCCCGACTATTTGAAAGATGAGATAAGGATAGGCAAAAGCCGAAAAAATGAACCCAACCTGGGTCTTGTTAAGACCGAGTTCTTTTTCGAATACGCTGGAGGCGGTACTGACATTTACCCGGTCGATATAGGTTAGGAGATACATCAAACACAACAGAAGCAGAACGACGTTGGTCGCTGACCACAGCTTCTTCTTCGTCGGAGATCGGGTTGCGTCATGCATAGGTTCCGGGGTATTGCAGCTACTCTCCTGCGTCGCTGCCAAACGGTTTATGAAAAGACCTGCTTACATTTGCTGGCCGTTGTTGATTACTAGCAAACTGGTCGGGTTACGCGCCAACACAACATCTCGTCAGTAAACTTGCAAGAGGATTCGGCCGAGGAAGAACGCGAAATGTGTTTGTCCCGGAGGGACCAAATGAAGGTAGCGAGTTGACTGAGCTCGCCGAAGTCCTGGCAGGAACTGTGTGAGTGCCGCAATAATTAGATCCGTCTCGCCAGAACCGTCGGGCTTTGTCCCGCAGGGACGATAGGACTCAGCCTGGGGTTTTAACCCCAGGAACAGGTCCACACGACGCCCCGCCCTGTAAGGGCGGAAGGTATTTGTGATCGGCGGTCCATTGGTCAACCCCTCCACGCTCGATTCGCCGGTTCTACCGCCCCTTCAGGGCGGGGCGTTTATGAATCGGCACCTGGGGTTAAAACCCCAGGCTGAGTCCTGTAGTCCCTTCGGGACGAAATCCGATTCTCGATTTGAATTTGCTACGACTGCCAGCAACCGCGAACTGTGAACTGTGAACTGTGAACTGTGAACTGTGAACTGTGAACCGCGAAGCGCGCACAGACGGGCCCGCAATTCGTTGAATTCAACCTTCTCCCAAATTGACAACGTATGCTCAACATCTGTCGTTTCCCCCTTTATCTCTCACTTGGCTTGTTCTCAAGCCTGACCTCGATCGCCAGCGCTCAGAAAGGTAGTCAAACCGTCGCGTTAATCGGTGCTCGGCTAATTGACGGCACCGGTGGACCACCATTGGAGAACGCAGCGTTGGTAATTCAGGGGCAGACGCTTAGCGCGGTCGGCCCGGCAGCTTCCGTGAAATTTCCCGACGGTACCGCGGTGATCGATTGCCACGGTCAAACGATCTTCCCCGGCTTGATCTCAAATCATTCGCACGTTGGACTCGTGGACGGTATCTCCGTTAAGCCGGAGAATTACAATCAGCAAAATATCCTTCGACAGCTAAAACAATACGAGGCTTATGGCGTCACCAGCGTCACCGCGCTGGGACTTAACGGCAGCTTGTTTTATCAACTGCGCGATGAACAACACACCGGCAAATCCCCGGGCGCCGACCTCTTCGGCGCCTTCCGCGGCATCGGTGCTCCCTTGGGCGCTCCTCCCGCGGCCGTGATACCGGCTGGCCCAGATCAGCTCTATCGTCCCGAGACACCCGAAGAAGCGAGAACGGCGGTCAGAGAAATTGTGGCCGGTCACCCTGATCTCGTAAAAATCTGGGTCGACGATCTGCTAGGAACTTCACCGAAGATGAAGCCGGAGATTTATCAAGCCGCCATTGACGAAGCGCATCGGGCCGGCTGCCGGGTGGCAGCCCATATTTACTACCTGGCTGACGCCAAAGCCGTCCTCAGCGCCGGAGTGGATATCATTGCCCACGGAGTTCGCGATCAGCCGGTTGACGCCGACTTCATTAATGAAATGAAGGCTCGTTCGACTTGGTACATCGCCACAATCAATCTGGACGAGTGTTCCTATATCTTTGCGGAACAACCGGCTTGGACCAAAGAACCTTTTTTCCAAAATGCATTGCAGCCGGCCCTGAAAGCCCAACTGAGCGATCCGGCTTACTTGGAGAAGACGCTAAAAAGCCCGAGAGTTCCGATCTTCAAAAAGGCAGTCGCAACTAATCAGGCAAACGTAAAGGCGCTGTATGATGCCGGAGTAAAAGTAGCTTTCGGCACTGATTCTGGAGCCATTCCTCCACGCATCCCTGGCTTTGCTGAGCACCGGGAATTACAGTTGATGGTAGGAAGCGGTCTCACGCCGCTACAGGCGATCAATTGCGCCACTAGCCGGGCGGCGGCCTTGCTGGGTCTCTTGGATCGAGGCGAACTGAAACCAGGAAAACTGGCAGACTTCATCGTGCTCACCGCGAATCCCTTGGATGATATAACCAACACCGAGAAGATCGCCGCCGTCTGGCACCGGGGAGAGAAGGTTGCAGGGGCGGTGGGTGATTTTCGGAGTGAGTAGGAGCCCGGGTTGGTGAGAGGTGATTGGTGATTGGCCTGCCATGAGCAAGCTGAAGGCGCGTCGAATGGTAGGGCGAGTGCCTGCCGCGCCGTAGGCTTGGCGGAGGCGGGCTCCCGAATGGCCTAGAACATTTCGCAAGGGTGACCGGCATTCACTAACCCAACGTCCGTTGCATCTAAGAGCGCGCCGACTTGTCCGACGTAGCTTTGGTGCTCAAAGAGGTGGCCAGTCCCAAGACACAGCGAAGTCGGAGCCGTGGTTCCACGCTGGATCACGGCTCGGCGCGTTTTCAGGCCTAGCTAGAATCATTCGGTTACGGACGTCAATCACCCTGCGAAATCCGAAAGGCCATTCCGGAGCCCGCCTCCGCCAAGCCTACGGCGCGGCAGGCACTCGCCCTACCAATGATCTACTTCTGGTTCTTCAACTTCTTCCCGCTTGGCGTTGGACCTGCGTAATCAGGGGGATGTGCCAGATCGCTCATTTCTGAACCGACCACAGACCGTTTCTCTTCTTTCAAGCTAGCTCGGTACGCTTCAGCTTTGTTGTTCACAATGGTCGGCTGAATAAAGATCAACAGCTCAGTACGATCTTTGATGTTGGTCGTGTATTTAAACAAGCGTCCCAGATACGGTATGTTGTCCACGTACGGAACACCATTGTCGGTTTTCGTTATTTTATCCTGAATCAATCCTCCTAGAACCACGGTCGCCCCGCTGGGAATCGTTACCGTCGTGGTTAAACGTTGGCTATTGATAATGGGCACCGCGTTTCCGGAGATCGTGACATTGGCACCGAGAGTGTCGTTAATCTGCGCAATTTTCAGGGTAACTTCGTTATTGGAATTGATTAACGGAATGACTTCCAGCCGAAGCTCCACATTCTCGTATTGAACGGTTGATTCTACTGAAGCGACTGACCCTGTCGTGCCAACCCCAGAGGTGGGAAGGTTAGAAAGGGAAGTTCCAGGAATCGGGACCTGTTGTCCATTCGAGATCACCGCCCGTTTATTGTTTGCGGTATAAACTGCTGGACGCGCGATAACCGTAAAGTGGCTGCGAGTATCCACCGCTCTAACAAAAACGCTGACAGCGTCGCTAATCTTTCCATAAATAGCCAGACCCTGCATACCAGGTATCATCGCAGTACCAAGGATTTGAGCCGGGTCAACCACGCCGGTGCCATTCGCACCGCTGCCGGTAATCCCGGCCGTATTAAGATTGGAAGTTGCCACGCCACTACCGCCGGAAATTTTTTTGAAGGTCTGGGCCCAGTCTACACCGAAGTCTGTCTCGCCATCGAGTTCCAGCTGGCCGATTACGGTCGACAAGTAAACCTGCTGCGGCGGCTGATCCAGACGTTCTAACAGCATGTGTACCTTTTCGATACTCTCAGGGGGACCGATCACAATGATCTTGTTATCTTTCGCGTCCGAAATCACCCGCGTCTTGCCGACGACGATGGACTGCGGCCCAAGCTCTTCATTTGGCTCCTGCAGTAAATCTTGGCCGCCCTGGCTACCTGACCCGCCGGTCGAGCTACTAGGACTGTAACCGCCGGCATAACTCGAAGAACCCGTTCCGTTCCCGCCGGAACTGCTGCTGGAAAGATTAACGCTGCTGCTCCGTTGCTGGCTGGGCTGCTGCTGTTGACCTTGAGTACCGCTGGTTCCACCGGTGCCGCCTTGCCCACCTTGTTGCGGTTCTTCAGAGAGCACGTCCTTTAGCACGTTCAGAAGATCGCCGGCTGAAACATAGCGGAGCCTATACTCGAGGGGTTTCTCCGCCAGGTTCGGTTGGTCGAAAGACTGAATCAGGCTCCGCAATTGTGGCATATTCTGTGGCCGGGTAACGATGAGAATTCGATTCGTTCTGGCATCGGCCACCAGTTGCGCTTGCAGTCCACCGATTCCGGCGCCACCCGTGGCGTAGTTAACTTGAACGTTGCCAGGAGCATTCGGGGTCTGGACGCCGCCCGCACCTTTCGTCTGATTCTCGAGCAATTTATTAAGAGTATCAGTCACTTTTTCGGCATCGGCGCGAATCAGTTGGACAAACTCGGTTGCCGTGGCTGCCGGAGGAACATCGATCAATTGTTTGAGCGCAATCAATTCTTTGATCACGCTGGTATTTTCCGTGATCACCACCGCTTGCGCGCTGTTCACTGGTACAAATGCGGTGTATGCCCGCGGCAATACATGGGTCTGAAAAACCGCCAACGCTTCTGTCGCCGAGATGTAACTCAGCGGCATATAGTAGCTAACGATTTGTTCACCTTCCGGTAGACTGTCCGGCGTCGTGAAAAGGCGAATTCCCTCGCTGCGCGGGTTCTTGCCGGTATTTAAATTGATAACCTTGACTGTGTTTTCGCTCGGTCCGGGAACGAAAGCGTAATTGTTTAGCAACAGCGCCGCTTCGATCAGCCGGACCAGTTGTTCCCGCGGCATGGGGTTGGGCGCCATGATCGTGATGGGGACCGCGTTTGCAGACAAATTGCTATCTTCGATGACGGTTTTGCCGGTCAACTCCTGATAGTCCTGCAGGATCGTAGTAATATTGTTGTTAACGGCAGAGAAAGTCGTCATGTCAGAAGGGGAAGGTGAAGGTGAATCCCCCGGGGTCGTCTCCTTCTTGTTCAAAGTCGTCGGGGGTGGATCCCCGTCTTCTGACGTGATCTTGGTCTGGCTGTTCTGAGCCCAGCTTGTACTGAAGCACCAGCAGGGGAGTAGAAGCCCAAGAAGAAGAAACCGAAATTTTTTCATGTTATTCGTCGTCATCGGATTCCCCGCTGGCATTGTTATTTTGCTGAGGCTGAGGTTGAGGTTGAACCGGGCCCGGCTGAACCGGGACCTGATTTTGGGCTGGCGCTGGCAGCATCCGCCGCCGGCGGATCTCTTGGGCTTCCGGGGAATTAACGTTATTCGGTTGCTGCCCGTTTTGTCCCGCCAGCGCCGCATTTGGCACTTGCGGCATTCTGCGTACAGGACCTGGTACGTTATTCCCGAACTGATTATTGGCGCCCGCCTGGCCGGGCAAAAGTCTTTGACCCGGAATATTGGCGGTAGGCATCTGGTTGTTCTGCGGCTGCTCAAACCGGAACTTGACGACCCCCTCTTCCCGTCCGTTGCTCAGTTTCGCCGCAATCAGGCTTGGGTTTGGGTTCGGCACTACCTCAATCAAGCGTAACCGATCCGAATTGGTGCTCTCGTCCTTCGTGACTTTTTTGACTTCGTTGGTTTCGGTATCTTCAACAAATAAGATGTCTTTGCCCTTGTTATGCAGCCAGTTCACCAGGATAAGCTTGGAAAAGGGCGACGCCGGCCCCTGACCGAGCGACGGGGTCACTAACGTAAACGGATTTCGTTCCCAGAGCTGCTGGTACCGGGCAACATCGAATCCTTTGGGAAGCGTATCGTCTGCGCGGCAAATCCCCGCCATTAGCCAACACCCTGCTAATAAAGCGGCTAGAGCTTGTGGTCCCGAGGGGCGGTGGTTTAACATCCACATGGTTGCTTCTTTACTCTTTCTTTACGCGTGAGGCGAGTACCAACGTGCAACTTCTAGTTCCAAGTCGACCGCTGGCGGTTTTTCTTGGCTTTTCAAGGAAAGATTGGTCACCGCTTGGAACTTCTCCGGTTGCTGAACGTCAACCAGCCACTGAATGACATCCTTAAGATCGCCTGTCAGCTTGAGGCGGACCGCCACCGCCTGGTAGTTCGCTGTGCTCTTGGCCTCGGTGAAGCTCTGCTCTTGGATGGTAAGCTTATGACTTTGGGCGCTTGCGGTCAGAGATTGCAGAAGTTCCGATTGGGGTACCGCTCCAGCCGCCACCCGAGGCTGTTTCTGATCAATCCACTGCTTCCGATCCAGCCATAATGGTTTCTCCCGCAGCCAGATCTGGTCGGTATTAGCGTTCGCTTCCAGGCCACGAATCTTAAGCGCCAAGCCGGATTCAATGTCCAGGAGATAGCTGACGATATAAAAGGTTCCCATCACTAGAAGGGCTACCCCCAGAATGATCAGCAATCGCTTTTCGCCTTTAGTCGACTTTCGCAACGCTAGGTTCTCCTTCTATAATAAACTCCGCTCGACCGTCCGGACGGAGACTAGGACTTTTCATATCCCACTGGAAAAGCTTTAGAGCAGCGTTTTGCTTAATATCTTCGTTGAGCTTGAAGGCCGCCGCCGCGGTACTGGCCTCACCGCGAATAACCACTTTGCCTTTTTCGATCTGAAACGCCGTCAATCGCATCCCTTGAGGCGGAAGCAGAACAGCCACCTGATGGAAAAGTTCCACCGCATACAGTTTTGGGTCGACCGCCCATTGCACTTTGCGCCATTGGTCTGCCGTTCCCTGAACTGCGGTTACCGTAGGCAGGTTCGCGCTCAACTGGTGCTGTAACTGGGCGATCAGGCTTTGCTGCCAAAAGATGTAGGCAATGATGCCCAAAATCCCGAGCAAATAAATACCGGCCGCAGCTGCTATTAAACGGCGGATCCGGCGGCGGCGCCTGGCTTTCTCATGCAGAACCGAAACTTGGGGTGGCAACAACTTTGAAGCGGTGGGCGGAAGACTCGGGGGTGGAACAGATTCACGAAATGTTTTGAGCGCCAGACCTTGTTCCAACCGCTCCACTTCTTCGTCGCTGAATTCCCCCCAGATGGCTAAGCCGAGCAATTCGTTTATCAAATGCTGCGATTCCAGCTGCAGCAGGATGCAGCGAATCTCATTAACACTCTCGTCCGAGACTTCTTCCGTCGTTAAAACCTGGAAATGAATCGGATCACGTCCCCGGCTAATCGTCATTGCCAGGCGCTGCCGTTCTCGCCAGATGATAAGCCGGTCTTGAGGAATCGGTAACGTATAAGGTTCCGGCTCGAATCGGATCGCATTTTCAACGGCCAGTTCAGGCGCGAGGTCGGGCAGCAGCACGATGGCCAACGCGAGCGCTCGTTCCTCCTGAACCTCCAAAATCCGCACATCGAGAGAAGAAGCCGCGCTTTGCCGTTGTACCAGACCACGTTTCTCCAGCTGCATTTGCACCATTTCCGGCACGACTGCTCGGTCCGCGCTCGGCACCCAAGTCGCATAGCTAACCGTCTGTCTTAAAGGCAACGCCACGATCACATGGCCGCCGGCCGCTTTCGGGTTCTCAATCTTCCGCACGAACTGCGCCCGTTTCGACGCGGGGAAATTCCAAAGTTCCCAGTTCCCGTTCATACAGCGAACGAGCGAGACTTGGCTGCGGTCTATTTTTCCTGCCATAACAAGTAAGCCACCGGAACCGATTGTCGCTTGGCTACGACTGAGATGGTCGCCGAATACTTCCCGATGACCCCAGTACTATCCACGCGGTCGACCGTACTCGACAGGCTCAGCAAATTTTGCACGATTTGAAATTGTTGGGACGACATCCCCAATTGCAGCATAACATCGTTCCAATTCTGATAGGGCTGGTCATCACTTGTAAATGGAATTCCGTCGGGTCCCCAGATGTGTTTTACGAACTGGGTAGCAGTCGCCAGGGTAACGCCGGTCACCAAAGAAATCATATGGGGGTCCGCCAGATTTACATCAATGGTGCCATCGCTCAACACAGTAAAGTAGTCGGCCCAATCCGGTTTCGCCGCGATAACTGCACCGAACCCAGGCGCCTCTGCCATTTCTGAAACTGCCTGAAACGGGCGAACCAACTGCAGACCTGGTTGCTGATTATTCTGTCCGGGTAGCCCATTATTCTGTCCGAATTGCGCATTATTCATTCCGACTTGCTGTCCGGGCGCTGGTTGCGGTCCGTTCGTTCCCACCGGCTGGATTTCTTGGTTGCCGTTCGTCCACTTCTTTAAGCCGTTGATCGCCTCATTTACTGCCTTCAGCGAAACGTTCCATTGCAAAAACAGAGTCTGCAGAATGTCGTCCCTACCCTGCTCTAAAAGACTGTTAATATTCAGTTTCGTCGATTCACTACTAATGGCGACGTGGAATTCTCCGCTCGGCTTAAATTTCTGATTCAGTAGCCCGGAATCTTGATTAGTGACTTGTGGATTAAGACCAAAAGCTAAACCGGTCCTGGCTAACTGCCTGGCCTGAAACTCATGATTTAGTGCGCCGTAGTCTTCCACCCCTGATTCCAGGAACGACAGGGCGCTGAGGACTAAGCCGGAGATTAGCAGGAGCGTGAAGAGCACCAGCAAAAGAGCGGAACCGTTGCTCTGATGCCGCCGCTTCTTTTGAAAATTGAGAGGTCGTGACCGCATAACTCCGTTCTCGTTCCTCAAGTACCTGCAACGGTCGCAGCGACTCGCCAACGAAACACCGCCCGTACCGGCGTTGGTCGTCCGCTAACTTGAAAGGTACATTCCAATAGAGCCGGTTTGGTGGCAGAAGACGTCCAATTGGTCGACCATTGCCCTGAAGTTTGATCGAAAAAACGCCAATCGCAGCGGACTAAACCAGAGATTAACTTAGTGACTGTCTGCGGAGGCGGAGGCGCATCCGGATCCGTGACCGAAGGTTCCGGAATCTCCGTCGCCACTAGACTGAAACTCCCGTCCGCTTGGTGTTGCACAGCCAGGATCACAGTCCCGAAGCCCGATTGCGCTCCTTTCCAAGAAAAATTGAAAGGGGTCTCGTCGAAAATCAGTTGGAAATCATCTTTCGTGCGCTTGGTCTGAAACTCCGCGTTAAGAGGTAACGATTCGATGTCTTTCCGCAAAAGTTCATAGATCCCATCGCTATGTTCCTGCTGAGATTGAAGAAATTGGACATTCGATGTCACGCTCGATGTCGTTTGAATGATTCGAAAAACAAGGCCGACAATGATTGATAGGACCACTAACGCCAGGAGTACTTCGAGAAGCAGGTAGCCACCCACGACGTGTCCGCGTGAAATCGTCCTCGTCCTTCGTCGTCGTCCTCCCGACTTCGCTAGCGTACACTGCTGTCGATTCTTAAGAGCGAAGCTACGTCGGGCAAGCTGTCCTCGAAGGTTCGGCCCAGCGTTTGCGAATGACCAGGCCGTGCATTGTGCGAGAGAAGAATTGCGTCTAACACTACGGGTCCACGCCCAAATTTTCGAGGACGAGGACGAGGCGATGGGAGAGAAGGACGTGCTCATGGCTGGAAAAGGACCTCCTGGGCTTCGCCGGTCCGGACTCGGTTTCGTGCCGTCCAAGTGGCTCGGACAGTCACTTGCCAAAGGTTTGGCACCACTTGGCCTTTGCTGTTCTTCGCGGAAATCGAAGTTATCTCGCGTTCATATTGAATACGATGATCCCCCATAAAGATCGCCGTTTTTCCGGCCTGCAATTTAATGGCGCTGGCCTCCGCTAAAATGCTTTCCAAATCCTGGCGCACTTCGGATTCGTCATGAATCAGAATCACCGTATCTACGGAACGTTGCATCGCCGTCGTAAGAGCGATTGCACCGAGGCAAAAAATTGCGAGTGCCAGCAGCATCTCCCAGAGCACGAATCCATCTGCCTTTCCGCGCAACGGCGGAAAAGTTGCGGCATCACTTCTCATCGGATAAACGATTCCTCGTTCTCAATCCGTGCGGTTAATGCATCGATCCTGAACCGGACCCAGTCTTGGTCGCGTTGAAAGAAGAAAGTGATCGGCTCGCACAGGCCGTTGGCAGTAAATACCCACCGAGCGTCGGCAATGCGCTGCAAAGTCCGGTCGGACGGCCGCTGAATCTCGAAAGTAACGTGATTCGGCAGATCGTACCGAAGCGATTCTTTGTCGGTGTCTTTTTTTTCCAAAGGTTCCAGGAGAAAACCGTTGTTCAATAATAGGACCACGTAAGCGCGATTTTGTTCCATCGCGAGCCGCCGAGCCGTTTTGGCAAAGGTCTGCAGTTCGCGCACCGGCTTGCGGATCTGTTCCTCCTGGAACTGTTTGGCGACGGGCGGCGCCGATACCGCAAAAAGAACGGCAACAATGAACAATACAAAGCAAATCTCGAGCAGAGTGAAACCAGTCTGCGACGAGCGGCAGATCGCCGGGCGCGAGCGGTTCATTAGCGCGTCGAACTTTGTCCCGACGAGACTAGAGGACCAGGATACAAAAACGCCGTCGGACGGCTTTACGTTCGCGGCGTTGGCGGCGTTCACGACATTAGCGGCGTTAATTCACGCGCCGGTAGACATTGCCGTCGCCTTCCTTGCGTTGAGGTCCAAGCGAAAAAACGTCGACCCCCGATGGATCTTTCTTTCCGGGATTACGATATTGATAAGGAGTGTTCCAGGGGTCCACGGGCATGCTATCCATCAACCTCACCCAGTTCGATGGAGCCGTGCCGGTACTCGGAGGGCTCACCAGTGCGTCCAATCCTTGGCTTTGCTCGGGCAACTGATTGTTACGCGCTTCGTACAGCTTTAATGCGCTGTAGATATTGGCGATATCTTGCTCCGCGCGCTGGATCTTGGTTACGTCCAGAATGCCGGTCATTTTGATGATCACACCGCCCGCGAGGACGGCGATGATCGCCACGACCAACATGATTTCCATTAGCGTATACCCAGCGCGCCCGCGCCGATTCCCTGTGATGTGACCCCTGCGACTTGCGACAACTTGACGTTTCATAAGGCCGGTTCCGAAGCTAGTGCATCCGCTAGGCAAGTCAATCCGAGGCATATTGAATCTGCAGCAAAAAGTCTCGGATGGCTAGCGGCGTGTTGGGTGGGCCTTGGAATTGAAAAACGTTGTCCCCCTTCTTTATTTGATTCGCCGTGAGCAAGAAAACGCCCTTACGCCAGCCGGTATAATGATCTCCCGCCGTCCGGCTGTGGAAATAGCCAGGATCACCGAGCTCCGGAATCTCCATGGCTAGGGACCCGACCCGTTCGCCGTTAAGCCAAAGCTTTACCGAGTTACCAAACGGCAACCCATTTACTAAGACTTCAACGCGGACCCGTCTGACCGGCTTGGTTATCGACACCGGGTACTGAACACCTTGTTCGATGCGTTCGGCGTTCTCCGTCACCGAGGTCGTTAAAATCCTACCTTCCCATCTATCGGCTACCGGGGTAACTGGGCTGCCATCCACCTCTTCGGGGCCATAGACTTTGCCGCCCGCAGTGATTAGAGCGCCATTCGGCATCAGATCAAACAGGCGGACGACGCCAGGCCGCGCCCAGTCAAGCCGAACTCGTTTGATATTCAAGACGTTCGAACTCGATTGCAGGATCAATTTCCCGGGTCCGCCTAGGGTCGGCCGGTTGATGAGAATCGTTCGCTGGTTGGGGAGCGAAATATTCTCGAACAAGTTTGCGCAAATCAGTTGCCTGGAACCGCCTTGAGGCTGCCAGTACACCCCAAGATAGCCGCCCATGTCTTCCACAAAAACGACGGTCAAGGCAAGGTCATCATCATCGGCAACCGGAACGATCTGAAAAGAGAGTTCCGCGTGGTTGCTGGCTGTTGCTACAGGCCGATCGGGCAACCACGAGGGAAGCGGAACCCGGCCATTGGTAGTCGGATCAAAGACGAAGGAATCGGCCAACAGGTATTGGCCCGCCACCATCGTCAAAACGACAGTCAAGGTTTTGAAGCAGGGACGCACGCATCAGTTAATAGCGGCAGGTACATCCGACACGCAAGCAATCATTCATTCTCGCCTCAAGCTCGAATGAATGATCCGGCAGCTGCCGGATCATTCTCATAGGTCCGAGCCTAAGGAGAGGAGGTTACGGTTGTCCGCCGAAGCTGGCGTAGTCGTCCAAATCGAGCATATCGAACCAGGTGACCACGTCATCACGATCGGCAGCGACTTTCTTTACCATTTCGCTTACGTATTCTCTGCCTTCGTTATCCGAGGGACTTCTCTGCAGCTGGTACTCTGTCCATTGATAGATCTCAAAATCAGTTCGCTTGGTGTTGGCTCGAATCCAAGCCAAGACTTCGGAATCCGATTTTCCTTCTTTCAATAGAGAGAGAATGTCATCAGCGCTCAGCCCGGTGAACTCCATTAGGCGTTGATCGAGCGGGCAATTGAAATGGTATTCTCCCGCTTTGCCGGCCAGATGGGCGCGGCCTTTATCCAGCATACGCGGTAAAAGGACGTAGCCACCGAGCTTAAGTCTGGGGCTACGAGGAGCGCGTTGGGAAAGATCGACGGTATTCATTGGTTAAGAACCTGAAGACGACCGACAGGTTCGTCAACAACGAGCTCTTTGAGGATCGCTACGCAGCGTTCTAGTTCTTCGACAGGGACATTCTCCTCGGAAGAATGGGCTGTTTTCATATCGCCGGGGCCGAATACCACGGTCTCCGCGCCCAGCTTCTTCAGGTAAGGGGCTTCGGTTCCAAAGGCTACCGTCTGCGGAGGATTACCACTCAGATCCTGAAGTCGTCGGACCAATTTGCTTTCCAGAGCGGTCTCAAATCCGGCGTCCATCCGGATCGTTTTAAACTCCGCCTGTAATTCGGGATCCTCCTGGTGCGCTCGCTTCAGTTCCTTTTGGATCAGATCTGCAACCCAATGCTCGCTCTGTCCCGGGACCGGTCTCCATTCCACCAAAAACCGGCATTCGGCCGGCACCACGTTTTTGGCAACGCCTCCGGTGATGGTGCCGATATTGATCGTGGTGAAGGGAGGATCAAATTGTTCATGACGTTGCCCGGCAGCTTGGCGCCCGATGTTCCCGATCGCATCGATCAGCGTGACCGCATCCAGAATTGCGGATCGACCGGCCTCGGGAAAAGCGCTATGAGCTGCTTTCCCGGTGACCACCATTTCCCCCAAGGAGTAACCTTTTCCCGCCACCACCGGATGCAGCTGCGTCGGTTCACCTACGACTGCATAGCGGGCCTTAAGTTGTCTTTCCGCAAGTAATCGTTTCGCGCCAATACACCCAATTTCTTCATCTGCGGTCAACACAACCGCGACAGAATGCTCCGATACGTCCAGGTCACCAATCACGGCCAGGATGCAAGCGAGAAACCCCTTCACATCACATGCGCCTCGTCCGTAAACCCGCCCATTCATCGCTCTCGGTCGGACCGCTTCCGGCCAATCGCTCGGATAAGGAACCGTGTCAGTATGGCAAACAAGTGCGAGTTCGACTCCCTCCCCCTTGGCTCGCGTTTTAGGAATCGCGACCAAGTTCATTTTCTCTACACCATTAAAATCCGTATAAGAGAAAGTCTGGACTTCCCAATCGCTCGGCTTCAGCCGGCCCCGCGCATAGTCAATCACCGGGCAGTTTGAAGCAGACGACACCGACGGAATCGCAATGAGTTCCAGTAGAATCTGGGTGACATCGGCCATGAGGCATCCTCGCCTGAAGCTCGGATATGACAAATGATCCGGCAGCCGCCCATCTGCGGCAACCTAAGCGGTCGCTAAATCAGCGTCCATCCTCAAGAAAATTGAAACTCCGCCGGCCCGATTTCTTAGTATAGAATCGAAGACTGGCAACTGGCGGAGGGATCGGAAGGGACGAACAATGAAAATCGAATCTAAACTCGGGCTTGCACGTAAGGTAGCCGGGTGTGGCCTGGCTTGCTCGGCCGTGCCTCTATCATTTATTGCCGGTTACTGTATCCGTAGCGCCGTGATCGTCGGTATGGGGATAATGATCCGCCACTGCCTAGGCTACCTCTCACTGCTCTCGTGCTAGTCGCGCTCGGGACGAGCTTTAAGGACGAGCTCCCGCTCTTCCGGCCTCAAAATCACCCATGTGCCTCATGAGTCCCATTGGTCCCATCCGCCGTTTGGCCCTGCCGTTCATTCGCTCCAAAACCGCTTCTGCAACGCCGCAAACTCCGCGATGATCCCTTCCTGAAGTCGATGCCGCCCTTCCGCAACCAGGGGCCGCCCGCTTACGTAAACTTCCTTTATCCCCGTGCGTTCCAGAGAAAACACCACGTTTGCAGCCAACGTCTTCTCGTCAGCGCCTGCGATGCTAGGATCATCCAGATCGATCGAAACAAAGTCGGCCGGTTTACCGACCGCTAACTCTCCCCCGCTGTGACCGAGCGATATCGCGCCAGATTTAGAAGCTGTCTCGTAAAGCATCTGGCTCAAGCCTTCCCGGCCAAGCGGGTCTAGTACTACCCGCTCGAGCTGCTGCATGCGCAAGTGATACTCCAATAGCCGTGCGTCCTCTAAAAGATCGATCTGGATTTGACTGTCGCTGCCCAGACAGATGTTCGCGCCGTGAGCCAGCAGCCAATCGGCCCTGACCGCCCCGTCCGCGAGATTCCGTTCCGAAGTCGGACAAGCACAAATCGAGCTCCCTGATTCGGCTAGAAACCCAGCTTCGGCTTCACTGATATGGATCGCATGCACGGCGGTAAACCGTGGACCGAGCAGGCCAATTTTTTGCAACCATGTAACCGGTGAACTTCCATATTCCTGGATACAGGCTTCGTTTTCACCTGGTTGTTCCGAGACATGCATATGAACCCGCAGTTCTCGCTCCTGCGCGTACCGCGAGACCTCTCTGAGGTAATCGAGCGTCACCGCCCGTACGCTGTGAGGCGCCACCCCGACTTCGGCTTCATCCCGAGAATAAGATTGTTTCACCCAAGTAGACAGTTCTTCGGTATCAGCAATAAAGGCTGCCGGATCGGCGGTAATAAACCTGGTTTGCCCGGGATTCCGTTCTTTCCGATAACCCGCCCGCACATAAGCGGTCCGTAACAGCACAACCCGTAAACCGACTTCTCTGGCTGCCTGGATAACCAGTTTCCCGATCAAGTTCGGATCGGCATAGCGCGTACCATCCGCTTGATGATGCAAGTAGTGAAATTCGCCGACGGTGGTGATACCCGAAAGCAACATTTCCAGGAATGCCGCTCTCGCGGTTTGATAAATCTGTTCCGGAGTCAATCGAGTAGCAGCGTCATACATCTTTTCGCGCCAGGTCCAGAAAGTATCGCGTTGACCCGATTTACGCCACTCGGTCCGACCACGAATAACGCGCTGGAAAGTATGCGAATGCACGTTCACTAGCCCCGGGAAAACCGCGCGATTTTTCAGTCGTTGGGCCGCCGCCAGATCCACCGGCGATCTAGAGAACCGGGTGATACTCCCAGATTCGTCCACAAAGAAAGCGGTCCCGCTCTCCACCTGCCCGTTCACCCACAAATAGTCCGGCAACCAACCCTGTTCTGTGCGCTCACTCATGCAAAAAATGTCACCACAAAGGAACGAGCGGAAGCGAGCGGGAACGAGCGGGAACAGATGAACAGCACATCAAGGCTTCTTCTTCGGGTCGTTTCTTCGAGCAGTCCTACGCGACGCCACTACAATCGCGGACAACCCGCCAGCTCCGAAATCAATGGCTCCACTGATTGTAAGGGGACTAGCCGCGTATCGGGCAGGAACTCAAGCCAGAACGCAGACTCATCGAACTCTTCGAGCGCAATGCTGAGCTTGGAGATGAACTCGGCTCGCGAGCGAGCTCGCTGCGCCGCTCGATAGTTGGCTGCCGCCGAAGACGCGGCTTTAGCGAGCTGGGTCTGAATCACTAAACCCTTAGGGCTCGACGGGATCTGATCGATAACGTCAAAGACTTTGACCGCAAAACCTTTGGCTCGTGCTCTTAAATTGTTCACAACCTCTCTCTAATCTGTTGTTATAATTTCGCAAAACTTATCTCGTCCCATATCTGTCCGTTCCCGGCGTTCACACTCGCTCCCGCTCGTTTTCTACCGTTCGTACACCGATTCGCCGCCGATGAACACCTGCCGTGCGGGTTCGACTCCGAAGAAATACGCCAACTCTCGGTAATCCTCACAATCGTGAATCACAAAATCCGCGTATTTGCCTGGTTCCAATGAACCGATTTCGTGATTCCGCTTCAGGCTATACGCCGCATTGATGGTTACTGCACTTATGGCTTCGGCGACGGAGAGCTTCATCTGCGTTATCGCCAACGAAAGCACCATCGGGATGGAGGGCGTCGGAGACGAGCCCGGGTTTAGATCGGTCGCCAGCACGATTGGCAGACCCAATTCTATCATTCGCCGAGCAGCCGGGTAACGTTGCCATCCAAGAGCGTAAACTGAGCCTGGTAATAAGACTGGTTGAACACCGGCATCACGTAGAGCCACCATCCCTGCCTCATCCGTCTGTTCGAGATGATCCGCGGTAGCAGCTTTCAATCGGGCCGCAAGTTGAGCGCCACCCGATAAGTTGAGTTGGTCCACATGCATTCGTAAGCCGAACCCGAGCTTGGCCGCGGCGGTCATAATTCGGAACGCAGTTTCTGTATTAAAGATGTGCGGTTCACAAAATACGTCCGCGTATTCCGCCAACTGCTCCTTGGCGATCACCGGCAACATTTCATTGATCAGCAGCTCGATGTAATCTTCTCTCCGGTCACGAAATTCGTCTGGGAATTCATGAGCTCCTAGAAAAGTGCCCACTACTCTTAATGTGCCGGTCTCACCTAACGAGCGAGCGATCCGCAACATCTTGGTTTCGTGCTCTAAAGAGAGACCATAACCCGATTTGATCTCGGCAGTGGTAGTACCGTTTCTAAGCAACCAATGCGCCCGTCTTTTCGCGCTGATCAAAAGCTCCAGCTCCGTAGCTGCCCGGGTTTGCCGCACGGTCGATCGAATGCCACCACCGGAAGCCGCGATTGATTGATACGATTCGCCTAAGGCACGCCGTTCGAATTCATCTGCTCGCGAGCCGCCAAACACCAAGTGCGTGTGTGCATCGACGAACCCTGGCAACACAATGCGACCCTCGGCATCGATAGTATCAGCGTCCGCCGGCACAACGGCCTTAGTCTCATCCCAGGTACCGACCCGTTCTATCTTCCCGTCTCTAGCCCACAGCGCTCCGTCGTTAATGATGCCGAGCTGGTTGAGAGCGGTACCAACTCTTGGCACTGGCGGCCCAGCCAGTGTCACCAGCTGTTTGCAGTTAACGATGATTAAGTCGCGCGGCATGACGGAAGAAACGAATGGGCGAATGGGCGCACCGGCGAAAGGTTTGGTCAGTGTAACGATGCCAGAATGCAATCTCGAGGTGGACCTGCGTTTCACTCGCCTCTGTTTCCGCATCGTTGAGCTTCGATACGAACGCCGCAAAGGTATCGCCTTTTTCTCCAGGCCTCAGCCAGATTAGCGCAAATTGAACGACAGGATCGCTTTACCTGGTCGGTCAGCGCATAGCGCTCCTCGACTGGAAAGGTCTTTGACACTTCGAATATCTCCATCACCAAGGCCTTCCCTCCTTGATAGACGTGCAGCTCGCGAAAATGTTTGATCGTCTCCATAACATTATTCTGTCGCGATATATTATTGCAAACTTTGCAACTTGCGAGCTGTTTCTCTCACCGGATCGCACGTATTCGCCCGTTCGCCGGTGCGCCCATTCGCCTCTCGCCTACACCAGCGGCGTCCGAATCCCCTTTTCCCGCGCGGTCTCCTTCGCTTCGTCATAACCCGCATCCACATGCCTGGCCACACCAATACCCGGATCATTCGTAAGGACTCGCTCCAAACGCCGGTCAGCCAGCCCCGTCCCATCAGCAACGGTTACCTGTCCTGCATGCAACGAATACCCTATCCCGACTCCTCCACCATGATGGACCGACACCCAGGTCGCACCGCTGGCCGTATTTAATAGCGCATTCAGGATCGGCCAATCAGCGATGGCGTCAGAACCATCCTTCATCGCCTCCGTTTCCCGGAACGGTGAAGCCACCGAACCGGTATCCAGATGATCGCGGCCGATAGCAATCGGTCCGTCCAGTTCGCCACGCCGGACCATTTCGTTGATGGCCAAACCCATGCGAGCGCGATCGCCGTATCCGAGCCAGCAGATCCGCGAAGGAAGTCCCTGAAATTGGATCTTGTCCCGGGCTAGGTGAAACCAACGGGTAAGCGTGGAATCCTCCGGAAAAAGCTTGAGCGCTAACTCATCGGTTTTGCGGATGTCATCCGGGTTACCAGAAAGTGCGACCCAACGAAACGGGCCTTTACCTTCGCAGAAAAGAAGCCGGATATACTCCGGAACAAAACCGGGAATAGCGAAAGCATTCTTACATCCGGCGTCGTAAGCTTGCTTCCGGAGATTGTTCCCATAGTCAAAAGCGATGGCGCCTTGCCGTTGCATCGCTAACATCGCCTCGACATGCACCGCCATTGAGGACGTAGATTGCTCGACGTAGGCGCTGGGATCTTTCTGCCGCAGCTGCTCTGCTGCCTCCAAAGTTAGCCCTTTCGGGATATAACCAATCAGCGGATCATGCGAGCTGGTTTGGTCGGTCACCACATCGATGGCCAATCCGCGCCGAACCAATTCCGGCAAGACTTCAGCCGTATTTCCCACTAACCCGACCGAAAATGGCTCTTTCTTTTGCCGGGCGGTTTCGCACCACCCAATCGCTTCGTCCAGGTTATATGAAATGCGATCGCAATACCCCGTATCGACCCGGCGCTGAATCCGGCGTGGATCGACCTCGATCGCCAGACATACGGCTCCGTTCAAGGTGATTGCCAAAGGCTGGGCTCCTCCCATTCCACCCAGTCCTCCGGTGACCACCAATTTTCCGGCCAAATCACCGCCAAAATGCCGCTTCGCCACCGCGGCAAACGTCTCGAAGGTACCTTGCACGATCCCCTGCGAACCGATGTAAATCCAACTCCCGGCCGTCATTTGCCCATACATGATTAAACCGGCTTTCTCCAAACGATCGAACGTCCCCCAATTCGACCACGCGCCAACTAGGTTAGAGTTCGCAATCAGGACACGAGGCGCCTCCTCGTGGGTCCGGAACACGGCCACCGGTTTCCCCGATTGAACCAGCAAGGTCTCTTCGTTACCTAAACCGCGGAGCTCACGCACAATCGCATGGAAGCAATCCCAATTCCGCGCTGCCTTGCCGCGTCCCCCATAGACGATCAACTCATCCGGTCGTTCAGCTACGTCCGGATCCAGGTTGTTCATCAGACAGCGAAGGGCAGCTTCCTGCGGCCAGCCCTTACAACTGATTTCTTTGCCTCTCGGAGCGTGAATTGGATTTGAGGTCATGGCGGGTTTTTTCTAAATCGTCCTCGTTCTCGTCGTCGTCCTCGAAACTACCGCGAAGCGGTTAAAGATCATAGCCCAGGGCTTTAGCCCTGGGTTTGCTATTGTTCGAAGATGCGCCCTGAAAGTGGCGCCAGAGGGTTCGTTGGCTCTTTAAGTTCCTCATAGTTATCGGTGACCGCGACTCGTGCGCCAGGTCTAGTGCCCTTTCAGGGCACATCTCACGGGACGCCTAACCCAGGCCTAAAGGCCTGGGCTATAATCTTTAGCCCCTTCAGGGCATCGTACTCTCGACTTGTACCGTCGGTGCCACATCGCAAAATCATTCAATCCAGCCTTCCTACCGCCGATTCCGCCGCTTTCACGACTTTACCAGATCGCAGGAATTGAAGCGCAACTTGGATATCATCGTGAAATAACCGGTCGGACTCCGCAAAGGAGATGTGTTTTCGAAACTCGGCGTGCGCTGCTTCTACGCCGTCTCCCGATTTAAGCGGATGGATAAAATCGAGAGCCTGCGCCGCACTCATCAACTCAATTGCTACCACCGTTTCCGCGTTCTTAACTACCTCCAACAGTTTCGTAGCACTGGTTGCTCCCATTGACACATGGTCTTCCTGCCCGAGCGAGCTGGGGATCGAGTCCACCGATGCCGGATGCGCAAAGATCTTGTTCTCCGACACCAACGCCGCCGCCAAATACTGTGGCAACATAAACCCAGAGTTGAGCCCGGTATCTTTCATCAAAAGCTTGGGCAACTTAAGATCGCCTAACGTATCCCCGCCTAACAACAGAAACAGCCGGCGTTCCGAGATTGACGCGATTTCAGCCGTAGCGATCGCCAGATAATCCATCACAAACGCCAGTATTTCTCCATGGAAGTTCCCACCGCTGACAATGTCGCCGTCTTCGAACACGAGCGGATTATCGGTAGCCGAGTTTAGCTCACGTTCTATTACCTGTCTGGCATGCTCGAACGATTCCCACGCGGCTCCGTGAACTTGCGGTACACAGCGAACGGAATAGGGATCCTGAACTTTTGGACAATCGATATGGGAAGGCAATATCTGCGAACCGCGCAACAACTGTCGCATCCGAGCGGCGACTTTCTTTTGCCCGGGGTGCGGTCGCGCGTCATGAATTCTCGCATCGAAGGGCGCGGCGCTGCCTCTGATCGATTCCAGCGTCATGGCCGCAACTACGTCCGCCGTCACAAGCAATTGTTGAATCCGGAGCAAACAATGCACAGCGTAAGCCGTCATGAATTGAGTGCCGTTGATCAGCGCCAAGCCTTCCTTCGCCTGAAGACGAAGCGGCACCAGACCGAGCTCCTTTAGCATTTGGCCCGCGGTCATCCGGACCTGACCGCGATAAACTTCACCCATACCCAATAGCGGTAAGGTCAGATGCGCTAGAGGCGCCAGATCACCAGAAGCACCCAACGAGCCCTTGGTATAAACGATGGGATAAACCCCTTCGTTATAAAAGCGGATAAGGTAATCTAGGATGATGGGCCTTACCCCTGATAGGCCAACCGCCAGTCCGTTGGCCTTCAATAGCAGCATTAGCCCGACAATCTCCGCCGGAACTTCATCCCCCGCTCCTACGGCGTGACTCAGAATCAAGTTGTGCTGCAAACGCTCGAGATCTTTGGTTGGAATTCGTTCGTGCGCTAACACACCAAACCCGGTATTTATCCCATAGAGCGCCTTTTCACCGAGTGCTCGGGCTTCCACAATCGCCCGCGAACGGTTCACGCCTTCGAGCGCTTCGGGAGCCAGCTCTAGTTGAGCTCTGGATTCAAGTAGATCTGCAATTGCCCTCAGGCTCAGATTTTTACCGTTAATTACTGCACCAACGCCGTTTCGCTCAGATACCTCGACCGTTGAGTTCGGAACCTGACTAGCGCTCTTAGCCATAGAAAAATTGAGTCTATTGGTGAAAGGAGTCTGCCTTCAAATGATAGCTATCCTTAGCATTTCTTATAAAAATCTAAACCAAATTGCGTGTTTTGATTAAGAAAATAAAGCCAGCCGCTAAAACCCGGGTCAAAATCGCCAGGACATGGGTGACGTTTTGGTGACGCCCCAGCGGCAAGCGATGCTCCCTGATCCGGTGGAAACAGACTAATGGTGGGGCGAGGGCCTGCCGCGCCGTAGGCTTCGCGAAGGCGGGCTCCCGTACCGCCGGAAATGCGTCGCAGCAGTCCACGACAACCTGAGGCGTTGGTCCTGTCATAGGTAACGCAGGAACCTCGCCCCACCACTATTCTGTCCCCACCGAATCAGGAGCATTGGCATGGCGTTAGTGCCCATTTCGCCCTTTCGCCCTTTCGCCCCTTGCCTCCGATACCCTACCGGGGTACCCTACCCTTGGCATGGCTCACCTGATTCAGAACAAAAAAAAGCTGCTAGCTAGAATTAGCCGCATTAGGGGGCAACTCAACGGCATCGAGAAAGCTTTGGATGCTGATCGGGACTGCGGAGAAGTACTGCTAACTTTGGCAGCTTGCCGGGGAGCTCTCAATTCACTCATGGCTGAAATCCTTGAGGGTCATGTTCGCCAGCATGTCTTAGGAGCTCAATCCACCAAGGACCGGGAGGTGGCAGCCGAGGAATTAATCGAAGTTATCAAGAGATACCTCAAATAGTAGCGGCGGCGATTATGGAAACGAAGACGACGCTCAATCGGAGCGCAGACCACGCAGACGGACCTGACCAGACCTACCAGGACCATCATGGTAACGAACATGATCATCACCATCACGATGACGATGACGACCACCATGACCATGACCACGCCGCTGGACCCGGCGAATATGTGCGTTTGGGGGTGCTAGCTCTCATCGTTATCGCCAGCCTCACCGGCTGGTGGCGGAGTTTCATGGACCGAGATTGGCTGGCGTTTGCCGGCACCGTGATTGGCGGTTTCCCCATTTACAAAGAAGCCTGGGAAAACCTGCTCAAGAGGCGAATGACCATGGAGTTATCCATGACCATCGCTTTGGTTGCGGCGCTCGCCATCGGCCAATTCTTTACCGCGATCGTGATCGCATTTTTCGTTCTGTTCGCAGAGTTGCTTGAGGGCTACACCGTCGGCGGCGGACGGAAAGCGATAGAAAAGCTAATTGATGCGCTACCACGTCAGGTAACCGTTCGGCGAGACGGGCGGGAGCAACCTCTGTCCGCCGACGCACTCGCGCCCGGCGAGACCATCATTATTCGTCCAGGCGAACGCATACCGGTCGACGGAGTGGTGGTTAAAGGCACGAGCTATGTCGACCAATCCTCAATTACGGGGGAATCATTACCGCTAGAGAAAGTCGAATCCTCCAAGGTATTTGCCGGAACTATCAACAAGAACGGAGTGTTGGAAGTCCGGGTTGAGCGAGTCGGACGCGATACTACCTTCGGAAAAATAATTCAGGTGGTCGAACAAGCCGAGAAGTCGAAGGCGCCGGTGGAACGGATCGCTGACCGGTTGGCCGCCGGGTTGGTCTACTTCGCGTTCGGCGCTGCTGTGCTGACGTTCCTCGTTACCCGGAACCTTACTTCCACCATCGCGGTGATCATCGTTGCCGGAGCATGCGGAGTTGCCGCCGGGACGCCGCTGGCAATCTTAGCCGGGATCGGAAGCGCAGCCCGGCGCGGGATTATTGTAAAAGGCGGTCTCTATCTCGAGAAACTCGCTGAGATCGACACCATCGTTCTGGATAAGACCGGGACGCTGACGCTCGGCATACCCGAGGTCACCAGGGTCCATAGCGCAAACGGTGTCTCCGAAGAAACGGTCTTATTGAATGCGGCTATCGCTGAGCAACACTCCGAGCACCCACTTGGCGAAGCCATTGTCCGAACAGCCAAAGATCGAAAACTGGCTTTGCGGCAGTATTCCGATCTTCGGTATGTTCCGGGAAAAGGTCTCACCTGCCGAGACGGCGCCAACCAAATCACCGTCGGCACTGCCACGTTTCTGGAGGAAAACGGGATTCGGATCGCTAATACCTTGGCTGGCGGTCAACCGCTTAAACCAGGAGAAACCCTGGTATACGTCGGACGTGATACGACTCTGCTTGGAACCATTTCGCTAGCGGATCGGCTCCGAAAAGAAGCGATCCAAACCATCACTGAGCTCAAAGGTCAAGGATACCGAACTTTACTACTGACCGGAGACAGCACCGAGGTCGCCGCCACTATTGGACAGCAACTCGGTGTCGACGAAGCCAAGGGTGATCTCTTGCCTGAACAAAAGTTGGAGATCATCCGAAACCTCCTAAAGGAAGGCCGCAAAGTCGCGATGGTTGGAGACGGAATAAACGATGCGCCGGCATTAGCCGAGGCAACAGTCGGTATCGCCATGGGCGGAGGAACCGACGTCGCTCTCGAGACCGCGGACATCACTTTGATGACGGCGGATCTATCGCGCCTGAGCGAAGTATTCAGCATCGCGAGAAGGTGCTACCGCGTGATCATGTTCAACTTCTGGGGCACAATCGTTGTCGACACGCTGGGGATCGCACTGGCATTCCTGGGACTCTTGGCCCCCATCGTCGCCGCTCTCATTCATGTGGTATCCGAGCTGGCCTTTATTCTGAATTCGGCCAGGCTGTTTGGCTCGGGGAGAGTAACAGAGAGGCGTTGAGCATCGGCGCCCTAGGCGCGAAGCGCTGGTAGATTTTAGCCTAGTCCGGCAGCTGCCGGATGCGAGGCCTAGGTACCGGTTAAAAAAACGCCTAGCGCTCACAAGGAACATGGTGGAGTTACGGAGGAGGATCGCAGGGGGGTGGAGCCAATAGTTAGGCAGGGATTGGGATGAGTTGGAAGCCCATCTGGCGAGCAGTTTTAGAGAGGCCTTTGAGCCGACGC